>Ga0308164_10000299_pt1 | contig 102545 bp, 90 predicted proteins | sample PhyTR2_FD_201031 | JGI IMG/M metagenome (GOLD analysis project Ga0308164, IMG submission 201031) | Phyllosphere microbial communities from UC Gill Tract Community Farm, Albany, California, United States - DLSLT.R2 | ecosystem: Host-associated > Plants > Phyllosphere > Unclassified | place... | reverse complement strand
CTTCTGGTGCGTTATCGATCTGGTCGAATGCGCGTGCAGAACCGCCGTAGGTTTTAGCCAGAACGGTAGTGATTGCTGCAGTCAGGGTAGTTTTACCGTGGTCGACGTGGCCGATAGTACCAACGTTGACGTGCGGTTTGTTACGTTCAAATTTTTCTTTAGACACGGCTATATTCCTTACTCTTGTGCTCTCCCTTCATAGAGAGAGCACGGGATCATTGTGTTTAAAACTGTGGCTTATTTGCCACGAGCTTCAATAACGGCCAGGGCCACGTTATTTGGCGCATCATCATACTTCAGGAATTCCATGGAGTAAGATGCACGGCCTTTGGTCAGTGAACGCAGCTGAGTTGCATAACCGAACATTTCGGAAAGCGGAACTTCAGCATGAATCACAACGCCAGTAGCGTTAGATTCTTGGCCTTTCAGCATACCACGACGACGGCTAAGGTCACCGATGACGTCACCAGTGTTCTCTTCCGGAGTCTCTACTTCAACCTTCATGATCGGCTCAAGCAGAACTGGTTTCGCTTTCTTAAAGCCATCTTTGAAGGCGATAGAAGCGGCCAGTTTAAACGCCAGCTCAGAGGAGTCGACGTCATGGTAAGAACCGAAGTGCAGACGCACGCCCAGATCTACTACCGGATAACCGGCCAGTGGACCAGACTTCAGCTGTTCCTGGATGCCTTTGTCAATCGCGCCGATGAATTCACCAGGAATTACACCACCTTTGATTTCGTTGACAAACTCATATCCTTTCGGATTTGTGCCAGGTTCTAATGGGTACATGTCGATCACAACGTGACCATACTGACCGCGACCACCAGACTGCTTAGCGTGTTTACCTTCAACATCAGTAACTTTAGCGCGGATAGCTTCACGGTATGCAACCTGCGGCTTACCGACGTTAGCTTCAACGTTAAATTCACGACGCATACGGTCAACCAGGATATCCAGGTGAAGCTCACCCATACCTGCGATGATTGTCTGACCAGACTCTTCATCAGTCCAAACGCGGAATGATGGGTCTTCTTTCGCCAGACGGCCCAGAGCCAGACCCATTTTTTCCTGGTCAGCTTTGGTTTTTGGTTCTACCGCAACGGAGATTACCGGCTCAGGGAATTCCATGCGTTCCAGGATAATCACGTTATCTGGATCACACAGGGTATCACCTGTAGTCACGTCTTTCAGACCGATCGCTGCAGCGATATCGCCTGCACGAACTTCTTTAATTTCTTCACGCTTGTTAGCGTGCATCTGAACGATACGACCCAGACGTTCACGCTGAGATTTCACTGGGTTAAATACAGTGTCACCTGAATTGACGAGACCGGAATAAACACGGAAGAACGTCAAGTTACCCACGAATGGGTCAGTAGCGATTTTGAACGCCAGAGCAGAGAACGGCTCTGAATCGTCAGAATGGCGAACTGCCGGAGTGTCTTTACCGTCATCCAACAGACCGTTGATAGCTTCAACGTCAGTTGGTGCTGGCAGATACTCAACAACAGCATCCAGCATTGCCTGTACGCCTTTGTTTTTAAACGCAGAACCACAGGTAACCAGGATGATTTCGTTGTTCAGAACGCGCTTACGCAGAGAAGTTTTGATCTCTTCTTCAGTCAGCTCTTCGCCACCAAAGAATTTCTCCATCAGCTCATCAGAGCCTTCAGCAGCGGCCTCAACCAGTTTCTGACGCCATTCTTCAGCCAGTTCTTGCATGTTTGCAGGGATTTCTTCGTATTCGAAGGTAACGCCCTGATCAGCTTCGTTCCAGTTGATAGCTTTCATCTTCACCAGGTCAACAACACCGGTGAATTTCTCTTCCGCGCCGATTGCCAGTTGCAGTGGCACCGGAGTTGCGCCCAGACGTTTTTCAATCTGATCAACAACTTTCAGGAAGTTAGCACCCATACGGTCCATTTTGTTAACGAACGCGATACGAGGAACTTTATATTTGTTTGCCTGACGCCATACGGTCTCAGACTGTGGCTGAACACCACCAACAGCACAGTAAACCATTACCGCGCCATCAAGAACACGCATGGAACGTTCAACTTCGATGGTGAAGTCAACGTGCCCTGGGGTGTCGATGATGTTGATGTGGTGTGGTTCGAACTGCTTAGCCATACCTGACCAGAAACAGGTGGTCGCAGCGGACGTGATGGTAATACCACGTTCCTGCTCCTGCTCCATCCAGTCCATGGTGGCTGCGCCATCATGTACTTCACCGATTTTGTGGTTTACACCGGTGTAGAACAGAACACGTTCGGTAGTGGTTGTCTTACCGGCGTCGATGTGAGCACTGATACCAATGTTACGGTAGCGCTCAATGGGTGTTTTACGAGCCATTTGATTCCTCTATAACTAGGACGTTCAAGTTCAGTTAACCCAAGCGGGTTGGCTTCTTGAAGCGCCCGCTTGGTTAGCATAACTACTGCGAAGTGATTACCAGCGGTAGTGCGCGAACGCCTTGTTGGCTTCAGCCATACGGTGAACGTCTTCACGTTTCTTAACTGCAGTACCTTTGTTCTCTGCAGCATCAGAAAGTTCGTTCGCCAGGCGGAGAGCCATGGATTTATCACCGCGTTTACGAGCAGCTTCAACGATCCAACGCATTGCCAGAGCATTACGACGAACCGGACGGACTTCAACTGGAACCTGATAAGTAGAACCACCTACGCGGCGGGACTTAACTTCGACAGTCGGACGAACGTTGTCCAGAGCGACTTCGAAAGCTTCCAGGTGGCCTTTACCGCTACGTTGAGCCAGGGTCTCAAGAGCAGTGTAGACGATTGCTTCTGCAGTAGATTTTTTACCATCTACCATCAGAATGTTGACGAATTTTGCCAGCAGTTCGGATCCGAACTTAGGATCTGGCAGGATTTTACGTTGACCAATGACGCGACGACGTGGCATGGAAATACTCCGTTGTTAATTCAGGATTGTCCAAAACTCTAAGAGTTTATTTTGACAGTAAAGTGAAAATGTTTGGCCTTACTTAACGGAGAACCATTAAGACTTCGGCTTTTTAACGCCGTATTTAGAACGAGATTGCTTACGATCCTTAACGCCTGAACAGTCCAGCGCGCCACGGACGGTGTGATAACGCACACCTGGCAAGTCTTTTACACGACCGCCACGGATCAGGATCACGGAGTGTTCCTGCAGGTTATGACCTTCACCGCCGATGTAGGAGGTAACTTCAAAACCGTTAGTCAAACGCACACGGCATACTTTACGCAATGCGGAGTTTGGTTTTTTAGGGGTGGTAGTATATACACGAGTACATACGCCACGTTTCTGCGGGCAAGCTTCCAGCGCTGGAACGTTGCTTTTAACAACCTTCGTAGAGCGTGGTTTGCGTACCAGCTGATTAATTGTTGCCATTAAAAAGCTCCTGGATTTTGGTTCATAAACTACTTTGTAAACGCGTGATAAATCGCCCCATAAAAAGCATTAGCTAATATGGGGACGCAGAATTTTAGGGCTGACCTAAGAGGGTGTCAAGAAATATACAGCACATCAGTAAATCACCATGCTGTTTGCTGGGTGTGTTTCTCAGTCAGCGCGACGAATCCAGTATAGTCGATCAATGTGATTTTGTGCGAAATTTGACCAACCAATCCTCTGGCCGCCAGATCCTCGCTGAGAACATAAATCGATTGAACATGCTGGCTGAGCAGATTACACGCCTCGCTGCCATCAAGCGCAGCCAGTACGCCATCCTGCATCAGCAAAAGTGCATCTTCCTGAGCAACCAGCTTAACAATCAATGAGAAATCACATTGTTGCGGGGAACGGGCTAGAGTAAAAAGCATGGAATTTCCTGATTTAAAACGTCATCACCACATCAAAACTGGCCAGTCGCCCGCGAATTTCAGTCGCAGACAACGGCTCCACATCCAGCACCCATTCATGTCCCGCAGATAAACCGCGTGACTTCAGCGAGTCTTCACAGACAAAGCACTGATCGACGTCATAAAGTGATAACACACCGAATGTGGCAATATAATTACGGGCGAGAATTTTTTCGGGTTGTTGTGCCGGCATGAGCTGAAAAACACCGTCAGCCATAAAAAACACGCCGATATCTTCGGTCAGAGCTGACGTAGCCAGCAGCGCATCAAGGCCTTCTCTTCCCGCTGATGTGCCGTGAGGTCCCTGAGTGAACACGAACGCTATCTTTTTCATTGCCTGTCCCTGCCATAACCCATCAGAACTGCACCATGCGATCGCAGGTCAGCGACGCTTCAGCGAGGCTGCCCAATCCGGTCAGGGCAAAGCCGGCTTGTAAATTCGTCTGGCCGTGGCCCTGATTGTGGGCTTCTGTTTCATCGATGACACCGCGACGTAAAGCCGCTGCCACGCAAACATTGAGAGCAACCTGATGGTCTGCCGCCATACGTTGCCAGGATCTGACCAGATCAAATTCATCCGAAGCAGGTGCAGAAAGCATATTACCGTTGAGAACGCCCTCACGATAAAAAAACACGCTGTCCAGCTGATGGCCACTGCCAATCAATGCCAGTGCGAACTGATACGCCGCACTGGCTTGTTGTGTTCCGTAAGCAGGGCCGGTTACCAGGAGGCAATAACGCAGTTTCAACGCTCGTTCCCCACCAGATCCCCGCTTTTAAACTGGCGGATATACAGGTAAACGGTATGCTTTGAAATATTCAGGCGGTCAGCCACCTGATTGATGGCATCTTTGATATCAAAAATACCCTTTTCATAAAGATTCAGCACAACCTGTCGGTTCTTCGCGTTATTAGAAACAGTGCGGTCAGCGTTCACTTCTTCGATGGTGAATTCCAGCGTTTGCGCTACCAGGTCATCCACAGATGAGGCGAAGTTTACGGAAGAGGCCACTTCCTGAGTTTCAGGTGGCATAAAGGTCTGAATAATTTGCGAGAAAGGTACGTCGAGATTCATGTTGATGCACAGCAGACCAATGACGCGTTGCTCACGGTTGCGAATAGCGATGGTGACTGACTTCATCAGCACACCACTTTTCGCACGGGTGAAGTAGGCTTTGGACACATTGCTGTCCGCACCGGTCATGTCATGCAACATGCGCAGGGCTAAATCGGTAATCGGTGAGCCGATCTTACGGCCGGTATGCTCACCATTTGCAATACGGACCGCTGAACATTTCAGGTCTTCCAGTGAATGCAGAACAATTTCGCAATGCTCACCGATCAGCATCGCAAGCCCGTCCACCACGGCCTCGTATGAAGACAAAATCTCATGATCGACCTGGCTGAACGGACGTTGGTCCAGCAAATCCAGTTCACCGGTTTCGCCAGTTATAAGCGAATTAGACATTGAAGCTACCACCCTCTCTATCGCGCCTTCCAACGGGAGTCAGGACGCATTATTCATCATTCCACGGTCGTTACTGTATCAAAGACACAGAAAAAACGGCCTTGCGATTATATGGATCTGTGACGTTATGCCGGGGAAACAAAAGCGTCAAGTTATCATCATAGAGTAACCTCAATAAAATGAAGGGCGGCCTGTGAGAAAAGTTTAAGGCGAAAAAAAACCGCCGCATTTAGCGACGGTTTTCTGCAACAGCTCAACAGCAACTTAGTTTGCTTTTGGTGCTGCTTCAGCTTCAGCAGGTTTTTCAGCTGCTTTCGGGTCAGCCTTAGGTGCCGCTTTCACATCCAGCAGTTCAACATCGAACACCAGAGTAGAGTTAGCCGGGATCCCCGGGACGCCAGTTTTGCCGTAAGCCAGCGCTGGTGGAATGACCAGCTTGATTTTGCCGCCTTTCTTAATGTGTTTCAGGCCTTCGGTCCAGCCAGGGATAACACCATCAAGACGGAAAGACAGCGGCTCGCCACGGGTATAAGAGTTATCAAACTCAGTACCGTCGGTCAGAGTCCCTTTGTAGTTCACTACAACGGTGTCGCTGTCTTTTGGCGCTGCGCCAGCACCTGGTTTTTCAACCTGATACAGCAGGCCTGATTCAGTCTTCTTCACGCCTTTTTCTTTGGCGAAATCAGCACGGAACTTGTCGCCTTTGTCAGCGTTAGCTTTAGCGTCTTGCTCCATCTTAGCCTGCGCAGATGCTTTCACACGGCCTTCGAAGGTTTGCAGAGTCTTCTCGATTTCCTGATCAGACAGTTTGCTTTTGTTGGCGAACGCATCCTGAACACCGGCGATCAGCTGGTCTTTATCCAGTTTGATACCCAGTTTTTCTTGTTCTTTCAGGGAGTTGTCCATGTAGCGACCCAGTGATGCGCCGAGAGCATAAGCAGCCTGCTCGTCATCACTTTTGAACTTGGTCGTGTCTGTTGCTGCCGGAGCAGCTGCAGCAGGGGCAGCGGCTGGCGCGGGTGCAGCAGCGGCCGGTGCTGTGGCTTCAGCAGCCATAACCTGAGTGGCATTCAGGGCGATCGCCATGGTGGTTGCCAGCAGAGTTACTTTAAACAGTGATTTCATCCATTTCTCCAGGACCAGAAGCGTATGACCTCTGGTAATAATTACGAAAGTTCGGCGGTTACTATAACTGTCCGTCTCACGACAAAACAATCTCTATACACGCCATTAGCGTCATATTCAGACCTTTTTTACATCAATTAGTTTCGTCTGCTCCTGAGGAGTCAAAGATAAAGCGCCGCAGAGGTCAGGTAATTAAGCAGGTTTACGGGTAGAATCGCCGGTCTACAATAGAGTATGGGGTTCCGGTCAGTGCTCAACCTGATCATCTTGAGCCGCAAAATGAGGTAATAATTATGGACTCAAACACCGTTGAACAACGTCTGGAGATGCTGGAAAACAAGCTGGCTTTTCAGGAAATTACTATCGAAGAGCTGAACTTGATCGTCACACAGCATCAGCTGGAAATGAGCAGATTGCACGATCACCTGCGCCTGCTGACAGATAAACTCCGCGCCAGCCAGCCATCAATGATTGCCGATCAGTCGGAAGAAACGCCTCCGCCGCATTATTGATACTGTTTTTGACGCAACAAAAAGGCGCCCTTCCGGCGCCTTTCGTTTTTATCACTCAGCAAACAGAGTGATTAGTGGCAACCGCAGCCACCGTTACCGCCACAGCCGCCTTTTTTACCGTGATCATGACCGTGGTCGTGATCATGGTCGTGGCCGTGACCACCGCAGCAGCCTTCGCCGTGTTCATGGTCGTGACCATGATCGTGGCCGTGTTCGCCGTGAACGTGGCCGTGAGCCAGTTCTTCTTCAGTTGCTTCACGGATTGCCACCACTTCGACGTGGAAGTTCAGATCCTGACCTGCCAGCATGTGGTTGCCGTCGACAACAACGTGGTCGCCGTCAACTTCAGTGATTTCTACAGGAACCGGACCCTGATCGGTGTCAGCCAGGAAACGCATACCGACTTCCAGCTCATCAACACCCATGAACACGTCTTTAGGCACGCGCTGAACCAGGTTTTCGTCGTAGTTGCCGTAAGCGTCGTTGGCACCAACATGCACATCAAAAACGTCACCAATGGCATGACCTTCCAGCGCAGTTTCCAGACCGGAGATCAGGGAACCATGGCCGTGCAGATAATCCAACGGCGCGCTCACCGGAGATTCATCAACCAACACACCGTCTTCTGTACGTACCTGATATGCCACGCTGATGACCAGGTCTTTTGCTACTTTCATGATAACTCCTACCGTTGGAAACTCAATTTGTTGTCTGCGGGCGTTTCATAACACACGCAACTTCGCTTAAGGCTAATTCAGTGACGGCCACTTTTCGATGAGATCATCCTGAAAAGTGCGACCGGATAAATTTGGCGAAGAGTGTAGCGGAAATCCGCGTCTCTGTACTACCAGCATAAAAAAACACGAGCAAGAACGCTACTTCGGATCGAAAATACCAATCACCTGCTCTTCCGGCCGTAGCTTCTTGCTGACCTGTGCATCCGTCTGACGCTGATGGTGCCCGCATTTCATACACTCGACCACTTCGACCTGATCTTCCTGCCATAAAGCCAGCGTATCCATCGCCTTACATTTCGGACATACCGCACCAGCGATAAACCGTTTACGGGTTGTAGCCATGTTACTTCTCCTGAAATCTGCGACATTGCGTCCGGTCATTTTTCATTCAGACGGCAACATTATTTTTTCGCCAGCCGGACTATTCATCATCGTCCCAGCCATCAAGCTGACGACGTTCGTTGTGCATTTCGCTCTGGAAGATATCCTCCAGTTCGCGCCGCGCTTCTTTCACACGGGAAATCTGCGCCACATCGCCGCGGTTTTGCGGCACCAGTTCACGTAGCATCCGCATATCAAGACGACGGAAATGTTGTTGGGCACGGTACGCACTGTGCGGATGCATACCCAGCGTGACAAGCGCCTTTTTGCCTAATTCCAGCGCACTGGAAAACGTCTCGCGGGAAAAATTCGCCACACCGGCCTGCAACAGTTCATGCGCTTCAACACGGCCACGGGCGCGTGCCAGAATATTCAGATGAGGAAAATGCTGCTGACACAAATGCACGATGGTCATGGTGTCCGCAGGCTCATCACACGTAATCACAATCGATTTGGCCTTTTCAGCACCCGAAGCCCTGAGCAGTTCCAGTTCGGTCGCATCGCCGTAATACACTTTATAACCGTAAGTCCGCATCAGCCCGACGGCGCTGATATCACGCTCAAGCACCGTGATGCGCATTTTATTGGCCATCAGCAAACGTCCGATCACCTGTCCGAAACGTCCGAACCCGACAATAATCACCTGCGGTTCGTCATCCTGCACAAAATGCTTTTCGTCACTTTCTTCGCCGTCGTTGTAGCGTCGTACCAGGATGCGGTCGACCCACTGCATCAGCAACGGCGTGGTCATCATTGATATCGTCACCACGACCAGCAACAGCGAAAGCTGCGACGAGGAAATCACTTTCTGCGCACCAGCCGCCGAAAACAGCACGAAAGCAAATTCACCACCCTGACTGAGCACAGCAGAAAACTGCAAGCGTACCGATGTCCGCAAGCCAAATATGCGGGAAAGCCCGTACAGCACCGCGCCTTTGACCGTCACCAGAATCATCACGCCTGCCAGCACCAGCAAAATATGGGTATACAGCACGCCCAGATTCAGCGCCATGCCGACAGAAATAAAGAACAGCCCGAGCAGTAAACCCTTAAATGGCTCGATAGCGATTTCCAGTTCGTGCTGATATTCGCTTTCAGCCAGTAAAATCCCGGCGATAAACGTTCCGAGCGCCATCGAAAAGCCCAGCGTATCCATAAACAGCGCCGAACCAAGCACCACCAGCAGCGCGGCGGCGGTAAACACTTCACGCACACCGGAAGCCACAATCAGCCGGAAAATCGGCCGCAGCAGATAGCGTCCGCCAATCAGCATGCCGCCAAAGGCCAGCACTTTCAGGCCGATCATCTCCCAGTTATTGCTGCCTTCCGAACCGCCCGCCAGAATCGGGATCAGCGCCAGCGCCGGGATCACCGCGATATCCTGGAACAGCAACACGGCGAAACCCAGCTGACCGCCTTCGTTACGCGTCATGCCTTTGTCGCGCATCAGTTGTAATGCCATCGCCGTGGATGACATCGCCAGCCCGATACCGCCAATCACCGCGGCTTGCCAGGAAAACTTCGTCAGATACAACAAACCGCCGAGCACCAGTGCAGTCAGGATCACCTGCCCGGCGCCGACACCAAAGATTTGCCGCCGCAGCGCCCACAGTTTTCCGGGGTTCAGTTCCAGCCCGATGATAAACATCAGGAAAACTACGCCCAGCTCGGAGAAGTGCAGAATTTCATCCACGTCGCGGATAAAGCCTAAGCCCCACGGACCGATGGCAATACCGGCCAGCAAATAACCCAGCACTGCGCCAATGCCTAAACGCTGTGCCACCGGCACCGCCACTACGGCAGCGAACAAAAACAGCAGGATCGCCATGGGAATATTCGAAACATCCATCAGGCAATTCCCCCCTGCGGTAACGGCGATTTCAGCCATTCACCGTAAGCTTCGGCATGACTTTGCAGCACATCCGGTTTCTGACGGCGCGCCCAGTAAATGATAATGGGCGTCATCCAGTGCATATGGCACATGGCAGACGTCAGCTCAAACGGACGCATAATGTCGGACATCGGATAACGGTTATAACCGCCCGCCCGGTACGCACCTTCCGGTTCACCCGTGGTGACCACCGAACGCCAGTACTTGCCGTTAAGCGCATTACCGCCTGCCCCGCTGGCAAAACCACGCGCCAGCACGCGATCCATCCACTCTTTCAACAACGCCGGACAGCTGTAGGTATAAAGAGGATGCTGAAAAACAATCACCTTGTGATCGCGCAGCAGTTGCTGCTCACGATGAATATCAATAAAAAAATCAGGATAGTGGGCGTACAAATCATGCACGGTGACATGTTCAAGCTGTTGAGCTTGTTGCAGTAAAACGCGGTTGGCGACCGAATCGGGTGATTCCGGATGGGCATACAGCAGCAAAACCTTTGGTGGCTGCGACATCAATACCTCCAAAGCGTCGTCAGGGTGCGGTTTTTCCGTTACCATGCTTCGCAAAGACAAAATGGGACGCGATACGTCTTGTTTAGATCATTATCATGACAATTTAACATACTCTCAACACGGCGCTTTATGATTGTTTTCTCCTCCTTACAAATCCGACGCGGCACCAATGTGCTGCTGGACAACGCGTCTGCGACCATCAATCCCGGCCAGAAAGTCGGGCTGGTGGGCAAAAATGGCTGCGGTAAATCCACCCTGATTTCCCTGTTAAAAGGTGAAATGAGCGCCGATGCTGGCAACCTGACGTTTCCGTCTAACTGGGCGCTGGCCTGGGTGAATCAGGAAACGCCTGCGCTGGACGAACCGGCGATAGAGTATGTTATCGACGGCGACCGCGAGTTCCGCCAGCTGGAAGCACAATTACAACAAGCCAACGAGCGGGATGACGGCCATGCTATCGCCACGCTGCACGGTAAGCTAGACGCCATTAACGCCTGGACCATTCCTGCGCGCGCGGCCAGCCTGCTCAGCGGGTTGGGCTTTACCCAGAATCAGTTACAGCAGCCGGTGAAATCCTTCTCCGGTGGCTGGCGTATGCGCCTGAACCTGGCGCAGGCGCTGATTTGCCGTTCTGATTTACTGCTGCTCGACGAACCGACCAACCACCTGGATTTGGACGCGGTGATCTGGCTGGAAAAATGGCTGAAAAGCTACACCGGCACGCTGGTGCTGATTTCCCATGACCGGGATTTCCTCGACCCGATCGTCGATAAAATACTGCATATCGAACAGCAGTCGCTGAACGAATACACCGGCAACTACTCGTCCTTCGAGCGCCAGCGTGCGACCAAACTGTCGCAACAGCAGGCATTGTTTGAAAGTCAGCAGGAAAAAGTGGCGCATCTGCAAAGCTACATCGACCGGTTCCGTGCACAGGCGACCAAGGCCAAGCAGGCGCAAAGCCGTATCAAAATGCTGGAGCGTATGGAGCTGATTGCGCCGGCACACGTCGACAATCCTTTTCATTTTAGCTTCCGATCGCCGGAAAGTTTGCCCGATCCGCTGCTGCGCATGGAAAAAGTCAGCGCCGGTTATGGTGACACCACCATTCTGGAGTCGATCAAACTGAATCTTGTGCCGGGATCGCGTATCGGCTTACTGGGCCGTAACGGTGCCGGTAAATCCACGCTGATCAAACTGCTCGCAGGCACCATGCCACCGCTTCAGGGCGATATCGGCCTGGCGAAAGGCGTTAAGCTTGGTTACTTCGCCCAGCATCAGCTGGAGTTTTTGCGTGCTGAAGATTCACCATTGCAACATCTGGTGCGTCTGGCGAACAAAGAAACCGAACAGCAACTGCGCGATTATCTCGGCGGATTTGGTTTCCACGGCGATAAAGTGACAGATCCGACCGGGCGTTTCTCCGGCGGCGAAAAAGCGCGTCTGGTGCTGGCCCTGATTGTCTGGCAACGCCCTAACCTGCTGCTGCTTGATGAACCGACCAACCACCTGGATCTCGATATGCGTCAGGCGCTGACCGAAGCCCTGATCGACTTCGAAGGCGCGATGGTTGTCGTCTCGCATGACCGTCACTTACTGCGTTCTACCACCGACGATTTGTATCTGGTTCACGGCGGCAAAGTGGAACAGTTCGACGGCGATCTGGAAGATTACCAGCAATGGCTGGTGGACATTCAGCGTCAGGAAAGCCAGCAGGATGCACCGGCCAAAGACGGCGGCGTTAACAGCGCGCAGTCGCGTAAAGACCAGAAACGTCGCGAAGCCGATTTCCGTAATCAGACTCAGCCGCTGCGTAAGCAAATCACCAAACTCGAAACCCAGATGGAAAAACTGAGTACCGAGCTGGCGACTATCGAAGAGCGTCTGGCTGATTCCGCGATTTACGACAACAGCCGTAAAGCCGAACTGACGGAATGTCTGCAACAGCAGACCAAAGTCAAAGGCGCGCTGGAAGAAACCGAAATGACCTGGCTCGATGCACAGGAACAACTGGAAGACATGTCGAAGGCGTTTGATCTCGACTAGTTGATCGTTCGGTAAGAAATGAGAAAGGCGCCACGACGGCGCCTTTCTTTTGTCTGCAAATCAGTGCCAGATCAGCAACACACAGGCGGCGGTCAGAATCCCCATCGCGATATTGAAGGTGTACCACGCACGCTTGCTGCGCAGCAGACGGCCAATGACGGTACCGAACCCAAGCCAGATAATCCCGGAAACCAGATTCACCAGGAACATGCCGAGGCTGATACCGGCAATCGAATGGTTGTAAGCCGCACCCGCCAGACTGAAACTCGCCACTGCGCCCAGCCCCATCAGCCACGCTTTCGGGTTGAGGAATTGCAGCAACCAGCCCTGATACATGCGGATGGGTTTCGGTGGCGGTGCGCCAGTTTCCAGTTTTTCATAGGCCGACGTCGCAATTTTCCACGCAAGCCACAGCAGATACAGGCTGCCGGCAATTTTGAGGAAAAGGTGTAACGCGGGATAAACCGTGATCAGGCCGCCAACGCCGAAGGCCACCAGCAGCAAAATACTCTGCATGCCGAGCATAATGCCGATCATCAGCCAGATTGAGCGGAAGAAACCAAAGTTAGCGCCAGATGTTGTTAACAACATATTGTTCGGGCCCGGGGTGATTGCAGCGACCCATAAAAATCCGAGCATCGAAAAAAATAAACCAAGTTCCATTTAATTTGGGTACTCCGACCCGAAAGATGTGCGATAGCATTGAAGCTAACAGCGTGATATTGATCGCACAAGAGCCTCTTAAGAGAAATTTATTCATCTTATGGTTGAATCCTTTCGTCCCCTGCGCGGGGCCAGTAATCCTCACATCCAGACGTTGTTACCACGGCTGGTGCGCCGCCATGCAAAACTCAAACCTCACTGGCAAAGACTCGATACGCCGGACGGAGATTTTCTCGATTTAGCCTGGAGCGAAGACCCGGAACAGGCGCGTCATAAACCGCGCATGATCTTGTTTCACGGACTGGAAGGCAGTTTCTACAGCCCTTACGCCCATGGCTTATTGCAGGCGTGGAAAGACAAAGGCTGGCTCGGCGTCGTGATGCATTTTCGCGGATGCAGCGGCGAACCGAATAAACTTCAGCGGATTTATCATTCCGGCGAAACCGAAGATGCACGTTTTTTCATTCGCTGGCTCAATGAAACCTATGGCGAAGTGCCGACCGGCGCGGTGGGCGTATCCCTCGGCGGAAATATGCTGGCCTGTTATCTCGGGCAGGAAGGCGAAAAATGTATGCTTAAAGCGGCGGTTGTGGTGTCTGCGCCACTGATGCTTGAGCCGTGCGCTTACCGGCTGGAGCGCGGTTCATCGCGCATTTATCAGCGATACCTTCTCGATCAGCTCAAAGGCAATGCTTCGCGCAAACTGGCGAAATATCCGGGCACGTTGCCAGTGACGCTGACACAGCTGAAAGCCATGCGCCGCATTCGTGAATTTGACGATGCCATCACTTCAAAGGCGCACGGGTTTACCGACGCGCTGGATTATTACCGCCGTTGCAGCGGTCTGCCGTTGCTGTCGCAGGTCAGAACGCCGCTGCTGATTATCCATGCCAAAGACGATCCGTTTATGACGCCGGAAGTGATCCCGAAAGCCGAGGATTTGCCGGCTTGCGTGGAATATCAGTTAACTGAACATGGCGGACATGTCGGTTTCGTTTCCGGCAGCTTACGTCATCCGCAAATGTGGCTGGAACAGCGCATTCCGGCCTGGATCGCCCCGTTTTTAGAAACAAAGACAGAAACAAAGAAAAAGGAAGCAACAAAGTGATTATTCCCTGGCAGGAACTGGACGCCGAACTGCTCACCAGCGTGGTGGAATCCTTCGTATTGCGCGAAGGCACCGATTATGGCGAGCAGGAGCGATCTCTGGAACAGAAAGTCGACGACGTAAAACGTCAGCTGAAAAGTGGCGAGATCGTGCTGGTCTGGTCAGAACTGCATGAAACGCTGAACATTATGCCGCGCGGTCAGTTCCGCGCCGGACAGGAAGAAAACCCGCAGGACTGGTAAACACGATCATAAAATGGATTTGGACAGCCTGTCCCTCTGCGAATAATTATGGTAACAATGGGATTAATTATGCGCTTTGTTTCCGCCTGCCCTGAATGACCTGAAGGGCAATATGGCGTGACGTTTAAGGAGTAAGCCCGACTATGTCAGCAAAACATCCTGTTATAGCAGTTACCGGCTCCAGCGGAGCAGGCACCACCACCACCAGCCTGGCATTTCGTAAAATATTTCAGCAGCTTGGCCTGCGTGCCGCTGAGCTGGAAGGCGACAGCTTTCACCATTTCACCCGCCCTGAAATGGATGCGGCAATCCGCAAAGCCCGTGACCTCGGGCGTCACATCAGCTATTTCGGACCGGAAGCCAACGACTTTGGCCTGCTGGAAAAAAGTTTTATCGAATACGGTAAAACCGGTACCGGTCGTTCGCGCAAGTATCTGCATACTTATGACGAAGCGGTTCCCTACAATCAGGTGCCGGGCACCTTTACGCCGTGGCAGGCGCTGCCGGAACCGACTGACATTTTGTTCTACGAAGGCCTGCACGGCGGCGTTGTCGCAGACAAAATTGACGTTGCCGCGCAGGTTGATTTACTGGTCGGCGTGGTGCCCATCGTTAACCTTGAATGGATTCAGAAACTGGTGCGCGATACCGGCGAGCGCGGACATTCCCGCGAAGCAGTGATGGATTCTGTAGTGCGTTCGATGGATGACTACATCAGTTACATCACGCCGCAGTTCTCGCGCACGCACATCAACTTCCAGCGCGTACCGACAATCGATACTTCCAACCCTTTTGCCGCTAAAGCCATTCCTTCACTGGATGAAAGCTTTGTGGTGATCCACTTCCAGGGGCTGGATGACATTGATTTCCCGTATCTGCTGGCGATGTTGCAGGGTTCGTTTATCTCGCACATCAAAACGCTGGTGGTGCCGGGTGGAAAAATGGGGCTGGCGATGGAACTGATTATGGCGCCGCTGGTGCAGCGCCTGATGGAAGGGAAAAAGATCGAGTAACGGACTCAGGCGTCGTTCATCAGCAACTGACGGATAAACCCGACATGCAGCGCGACGCCCGTCTGTAACGCCTCTTCATCGAGACGAAAACGCGGATTATGCACGCCATAAGTCGCGCCAATTTTTTCATTCCCGCTGCCAATAAACAGAAAACACCCCGGCACTTTTTGCTGGTAGGAAGAGAAATCCTCTCCGCCAAACAGCGGCTGAGTAACTTCGCGCAGCGCCTGCGGTCCCAGCGTTTTTTCAATCACCTGACGCGCAATCGCACAGGCCTCAGGATGGTTGTCGCCGTTCACATAGCCGCGTGTCCAGCGCAGTTCGTATGTCGCGCCATGCGCCGCCGTGATCCCCGAAATGATCTGCTCCATCACCTGCGGCACCTGTTCGCGCACGTTGCTGTGATGCGTCCGCAGCGTTCCGGCGAGCTTCACCCGCTCCGGGATCACGTTATAACTTTCGCCCGTCTGGAAGGTTGCGATAGTCAGCACCGGCACCTGAAGCGGATCAATACGGTGCGCCACAACGTTTTGCAGTGCGGTGACGACTTCCGCGCCGATCACCACCGGATCGATACACAAATGCGGCATAGAACCGTGGCCGCCTTTGCCGGTAATGGTGATGTCGAAATTATCCGTTGAGGCACAGAATACCCCCTCTTTCAGCCCCACTTCACCGGTCGGAGAATTAGGCATCACGTGCAGGCCAAAGATTTTCTCCACGCCATCCAGCACGCCTAAATCCACCAGTTCCTGCGCCCCGCCCGGTGGCACTTCTTCGGCATGCTGGAAGATAAACCGCACAGAACCATGCAACTCAGACTGACATTGAGTCAGCACTTTTGCCGCACCCAGCAACATTGCGGTGTGAGCATCATGACCACAGGCGTGCATCACGCCGGGGACCGTTGAGCAGAAAGGTTCATCGTTCTCCTCCTGAATCGGCAGGGCATCGATATCCGCCCGCAGCGCATATACCGGCCCCGGATGCGCCCCTTTCAGATCGGCAATCACGCTGTTGGGCGTCAGATGTGTCAGGGTCAGACCGCCGAAACTTTCCAGTTGCTGAGTAATGTACGCCGCCGTTTTATGCTCCTGAAAAGAGAGTTCAGGATGGGCATGAATATGTCTGCGCCAGCGCAGGACGTCCGCTTTGACTTCAGCCAGCATTGCTTCGAAATTAAAAGTCATCACTCTTCTCCTCAGTTAAGCCACATCGCGCATTGGCGCACGAGGTTTTATTGCCAGCGGCAGGATAGCCAGACCGGCCACCACCATCGCCAGCGCCAGAAATACAAACGTAGAAAGGTAACCGTGGCTGGCGGTAATGAGATATCCCATCGCAATCGGCGCCACAAATCCGCCGAGAGTCCCGCCGGTATTAATGATCCCCATCGCCGCGCCCATGACGTCAGAAGGCAGGCGTTTCATCGGCAGCGTAAAGACGGTCACAAAGGACGCCATCAGGAAAACGTAGCCGAGGAACAGGAACAACCCGGCCGTAACCGCCGATGCCGACGTAAACACCAGCCAGATACACAACGCACTGAGCAGTGCGCAGCAGAAAATCACTTTCGGCTCTTTGCCCTGCATATAGCGTCCGACCAGCCAGCCGGTTGCCAGTGAAGAAATCCAGATACCCAGCCCGCCGGTCGCGACCACCATGCCTGACACGTCGAGTGACATACCGCGCTGCTGGACCAGATATTTCGGCAACCACGCCATCAGGCCGTAAGACGGAATGTTGATGCAGAAAATTGAGACAAACAGCAGCAGGACAATCGGGTTTTTCAGCAACTCCCGATAACCAGTTTTCGCGCCGGTACGGGCTTGTGCTTCCGGCGGATTGGGCACAAAAATCACAATCGCTACAGCGATGGCAAAAGCCAGCAATCCGAGAATGGAGAACGATCCGCGCCAGCCAAGATGATCCAGGCTGTAAACCGCAATCATCGGTCCGGCAGTCATCGCCAGTCCGGCGGAAGACAGCAAAATCGACTGCGCAAAGGTTCGCTTCTCAACTGCGAAATTAGACACTACCGCTTTGGCGCAGGACGCAGGATAGCCGGAATGGCCGACGCCGGAGAGAAACCGGAACGTGACCAGTAATCCCAGGCTGAGGCCCAGCGTTCCGAAACACAGCGCGAAGCCGCCCAGCAAGAACAGCGACATACCGAGCACTTTTTTGTAGCCGAACCGGTCATTCAGCCAGCCCGCGGGGATCTGAAACAGCGAATAGGCCAGGAAGAAAATACCGGTGATATACCCCAGCTGTTCAGGTTGCAGATTAAATTCGCGCTCGATGGGCAGCAGCGCAAAACCCATCACTGTTTTATCGATATACACCACGGCATAACCGACAAATAGCAGGAAGATCATCAGGGAACGACTTTTCATAGCGGATATCCCTTTTTGTTATCACCACGTCAGATTTTCTCACTGCCGGATGAATCGTAAAATGCGACATGCATCACGTAATCAACTGAATAACAACATATTATTTTTCGCGTTCCTGACGCTATCAGCTTTACAGCGTGACCATAAGATGCAATTTTTGGGCGGGTGATGCTTTTTACTGATAGGGATCGTGATGCGCTATTTGCCGAAATTACAGCAACTGAAGGTTTTCCAGCAGGTTATCCGCAGCGGCAGTATTCGCGGCGCGGCGCGGGCGTTGAATCAGTCCCAACCGGCGGTCAGCAGAACATTGCGTGAACTGGAACAAACGCTCGATACGCAGCTGATCGTGCGTGGCAATCAGGGGATGACGCTGACCGAAACAGGGCGGGCATTTGCACAGCGTATGCAATTTATCCTCGAAGAGCTTGAGCGCGCCGCCGATGAAATTCGCCAGATCGAACAATATTCGCAGGGCTCCGTCGCCATTGGATTTTCATCGCTGCTGGCGCTGACGGTTTTTCCCGGACTGGCAGGAGAATTTAAGACGCAGTTTCCGCAGTCCAAACTGCTGATCAAAGAAGGGCAACTGTCCACGTTGTTACCTGCACTGCGTGAAGGGAAACTGGATTTCGCGGTCGGTACCGCCGGGCCGGGATTTCCGCTGGAAGATCTGGTGCGTGAGCCACTCTTCAGTGCGCCTTTCTGCGTTATCGCCCGGCGTGGACATCCGCTGGCGGGCGCCACGACCTTCGAAGAATTACAGGACGCGCGCTGGCTGATGCCCGAAACGGATATGGGGTATTACCAGCAAATCAGGGTATCAATGGGAGGATTTCATCAGCCGGCAGCGGAAATGCCGGTGCATACAGATTCGGTGGTGTGCGGGCTAAATATGGTGTTGCAGTCTGATTATCTGACCATTGTGGCGCGGGCGATGAAAGCGCCTTTCGGGCTGGAAGAAAGGTTGAGTGTGCTCAATATCGATACCCTGCCGCAGGCAGAATACTGTGTGCTTTACTCGCAAAAATCGCCGCTGACGTTTGCCGCGCGGCGATTTTTGGATTTATTGCGCAGCCAGTGCCACGCGTATGACTGGTCGTAACTTATTCGACACTGATCACTTCAAAGCTGTGCGTGATGGTCGCCGCTTTGCCGAGCATCAGGGACACCGAGCAATACTTTTCCGCAGACAGGCTGACGGCACGTTCAACAATCTTATCGGTGAGATCTTTACCGGTGACGATAAAATGCAGATTGATGTGCGTGAACAGGCGCGGCGCTTCTTCGCGGCGTTGTGAGGTCAGCTTGACTTCACAATCATGCACGTCGTTACGGCCTTTTTGCAAAATAGACACCACATCAATCGCGCTGCAACCGCCTGCGGAGATCAGCAGCATTTCCATCGGGCTGGGTGCTTTATCGCCCGCATTACCATCCATAGAAATCTGGTGGCCTGACGCTGACTCGCCTAAAAACGTCAGCCCTTCTACCCATTTTACGCGTGCGTGCATGAACTATTCTCCCGGTGAATAAAGTCGTCGAATTCCGCTCCCAGAGTACCCTTTCACCTAAAATCTGGCAACGTAACCCGATCGCCATCATGCTGAAGCGAGACAACAGAAGACAGCATTGCAAACCTGTGCTACAAACAAAGCCGAAACATACTTTCCAGTGAATTGCGGTGACGGTTTTCGCGGTTTAAGAACAGAACCCACGGTGATAACGGCAATAATCAGGCTGTTTCACTCCGACACCCGCTTGCAGCATTTCTGGGGAGTTATATGCTGAAAGGGCGCTTTTGATTTTGAAGTGCCATACAGGGAACTCTGAGCCCTGTGATTTTGGGCAGCGATAACAACAGAGGATAATAGCAAATGGTTCTCGGCAAGCCACAAACAGACCCGACTCTCGAATGGTTCCTGTCTCACTGTCATATACATAAGTATCCTTCTAAAAGTACGCTGATTCACCAGGGTGAAAAAGCCGAAACGCTTTACTACATCGTGAAAGGGTCAGTTGCTGTCCTTATCAAGGATGAAGAAGGCAAAGAAATGATACTGTCCTACCTTAACCAAGGTGACTTCATCGGCGAGCTGGGACTCTTCGAAGAAGGTCAGGAACGTAGTGCGTGGGTTCGTGCAAAAACTGCCTGTGAAGTGGCTGAAATTTCTTATAAAAAATTCCGCCAGCTGATTCAGGTTAACCCGGATATTCTGATGCGTCTTTCCGCGCAGATGGCAAACCGTCTGCAAGTGACGTCAGAGAAAGTCGGCAACCTGGCCTTCCTCGACGTAACAGGGCGTATCGCTCAAACTCTGCTTAATCTGGCTAAACAGCCTGATGCGATGACCCATCCGGACGGGATGCAAATCAAGATCACCCGTCAGGAAATCGGCCAAATCGTCGGTTGTTCACGTGAAACAGTCGGACGTATTCTCAAAATGCTGGAAGATCAAAGTCTGATCTCGGCACACGGTAAAACGATTGTCGTTTACGGCACACGTTAATCCCTTAAAAATCGGCGCGGCAGAACACTGTCGCGCCTTTTTTATGGGCTAAGCTTTATCCATGACGCTATGGCGAAGACTGTTTTACCATCCGGAAGTTAACTACGCGCTGCGCCAGACGCTGGTGTTGTGCCTGCCCGTTGGTATCTGCTGGTTGTTCGGCAATCTGCAAATGGGGCTGCTGTTCTCTCTTTGTCCTGCCTGCTGCAACGTCGCGGGCCTGGATACTCCGCATAAACGCTTTTTCAAACGCCTGATAATTGGCGGAACGCTCTTTGCCGTGAGCAGCATTCTGCTGCAAGTGATGCTGGAAAGCTGGCACATTCCCCTGCCGCTCATCATGTTGTCGCTGGCATTACTGCTTGGCGTGACCGGCGAAATCAGCCCGTTGCATGCGCGGCTGTTGCCCGGCGCGCTGGTGGCGACCATCTTTACACTGAGTATGGTCGGCGTTCGCCCGATATGGCAGGCGCCGGTGCTTTTCGCCGCCGGTACGGCCTGGTACGGATTATTTAACTGGGCGTGGTTTCGCATATCGGAAGAACAGCCGATGCGCGAAACGCTCAGCCAGCTCTATCTGCAACTCGCGGATTACTTCGAAGCTAAATACAGCCTGCTGACGCAACACACCGATCCTGAAACCGCGTTACCCCCGTTGCTGACGCGCCAGCAGCAGGTCATCGACCTGATTGCCCTGCTCTATCAGCAACTGCACATGCTGCCGCAACACGGCCATCATCATCACCATAAAAGACTGTTTCAGCGTTTTCAGGTCGCGCTTGATTTGCAGGAGCACATCACGGTGAGCCTGCATCAGCCGGAAGAAGTGCAGAAGCTGGTGGAAGAAAGCCACGCCGAAGCGGTTATCCGCCGTAATGCGCAGGTGATTTCCGCCCGTCTGCGGGTCATCGCCGACGACATTCTTTATCACCGTTTATCCGAACGGTTTACGATGGCCAACGAGCTGGCCGCGCTGGAGAAAATCGCCGCGCGCAATCCTGAGAATCCGGTCGGCCAGTTTTGCTACTACCACTTCAGCCGCATTGCACGCCTGCTGCGGACACAGCGCCCGTTGTACAAACGTGACCTGATGAACACTCAGCCGCGTTTACCCTTCTGGCCTGCGCTGAAAAGCTATCTTTCCTTCAAATCTGTCGCCCTGCGCAATGCCGCCCGTCTGGGGATCATTCTGGCGATTGGCAGCAGCCTGGGGCTGTTCTTTAATCTGCCCAAGCCCTACTGGATTTTGCTGACCATCATGCTGGTCAGCCAGAACGGTTATAACGCCACGCGCGTGCGGATCCAGCACCGTGCGCTGGGCACGCTGGCCGGATTGCTGATTGCCGCCGGATTGCTGAAGCTGGAATTACCCGAAAGCATCACGCTGATGTGTATGCTGATCGTCACGCTGGTGTCGTATACCGTGCTGCGTAAAAACTACGGGCTGGCGATGGTCGGCATGACCGTGACTGCGGTATATACCCTGCAACTGCTGGCGATGAACGGCGTGCATTTTCTGGTACCGCGGCTGGTGGATACGCTGATCGGCTGCGCGCTGGCGTTCGGCGGCACCATCTGGCTGTGGCCGCAATGGCAGAGCGGATTACTGCGTCAGAACGCGCACCAGGCGCTGGAAACCTATCAGGATGCTATCCGCTTACTGCTTGAGGAAAATCCGGATACCTCGAAGCTTGCTTACACCCGCATGCAGGTCAATCAGGCGCACAACAAGCTTTTCACGTCACTGAATCAGGCGATGCAGGAGCCCGGCTTTAACTCGCATTATCTGGCGGATATGCGCCTGTGGGTGACGCACAGCCAGTTCATTGTCGAGCACATCAACGCAATGACCATTCTCGCCCGCGAGCATTACATGCTGCCGGAGAAACTGGCGACGGAGTATTTACAGACCTGTGAAATTGCGTTGCAAAGTTGTCAGCAGCGACTGCTTTATGACGGGCCGGGCAATGAGAACACGCTGATCAATGCACCGGAACTGCATCCTGATATGCCCCTGACCGAGATGGAACGCCATCTGCGGCGTGTGATTTCACATCTCAGCGTGATGCATACTATTTCGTCACTGGCGTGGAAGCAGAGGCCACATCATGGGATCTGGTTGACGCGGAAGGCGTGAACGTGAAGGGGATTGCCCCTTTTAAATCCCCTTTTTACTGGCTTACAGCCAGACTGCTTTTTAAAGCTAATCGGAGAATATTTCGGTTTCTTAAGTACGGATGCCGTGTACTGGCGGCTTGAAGTAGACCGGAGAATATTTCGGTTTCTCAAGTACGGGGATCACTTAACGCGCTGCGCCGAAACCGCCCAAAGGAGGAAAGTGCTTTTCCTCCTTTGGATTCCTCCTCGCTTTTTCAACACGCGCTCCGCTCGCTGGCTATGTTTCAGCAACCACAGTGACAGGCTGGAAATCTTGCCGCTGCGCGGTTCCCTCTCCCGCTCCTGAAGCCCTGGGTCTTCAGGCCGCTCCGTTCGGCAAGATTTCTGAATCGTCCGCAGGATCTCAAATTCAACGGCAGACTGTTTTTTATCTTTTAGATAAGTTGATTGGCGTGTTCAAAAATGGCACCGAATGAACGGTTCGAGACCAGAGGCTCGAAGCCTGAAATTCGGGAATCGCGTAGCGATGACATTTTGCGCCACACACTGATGCGTCAGAACATGTCCGTCATACCCGCGGCAGCCCGCAGTGAAAAAGCGAGGGGAGTGCAGAGGGGAAAAGCCCTTCCCCTCTGCTCGGTTTCGGCGCACAAGGCCTTGTGATAACCGTTATTGAGAAACCGAAATTTACTCAGTCGGTTTTGGTTTTAACCAGCGGGGGGAAGCATTCAGCCTGCGACCTTTGCCACCGCTTTCTCAAACCTTTCCATCCCCTCTTCAATATCCGCGAAGTCGATAACAAGCGAGGGCGCAAACCGCATGACGTTCGGTCCGGCGACCAGCATCATCAGGCCGAATTCGGCGGCGGCGGCATGGAATTCGCCTGCACGATTTTTAAACGCGTCGGAAAGCTCAGCGCCAATCAGCAAACCCTGACCGCGGAACTCGCTGAAGATGTGATATTTCTGATTGATGGCCTCCAGCGCGCTGATAAATTTCTCGCGACGCTCGTTGATACCGGCCAGCACGTCTGGCGTATTGATGATATCCAGTGCGGCTTCAGCGACGGCGCAGGCCAGCGGGTTACCGCCGTAAGTGGTGCCGTGTTTGCCCGGTTCCATCACCGAGGCCACTTCTTCGGTTGCCAGCATGGCGGAAACCGGGAAGCCGCCGCCCAGCGCTTTGGCGGTGGTCAGGATATCCGGCGTCACGCCGTAATGCATATAGCTGAACAACTTACCGCTGCGCCCCATGCCGCTTTGTACTTCGTCCAGTACCAGCAGCGCATTATGTTTATCGCAAAGCTCGCGCAGCCCTTGCAGGAACTCTTTAGTGGCCGGAGTGACTCCGCCTTCACCCTGAACGGGTTCGACAACGATCGCACAGGTGTGATCGTCGATGACCGCTTTTACCGCGTCCAGATCGTTAAACGGCACGTGGACAATGTCAGCCGGTTTCGGGCCGAAGCCGTCGGAATATTTTGGCTGACCGCCGACAGAAACGGTAAACAATGTGCGGCCATGGAAAGCGTTATGGAAAGCAATGATCTTACTTTTGTACGGGCTGTGGCGATGGGAAGCGTAATAACGCGCCAGTTTAAAAGCAGCTTCATTGGCTTCAGCGCCGGAGTTGGCAAAAAATACGCGGTCTGCAAAGGTCGCGTCGATCAGCTTCTGAGCCAGTCGCAGCGCGGGTTCGTTGGTAAACACGTTGCTGACATGCCACAGGGTTTCGCCCTGTTCGTGTAACGCTTTTACCAGTGCCGGATGGCAATGCCCGAGCGCCGTCACCGCGATACCACCGGCGAAATCAACGTATTCGGTGCCCTGCTGATCCCAGACACGACTGCCTTTACCTTTAACAGGAATAAATTTCGCAGGTGAATAAACCGGCAAAATCACTTTGTCGAACGTACCCCGATCTACCGCTGATTTTTCTGCCATAACCCTTCGCCCTTACTGATAGTGATGTGAAAATATAATCATAAAATATGCATAAAAAATCACACGCAGGCAAACAGAAATCGCACCTGATGGGTAAGTAATTTTTGCAGCGATGTTAACGAGGAATTAAACGGTTAGATTTTAAGGAAATTATCCAGAAGCTGATGCCCCTGCTCGCTCAGAATGCTTTCCGGGTGAAACTGCACCCCGTGCAGCGGCAAGGTTTTGTGCATGATGCCCATGATTTCGTCGCGCTCGCCGTGGCGCTCTGTCCAGGCGGTGACGTCAAAACAGTCCGGCAGCGTTTCGGGCGCCACCACCAGCGAATGGTAGCGGGTGACAGTCAGCGGATTATTCAGCCCGGTAAATACGCTCTGGCCGGTATGTCGCACAGGCGATGTTTTACCGTGGATAGCCTGACGCGCCCGCACGATTTTCGCGCCGAACGCCTGCGCCATGGCCTGATGCCCGAGGCACACACCGAGGATCGGCAAACGGGTGGAGAAATGCGTGATGGCTTGCAGGGAAATACCCGCCTGATCCGGTGTGCAGGGGCCGGGAGAAATCACCAGATGCGACGGAGCAAGTTGCTCTATATCGGTCAGCGTCAGCTGATCGTTACGCAGCACTTTCACCTCAGCGCCCAGCTCGCAAAAATATTGATAAAGGTTGTAGGTGAAGGAGTCGTAGTTGTCGATCAGCAGCAGCATAGCGTTCCCGGTAAAAGTCGAAAATTTACCGGGCAATTCTACGCATTTTTCAGCACAGGCTTCAGCATTTTGTCACGGTGATCTTGCGCATCAATGTTCGTCATCGATTTCACTGATCACTTCATTGAAGATGGCGACCAGATCGGTTTCATCACCAAACACCGCCGTTTTATTGGCGGACAGCCAGCGTTCACGGCTGATGCTGGACCAGTCGATGTCATACCCGGCGTGGATAACCAGCTGCTCGACAAAAATCCTCAACACCCGCCCGTTGCCCTCGCGAAAAGGATGCAACAAATTCAGGCCGGTATAATAGTGAGCCAGCCGCTCGGCAAGCTTATCCAGCGGTAAACCGACCAGAAACTCCTCTTCCTCAAGCTCCTGCATCAGGGCGTTGCCTTCATTTTCGATATAGCCGAAATGGCAGAACTGGGTATCGTCCTTGTAGATGTCGATCTCACGAAACTCCCCTGCCCACGGATAAATATCCTGAAAGAGCGACAGGTGAATGGCACACAGATGTGGCAAGCCCATAACCGCCGGGCCGAGTGGCATCGCCGCCGCCCGTAACGCCGTAAAGGCCAGTTCAGCCTGTTGCAGCCGGTGAGCTTCACGGATATCGAGAGAGTTTTTCAGGACATTGATGCCGGGATAATAATAAGGATCCGCACCGTCCACGAGTTTATCGTTCATAGTGCCCCCTCAGTTCGGCCAGACGTTGTGCGATTTTCTCGTTATCCAGAGACACGACTTCGACCTCCAGGCCATCCAGCGCGCTGCTGGCCTGAAAATTCTGCCGCTGACGTTCGCGAAAGAGTTTTTCCTGCTGTCTGAGTGTCAGTTTCTTCGCCATATTTCCTCCCTGGTTACCGCCATTCGGGCGCATACCTTGTGGGATTAAGTATAGACAGAGAAAAAAGGGCGCCAGCCTTAGCGCCCTAAACTCGGATTATTCAACAGCGATCGGCGTCTCGTTCACATCGATTTTATGCGTGTCCTGCAGCGTTTTCACCCGTTCCTCAAGTTGCTTCACTGCCTGTGCATCAGGCAGAAGTGAATATTTCAGCTCAAACACCGTACTCTGGCCAGGCTGTAACTGTTTGACGCGCCCTTGTTTACGCTCGATGGTGACCGGATATGCATAGTTGGTGCCCGGTTCGATGCCTGTCACGTAACCTTGTTTCAGGGTGTCAGTGTTTTTCCATAGTGTCAGCAGCGGCAACTGATGCGTGTCGAATTCAATCGATGCCCCTTTGTTCCCCGCTTTGTTCACCACACCGGCAATGGTTTTGCCCTGCGCATCTGCCAGCGGCACCATATTAAAGACCATCTCATCAAATCCTTTGGTCGGTCCGGCGTAAGTCTGCCAGTCAGCTAACCCTTTTTTGGCGTAATCATTGAACGGTGAAATTGATTTCAGAGGCGCGATGAAACGGGCGCCCGCTTCGAGGATCGGCTGACCGAAGTTACTGTGATAAATAATCTGGTAGTCGTGCGGATAATCCGACAGGTTTGTCAGGGTGTCGTGGATAGTCCAGGAATGGCTGCCGGGCACGTAACGCAGCTCGGTCCAGGTTTCCAGTCTGGCTTTCTTAAAGGTGTCTTCTTTCAGCAAGCCTCGTACGGTGATTTCATACGGGGCTTTGTCGGCAATCTCAACCTCCACTTTCGAGGCTGGCGTATTGCCCGCCCGTCCGTGCAGCGTATAAATCATGCCGTCTGCGGTCACCGGATGTCCGGTCCATTCAAAGCCGCAGCGCACCATCATTTCATTGAAACCTTCCAGCCAGCCCACACCGTTACGGCTTTCAAGGTTGATATACGCCGGATTGACCACTTCCTGAACCGGTGAATCCCAGCCTAAGCGGATGTTATCGCCGGTGACGTGCAGCAAATCCATCCCCCGCGTCGGGCTGAGCGCAATTGTCAGCCCCTTGCTGGTAATGGTGATGACTTTTGACCCTTCCTGTTTACCCCCGTGCAACACTTTCTGTTCGATGCTGAAATCCGGACCTGCGATATTCAGCTTTTTACTGTCTGTCTTCCAGTTTCCCAGTTCAGTACCGGCTTCAGCATCCGTCAGCACAATGGTTTGTGCGGCAGCCTGCCACGAAAAAAGCCCCATGACGATCCCGGTAACGAGTAATTTTTTCACAATAACTCCTTTTTGCTGAATTGATTTAGCCCAAAAGCAATTCAGCCTACAAACCCACACAGCCTAAAAACGTGACAGCCTTCAAGTTGAGCGGTTTTAATACTGAACCGCAGGCAGTAACGTGCCGGACTCCGCAAAAATCCATGCGTTAAGGGAAAAATTGCAGATGAAACTGAGAACTCAGACAGGACTAAATGCACAAAAGCTGATCCGTTTCAGCTTTTGTGCGTAAGCAGAACAGTGATTACTTTTTCCTTCCGCCCATAATCGAGCCGAGTACGCCGCGCAGGATCTGACGCCCTAAATCGCGCGCCATGCTTTTGGCTGCGACCTGTACCACGCCGTCGCGTTTACCCCCGCGCGGACCGGTACTGCCAAACAGGATTTCATTCAGGCCGCCCAGCAGCCCGCCGCCGGAAGGCGTTTGTTCTGCCGGTTTCTGCGTGCCCGTTTGTTGCGGCGCAGCGACGGTGCCAAAGCCTTGCGCGGTGATTTTCTCGTAAGCGGATTCGCGGTCAATGCTGTCTTCATAGCGGCCATACAGCGGAGACTGATTAATCGCTTTGTTGCGCTCATTGTCGCCCAACATGCCCATTTTGGATTCCGGGGCGATCACCATCGCACGCTGCACCACCTCCGGACGTCCCTTTTCATCGAGGAATGACACCAGCGCTTCGCCAACGCCCAGCTCGGTAATGGCCGTTTCAGCATCGAAAGCCGGATTCGCCCGCAGAGTTTGCGCTGCCGCTTTCACTGCTTTTTGATCACGCGGCGTGAAAGCGCGCAGGGCGTGCTGCACACGGTTGCCCAGCTGCCCGAGCACGCTGTCGGGAATATCCAGCGGATTCTGCGTGACGAAATAAATCCCCACGCCTTTGGAGCGGATCAGGCGCACCACCTGCTCGATTTTAGTCAGCAAAGCCTGCGGCGCATCGTTAAACAATAAATGCGCTTCATCGAAGAAGAACACCAGTTTCGGCTGTTCAGGGTCACCGACTTCCGGCAGCTGCTCAAACAGTTCTGCCAGCAGCCACAACAGGAAAACAGAATAGAGCTTCGGCTGGTTGATGAGCTTATCAGCGGCCAGTAAATTAATAATGCCATGGCCGTTTTTATCGGTTTTCATCAGGTCGTTGATATCCAGCATCGGCTCGCCAAAGAACTGGTTGGCACCCTGACCTTCCAGCGTCAGCAGTCCGCGCTGGATGGCACCAATGGAGGCAGAGGAAATATTGCCGTACTGCGTCTGGAATTGTTTCGCGTTATCACCGGTAAACTGCACCATGGCACGCAAATCTTTCATGTCGAGCAACAACAGGCCATTGTCGTCGGCAATCTTAAAGACCAGTTGTAATACGCCGCTTTGCACTTCATTGAGATCAAGTAATCGCGCCAGAAGCAACGGCCCCAGATCAGAAATCGTCGCACGGATCGGATGGCCTTTTTCTCCGAAAATATCCCACGGAATAATGCTGCACGCTTGCGGTTGCCAGTCCGTCACACCGATATTATTTAGCCGCGCGGTGAGTTTTTCCGACGGCACGCCTTCTGCGCCAATACCGGATAAATCCCCTTTCACATCCGCCAGGAATACCGGAATGCCGATGCGGGAAAACTGTTCGGCCATTCTCTGCAACGTGACCGTTTTGCCGGTACCGGTCGCGCCGGTAATGAGTCCGTGGCGGTTGGCCAGCGCGGGGAGGATCACCAGATCCTGCACCGGTTTACCTTCATTCATGGCTTTTGCAATCAGACGGGCTTCACTCATTTCATTTTCCTTGAAAGTGGACGCAGGGCGTTCCTTAAAACCTATTAGTCGGCGGGATGGGCGTCAAGAAAGGGAGCGTCAAATGGGCAAGAAAAAGCCCCCGTCTGGCGGAGGCTTGATCTTGTACTACAGAAAGGAACGGAAAGGCTGAGAAATTAAGGCAGCACTTTCGCAGACAAAATCACAATCGGCGTGGTCGGCACGTTCTGGTAAGGCCCGACGTTGTCCGTTTTCACCTGTGACATTTTGTCTACCACGTCCATGCCTTTGATGACTTTACCGAATACGGCATAGCCGAAATCACGCTGACCGTGATCCAGGAAGGCGTTATCCGCTACGTTGATGAAGAACTGGCTGGTTGCGCTGTCTTTGTCAGCAGTACGCGCCATCGCGACAGTACCACGCAGGTTACGCAGACCGTTGTCGGCTTCGTTCTTGATCGGCTCTTTCGTCGCTTTCTGCTGCATATCAGCAGTAAAACCGCCGCCCTGAACCATAAAGCCCGGGATCACGCGGTGGAAAATGGTGTTGTTGTAATATCCGCTCTGTGCGTAATCAACGAAATTCTTCACAGAAACCGGTGCTTTAGCACTGTCGAGTTCCAGTTCGATATTCCCTGCTGAAGTGGTCAGCATGACGTGGGTTTGACCAGCAGCAAAAGCCGGCGTTATTGCAGTCAGGGAAAGCAGCGCAGTTAAGGCCACCAAAGTACGTTTAAACATGACAATTCCTTTCTTGAAAGTACAAACAACAGATCCCACTGATTCTAAAGAGCCTTTACGCTCAGCGCCAGACCTTTACGGTTATTTACGCTTCATAGCAACTTTTTCAGATATTTCAAATTGTTACTATCGTTTTCTCAGCGGTTAGCTGTTGAAATTAACGGGATAATCTTTATCGAGATGGATCGTCGTTTTCGCAGGCTGAGTTTCGGCTATCACCGAACCCTGCCGGATGGAATAGCGCACAGGGACTTGTCTGCGTAACGCATCAAATCCGCTTTCTGCTGGCAGGATCACCAGACTTGCGGCGTTGCCACTTTCCAGACCATAACCGTCCAGATTCATGGTGCGCGCGCTGTAAGTCGTAATCAGCTTCAGCCCGTCATCAATTTGCTGATAACCCATCAGCTGGCAAACATGCAGCCCCATGTGCAGCACCTGCAACATACTGGCAGTGCCCAGCGGATACCACGGGTCAAACACATCGTCATGACCAAAACAGACGTTTATGCCAGCGTCCAGCATCTCTTTGACCCGCGTAATGCCGCGGCGTTTCGGATAGCTATCAAACCGTCCCTGCAGATGAATATTCACCAGCGGATTGGCGACAAAGTTAATCCCCGACATCTTCAGCAGGCGGAATAAGCGCGAGGTGTAAGCGCCGTTGTAGGAATGCATCGCCGTCGTGTGGCTGGCGGTGACGCGTGCGCCCATGTTTTCCCGCAGCGCGAGTGCCGCGACGGTTTCGACAAAACGCGATTGTTCATCGTCAATTTCATCGCAATGCACATCGATAAGCGCATGGTATTTTTTCGCCAGCGCGAAAGTTTTGTGCAGAGATTCCACGCCGTATTCGCGGGTGAATTCAAAATGAGGGATAGCGCCGACCACGTCCGCACCCAGCTTCAGCGCCTCTTCCAGCAGGGCTTCGCCGTTCGGGTAAGACATAATGCCTTCCTGCGGGAACGCCACAATTTGCAGTGTCACCCACGGGGCAACTTCGGCTTTCACTTCGAGCATCGCTTTCAGCGCGGTGAGCGTCGGGTCGGAAACATCAACATGTGTACGCACATGCTGAATGCCGTTGGCGATTTGCCATTTCAGCGTCTGCCATGCGCGCTGTTTGACATCCTCATGCGACAACAACGCCTTGCGTTCCGCCCAGCGTTCAATGCCTTCAAATAATGTACCGGACTGATTCCACGCTGGCTGACCGGCGGTCTGCGTAGTATCGAGATGAATATGCGGCTCGATAAAAGGAGGTATTGCCAGCCCGCCTTCCGCGTCCAGGATATGTTCGCCGTAATCGGCATTATCAAGCTGCGAAGTGATATGGCGAATGACACCGTCTTCGATATCTATCTGCCACAATCCTTCCCGGTCAGGCAGGCGTACATTTTTAATGGTACGCAAAGGAGTTTTGGTCACGCGTTACCTCATCGTTTTAGAAAGACGTCATCATCACTGATGTTAAAGCTAATCTTAGAACAATAGCCTGAAAGTATTTATAAATCGAAAGGTTACATAAAAACCCAATGAAATCAGCCAAATACCTCCTAAGGAGTATATTGGGAGTGGCTTGATTTGCATCAATACCCCCTGTTACGCGCGCGTTATGTTTAGCCTCAGAAAATCAAAATTGAGGCAATTATGAGCAAAGTCAGACTCGCGATTATTGGCAACGGCATGGTCGGCCATCGCTTTATCGAAGACTTACTGGATAAAGCAGAACCGGGTCAGTTCGACATCACGGTATTATGTGAAGAGCCGCGCGTGGCCTATGACCGCGTCCATCTTTCCTCCTATTTTTCACATCATACCGCCGAAGAACTGTCACTGGTTCGTGAAGGGTTTTACGAAAAGCACAACGTGAATGTGCTGATTGGCGAACGCGCCATTACCCTCAACCGCCAGGAAAAAGTCATTCATTCCAGCAGCGGCCGGACGGTGTATTACGACAAACTGATTATCGCGACCGGTTCCTACCCATGGGTTCCGCCGATCACTGGCTCTGACGGTCAGGATTGCTTTGTTTACCGCACCATTGAAGATCTACACGCGATTGAATCCTGCGCCCGTCGCAGCAAACGCGGTGCTGTGGTAGGCGGTGGTTTGCTCGGCCTCGAAGCCGCCGGCGCGTTGAAAAACCTCGGCGTTGAAACGCATGTAGTTGAATTTGCACCCGGTCTGATGGCCGAACAGCTCGATGTCATGGGCGGCAGCCAGCTGCGCCAGAAAATCGAAAGCATGGGTGTGCAGGTTCATACCGCCAAAAACACCAAACAGATTGTTCAGGGCGGCACGTCTGCCCGTAAGACGATGGAATTCGCCGACGGCACTTTCCTCGAAGTCGATTTCATCGTGTTCTCTACCGGTATCCGCCCGCAGGATAAACTGGCGCGCCAGTGTGATTTAGACATCGCCCCGCGCGGTGGCATAGTGATTAACGATCAGTGCCAGACCAGCGATCCGGACGTGTACGCCATCGGCGAATGTGCGTCTTGGAATCAGCGCACCTTCGGTCTGGTGGCGCCGGGCTACAAAATGGCGCAGGTCACCGCCGACCATTTACTTGGTCGCGATAACGCCTTCACCGGCGCAGACATGAGCGCCAAACTGAAACTGTTAGGCGTAGATGTGGCCGGTATCGGCGATGCGCACGCACGCACACCGGGCGCGCGCAGCTACGTTTACCTCGATGAAAGCAAGGCGCTCTATAAACGTCTGGTGGTCAGCGAAGACAATAAAACACTGCTCGGCGCAGTGCTGGTGGGCGATACCAGCGATTACGGCAATCTGCTGCAACTGGTGCTGAACAGCATTCCGTTGCCGGAAAACCCGGACGCGCTGATCTTACCTGCCCACGCAGGCAGCGGCGGCGGCGCGGTTATTGGTACCGATGCCTTGCCGGAAAGCGCGCAAATTTGCTCCTGCTTTGACGTCACTAAAGGCGACATCATCAAAGCCGTTCAGGGCGGTTGTCATACCGTGGCGGCACTGAAATCAGCAACCAAAGCCGGTACCGGCTGCGGCGGCTGTATTCCGCTGGTGACGCAGGTGCTGAATGCCGAACTGAGCAAGCAGGGTATCGAAGTTAATCATCATCTGTGCGAGCACTTCGCCTATTCACGTCAGGAGCTTTATCACCTGATCCGCGTTGAGGGCATCCGTTCGTACGATGATTTGCTGAATAAGTACGGCAAAGGCTACGGCTGCGAAGTGTGTAAACCGACCGTCGGCTCGCTGCTGGCGTCGTGCTGGAACGATTACGTGCTCAAGCCACAGCACACGCCGTTGCAGGACACCAATGATGTGTTCCTCGCCAACATGCAAAAAGACGGCACCTATTCCGTGATCCCGCGCTCGCCGGGCGGTGAAATCACGCCGCAAGGGTTGCAGGCGATTGGCGAAATCGCAGCTGAATATAATCTTTACACCAAGATCACCGGCTCGCAGCGCATCGGCATGTTCGGCGCGCAGAAAGACGATTTACCGGCCATCTGGCAGAAACTGATCAACGCCGGATTCGAAACCGGTCAGGCCTACGCCAAAGCGTTGCGTATGGCGAAAACCTGCGTCGGCAGCACCTGGTGCCGTTACGGCGTGGGCGACAGCCTCGGTTTCGGCATCAGCCTGGAAAACCGCTACAAAGGCATCCGTACGCCGCACAAAATGAAGTTCGGCGTGTCCGGCTGTACCCGCGAATGTTCTGAAGCGCAGGGCAAGGATGTCGGGATTATCGCGACGGAAAATGGCTGGAACCTGTACGTCTGCGGTAACGGCGGCATGAAACCTCGCCATGGCGATTTACTGGCAGCCGATCTGGATAACGATACCCTGTTGCGTTACCTCGACCGCTTCATGATGTTCTACATCCGCACCGCCGATAAACTGCAACGTACGTCAGTCTGGATGGACAACCTCGAAGGCGGCATCGACTACCTGCGTAAAGTCATCATCGATAACAAACTGGGGCTTAACGATCAGCTGGAAGCCGAACTGGCGCGCCTGCGGGGATCCGCGGTTTGCGAGTGGCAGGAAACGCTGAATGACCCGGCGGCGCAAACCCGCTTTACCCACTTTATCAACAGCAGCCAGCGCGACCCGAATGTGCAGTTCGTCGGTGAACGTCAGCAGCATCGTCCGGCGCGTCCGGACGAGCGTATTCCGGTGACACAAATCGCTGACGGGGAGGAAGTATTATGAGCCAGTGGTTAACGCTTTGTTCTGTCGATCAGATCCTGCCAGGTTGCGGCGTTTGCGCACTGGCGGACGATCAGCAAATCGCGTTGTTCCGTCCGTATGCCGACGAGCAGATTTTTGCGCTGTCGAATATCGACCCGTTCGCGCAGGCCAGCGTGCTGTCACGCGGGATTATAGCCGAACATCAGGGCGAACTCTGGGTCGCCAGTCCGCTGAAAAAACAACATTTTCGCCTGACAGACGGCCTTTGTATGGAAGATGAAGCGTATTCAATTTCTGCCTACGACGTGCGTGTCCACGACGGCAATGTTGAACTGAATACCGCCAGTCTTCAGGTGCAAACCAGCTAAACTCCGCGCTTTCCACGCCGCCTCCGGGCGGCGTTGTTCATATTTAAAAGAATGTCGTTAAAAGAACGCCGTATCAAAACGCGCCATCTCAGAGAAGATTATCTATGGATTACCTGCCCCTTTTTTGTCAGTTAAAAAACAGAGCCTGTTTGCTGGTCGGTGCCGGTGACGTGGCTGAACGTAAAGCGCGCCTGCTGCTGGATGCCGGTGCAAAACTGACGGTTAACGCTCTCACCTTCACGTCACAGTTTCAGATCTGGGCTGAGGAAGGCAAAGTCCGGCTGCTGAAAGGCGAATTTTCCCCGTTGCTGGTCGATGAGAAATGGCTGGTGATCGCCGCGACCGATTCAGACTTAGTGAATCAGGAAGTCAGCGAAGCCGCTGAACATCGCCGCGTATTCTGTAATGTGGTCGATGCCCCTGAAAGCGCCAGCGTAATCATGCCGTCGATCATTGACCGTTCACCGCTGATGATCGCGGTGTCTTCCGGCGGCAATGCCCCGGTGCTGGCGCGTTTGCTGCGTGAACGCCTGGAATCCATTTTGCCGCAACATCTGGGCAAACTGGCACAGGTGGCGGGCGGATTGCGGGCTCGCGTGAAAGCACACTTTACCGATGCCTCTGAGCGCCGCCGCTGGTGGGAAAAGCTGTTCAATCATCATCGTCTGGCGCAGTCGCTGGCGAATAATGACGAGGCACAAAGCGGGCAATATCTCGAAGAACTGTTCAGCGAACCGGTCGATAAACACGGCGAAGTCATTCTGGTCGGCGCCGGGCCGGGCGATGCAGGATTGCTGACACTGAAAGGTTTGCAGCAGATGCAACTGGCCGATGTGGTGGTTTACGACCGGCTGGTTTCCGACGGCGTGATGAATCTGATACGTCGTGACGCCGAGCGTATTTTTGTCGGCAAACGCGCAGGGCATCATTGTGTGCCGCAGGAACGTATCAACGAAATCCTGCTGGAACAGGCGCAAATGGGCAAACGCGTTGTCCGGCTAAAAGGCGGCGATCCCTTTATCTTTGGCCGTGGCGGCGAAGAACTGGAAGCACTGAAAGCCGCGGGTATCGCATTTTCCGTGGTACCGGGTATCACGGCGGCATCCGGGTGCTCTGCCTATAGCGGCATTCCGCTGACCCATCGCGATCACGCGCAAAGCGTGCGGCTCATCACCGGTCATGCAAAGCAGGATGGCGTTTTAGACTGGGCCTGTCTGGCGCAGGGTCAGCAAACGCTGGTGTTTTATATGGGGCTGACCCAGGCCTCTGAGATCCAGCGCCGTCTGCTGGAAAACGGGTTGCCAGCAGAAACGCCTGTGGCACTGGTCGAAAACGGCACCAGCCAGACGCAGCGCGTGGTCACCGGCATTCTCACTGAGCTCGGTAATCTGGCGACACAGGTACAGAGCCCGAGTTTGATCATTGTAGGTACCGTAGTGAGTTTGCGTCAGAAACTGAACTGGTTTGCCAGCGAAACCCGTCTGTAACGCCCTTCTGCTCAAAAAATCTCCATTTATTTTATTAATCAATTCAGAGAAGTGAATTCAGATTCACTTCTCGCCCTCCACTTATAAGATAAATCTTATAACAGAATATAATTCTTGTTATCTCACCTTTCGCGATCGCAATTCAAAATAATCACCCCACCCAAATGGAATATTCAGAATCTTCACCTTAAACTTTAATTACGCCAACTGTGGCGTAATCTCCCGTGGAGGGTCAAATCATGTGCCATACCATTCATGTTGGTCATGTTAACAAGGTTGCCCTGGCAATCTTAGTCGCCCTGTCACTGGCTGCCTGTAGCGGCAGTGGCGGCGGCGGTTCTTCTCATACGGCAAAAACATCCACGACCGGATCGGCAACAGCCGGCGATGGAACGACTTCAGGCAGTGACGGAACCACTACCGCAGGAACCGGCACCAGTACAGGGACAGGAACCACCACTACAGGTGATGGCACAACTACTGCGGGGAATGGAAGCGGAACGGGTACCGGAACAGGCACAGGAACGGGTACTGGCACCGGAACAGGGACCGGAACAACACCATCAACAACCCTCGCGACGGGCACCATCCTGAGCAGTGCGGGCGGTGCGGTGAGCGGTGTAGGGACGCAAGTCAGCAGCATCGCAACTCAGACGCCAGTCAGTAATATTCCTGTCGCCGGTACCGGCGTCGTGACCATCATCGACAGCACCGGTAAAGCCGTAACTGCCGTCGGCAGCGGCGTGCAAAACGGTGTCGGACAACTCGGCACCAATTCGAATGCAATAGGCACCACTGTCGCCGGTGTACCTGTTGCCGTGGCTGATTTAGGCACCGGCGTTTCCGGACTCGGTACTTCTCTGGCAGCAAACACCACCGGAACACCTGCCAGTGGCGTGACATCAGCCGCAGGCGGTCTGGTGGATAATGTCGGGAAAGTGGTCACCACAACGGGTAACGGATTAGCCGCGAATGTGCAGACCGGCTCACTCTCCAATGTAACCACTGCCGCCACCGGCATCGTCACCCCCGTTGTCGCCAAGGTTCAGGGCACTACTCAAACCGTGGGCGGTGCCACAGGACTGGGCGCACCGGTTAACGGCTTGCTGAATCAGGTCGGCACCACCGTGAGTGGCGCAGGTACACAACTTTCCACCAGCACGCCAGCACTAGCCGGTCTGGGGACAACGGTGACGGATACCGGACAGGCCGTTTCTAAAACCGGCACGATCCTGGTTCCGGCGAGCAGCACCACCACGACAACCGCCAGTAATTCCGGCAGCATCTCAGCCGGAGCAGGAGCATCGGCTTCACAATCAGGAGGATTACTTGCTGGCGTGGGCACCACCGTCGGCGGCCTCACAGGAGGACTGGGTCTGAAAGTCAAAACAACCCCATAAGTCTGATGTGGTAAATCTATAGCTGTAAATCTGTCGTTGTTGTCTTCAGCTGTAAAAAAGCCCGCTCTCCGGTTTCCTGCGCAGAGCGGGCTTGATTCACCGGGTTCCAACATTTGCCTGTGCGTTCAAAGGAATATTTATGAGAATAAAATCCTGCATGGTGGCTTTATTGGGGTCTGCCATTGGTTACAGTTCGGCAGATATGTTTCCCACTTTGATCGACCCGAATAACCCGGCCAAACTGGCTGAGCCCATTTCCCAGCCTCCGGCCAAAACGCAAAAAATCGCCTTACCTTCACACTCCTTACCGGCAAAAGATTCCGCCCCCAAGCTGACACCTCAGACGCTGATTGAGATAAAACACATTCAGTTTATCGGCGGTACTCAATACCCGCTGGATTCTCTGGTTGCGCCCTTCGCGTCCTTTGTAGGCAAAAAGGTGCCGCTGTCGGCATTACTGTCCGCCACTGATTCCATCACGCAACGCTATCACCGCGACGGTTTTATTCTCTCTTACGCCTATATTCCGGCCGATAACTTTAAAGACGGCACCCTCAAAGTCGGGCTGGTCGAGGGATATGTTTCCGGAACCCAAATCCACAGCGACAATCAGCAGGTCGGCCGCTGGCTAAGCAAATTATCGCAGCACATCATGGCGGAGAAACCGCTGACGCAGGACACCTTCGAGCGCTACACGATTCTGATGCAACGCACACCGGACACCAAAGTCAGCGCGACGGCCAATAACCCGAACAATATTTACGGCGCCACCGCGCTGAATGTAGATGCGGTGCGGCAGCGAAACTGGAATATCGCCACCGCCGTGGATACCCGCAAAGGTGACAGTTCTGCCGTGGTGAACGCCACGCTGAGCGGCCTGAGCACCTACGGCGAACAACTGGGTATTGCGACACTCATCCCGCTGGAAAGTGATACCCGCAAAACCTATGCCGGTCTGAACTATCAGCAATATCTCGGTGACGATGGATTGCTGATGCAGCTTAAAGGCAGCTATTACCAGCAGAAAGACAAGGATTACAACACCATCCTGTTCCTGCCTAACGGCATCACTGTGGATTCACAGGATAAGCAAACGCAATACAACGGTGGCGTGGTATTCAGTTACCCGTTACAACTGACGCGGAAAAAACAGTGGACGGTCAGCGGCGGTCTGGATTATCTCGACAAGAAATATGATTACGATTTACTGGCAAGACTCGGCGATCAGAAACTGCAATTACCGCAGGTAAGCCAGCGGATACGCTATCCGGCAGCCGAGCTTTCCCTGACCGGATATCGTGAATACGATCAGTCTTACTGGAATACGACGTTTAACGTTCGTCAGGGAATTGACGGACTCGGCGCCACCAATTCGACACCCAACGCCGATCTGACCTTTACCCGCTGGAAATTTAACGGGGACTCAGCGTATCTGTTTGATAAAAAATGGCGGCTCAGCGCGTCGGTTGAAGGCGACTGGTCTGACAATGATTTGCCGGAGCCTGAGCGGGTGAATTTTGGTGCCCTGCATTACGGGCGTGGCTATCCGGACAGCGATGCGCAGGGGGATTATGGCGTCGGCGGACAGGTGGAAATGCGCTATATCCATAGCCGGGAACAGGGAGTGTGGCTGAAAACCATTCAGCCTTACGCCGTGGTGGATGCGGCGCATACGGGGTTCAATCAGCAGGGGTTACCGAAGCAAAATCTGTCGTCTTACGCCATCGGTGTGATGTTTGGCGATAACCGTCATTACACGTTATCCGTGGAAGCCGCCCGCCCGATTGGCGACACGCCGCTCGACAGCACATCCCGCGACTGGCGTTATAACGCGACATTTACCTATAACTTCAGTTCCGGCTCATGATGCGCTGAAAATAAAAAACCACGTCCGGGGACGTGGTTTTTTTACTTTGGTGCCAGACCAGAATTATTCGTAGCTGACAAAGCCAATGGCTTCATAGGCTTTCTTCAGCGTCACACTGGCACGGGCGCGGGCTTTTTCAGCGCCCTCTTTCATCACCTGTTGCAGATAAGCTTCGTCGCTGCGGAAACGGTTAAAGCGCTCCTGCACCTCGGTCAGCATGCCTGAAACAGCTTCGGCCACTGCGCCTTTCAGATGACCATACATCTGGCCTTCGAATTCTGCTTCCAGCTCAGGGATCGCTTTGCCGGTGACACCGGAAAGAATATCCAGCAGGTTAGAAACGCCCGGCTTGTTCTTAATGTCGTAACGGATGACTGGCGGCTCTTCAGAGTCGGTCATCGCACTTTTAATTTTCTTGGTCACCGCTTTCGGATCTTCCAGCAGGCCGATAACGTTTTTACGGTTGTCATCAGACTTGGACATCTTCTTGGTCGGTTCCTGCAGGGACATCACGCGGGCACCAGACTTCGGAATAAACGGCTCAGGCACAGTAAACACATCGCCATACAGCGCGTTGAAACGGGCAGCGATATCGCGGCTCAGTTCCAGATGTTGTTTCTGGTCTTCACCCACCGGCACCTGATTGGTCTGGTACAGCAGAATATCGGCGGCCATCAGCACCGGATAGTCGAACAGACCGGCAGTAATGCTTTCGCTGTTAGAAGTCTCGTAACGCGCAGACTTGTCTTTAAACTGCGTCATACGGCCCAGCTCACCGAAATAGGTGTAGCAGTTCAGCGCCCAGCTCAGCTGACTGTGTTCAGGAACGTGAGACTGCACGAAGATGGTACTTTTCTTCGGATCAATGCCGACCGCCAGATACAGCGCCAGCGTGTCGAGTGTCGCTTTGCGCAGTTTTTCCGGATCCTGACGCACGGTGATCGCGTGCAAATCGACGATGCAGTAAATGCATTCGTAATCGTCCTGCATTTTGACCCATTGACGCAGCGCACCCATGTAGTTGCCAATGGTCAATTCGCCGGAGGGCTGTGCGCCACTAAATACGATGGGTTTACTCATTTTATGCTTCCTGATCTTTTAAAGATGACAGCCCTAATGTGGGCAAAAGGTCGGCAAAATTATCCAGCACACGATCGGGTTTGGTCAGCGCGATGGTTTCACCGTAGTTATAGCCATAAGTCATGCCGACACACGGGCAACCTGCGGCCTGTGCGGCATGGATATCATTGCGGGAATCGCCCACGAATACCATTTCACTGGCGCGCAATCCGAGCAAGGCTAACGTCATGTAGACGGGTGCCGGATGCGGTTTTTTCGCCACGACATCGTCACCGCCAATCACCACGGTGAAATAGCTGTCGATACCCAGAGATTGCAGTAATGGCGCGATAAAAGGCGTCGGTTTGTTAGTCACCAGCCCCATCGGAATTCCGGCTGCGGCCAGAGCGGCCAGCGTCTCTTTAACCTGCGGGTACAAACGGCTGCCGCCCGCGGCAGTATCGGCATAATAGTGATCGAATTTATCGCGCACTTTCTGCAGAAACTCAGGGGATAAATCGCCTTCGGCCCAGCGTACGGCGCGCTCAACCATGATATCGGCACCGTTACCAATCCAGGTGCTCAGGCGTTCAACGCCTGCGGCAGGCAAATTAAAATCTTGCAGCGCCCTGTCCAGCGCGTCAGAAAGACCGGGCGCGCTGTCAACCAGCGTGCCGTCGAGATCAAAGCCTAAACCGAGGGCTTTCAGGGGCTCAGTCATGGGTGGCCTTAGCCAGCTCACTGCGCATGTGGTCGATAACGCTTCGGTAATCCGGCTGATTAAAGATGGCTGAACCGGCCACGAACATATCCGCGCCCGCCGCAGCGATTTCACCGATATTTTCAGCTTTCACACCGCCGTCAACTTCCAGACGAATGTCATAACCGCTGGCATCAATGATTTTACGCACCTGACGCAGTTTATCGAGCGTGCCCGGAATAAACGACTGACCGCCAAAGCCCGGGTTCACCGACATCAGCAGGATCACATCGAGTTTATCCATCACGTATTCGAGATAACTCAGCGAAGTCGCAGGGTTAAACACCAGACCCGCTTTACAGCCATGGCTTTTAATCAGTTGCAGCGAACGGTCAACGTGTTCTGAGGCTTCCGGATGGAAGGTGATGTAAGTCGCACCAGCCTCGGCAAAATCCGGGATGATACGATCAACCGGTTTAACCATCAGGTGAACATCGATCGGCGCCGTAATGCCGTAGTTGCGCAGCGATTTCAGTACCGCCGGCCCCATCGTCAGATTAGGTACGTAGTGGTTATCCATGACATCAAAATGGACAACATCTCCGCCAGCTTCCAGTGCTTTGGCAGTGTCTTCACCCAGACGGGCAAAGTCAGCCGACAGAATGGACGGTGCAATCAAAAACTGTTTCATCCGCTTCTCCAAACGATAGGGTTATCCGTCGATTACCGCTGAACGGCAATCACCGGTAGAGCGCTAAAAGTTCATTCACCAGGCTGCGTTTTGCAACTTTACTGCTGATGGTACGCCGTGCTGAAACACGATGCAGAACCGCCTGTGCGTACCATTCCAGCGTTTGTGGTGTTTCGTGGTTGGATATCAGTACCGGCACATCATTCTCATGGGAAAGCTGATACGCCAGCCGCGCCAGATTACGCTGATCATCCATACTAAAACTGTTGGTGTGGTAAGCCGTAAAATTTGCAGTCGCAGAAAGCGGGGCATACGGAGGATCGCAATACACCACCGAGCCAACCTGTGCTTTCAGCAAAGTGTCCTGATAATGCTCACACACAAATACTGCATTTTTTGCTTTTTCAGCAAACCAGTAGAGTTCTTCTTCCGGGAAATACGGCTTTTTATAACGGCCGAAAGGCACGTTAAATGCCCCACTGAGATTGTAACGGCACAGGCCGTTGTAACAATGGCGGTTGAGATAGAGGAAAAGCACTGAACGACGATAAGGGTCGCTGCTGGCATTAAACTCAGCCCTCAGGACGTAAAAACGCTCTGACTCATTAAACTCTGGCGTGAAAAGCACACGGGCATCACGCACAAATTCATCAGTGCGTGTCTTCACAATGTTGTAGAGGTTGATCAGGTCGTTGTTGATGTCCGCCAGAATATAAGCGTCATACTCGGTATTTAAAAATACCGAGCCCGCGCCAACAAAAGGCTCAATCAGACAATCTCCCGCCGGAAGATGACGTTTGATGTCATCAATCAGCGGGTATTTGCCGCCAGCCCACTTCAAAAACGCGCGGTTCTTCTTCATGCCGTCAGTTAGCTACTTATACAATTCACAGCCGCGGATTGTATCCTGTTTTTAGACAGCAAATCGCGTTGAGATCAGTTTCATTTTTTCAGGTCTTGCTGTACCTGATGTACAGGTTTGACCCACGGTTTTTTCGCCTGAACTTCCGCAGGCAAGCTGGAAATGGCACGTTTGGCTTCTGCAGAAGAAGCATAGTTACCACTGACCAGCACAAACCACGGCTTCCCGTCGCGGGCTGTCTGATATACCAGATAATTTTTCAGACCTTGCTGTTTAGCAAAGGCGTTCAGCGAGTTCGATTGAGAAGCACCGCTTAATTGCAGGGTAAAGTGCGTACCCGGCGCTGACTTGATGGCCGCTGAACTGCCTGACGATGCGACAGAAGATGACGCTGACGGAGCCGCTGTTGCCGATGATTTGGAAGCCTGCGGTTTGGTTGCATGTGCAGTCTGGCTGGTTGCAGCAGGTTTGTGCTCTGCCGGTTTCGCCGTGTGTGAAGTCTGCGGATTACGAACAACCGGAGCCGGGCGGATATGCGAGGCGGATGGTTGAGCACCGGCCGCTGCCTGAGTGCGGGCAGAACCGTTCACGGTCGCCGGGGCGGTTGGCAAAGAGGTCAGTGACTGTGCAGCAGGATTCATTCCCCCCTGCGCGGCATTATCCACCTGATTTTGCTGAGAAGATAACGCATCACTCATATCTCCAGGCAAATCGACACGCTCTTTCGCCTGACCATTATCCGGAACGGGCTGGGCTTCCGTAGGTGTGGAGGAAACCGGCGGTAAGCCGATACTCTTCGGTTGCTGGCCATCAGCAGGTTGCTGACCGTTAACGGCTTGCGCCGTATTGGCCTGAGCCTGGGCAGAAGGCTGAGCAGGCGCTGCTGCATCGTTACCGGCAAGACTAATGTCTTTCGGTCCGTTGTTCTGCTGGGCTGGCTGATTGGATGTTGGCGACTTCATGGCGGAGCCGATGCCGACAATCAGCAATACCAGCACCACAATACCGATGCCGATCATCACGTACTGGCGGGAAACAGCAACTTTGGGAATGGAAGGAGACGGTTTGCGGGCGCGCGGCGGGCGGCGATCGCTGGTGTCTGGTTTGAGATCGTCTTCCGGTGTTAAATCATCCATCTAAAACCTCCAACCCGGCTAAAAGCCTTAACTGGCTTTACGCGGAGCAACTATCCTGACTAAAAAAATAAAGCTTTGCTGGCATGGGTGAAATCGGTCGTTATCTGGCCAAAATTATGGCCGCAGTCTTAACGGCAATCTTCAATCGAAGCCAGCACCATTTCATGTGATACGCCGGAGCGTACTTCAGACTGACCAATGGCTTTTGGTAAAACCAGACGCAACTCGCCAGCCAGCACTTTCTTATCACGCATCATGTGGGGCAGATAAGACGGGGCGTCCATCGTTTCGGGACCGGTTACCGGTAAACCCGCACGAGTCAGCAACGCTTTCACCCGGGCAATATCACCCAGACTGAATTGCCCAAGACGATGAGCCGTATAACAGGCCATCATCATCCCGGCCGCCACAGCCTCGCCGTGCAACCAGTTGCCATAACCCATTTCTGCTTCAATAGCATGGCCGTAAGTATGGCCCAGATTCAGCAAGGCGCGCAGTCCGTTTTCACGTTCATCGGCTGCCACAACCTCGGCTTTCAGCTCGCAGCAACGACGGATGCAGTAAGCCAGCGCGTTCATATCCAGCGCCAGCAGAGCGTCCATGTTGTCTTCAAGCCAGGTAAAGAAGTCGGCATCCAAAATAATGCCGTATTTGATGACTTCCGCGAGACCCGATGACATTTCACGGGCAGGCAGAGTTCTCAGACAGTCGAGATCAACCACCACCGACGCAGGCTGATAAAACGCGCCGATCATGTTTTTTCCGAGGGGATGGTTTACCGCTGTTTTACCGCCAACAGAGGAATCGACCTGAGAAAGCAGCGTGGTAGGCACCTGAACAAAGCGTACACCGCGTTGATAACTGGCTGCGGCGAAGCCGGTTAAATCACCGACAACGCCGCCGCCAAGGGCGACAAGCGTGGTATCACGTCCGTGCGGCTTTTCAAGCAGCGCGGAAAACACGTCATTTAGAACAGCCAGGGATTTGTATTGTTCACCATCAGGCAAAATCACCTGATCAACACGAACGCCTGCCTGCTCCAGCACTGAACGGATTGCGTCCAGATAGAGAGGGGCGAGGGTTTCATTGGTCACTATCATGACCTGATCGCCTGCCTTTACCGGCATAAAAGAAGCCGGATCGTGGAACAATCCGGCAGCAATCGTAATGGGGTAGCTACGCTCCCCTAACGTTACGGTAATCCTCTCCATGTCGTGCTCTGTGACCTTCTTTAACTGACACCCTCAGGCAATGATGGAAACCAATAATCAGTTACTTTCCAGCATGTTAATAATCTGGTTAGCAACGACCTTGGCACTTTGATCATCGGTACGAATAGTGACGTCGGCAATCTCTTCATACAAAGGATTGCGCTCTCTCGCCAGTGCTTCAAGCACTTCACGTGGCGGAGCACTCACTTGTAATAATGGACGTTTTTTGTCGCGTTGTGTACGCGCCAGTTGTTTTTCGATGGTAGTTTCAAGATAGACGACAACGCCACGCGCTGACAAACGGTTACGGGTTTCACGTGATTTCACGGAACCGCCACCTGTTGCCAGAACAATGCCTTGTTTTTCGGTCAGTTCGTTGATCACTTTTTCTTCGCGGTCGCGGAATCCGTCTTCGCCTTCTAAATCAAATACCCAGCCCACATCAGCTCCGGTACGTCGCTCAATTTCGTGATCGGAGTCGAAAAACTCCATATTGAGTTGCTGAGCTAACTGTCGACCAATAGTGCTTTTGCCGGCACCCATAGGCCCAACCAGAAAGATATTGCGTTTCTCTGCCATGTTTTTCGGTATTACTAAGACAATTCGTTGATGATAACCCGCCCCGCCAATCAAATTAGCGGCGGGACCTAAACTGAAACCTCATGAGCGATATAGTGCGAGATCAGAAAAAAATTATCTCAACACTCTTGGTAGTTTGGCAACCGAATAAATCACTTTGCACGCCGCAGGAGGGAAACCGTACGTTTTTATCGGCGTGTCTGTCGTAATAAAAAGATCACGGTGCTCAATTCGGTAACCCTTGTAAGCTAAATCGACGGCAGCGTCAAACGCAGAAGCCTCTTGCGACACAAAAAGTTGCATGTGCTCAACGTTATTGTGCAATTTACGTTAAGTCAGAATACCCGTTTATCGCGTGTGGATTAGGGTCGGAGTGATAAAAATCACCAACTCACGCCGCTGTTCACTTGTGTACTGGTGTTTAAACAAGGAACCGACCACCGGCATATCGCCCAGCACCGGCACTTTTGTGTCTGTTTTTTGATTTTTACGCTGAAATATCCCGCCAAGCACAATGGTTTCCCCATCCTTCACCGTCACCTGAGTTTTAATTTCCTGCTTGTCGATAGCCAGTGCCTCGCCTTCTGACTGTTTTATACTTCTTCCCGGCATGTTCTGGCTTATCTGTAAGGCCATCTCAATGCGCCCGTCGCGTAAGATCTTCGGCGTCACTTCCATCCCGAGCACGGCTTCTTTAAATTCAATGGATGTGCTGCCACTGGCACCGCTCGAAACCTGATAAGGAATTTCGGTCCCCTGCTTGATACTGGCGGTTTGCATATGCGCCGTCATCAGGCGCGGACTGGCAATAATATCCACCTTATCTTCCTGCTCAAGGGCCGTCAGCTCCAGTTCCAGGATCCGCCCGCTGATGTGCGCCAGATTGAAGCCCGCCGTAAATATCGGATTCTCTACCGGCATTCCCATACTGAAATTGTTCATACGCACGGCTTTCGTGATCGGCTCGTCACCGTTAAACCCCCATTGCACGCCCAACTCCCGCAAGCTCTCACTGTTCATCGTTACGATATGTGCCGCCAGTTGTACCTGCTGTAGCGGGAAATCCATTTCTTTTATCCACGGTGCCACAACGTCCAGCGCCTCCTGCGTATCCCGTAATAAAAGCGTATTGGTACGGGTATCGGCCGAGGCATTGCCTTTCACCGAAAGCAACGACCCTTTTTGGGTATTGAGACTCTGCGCAGTATCTTTGGCATCCGCATACCGCAGCGGCACGGTCATGCTGATAATCGGGCTGTTGAGCGCCCGTTGCCCGGCGGCATCTTCCTGCTGCTGTCGCTGAATCAGCGGGTCAACCACCGGAGACACCAGTAAAACATTACCCTGCAACTCGCTGGTGAGATGGCTCATTTTCAGGATGATGTCGAGCGCCTGCTGCCACGGCACCTCTTTGAGCTTCACGCTGATTTCGCCGTCCACACCCGGTGCAGTGACCAGGTTAAGTTGTCGCGAATCCGCCAGTGCCTGCAAGACCAGGCCGACAGGTGATGACGGAAACTCCAGAGAAATAAGCTCCGGGGCAGCTTTCACCGGACTTAGACACAGGCAAAGCAGAATAAAAGCCAGTTTATGATTGATGTATTTCATTATTTTCCTTTCCATGGAGAATCGTTTTTCTTACTTAAACGCAGAGTTCTTACCCAAGCGCAGAGTCTGGCGCAGCAAACCGCACCGTGGCTCGCTGAGACTGAGCTCTGCCTGCGAGGCGTTAAGAGTTTCAACCGTCCATGCGGGCGTTCCCACCTGATTACCGGCCTCGACTTTTGTCCAGCGTCCATCCGGTGATAACAGCCAGCCCGATTGCCGGCCACCCGCCTGTGAAATGCCGCTCAGGATCCAACCCGACATCGCAGAATCGTCGGGACATGTTGAGGAAGCCAGACGTGAAAAAGGGTCGCGCGCGGCCACAGCGCCGGGTGAGTTGAAAGCCAAACCGCCGGTACCGGTCGTTTGCGTCAGCAGAATCGATGCTTTTAAGCCGGAGGCAGTCATCCTGATATCCGGCTCACTGAACGCGGGATGTTCCGGACGTTGCAGCAAGGCATGAAGAAAATGTATCAGGCCGGAAAAAGTCAGCTGCAAATCCAGCGTCCCCTGCTCTTCTGCTTTCGGCTGCAGGGCTGGCGACCAGCGAAGCAACTCTGCTCCGGCGTCTTTCAGCGGCTGAGCAAATTGTTGCGCTAGCGGCAAACTCTCTTGCACAAGAGCGGCGTTATTTTGGATTTCCTGCTTCAGGGTGCTCAGCGGAGGTAAACGCAACAAAGCCCTCTGAGACTGAAAAACGGTGCGCTCTGCGACCGCAATATCCCGTGTCAGTGCATCCTGTTGCTGCCACAATCCGCGAAAACCGAAGACGTAAAGCAACAGCATCAGAACCAGCACGCCAGTGGTCAGAGTCAGGCCTCTCTGCCAGGCCGGTTTTTCCATCAGCGGCTCGAGACGTTCTGACAAAAGCCTCATCATGGCCCTTTCCCTTGATCAGGCGCGGGACTGGCGGAGCGGAATTGTGTCTTTATCACGAAGCTCAGTATCCGGTCAGGTTGCTGCTGAACATCAGAAAGGCTGACATTGCCAAACAACCCGCTGGCCGCCAGCACGTCCCGGAAAGACAAAATATCGTGATAAAAGTGACCCTCTCCCTTCAGCGTCAGAGCTTGCTGATGCTCCGTCATTTCAGTCAGCCGCACGTCTTGCGGGATCTGCGCAGCCACTAATTCCAGTAACTGAAGGTAATCCTGACTTCGCTTCAGTTGCTGAAGAGCAGCCAGACGCTGAGTCTTCAGCGTTTTTACCTGTTCCGCTGCCGCATTCACCTCCAGCAGCTGGCGCGATAACACCTGAACCGATGTATTCAGCGCAGATAAATGCAGTTGCCGTAGTGCCCGCTCCTGAAGGAGAAAGGCGGTCAGCGTCAGAAAAGTCATCGTGATAATCGCCGGAAAACTGATAAACATTTTCAGCCAGTAACGGCTCCGGCGCTGAAGGCGAATTTTGCGCCAGGGCAATAAATTTACCTGTAGCATCAGTGATCGCCCTGCCGCAATGCCAGCCCAACTGCGGGTGCGAAATCCCCCGGATTGACGGGCAACGGCGCGGATAACTGCGCAATAGCACTGAGGGGCGACCAGCATTGCATTGCCGGAAGTGGAGACGCTCCGCTGAAAAAGCATTCGCTGTGGCACAACGCCGCCGCGCGATATTGCTGGCGGATGCGTTCTGACAGCGGCAGATCTTCAGGTGCGTCATCAGACAAACCAAACTGAAATGGCAAACTGTGGGGCGAGGCCCAGAGGAATCCGTCATCAAGCCGATGAACCAGCAATGCGTCACCGGGAAGGCCGGCAGCCAACGCCGCCACCTGAAGTGCGCAGGGGGTCAGTTCGATGGCATCCGGATAAAGCTGCGCCTGCGACAGACATTCCATCCATTGCTGAATTTCCTGTTGTCTGGCTGCGGTGACCACCACCTGATTGTCGCCGTGCGGATCAGCGCGGTAATCCATCACCAGATGTTCCATGCCCAGCGGAAACTGTTTCGCTGCATGCGCAAAGATAAACGCACTGCGGGCCGGATCGCGCAAACGGGGATCCGGCGCCGCCATGCGTTGTTGCATAATCCGTTGTGCCGGAAGGGTAATTCGCAGAGAAAATGTCGTCGGGAGGGTTTTTCGCCAGCACGATAAAATGGCGATCAGCGGCGCGGTCTCATGTAATATCCCCTCCCTCAATGTGAAGGAAGGCAGCGAATGCTGCCACCAGTGACGTAATTGCCAGCCATTCCGCCGCCGCTGAACGGCGATCGCACGGGCAAAACCGGCTTGAATATCCAGACCTACCTGCCATGCTTGTAGTCTCATTTTCGCCCAATCTCCATATTGTCAGGTAAATAAAAGAACGTATCCATGTTGCTGGCTTGCCTTTATACTACCGCGCGGTTGTTTATAAACTGCCCAATTGACACTTAATGGGAAATCTCAGGTGAAGTTCGTAAAGTATTTATTGATTCTTGCAGTGTGTTGCATTTTGCTGGGAGCCGCCTCGATCTTCGGATTGTATAAATATATCGAGCCTCAGTTACCCGATGTCGCCACGCTCAAAGACGTGCGCCTGCAAACACCCATGCAGGTTTTCAGTGCTGATGGCGATTTAATCGCCCAATACGGCGAAAAACGTCGTATCCCGCTGAAACTCGACCAAATCCCACCGGAAATGGTGCATGCGTTTATCGCGACCGAAGACAGTCGTTTCTATGAACACCACGGCGTGGATCCAATCGGTATTTTCCGTGCGGCTTCCGTTGCGCTGGTGTCCGGCCATGCCTCACAGGGCGCGAGTACCATTACTCAGCAGCTGGCGCGTAACTTCTTCTTAAGTCCTGAACGCACGCTGACCCGTAAAATTAAGGAAGCGTTTTTGGCCATCCGCATTGAGCAGATGATGTCCAAAGATGAAATCCTCGAGCTGTATCTCAACAAGATTTATCTCGGTTACCGTGCCTATGGCGTGGGTGCCGCTGCACAGGTTTATTTCGGTAAAGATGTCAGCCAGCTGACACTGAGTGAAATGGCAGTGATCGCCGGTCTGCCTAAAGCACCGTCAACCTTTAACCCGTTGTATTCCCATGACCGTTCTCTGGCGCGTCGTAACACCGTGCTGGCGCGTATGCTGGATGAGAAATACATCACGCAGGCGCAGTACGATCAGGCTCGCGCTGAGCCGCTGGTGGCGAATTATCATGCCCCGCACATTGAGTTCTCTGCGCCGTACCTGACAGAAATGGTGCGTCAGGAAATGGTGAAACGTTATGGCGATAACGCTTATAACGATGGCTACATGGTTTACACCACCATTACCAGGAAAACGCAGCTTGCCGCGCAGGAAGCCTTGCGTACCAACGTTCTCAACTACGATATGCGTCACGGCTATCGCGGTCCGTCTAACGAGCTGTGGAAAGTCGGCGAACCGGCGTGGGATCAGGACAAAATTGTTCAGTCACTGAAAACGCTGCCAGTGTATGGCCCGCTGTTCCCTGCGGTCATCACCGCAACGGATGACGCACAGGCAACGGCGACCATGTCGAACCGCGCGGTGATCAGCCTGCCGTTCAGCGGCATGCGCTGGGCGCGTCCTTATCGCAACGACAATGCTCAGGGGCCGACCCCGAAAAAAGTATCTGACGTGGTACGCCCAGGTCAGCAGATTTGGGTTCGTAAAGTGGGCGATGTCTGGTGGCTGGCGCAGGTTCCGGACGTGAACTCGGCTATCGTTTCGCTTAATCCAAACGACGGCGCGATTGAAGCACTGGTCGGCGGCTTTGACTTTAACCAGAGTAAATTCAACCGTGCCAATCAGGCGGTACGTCAGCTCGGTTCAAACATCAAACCGTTCCTGTATACCGCAGCAATGGACAAAGGCCTGACGCTGGCGACCATTCTGAATGACATGCCGATTACCCGCTGGGATGCCGGTGCCGGTACAGACTGGCGTCCGAAGAACTCACCGCCAACGTATTACGGTCCGATCCGCTTACGCCGGGGTCTGGGTGAGTCTAAAAACGTGGTGATGGTGCGTGCGATGCGTGCCATGGGTGTGGATTACGCAGCAGAATATCTGCAACGTTTCGGCTTCCCGGCTTCTAACATTGTGCATTCCGAATCGCTGGCGCTGGGCTCGGCTTCTTTCACCCCGTTACAGGTTGTGCGCGGTTACGCCACCCTGACCAACGGCGGCTATCTGGTTGACCCTTATTTCATCACCAAAATCGTGGATGAATCCGGTCAGGTTCAGTTTGAAGCAAAACCTAAAATTGCCTGCCGCACCTGTAATATTCCGGTGATTTATGGCGATACTCAGAAATCAGCGGTGCTGTCCGATGACAACGTAGAAAACGTGGCGACATCGACCACCGGCAATAATACCAGCGTACCAACTCCGCAACTGGAGCAGGTCCCGCCTAACTCACCGCAGGTTGACGCCGCGCAGCAATACGCGCCGCACGTGATCAGCACACCGCTTTCATTCCTGATAAGCGATGCACTGAACTCCAACATTTTCGGTGAACCAGGCTGGATGGGGACCGGCTGGCGTGCAGGGCGTGACCTTAAGCGCCACGATATTGGCGGTAAAACCGGTACAACCAACAGCTCGAAAGATGCGTGGTTCTCAGGTTATGGCCCGAATGTTGTCACCTCGGTCTGGATTGGTTTTGACGATCACCGTCGTGATCTGGGTCGTTCAACGGCTTCAGGCGTGATCCCTGATCAGATTTCCGGTGCAGAAGGCGGCGCGAAGAGTGCTCAGCCAGCCTGGGATGATTACATGAAAGCCGTGCTGGAAGGTGTGCCTGAACAACCACAAACGCCACCGCCAGGCGTGGTGACGGTCACTATCGATAAGAGTTCCGGTAAGTTGTCTGACGGCGGCGGTAACAGTCGTCCGGAATACTTCATCGACGGGACTCAGCCGACAGAACATGCCGTGCATGAAGTGGGGACCACCATCATGGATAACGGTCAGGAACATGAACTGTTCTGATGCGTAAGCTGTAAAGCAAAAAGCCGGTCTGCATCAAGCATGACCGGCTTTTTTAATGGGGTTTTATCGGGGAATTCAGCGGGCGTTGCGCGTCAGAAAATCATGCGCAAGGAACAGAGCGCTGACGTTACGGGCTTCGCAAAAATCAGGGTGTTGCAGCAATTCCATCATCCGCGAAACCGGCCAGCGGGTTTGCGGCAAGGGTTCCGGCTCATCGCCTTCCAGACTTTGCAGGTAAAGATCTTTGGCAATGACGATATTCATGCGGCTGGAAAAATACGAAGGTGCCATAGTCAGTTTGGCCAGCACATCAAAATGCCGGGCACCAAAGCCGACTTCTTCCATGAGTTCGCGGTTAGCCGCTTCCAGAATACTCTCGCCGGGATCAATCAGCCCTTTAGGAAAACCCAGTTCATAGCTTTCAATGCCGACAGCATATTCGTGGATTAACACCAGCTCATTATCAATGACAGGAATAATCATCACCGCTTCGCGATCTGAGGGCCGCATACGTTCGTAAACACGCTCTGCGCCATTGCTGAACGTCAGATCAACGGATTCAATGGTGAACAGACGCGAACGGGCTACGGTTTCCACCTTAGTGATTTTCGGTTTTTGCAGGTGTTGTGTCATTTCATCCCCAACTTATTATTCACCTGACCAGAGGTGTTCTAATGGGTTCGTTTTTCTGTTTAAAGACCGCTATCAATGAGCATTGTGCGTTATTGAGAGCCAGAATCGCAATCTTTACTGCAAACCGGTTCAGAACGCACTCATTTTTTGCACAGAAAGCCCCTAAAAAATCAGCAAAAAAAGCGTAAAAAGCATCCGAACACTCACGCTGGTCACATTTTTGCTGTAACAAAAACATTGAGACATCAAAATAGGATTATACCGATACCAGACAGTTCTTAAATGCAGGTATCCTCTAGCGTGGTATTTTTGTGCATAATATTCACCCAAAGAATAATAAAATTCCTACCTAAAAGGCACTCGCGCGCAGAATGTGCATTCCATTTATGTATAATACTTTCACAGAGTTGACGTAAGTCACCCACGTCTGAACGGGGATCGGATGAGCACAGTAGTCGTGACATTGGTGTTGTTGTGTATCGCAATCATTGCCACAGCGTCTTATTTTTGGCTTGTATTGCGCCGCCGCCAACGCGACGAATCTGTCGTGCGTTTTTCCGCACCAAGCCAGCGCAAACTTTCACAAAAAGAACGCGATGCCGTAGAGCGTTATCTTCGCCAGTATGAAGGCCTCGGGCAAACGCCGATCACCCATCGAAATAATCTGATTATCCTGCAAGATAAACTGACGCTGACCACTAAAAGCGAAAATGTTTACAGCCTTAAGCGTGCAATCACCCGTTATGGCGTGGCGAGCGAAGATCCGAATAAATGGCGTTATTTCCTTGATGCGACTGAAATTCACCTGCCGCCTTTCTGGGAGCAGTACATCGCTCAGGAAAACGAAGTCGAGCTGATCAAAACGCAGACCCTGCCGCTGGTGATTTCACTCAACGGCCACACTTTGGCCGATCATGTCTACGAAGGTCCGGTGCCGGTTTCAGCGGTAATCCCTTCACAGCCGCAGAACGCTTCAATCCGCCATGAAGAAAGTGAACATATTGAACTGGTGAAAGTGCGCAGCGAAACCCGCGAGGAACGCGCCCTGACCCGTTCGAACGGCGTCAAAGAAGCGCTGGCCGTTTCGGGTATTCTCCTGCTGCTGTTCATCACGTTGCAAAGTCCGGTGATCTTTCTTCCCTGGATCCTGATGGTTGCCGCAGCGCTGGCGGGCTGGGTTATCTGGCGGGTAGTGTCTGAACGCTTCGGTAAAAACCGTAAAGAAATCCATTGCCTGCGGGGTTTACCTAAACGCTGGGGATTATTTGGTGAGTCCAAGCAAGGTGATATCAGCAATATTTCTCTCGGTGCTATCGACCTGATATATCCGCCACACTGGCAACCTTATATTGGCCGCGACCTGGGTCAGCCGACGGATGTCGAAGTGTATATGAACAGTCAGGTTGTCCGTCAGGGCAGCATTTTGTCATTGCATGATGAGGTCAAAAAATTCCCGCTCCAGCTTTGGGGAAAAAATCTTGTACTGGCTACCAGCGCATTTCTTCTGCTACTGGCATTAGTGGTTTATGTCCCTCTTGGCCTGCCATTGAAGCTCAGCATTGCCTGGCTACAGGGTGCGCAAAGTACGCAGGTTAACAGCGTTCAGGATCTGGAAAAAACTACGCTGCGCGTTGGCGATACCCTGAAAGTTCAGGGGACTGGCATGTGTTATGTGCCACCGTCAGCTATCCGTACCACCTCCGGTTATATGCCTTTCGATTGTTCAGCCATCTACTGGAATAACGCAACGCCGCTGCCTGTCCCGCAGTCAGAAATCATTGAAGCCGCGACGGCGTTGCAGACTACCGTCAATAATCAGATGCACCCCGGCGAAAGCCCGGAGCAAAACATCAACCCTCAGCTGGCTACCGCGATTGAGAAATCCGGCATGATCCTGCTGGATGACTTTGCCGATATCGTGCTGAAAACAGAAGCGTTATGCGGAAACAGCAATGATTGCGTGCGGCTGAAAAACGCGCTGGTGAATCTGGGGAACTCAAGTAACTGGAATTCACTGGTCAAACGGGCGAAAGCGGGCTCATTGCAGGGCATCAACGTGCTGTTGCGACCGGTCAGTGCGCAGTCGCTGAGTGAGCTGGTGAATAACGCCACGTCGTCGTTCTTCATGCAGGAAACCCGTCGTGCGGCTGACAGCCTCAACAGCCCGCCTCCAGGTGGCTTCTTAATCAGCAATGATGAAGGCCGCAATTTGATTGAAATGCCAGTGCCCCCGGTCGGGTTGTACGCCAATCCGCCACAGGATCAGTGGAAGCAACTGCAACACTTATCTACCCTGCTGCTTCACACCCCGTTCAGTGCACAGGGTGTGATCACCAGTATCAGCGTTGATGCCAACGGTACCCGTCATATTTCATTGCACAGCGAGCCGGACATCTCGACGCTGTGGCGTTATCTCGGTACCAGCGTGTTGCTGTTCCTGTTGTTCGGAATTCTGCTGGTGAACAGCGTGTTGTTTATCAGCCGCTTTATAAAAGATAAGCGTCGCATCGACGATATCCAGCAACATTACAATTCGTGTTTTCACCCCACGCTGACGCCTGTGATGCCACATAACCCTGGCTGAAAACCGCAGGGTGGCTCTGCGCCGCCCTGTGAAATTATGCTACCCTGAACCCCTTCCCCTGCTCTCAATTTTTCTTTCCTGCGGCGCCCGGTACCACTTCAGCCGACAGGACATGGAGTTTTCATGCCCCCTGATTTTAACTGGAATTCCATTGATACCGTTTTGCTCGACATGGACGGCACATTGCTGGATCTGGCGTTCGACAGCCAGTTCTGGTTGCAGGATGTACCGTTAGCACTCAGCCAGCAGCGGTCTATTCCGCTTGAAAATGCCCGACAGATTATTCATGAGGAATATCTGGCGGTGCAGCACACCATGAACTGGTATTGCTTTGATTACTGGAGCGAGCGGCTGGACATGGATATCTACCAGATGACCACAAATATCGGCAAAAATGCGCGATTGCGTGACGATACGCTGCCTTTTCTGACGCATCTTCGTGAAAGCGGGCGTCAGACTATTTTGCTGACCAACGCACATCCGCACAGCCTGTCCGTTAAAATTGAGCATACCGGTTTAGATCAGCACCTTGATTTATTACTTTCCACCCACACATTTGGATATCCGAAGGAAGATCAGCGGTTGTGGTCTGCGGTCCAAAAGCAAACAGGCTTTGATCCTGAACGGACTTTATTTGTCGATGACGGTGAGCCGATCCTGAATGCGGCAAAAACCTTCGGTATCCGCTATTGTCTGGGTATAGAAAATCCGGATTCGACCATGGCAGATAAGTCATTTCAGGACCATCCCTCCATTAATGACTTCCGTAGCCTGTTGCCTTCGATTCACCCCGTAACAGGCCCGGCTAAATAATTCCGGCAGCGTCAGGGGAGAAAGATGAAAGGTAAAAAGGACGACGACGAGAACGCAGTACGTCTCGATAAATGGCTGTGGGCAGCTCGTTTTTATAAGACCCGCGCGCTGGCACGAGAGATGATTGATGGCGGCAAAGTGCATTACAACGGCCAGCGGGGGAAACCCAGCAAGCTGATGGAACTGAATGCCGAAATAACGCTGCGTCAGGGAAATGACACCAAAACGATCACCGTTCTGGGGCTGACTACTCAGCGCCGCAGCGCGGAAGAAGCACAGAAACTGTATCAGGAAACCGACGCAAGCATTGCCAGCCGGGAGAAAATCTCCGAGGCCCGCAAAATGAATGCAATGCCGCATCCGGACAGACGCCCGGATAAAAAGGAACGGCGGACCCTGATCAAATTTAAATATGGCGATTCTGAATAAATCCACAATCCTTCGGTGAAGGATGAAGGATTTGAGTTCGCTAAACAGAGAGAAAATTATGTCTAATCACGACCAACTGCATCGCTACCTGTTCAATCATCACGCCGTTCGCGGTGAACTGGTCTCGCTCAAAGAAACCTTCCGGGAGATTGTTGCCGGTCATGACTATCCGGCAGAAGTCCGTAATCTGCTGGGCGAAATGTTGGTGGCGACCAGCCTGCTGACCGCGACCCTGAAATTCGACGGCGATATTACCGTGCAGCTACAGGGCGATGGCCCGCTGAAACTGGCCGTGATTAACGGGAACAACAAACAGGAACTGCGCGGTATTGCGCGTCTGCAAGGTGACATTACCGAAGGCAGTTCTCTGAAAGAGATGATTGGTAACGGCTACATGGTGATCACCATTTCTCCGACCGTCGGTGAACGCTATCAGGGCGTGGTCGGTCTGGAAGGTGAAAACCTGGCGGAATGCCTGGAAAACTACTTCATGCAATCCGAGCAATTGCCAACCCGCATCTTCATCCGTACCGGTGAAGTTGAAGGCCAGCCTGCTGCAGGCGGCATGTTGTTGCAGGTTCTGCCCGCTGAAGATACCGATCCTGAAGAATTCAGTCATCTGGCGCAGCTGACCACCACCATCAAAGCGGAAGAGCTGCTGAACCTTCCGGCTAACGAAGTGCTTTACCGCCTGTATCATCAGGAAGAAGTCACGCTATACGAACCGCAGGAAGTCTGTTTCCGTTGTACCTGCTCGCGTGAACGCTGTGCAGGCGCGCTGCTGACGCTGCCAGATGAAGATATTCTCGAAATGCTGGAAGCGGATGGCAAAATCGAAATGCACTGCGATTATTGCGGCGCAGACTACGAGTTTGACGCGATGGATATGGCGACGCTGAAAGCGGGCGGAGATGTTCACTCCGGAGATGACCAGGTTCACTGATCGTTAACAGTTTAAAATTGAGGGACTTTTCGCCGAAAAGTCCCTTTTTTGTTTCTTTTACATAACCTTTTTGCATACCTTTCGAGTTTTTCATCACAATTCTGGAAAAACATTTACACCTCCCGTTATTCTTTGAGACTTGTCGCGGTTAAAACGCGATAAATACCTACAATAACAACTGATTTATCCCTACCGAGGGATTCAAAGTTCAGTGAGGAGCAGGGAAATGCCTACGACTATCGGGATCACCGCCGAAAAACTCGCCCTTTATGGGATTCATCAGAATAGCGAAATCGTCTATAACCCTGATTACGAAACTCTTTTTAATGAAGAGACGGCGCCGGGTCTCGAAGGCTTTGAGCGCGGGCAAGTGACAGAGCTGGGTGCAGTCAATGTGGATACCGGTATCTTCACCGGTCGTTCGCCGAAAGATAAATACATCGTCCGCGATGACACCACCCGCGATACGCTGTGGTGGTCTGATCAGGGCAAAGGCAAAAATGATAACAAGCCGATGTCACAGGAAACCTGGACGTCACTGAAGGCTCTGGTGAGCAAACAGTTGTCCGGCAAACGTCTGTTTATCATTGATGCTTTCTGCGGCGCAAACGCCGATTCCCGTCTTAAAGTCCGCTTTATTACCGAAGTCGCCTGGCAGGCGCATTTCGTCAAAAACATGTTTATCCGCCCGACCGAAAGCGAACTGGAAAATTTCGAACCTGATTTCATCGTCATGAACGGCGCGAAATGCACCAATCCTGACTGGCAGAAACAGGGGCTGAATTCAGAAAACTTCATCGCCTTCAACCTGACCGAGCGTATCCAGCTGATCGGCGGTTCGTGGTATGGCGGCGAAATGAAGAAAGGCATGTTCGCCGTCATGAATTATCTGCTGCCATTACAAGGCATTGCTTCCATGCACTGTTCGGCTAACGTCGGCGAAAAAGGCGATGTCGCGGTGTTTTTCGGGCTTTCAGGCACGGGTAAAACCACGTTGTCGACGGATCCGAAGCGCAAACTTATCGGCGACGATGAACACGGCTGGGACGATGATGGCGTCTTCAATTTCGAAGGCGGTTGCTATGCCAAAACCATCAAACTTAGCAAAGAAGCCGAACCGGAAATCTTCAAAGCCATCAAACGCGACGCGTTACTGGAAAACGTGATGGTCAGTGAAGACGGCAAAATCGACTTTGATGACGGCAGCAAAACCGAGAACACCCGCGTTTCATACCCGATTTACCACATTGAAAATATCGTCAAGCCGGTTTCCAAAGCCGGACACGCCAGCAAAGTAATTTTCCTGACTGCTGATGCGTTTGGTGTCCTGCCGCCAGTTTCGCGCCTGACAGCTTCGCAGACGCAATATCATTTCCTGTCCGGTTTTACGGCCAAACTTGCAGGCACTGAGCGTGGCGTCAATGAACCGACTCCGACATTCTCCGCCTGCTTCGGTGCCGCGTTCCTGATGCTGCACCCGACGCAATACGCAGAAGTATTAGTGAAACGTATGGAAGCTGCGGGCGCACAGGCTTATCTGGTGAATACAGGCTGGAACGGCACCGGCAAACGCATCTCGCTGAAGAACACCCGTGCGATTATCAATGCCATCTTAGATGGCACTATTGATGATGCCGAAACGTTCACTCTGCCGATGTTTGACCTGGCCGTTCCGACTACGTTAACGGGCGTCGACACCCATATTTTGGATCCGCGCAATACCTACGCCAGCCGTGAGCAGTGGCAGGAAAAAGCAGAGCATCTCGCGCAATTGTTTATCGATAACTTTGATAAATATACCGACACCCCGGCAGGTGCCGCGTTGGTCAGCGCCGGACCGAAACGGTAATCTGGCAATAATCTCTCATCAGGCGCGGGCTTCCGCGCCTTTTTTATTGCAACCGGCCCGGCAGCATTTCAGAATGACGGCATTGCTGTCAGAGGAACCTCATATGGCGACGATTACCGTACGCAATCTCGATGACGATGTGAAGGAACTGCTGCGTATCGCGGCGGCCAAAAAAGGCCACTCAATGGAAGAAGAAGCACGTCTCATCCTGAAACAGGCGCTCACTCCCACCCAGCCTGACTTTGGCCTCGGTAGCCAGCTCCGCCAGCGTTTTTCATCCGTGATCGCTGAGCCACTGGAACTGCCACCCAAATGATCATTCTTAATACCGCCGTCATTTTTGAGATGATCAATCCCAGTCCACAAAAGAACGTTCTGCAATGGCTGGATGCGCAGGATGCCACACAGCTGTACCTGACCAGCCTGAGCGTAGCGGCACTTTTCACCTGGGCAGATAATCTGCCGGAGAACCAGCCGAAAGCCGCGCTTTCTGAAGCCTTGCTGGAAATGCTGAATCAGGATTTTGCCGGTCGATTACTGTCGTTTGATGCAGCAAGCGCGCTGCATTATCCGCGGATCATGACCTTGTCAGAAGCTGCCAATGTAGTGATGTCAGAGCAGGACAGACAACTGGCGGCTATTTGCCTGAATCATCAGGCGACTCTGGCGACCGAGCATGGTGAAGCGTTTGCGCACACAGGTGTCTTATTGGTTAATCCGTGGGAGACGGGGAATACGCCGAGATGGCGGGAAGAAGCGGCAGAGTATTATGTGATGAGCAGGAAGAGCTGAATTGTGGATTGCCGCCCACATCGGCCTTAGGTCAAAACCGTGGGCTGCCGCCCACACCGGCCTTAGGTCAAAACCGTGTGCTGCCGCCCACACCGGCCTTAGGTCAAAACCGTGTGCTGCCGCCCACACCGGCCTTAGGTCAAGACCATGTGCTGCCGCCCAAACCGGCCTTAGGTCAAGACCGTGTGCTGCCGCCCACACCGGCCTTAAGGGTGGCTTATCGCCACCACCCTTAAGAATCCCAGGCTCTTTTACTGCGCGCTTCGCTCGCTGGCTATGTTTCATCAGCCGCAGCGACAGGCTGGAAATCTTGCCGCATTGCGGTGCCTTCACTCGGTCCTGAAGCCTCTGGTCTTCAGGCCGCTTCGTTCAGCAAGATTTCTGAATCGCCCGCAGCATTTTAAAAAGATAAAAAAAGTGAGGTTGTGAAGTATAAACCTGAGGCCGGTTCCAAAATACCGCCGGAGGAGAGGCGCAAAACCGTGCGTCTTTTTGCGCGGGTTGTAGCCCGAACGGAGGGCACCGCGCAGCGGCGGAATTTTGCGGCTATCGCATCGCTACCTGAAACATAGCCAGCGAGCGGTAGCGGGGAGTAAAAAGCGGGGAGAGATCCAAGAGAGGGAAAGCACTTCCCTCTCTTGGGCGGTTTCGGCGCAGCGCGATAAGTGATAACCGCAATTGAGAAACCGAAATATTCCCGGTCTCTTTTGATAGCCTAATGCAATTTAAGCCAGGGGATTATTAAGGCCCCCCTTAATCAAACTGGTTTCTGCTGAACCGCCACCGCTTTCAGCATCTCCACTGGTAACGGCAGATACGCCCGGATCCGTAATCCCCCGCGGTCACTCTTCCCGATATCCAGCGTCCCGGAATGGGCATCAACGATACGCTGAATAATCGCCAGACCGAGGCCGGTTCCGCTGGTGGTTCGGGCGCTTTCACCGCGCACAAACGGCTGGAAAAGATGTTTGAGCTGGTCCGGCGCAATGCCCGGGCCATCATCTTCAACCTGGAACCATGCACGCTGGAGTTCACGACCGCTGCTGACTTTAATCCAGCCATCGCCGTAACGGGCGGCGTTGACCACCATATTCACAACAGCACGCTTAATGGAAAGCGGATGCGCATTCACCAGTAATTCGCCGTCGGCCAGATCTGAATCTATTTCGCGCTCGTAGCCGCTTTCTGTCGCAATCACTTCGCCCAAAATACCGTTGAGATCGGTGATCTCTGTCGGCATTTCCTGGCCAGTGCGCAGATAGTCGATGAACTGCTCGATAATGGCGTTGCACTCTTCGATATCTTTGTTGATCGACTCGGCAAGATAACCATCACCGTCGCTCATCATTTCAGTCGCTAAACGAATGCGTGTCAGCGGTGTTCGCAAATCGTGACTCACACCGGCCATCAGCAAGGTACGGTCATCGGCCAGCAGTTTGACACCTGCTGCCATCTGGTTAAATGCACGCGTCACTGACCGCACTTCCGACGCACCGTATTCACGTAATGGCGGCGGAATAATGCCTTTCCCGACCTGCAATGCCGCGTGCTCCAGTTCGACCAGGGGTCGGTTCTGAATACGGATAAACAGCCACGCGCCACCAATCGCCAGCAACATAATCGCTAACGTATAACGGAACAGCGGAGAGAAATCGCCCTGATGAATCTCAGTAAGCGGAACGCGTACCCAGATGTCAGGCGACAACCAGGTTTTCAGCCACACAACCGGGGTATTTTTATTCACCTCGACGCGGACATCGGTAGGACCACCGAGCTGCTGCGCCATCTGCTGACTGAGGAATTCGTAATGCTGCGCCCAGCGCAGACCACTCTCCTCGGCTGCAGAGTTGGTATAAAGAGAAATGCCCAGTTCGCGGTAAATTTCGCGACGAAACGCCGGTGGAACAGCCAGCAACGTGCCATCTTCCAGCTGCAACCGGTCGGTCATCAGCATACGCACTTCGTATGCCAGAACCTTATTGAACTGCTGCAGGCTGGGAAGGATGGCGAAGTTAAGCACCACCAGATAGGTCGTCACCAGGCTGACGAACAGCAAGGTGACGATTAATAACAGTGTTCGGGCAAACGAGCTACGCGGTGAAAAGCGTATTCGCTTCATGCCTTACTGCCGTCCGGCACAAATACGTAGCCCAGACCCCAAACGGTCTGAATGTAACGCGGATGCGCCGGATCTTCTTCTACCATGCGACGCAGACGGGAAATCTGCACATCGATAGAACGTTCCATCGCACTGTATTCACGACCACGTGCAAGATTCATCAGCTTGTCACGGGACAGTGGCTCACGCGGATGACTCACCAGTGCTTTCAGCACGGCGAACTCACCGCTGGTCAGCGGCATAGGCTCGTCTTCACGGAACATTTCGCGGGTACCGAGGTTCAGTTTGAACTTACCAAATGAAATGACCGCTTCTTCCTGAGAAGGCGCACCCGGCAATTCGTTAGCCTGACGACGCAACACAGCGCGGATACGGGCCAGCAATTCACGCGGGTTAAACGGTTTTGGAATATAGTCGTCGGCACCAATTTCCAGGCCTACGATACGGTCTACTTCTTCGCCTTTAGCGGTGACCATGATGATCGGCATCGGGTTACTTTGACTGCGCAGACGACGGCAGATAGACAAGCCATCTTCGCCCGGCAGCATCAGGTCGAGAACCATCAGATGGAATGACTCACGAGTCAGCAGGCGATCCATTTGTTCGGCATTGGCAACGCTACGCACCTGGAAGCCCTGTTCAGTCAGATAACGTTCCAAAAGTGCGCGAAGGCGCATGTCATCATCGACCACCAGAATCTTGTGATTTTCTTGCATTTAAATCTCCCAAAGGCGTGAATGCCTGAAGCTTGTATTGTCAGAAAAGTCAGCTAAAACAGACAGCGTTTAATGGTATATATTCTAGCCGAAATTGTAACAATGATTATGGATTTCCTAATTTATCAACAATATCAGAGGAATCTTCTGCAAGCGAAGGTTGGTTTGTTACGGTTTGTCCCGCTCTCCGAAATCTGTTCGCCCGTTTCATTGGTCGTTATCTGAGCAGCCCTGCGATAGGTATCAGAAAAATGATCACTTCATTGTGCCTGCGGGAAGAAAACTCTAACGATTATATTTATTCGTTTACTTAATAACAAAGCCATAAGAATAATGTTTTCTTTGGGAAATAGATTATTTACCCGCCAACGGATCATTTTAATGAATTATCTAAATGATAATGATCATTGGCAGTGATGTATCAGACTAAAAATGCATTATCCTTTAAACAGGCTGGCTACCATCTACTATTCAAGGTATAAAACACTTGGTAGAATCCGGCATCTAAAGGTGATGAATTCAATTATTGAACCAGATAACATTATCTTTAGGTCAACCTCCAATTTTTATTTCTGAATGGACGCAAAAAATGAAAACCAAGTTCAAGCTCTTAGCGGGCGGGATATTTTTGGCTATGGCTGCAAATAGCTATGCGATCGATGGTGCTATTAATTTCACAGGAGCAATTGTTGAAGAAGCCTGTGAGATTAATGGTGGGGAAGAACTTAATATACCGTTAGGGACTTATTCAGCAGCACAATTCCAGGAAATTGGTGACCTCTCGCCAAAAATCCCTTTCACCCTGCCACTTGATAACTGCCCAGTCGTTTCAGAGGCGAACCCTACCCCTCACTTCCGGATATGGCTGGAGTCAGATACCGTTGCTGACACCACTGATTTGATTGCACTTGGCAATGATTATGGTGACGCCATGGCGGATGGTGTAGGCATCAGAATCGAAGATGCGGCAACAAATGACATCATGAAAATTAATGGCCTGCCTGACATCATCTACCCAATCCCAGGTAAGGTCATGAATGTGAACCTTCTTGCGTACTATGAGTCGTTCAAATTACCTGGCGATATCACTGCCGGTGCCGCCGACGCCCGCGTGAAAGTCACTCTCGATTACAGATAAGCACCTTTAATCTTGCCCTGCATAAAGTCAACTTTGCAGGGCAATTTATTAAGGGCTAATTCAATTACCGCATGAATATATTGCTACTGTAAGGATTCATATTCGCATGGGTAGAAAAAATCCATATATATTATTTTTAATTATAATTTCATTATTCACGTCACAAATAACCTATGCTGGCGGAATTGTTGTGGGGCGTACCCGCGTTATTTATGACGCAGATAAAAGGGAAGCTACGCTTTCCGTTAAGAATAATGCTGAAAGCAATCCTTTCCTCATACAGTCCTGGGTTGATGCGGGGGGAGAAAAAACACGCGGTCCTTTTATCATCACTCCACCGCTATTTCGTCTGAATGCTCAACAGGAAAGTAACCTGCGTATTTCCTATACCGGCAGCGACCTCCCGACAGACAGAGAGTCAGTTTTCTATATCAATGTTAAAGCGATTCCTTCAACGCCTAAAAATACAAAAAACGAACTTAAACTGGTCGTCAATACGCGGATAAAGCTCTTTTACCGGCCAACAAAACTGCCCGGAAAATCGTTTGAAGCACCGAAGGCGCTCACTTTCGCCAGAAACAACGGTCATCTCGTTATTAAAAATCCGAGCCCCTATCACGTGGTTTTCAGCTCACTCAGCATTGGCTCTACTTTCTTAAAAGATGTGGCAATGATTGCGCCTTTGAGCCAGATGGACGTTGTACTTCCACCGGGTACCTCAGGAAGCAGTGTGAAATGGGATGCGATTAATGACTATGGCGGAACAACAGCACGCTATGAACAGCCTTTATAACCAGACAAATAAAGCCACACCATAACTCACAGCCATCGCCAAATTACGGCAACTCAGAAGTACGAGAAAAATATGCTCACGGATGAAAAATTTTTACACACGAGCTTGACTGAGGGCGTTAAAAAGAACTCAGCGCCGCTCGTGCTTAAACTGGGTAGCCTGCTGGCCAGTACGGCTATTGGATTACTCGCCGCTCAGGCAGCACATGCAGAAGATGTCTATTTCGACCCTCAGTTTATCGAGCGTAAAGCGGGTGACGTTGGGGATGTCGATCTTTCTTTGTTCCAGAGTAATGATCAGGCGCAGCTGCCTGGTGACTATGACACAGCCTTGTATGTAAATAAAAAATTAAAATTACGACATTCAATCAGCTACTTATCAAGACCAGATGGCACACTTGAACCGCAGATTACGCCCAATATCTTGCGGGCACTGGGCGTCAATGTTGATGCTTTTCCGGCATTAAAAAGTCTTCAGCCAGATGCGCCACTGGATTCGCTTGCACAATATATCCCAGCGGCAGACGTCAAATTCGATTTCTACCTCATGCAGCTTAATTTCAGCATTCCGCAGGCAGCGATCCTTCAGAAAGCTGAAGACTATATTGACCCGTCAAAATGGGATGATGGCGCCCCTTCTCTTTTCTCCAATTATTCCTATTCAGGCGGCCAGCGGAGTTATCGAAATGGCAACGATGATTCCAGCCAGTACCTGAATCTGCAAAATGGCTTAAACGTTGGCCCCTGGCGCGTACGCAATTACACCACTTACAGCGACAGCGGAGATGAGAAAAAATGGGACACGATCTCGACCTACGTGGAACGGGACATAAAATCCATCAAATCAAAGTTGCTGCTTGGTGAAAACTCAACCTCAGGGGAAATTCTCAGCAGTGTTCCGTTCTCCGGGGTTCAGCTTTTTTCTGACGATAATATGCTGCCTAACAGCCAGCGCGGTTTCGCCCCCACTATAAGGGGTGTTGCAAACTCCAATGCTGAAGTCACTATCCGGCAAAATGATCACATTATTTATCAGTCGTTTGTCCCTCCGGGCGCCTTTGAGATTAATGACCTTTATCCCTCATCCTACAGCGGAAATCTTGAGATAACGGTGAAAGAAGCTGACGGAACAGAACGCCGGTTTAATCAGCCTTTTTCCGCGATTCCCGTTATGCAACGCCCCGGCCGGTTGAAATACAGTGCAACAGCAGGTGTTTATCGCGCGACAGATAGTAATGAGAAAGAGCCAACCTTTGCTCAGGGTACAGCTATCTATGGTATTTCAAACACCATTACGTCCTACGGGGGCTCAGTGGTATCTGAAGATTACCTCTCAGGACTCATCGGTGTGGGTTATAACCTCCAGTGGCTGGGCGGCATTTCGGCTGATGTTACACATGCCCGTTCCACTCTGGATAATAATCAAACCACCTCAGGCCAGTCATACCGCGTCCAGTATTCGAAAAACATTGAAATGACCGACACGGATTTCAGTCTGGCAAGCTATCGGTATTCAAGTGCGGGCTATTACGATTTTGATGAATCCACACAATATCTTGATGGAGACAATGCTCCGGAACTTGACTATCACAAGCGCAGCAAAATTCAGTTCAATATCAATCAGACATTATGGGAAGGTGCGAGCCTGTATCTGTCAGGATATGAGCAGGACTACTGGAACAATGGCGGCAAGGAAAAGAACCTCTCCGTCGGCTTAAACAACACTCTCTTTGGAGTCAGCTATAACCTGAGCTATTCCTACAGCCAGCTGCAAGATGAAGACAACGATCAACAGATATCCCTGAACCTCCGTATTCCGCTCAGCCGTTGGTTGCCACAAAGTTGGGGTACATACAATGTCTCACACCAGAAAGGCGAGGGAACACGCCATCAGGTTGGGTTAAGCGGAACCGCACTTGACGATCGTCGCCTCAGCTATTCAGTTCAGCAAAGTTATACCGAGCAGGACAATGAGAGCGGGAGCAATCTTTACTCAACTTACCGCTCCTCCTTTGGCAATCTCAACGCAGGTTACAACTACAGCAGAGATTCTCAGCAACTCAGTTACGGCATTGCAGGCGGTATCGTGGCGCATTCCCGGGGAGCCACGCTGTCTCAACCGCTTGGTGATTCCTTTGCATTGATAGATACCAATGGCGCCAGCGGAGCACGTCTGCAAAATCTGCCGGGTGTCAGAACTGACTGGCGTGGTTTCGCTGTCGTCCCGTATCTGACTGCGTATAACGAAAACCGTATCGCAATGGACACCACCACCCTGCCTGACGACGTAGATATCGAAAATACCTCAGCCATTGTGATCCCGAATTCTGGCGCCATGGTAACGGCACATTTTGATGCCCGTGTGGGAGCCCGAATTCTGGTGACACTGGTTCGACCAAACGGTGCCACAGTGCCTTTTGGTGCCATGGCGGCAACTGATAAACAAAGCAATATCGTGGATGAAGGCGGTGTCGTTTACCTGTCGGGTATCCCGTTAGAAAAACAGGTTTTACTTCATGTGAAATGGGGGAATGAAGCCTCTCAGCAATGTCAGGCTCAATTCAACATCTTGGCCTCAACCTCTCAGGTGAATTCGCTGACGGCTCCGTGTATTTAAGGATAATTCATGCACACAACAAAACAGGTTTTGCGCAACCTGACATCGTTCATAAAGCTTACCCTGCTGGGAATGGCCATCAATAGTTTTTCATCCCTTGCACACGCGGGATCAGCGATATGCTCGCCGGAAGATGGCGCTGGCGCGAATTATGAAAATTTTCTTCAGGAAGATATTCCCGCATCTGATAATGAGAGAGGGAAGAAGTATGAAAAAAACATGAATGGTGGGATGCAAAATTACACCATCAGTTGCAATTGTACCGACAGTGATGCCACCAGCAGCGGCGGGGTTTTACTGATGTACACCGTAAAAACCGCCTTGCCTAAGGGAACTGAGCCGGGATATTACAAAATTAACGACCACATTGATGTCAAGGCAATGCTCGATCTGCCTCCGGCAACAGGTATCGCTGTACCGACAACAAAAACACTCGGTGATGCCACGCATCACACCGATGCAAATAATAATGGCGTTTGTGCTCAGCAAAGTACCCGTGCCAGCCTGAATATTGGCTCTCAAGGCTCATTAACTTTTTATATCAGCACACCTTTTATCGGCGAAGTGGACATACCAAGAACCGAGATTGCTGAAGTTTATTTGTCATCGGGCACGGCCATAGTGACCGCCCCTCCGCTTGGTCCGCCTGTTGCCCGCGTCTACATCAGCGGAAAACTGACCGTACCGCAAAGCTGTGAAATCAATAAAGGTGAAACGATTACGGTCAATTTCGGTGCTATCGCCGCCAGTAAATTTATCACTCTAAATCAGCCACCTAAGGGCCATATTCCCACAACATTTAACATTACGTATGACTGCACAGCAAATGGATTGCCTCAGATACCGACCGGCACACAGCTTGCCATGCTGTTGAAAGGTGACGATCTGGCAGATCAATACACGCTGATAGCGAGACGCCGACCTTCTGACAATCTACCCGATATTGGAATTCGCGTTGAAAACGCCGGCGGTACAGCGATACCTTTTGAATCGGGAAATTTACCTATGAATCAAAATGGTATGGGGAATATCACAATGACAGCTTACCCGATTAATCTGATTGGGGGCAGTCTGGATACCGGTGAATTCAGTGGCATGGCGACATTGAAAATAGATATCCGATAAGCCCGCCACGTTGTTCAGTTCACAATCTCAATACTCACTAACCGGCTGTCCGCGCGGCCATGATCATCTACCGCGCGGATACGGTATTGCCCGTTATTGATAGGCTGCCAGTCAATGGCGGTTTTACTGGCGGAGCTTCCCAGATAGATATCATCGACAAACCAGTACACCGTTTTACTGTCCGCATCGGTCACCGCATTAAATGAAATCCGGTCACGCCCCTGCTGGGACTGACGCAGCGTATACGTGGTGTTTTTCAGCGGTGACGTGATGCGCGGCGGATTACCACTCACGTCCACGCCCTCATCTTTGCAGTGATTCACCGGCGGTTTCCGCTTTGGTAATCCGGCCTGCGCAAAGACATTGGCCAGGTCCGATGGCCAGAACTCAAACACTTCCGTACGGGTTTCGTCTTCCTCATAAGGCGGGCAGGCGACTTCACCGCTCAGTTTATCGAGACGTACAGGACGGTAAACAGTATCCACTTTGATCGGCGACTTACCGGGAATAAACCAGGTTTTGCCTTTTTGCTGGCACCATGGCGTCGGTAAATTCCCGCTGGCGAGGCAGATATCCACCCGTTTCAGCCCTTTAGGGAAGGGTCGTTTTGGCTCCTGTAATGCAGGATAGCTGGCGGTAATACTGTCGATAATATTGAAGAACAACGGTGCGGCAGCATCGGCACCGACAAAAACGTTATTACCTTTACTGTCGAAATTACCCTCCCAGACCACCAGGACATAAGGGCCGAAAATCCCGACGCTCCACGCATCGCGAAAGCCCCACGAGGTGCCCGTTTTCCAGTAAACCGGCAACGAAGACGGTGCCTGAGCCAGCGTATCCCCCGGACGGCGGTGCTGACGAAGCATATCCAGCGTCATGAAACTGGCTTCTTCACTGAGCAAACGTACGGACGTTGTCTGTTGCGCATCAGTTTTCTGCATCCGCAGTGGTTGCAACACACCGCGGTTCGCCAGTAACGCATACAGTTTTGCCAGCTCCTGCATCGTCACTTCTCCGCCGCCCAGCACCAGCGACAGGCCGTAATGGTTTTCACTGGCCATATCCGCCACGCCGGAAAGCCGGAGAAACTGATAAAACGTCGGCTGGCGCAGCTGCGATGCAACATACACGGCGGGAATATTACGGCTGAAGTTCAGGGCATCGGTTGCGGTCACCGGACCGAGAAAACGGCGGTCGAAATTTTCCGGCGCATAAGCACCAAAAGCAGAAGGGACATCTTTGAGAATAGTCATCGGATGCAACACCCCCTGCTCCATTCCCAGTGCGTAAATAAACGGTTTGAGCGCCGAGCCCGGTGAGCGTTTCGCGTTGGTGCCGTTTACCTGTCCCTGAATATCACGGTTGTAATAATCGGCAGATCCCACCAGCGATCGCACCCCCATGTCCCGGGTATCGACCAGCAAAACGGCCGCATTATGAATGCCGCGACTTTCATTGCGGGTGATAAACGCATTGACCTGCCGCTCAATCAGCCGCTGCAAGCCGGCGTCAATCGTGGTGTCCGTCCGGGTATCTGTACCGGCAAGGTGCTGATTCTGCTGACGAAGCTGTTCAATAAAATGCGGTGCAATATAGGGCATCTGCTCCGGCTGACGCAGCGCCAGCGGCAATCTGAACAAAGAGATCTGGCTGCTGTCGGTTTCATAATGTGCCTGCCAGCGCTGGAAAAGCCGGTTACGCGCCTGCGTCAGCGCCGCGCCCAAGATACCGGTCTTAGGGTCAATACGATAACTCGGTGATTGTGGCAAGACCGCCAGCGTCAGCGCTTCGGGTAAAGTCAGGTCTTTCGGCGCTTTGTTGAAATAGATCAGACTGGCTGCGCCGATACTCTCAATGTTACGGCCATAAGGCGCGGCGTTCAAATAGGCTTCGAGAATGTCGTGTTTGGAGTAACTCAGTTCAAGTTGTACCGCACGCAGAACCTGCATGATTTTGCCCGCCGGCGTGCGGGTATTCAGATGCCAGTGCATACGCGCCAGCTGCATGGTGATGGTTGAACCGCCCTGCATTTTCCCGCCTGTCACATAACTGCGCCAGAAGCCACGCATCAGGCTGAACGGATTGAAGCCGGGATTGTAGTAAAAACTGCGATCTTCATGCAGCAGAAGTCCTTTCACCGCCAGCGGAGAAACCTGTTCCAGCGGCGTCCACAGCCGGTAACGATCATCGTTAGCCAGCGTGATGCGCATCAGAATGCCCTGCCGGTCGTAATAGGCGGAGGAAAAAGGCTGTCCCTGAGAAAGTGGCGGATGGGGCCAGAGCCGGCATGCCAGTACGATCAGCGCCAGTAAAAAAACGGCCATTGCGATATTTTGCAGCAGCCGTTTAGTGGATTTAGAAAACGCGGAAAAGGAAATCATCTTGCTACTCAGAACAGGTTACGCCCCGCCGTTAACGACGGGGCGACTGCGTTTTGTTATTTTTTAGCAACAGCCGCTTCGTCAGCCGGCACGACCACCAGTTTTTTATCACTGACGGAAAGCGCCTGAACGTCGCGGTCATACATTGCTTCACCGTAAGCTGGCGGGATCACAAAACTGCCGGTGTTGGTGGCTTTGATCTGATACACAAACTCCTGCACATCGGTGCTTGCGCTGCCGTAGATCACCACTCTGTCTTCACGAATATCACTGTAATCCGGTGCCCATGTTGAACCCGATGCCGCCAGCGGTGACTGCCAGGAGGCCGACGCTTCTGCATCACTGTTTTCATCACTGCTGTCAGACTCCGGCTCCGGTGGCGTTTGCTGAACCACTTCAAAACCGCCCGGCAGCAAATCGACAATCGCCAGATTGTCCTGTCCTTCCTGCGAATTAGCGCGGACTTTCAGATGCACATTGATCTTCTGCCCCAGTGTCACCTGAGTGACCGCATTGCCTTTTTCATCCGTGTAATCGCGGGTGATTTCCAGACCACGTGAAATGGCTTTCTTCGGCGCAGACAGGTCATAACCGGCCTGTGTCACCACGTACCAGGCGGGCGCATCGTTGCCGTTTTCAATACGAAGCGCCTGTGCATCGGCGGTGAAATTCGCTTTAGCAAACAACCCCTGAACCTGTGAAATCTGCTGCGGTTGCACATTTTTGGTTTTGCTTAACTGGGTGATTTTCAGCGCATCCGGTGCCGTTGCCTGCGCCGCCACCTGTGCGGAATAACTCTCCAGCGCCAGAATGCTCATCGCAGAGGAATACGTCGTATAACGTTCCTCTTTCAGCGCTTTGACCATATTCTCCAGCACCTGCGGCGGAATAGCGGAGACTTTTTCCGGGAAGTGACGGGTGATCAGATACAGCCGCGTCGCGTCCTGCACCAGCGGATCAAAGTAACTTTGCGTCCACCAGGCTTTGTCATACGCCTTGCTCAGTTGCTTCCAGGTTGGCTGCAACAGCGTATTCGCTTCATCATCCATTTTCAGCAGACGATAAGACGACGCCAGATACATCGCACTCAGATCGGTTTTCCAGGTGTCCGGATAACGCTGCTGCAAGGTGTCTTGTACCGAGGCCAGCGAACTGGTGGTGATTTCACCCTGACGCGTCAGCAGATACACCGCCCATGCGCGCAGACGTAGCGTATATAAATCATCATTCTGATTCGCTGCCAGTTCGCGCAGTGCCGAATTGGCCTCCTCCAGCATACCGGCTGGCAATGCAACGCCCGCGGCTTTGGCTTCCAGCAGATATTGCACCACGTAAGGCGTGACGAACGGATCGGTTTGCGGCGACGAACGCCACAGGCCAATCGCGCCGCTGTCATTCTGACGTGAACGCAGCACTCCCAGCATATCTTTCAGCTGCTTACTGCTTTCCGCCTGACTTTGTTCACCTTTCATTTCAGGATGAAGAGTGCCGAGGATCAGCGGGACCGAGCGGCTGACAATCTGTTCAGAACAGTAATAAGGATAATCAGCCAGATACTGTGACAGCCCGCGGGTCAGCACCAGCGGTGAGTTAGACACTGCTGCTGTGCGCACCGCGTAGGCGTCAAACACCTGACGCAGATTATCGACGTTCTGACTGCTGCCGCTCATGCGTCCCATCACTGACTGCGTGCGGAACGGCATTGCCGGACGCACTGAGGTACTGATGGTCCGGCGGCTGACTTTATCGCCATACGTCGCGTCAAACACCAGCGGCGCATCGCCCGGCAAGGCTTTGGCGCGCAGACGGAAGTTAATCACACCTTCACGTTTTTCGGCCAGCGACAGACTCTGTTCGGCTTTACCCACCACTTCCAGCTGTGGCGGCACACTCAGGTGAATCGCGACCGGAATGCTTTTACCGTTCAGCCCTTCAAGGTTATTGCTGACTCCCACGCTGACGTCAAACTCATCACCCGGTGCCACCATTGACGGCACGTTCGGCGTCATAATGAAGTTGTCGCGCACGGTCGCAGACGTCTGCGCTTTACCGATTTTGTCCGGCGTCACGGAAATCGCCATCACGCGGATTTTACCGTTGAAGTAATCCGGCACCTGATAATCGAACTGCTTCCTGCCGTTGACTTCGGTAATCCCTGACCAGTAAGCCACAGGCTTATCACGCTTGCGTTTGAACGGATTGACGTTCAGATCCAGCCCTTCACCCGCGTCACCGCCCGGGGCAGCCGCAAGCTGCATCAGTTTGCTGAACTCCGGCAGGATAAGATCCAGGATTTGTGAGCTTTCCACGCCCAGTTCGCGTTTGCGGAAGAAGTATTCCAGCGGATCTTTCAGGCGATAACGTGCCACCTGCAAAATCCCCTCATCAACAGCAAACAGCGCCACCTGTTGCGGGCCGTCAGTTGTCACTGTCATGGCCAGATTTTCGCCCGGTTTAATCACTTCAGGCGCTTCAACGTCGAGAGTGTTCTGGCGCGCTTTGGTGCTGATTTTGAACGGCATCACGCCGTAGCTCAGCGGGCTCATAAAGATTTCATCGGAATTCACATCACGCACAAACTGCACGTTGATGTATCCGTTCCCTTCCATACCCGCAGGCACGCGGATTTTCTGCACAGAACTGGTGGTATCAGTATGGAACCACTGCCAGCTGTAGACTTTGTCTTTCTCGATGGTGATCAGCCCGCTGCCGGTGTAAGGCGCGTTAACAGCCACTTCGATTTCCTCACCCGGCTGGTATTGCGCCTGATTGAGTTTCAGTTTCAGCTCGGCATTTCTGTCCAGCGAACGGCTCAGGTTGGCGTTACCGGCCACAGTGTAGCCAATACGGTTCAGCACGTTGCCCTTGGCATCTTCCACCACCAGCACGAAATCACCCGGTTTATCCGTCGCCAGCGTCAGGTTATTGCCTTGCGCCGTCAGCGACAGAGGCTGTTCCGACAGCTGTACTTCTTTCATTTTCGACTGATATTTGTAAACGCCGGAATCCTGTTTGGTCAGCACAGAGATATATTTCTGCTCGACGAGCGCGACTTTCAGATCCGGTAACGCCATCTTATTCAGCGAAGGATCGACCGCAATCACGTTCAGGTGACGGACCGCGTTATGGGTGATGTATCCCAAATCACCGTCAGCTTTTACCCCAATCAGATAGTCATAAGGTGACACCAGCACCCGCGCCGTTGCGGCCACCGAACGCCCGCCACCGGCCACGAACGCCTCGGAAAGCAGTTGCAGCTGATAGGTCGCGTCAGCGTAAGATTTCAGATCCAGCGGAATAGTCGCCGTACCTTTTTCATCGGTTGTGCGGTCTTCCAGTTCCGTTTCGAAACCGTCGCTGTTCTGGCGGTTCTCGTAGAATGCGTAATCCGGGAACTGATCGAAGCTCGGATACATCGGGCGCAGCGTCAGTTTCGAGGTCACACGGCGGTCCTGCGCTGGCGTACCAAACAGGTTCTGCACGTCGATATTGGCCTGCAGTTCTGACGGTTTCACCCAGCCTTGTTTACGCTCCGGCGTCAGTTGCAGTTTCACCTTCAGCTGATCCGGCTCGAATTCTTTAACGTTTACCGAGGTATGGCCCAGCAAGGTGGAAGACTCGTTGTCTTTGCCGATCAGATACAAATAGACGTTCCATTCACCGGTCGGAGAATTATCGTCAGTGGTATAACTCAGCTCATTGAAACCGCTGGCACCCAGCGTCAGCGGGATGGTACTCATCAGCTTGTCGCGCGGATCATGGATTTCGGCACGCACCGGTACACCAGCCAGTCCGTTGCTCCAGTCGGCGGCGCGGGTGATCAGACCGATATTGAAGGTATCGCCCGGACGATAAACGCCGCGATCGGAGAACAGATAACTGCTCAGCGTACGCGGGTCGTTCGGGGTAATTTCACCATCGACCTCAAAACGGGAGAAATCGAGGCCGCGGTCGTTATTTCTGTCAGCAGGCAGGAAAGATACATCGCCTTCTTTTTCGACCAGGAACATCACCGGCTGGCGCTCACTGGTATACACGTCCAGCGCAGGGAAACGCACGTGGCCGTCGTCACCGGTGATTTGGGTCAGCAACGTCACACCGTTTTTAGCGATGACAGAGACTTTTGCGTTTGCCACCGGCGTGCCACTGTGAATCGACTGCACAAACACATCACGGGTTTTATCCTGCGAACGCTTGGCAATAATCCCCAAATCGGTGACCACGACAAAGCGCGAATCCCCAACCGGCGCTTCATCCCCGCTCTGATCTTCGTCCTGATAGATATTGCCGTCATCATCCGCTTCGGGTTTCACTTCTTTCTTCTTCGGATCCCATTCCGACAGCGTCAGCAGGAAAACGCCGCGATGTGATGTCGGATCGGTGGAGAGATAACGCGAGAGGTCGACGCCCTGATAATTCACTTCACCCGGCTTATCGTTGTTTACCGCGGTCTGATATTTAAAGTGCTCGGTAAAATACTCGTCATTGAGTCGGTTAAATTCCGCCGAAGAATACTGGCGACTTTTGAACGACACGATGTGTTGCAGCTGGTCTGGGATCACCCGTTTGATATCCAGACGCATGCCCGGCACGTTGCGTGCCGCGACGCTGATTTGCTTGTCACCGTTGACCGACAGCAGTGAGCCTTGCGACATAAATTGCAGGGATTTTGGATAATCAGGCACCGCGACGATGCGGTACACTTTTTCCGGCATTTTGTAGCCACCGGAAGAAGTCAGAATATTGTCGATTTCCACCAGCATGGCGCGGTGTGCTGGCGCATCAAAGCGGAAACTGAACTGTGGCTGATAATCACTTTCGGCGTCATTCAGCTGAATGTTCAGCGGCGTAGACTGCGCGAGGACGTTATTTTCCACGCTGTCGACTTCCCAGCTGGCGTAATCATCCGGGCCTTTGGCTTCATCCTGATCGTTTGGATTGTGCTGTGGCAGTAACCAGACTTTGACCGCCTGGCGGATATCTTTGTCTTTGACCGCATCGCTGAAGCCGACGATCATCGCACGCTGACCTTTCGCGCCGTCGGCATCCACCACCTGTGCGCTGGCTTCGTTAACCATCAGGCTGTAAAGCGTCGGCACAGACACCACGCCATTTCGTGCCTGTGTGGTCGGTGCAGAAGGGACGGACGCTTTCACGCCTTCGCCAATGGTCACCCGCACGGAACCGCCGTGGTCGAGCGATTTCAGCGGTTCGGAATGCACCCAGGCATTGAGTTTCTTCTGGTCGTAGACCACGGAATAATTGAGTTTCGACTCAGTTTTGGCTTTGCCTTCGGTCAGGCCAAGCGAAATCTGTTTTTCAAAACTGGTGACATCCACCGGCGCGTTGAACTTAACGTTAAAAATCGCGCTGCGTTTTTGCGGGTCTTGCGGATCCTGATAGTACTCGGCTTGCCCCAGCTGATAACCGAACGCCGGAGCGGTGAATTCATAACGGGTTTTCGCCAGCTTGATTTGCGGCGCGAGCAGGACGTCAGGCGAGAAATTCACTTCATATTGGGTGCCCATCGGCAGCGGATTTTTCGGGGTGAAGACTAAGGTGTAGCCGCTCACCCATTTCCACTCACCTTCGGCGGCCGGTTTCAGGGCTATCCCTTTTTCGACCACTTTGCCCACGTCGGTAATTGGCGCGACGGAGTTACGGAAATTGAAAATCGCCTGCTGCGGTGCAGGTTTTTGCGCCGCGTAATTAATGGCTTCGGGGCCGCTGATGCGCACGCTGGTATCCTGATAAACCATCGGCGCCGGTTCGATCGGCTGCGGCCGGTTGAGCCACCAGTGCCAGCCATAAACGCCCGCACCCGCGGCGCACAGCAAAACCAGAATCGCCAGACTGATGGCTTTGGGGTACTTATCTACTCCGCCTTCAAGACGCGCAAAACCTCGCTTAAGCCAGCCGGACATTGCCGTCCACCAGACAGGCGCACGCCAGTCGATATTGCCGACAATCGGTTTAAAAATGCGGCCCAGCAGACCCAATACAAAGGCCAGCACGCGCAGGATGCCTTTTATCAATGTAAAAGGCAGACGAAGTAAGAATTTTAATAAATCCATTTGTACCTGTACCCCAATCCCTGTAGACGGTTAAACGCGAGAGATATTTTTATTTAATTCATTATATTACGTGAAATATCTGAAGGTAAAAAAACGTAAGAAGCAGCACAGAAGGATAATAGCTCTCTGGCTAAAAAGCCATCATATAAAGCGTAGCAGTGAGTCAGACTTTTCGGTCAATTTGTGCGCTGTCAGGAAAGCGATTGTGTGAAACAATGGCGGCAGATTTCTGTGCAGGAAAACAGTGAGAAAGTGACAGGTAATATGAAAACGAAACTGATTACCCGTGAAGGCTACGACAAGCTCAAAACTGAGCTCGATTTCCTGTGGCGTGAAGAGCGCCCGGAAGTGACCAAAAAAGTGACCTGGGCCGCAAGCCTGGGCGATCGCAGCGAGAATGCCGATTATCAGTACAACAAGAAACGGCTGCGCGAAATCGACCGCCGTATCCGCTATCTGACCAAATGTCTGGAACAGCTGCGCATCGTCGATTATTCGCCGCAGCAGGACGGCAAAGTGTTCTTTGGCGCCTGGGTGGAAGTCGAAAACGACGACGGCGACATCAAGCGTTTTCGCATTGTCGGCTATGACGAAATTTTTGGCCGCAAAGACTACATTTCTATCGATTCTCCGATGGCACGCGCCCTGCTGAAAAAGGAAGTCGGCGACAGTCTGGTGGTGACCACGCCAGCCGGCGACGCGACCTGGTACGTCAATGAGATTGACTACGGGAAATGATCAGCTAACTCTCAAAACGCGCAGACGGGCGGCCTGATGACTGGCATTTTCGGTCTTCAAACCGTATAACTGTGCCCTGCTTTTTTAACGAATAAAACTGATACCAGACCTATGAATGATCAACTGAGCCGCATTATCGCAAGTGAATTGCAGGTTCGCCCGGAGCAGGTTGCTTCCGTGGTGCGTCTGCTGGATGAAGGTAATACCGTGCCGTTTATTGCGCGGTATCGTAAGGAAGTCACCGGTGGGTTGGATGATACCCAACTGCGTCAGTTGGACACCCGTCTGGGTTATTTGCGTGAGCTGGAAGACCGCCGCCAGACTATCCTCAAGTCCATCGAAGAACAGGGCAAACTGAGCGACGATTTAGCGAAAGCCATTAAAACCACGCTGAGCAAAACCGAGCTGGAAGATCTGTATCTGCCGTTCAAACCGAAGCGCCGCACGCGCGGGCAAATCGCTATCGAGGCGGGGCTGGAACCGCTGGCAGAATTGTTGTGGAACGATCCACAAAACGAACCTGAAACCGCCGCCGCGAAGTTTATAGATGCGGATAAAGGCGTCGCCGACACCAAAGCAGCGCTGGATGGCGCACGCTACATTCTGATGGAGCGTTTCGCTGAAGATGCGTCGCTGCTGGCGAAAGTTCGTGATTACCTGTGGAAAAACGCCCATCTGACCTCCCGCATGGTCGAGGGTAAAGAGCAGGAAGGCGCGAAATTCCGCGACTACTTCGATCACCATGAACCGATTTCTCAGGTGCCTTCTCACCGTGCGCTGGCGATGTTCCGTGGCCGCAACGAAGGTATCCTGCAGCTGGCGCTGAATGCCGATCCGCAGCATGACGAGCCGCCGAAAGAAAGTTATGCCGAACAAATTATCATCGACCATCTGGGTCTGCGCCTGAACAACGCGCCAGCCGACGTCTGGCGCCGTGCCGTGGTCAACTGGACATGGCGCATCAAAGTGCTGCTGCACCTTGAAACCGAGCTGATGGGCACCGTGCGCGAACGCGCTGAAGATGAAGCGATTAACGTATTCGCCCGCAACATGCATGATTTACTGATGGCTGCGCCAGCGGGTATGCGCGCAACCATGGGTCTGGATCCGGGTTTACGTACCGGTGTTAAAGTCGCCGTTGTGGATAACACCGGCAAACTGGTGGGTATCGATACCGTTTATCCCCACACCGGCCAGGCTGCAAAAGCCGCACAACAGGTTGCCGCGCTGTGCATCAAACATAATGTCGAACTGGTCGCTATCGGTAATGGTACTGCTTCCCGCGAAACCGAGCGCTTCTTCCTCGAACTGCAAAAACAGTTCCCGGCAGTAAAAGCACAGAAAGTGATCGTCAGTGAAGCCGGTGCGTCGGTGTATTCCGCTTCCGAGCTGGCGGCGCTGGAATTCCCGGATCTGGATGTTTCGATTCGTGGTGCCGTTTCCATTGCGCGTCGTCTGCAAGATCCGCTGGCTGAGCTGGTGAAAATCGACCCGAAATCCATCGGAGTCGGCCAGTATCAGCATGACGTCAGCCAGTCTCAGCTGGCGAAAAAACTCGATACCGTCGTCGAAGACTGCGTGAATGCCGTGGGTGTGGATCTGAATACCGCGTCCGTTCCGCTGCTGACCCGCGTGGCGGGTCTGACGCGCATGATGGCGCAGAATATCGTTAACTGGCGCGACGAAAATGGTCAGTTCCGTAACCGTGAACAGCTGCTGAAAGTCAGCCGTCTGGGGCCAAAAGCCTTCGAGCAGTGTGCAGGCTTCCTGCGTATCAATCACGGCGACAACCCGCTTGATGCCTCAACGGTTCACCCGGAAACCTACCCAGTCGTCGAACGCATTCTGGCGGCGACGCAACTGGCGCTGAAAGAACTGATGGGCGATTCGAATGTGCTGCGCGGCCTGAAAGCCAGTGAATTCACTGACGAACAGTTCGGCGTGCCGACTGTTACTGACATCATCAAAGAGCTGGAAAAGCCGGGGCACGATCCGCGTCCTGAGTTTAAGACCGCGACCTTTGCCGATGGCGTGGAAACCATGAATGACCTGATGCCGGGCATGATCCTTGAAGGTTCTGTCACCAACGTCACCAACTTCGGGGCATTCGTGGATATCGGCGTACATCAGGATGGTCTGGTTCACATCTCATCACTGGCGAATAAATTCGTTGAAGATCCGCATACCGTGGTGAAAGCTGGCGATATCGTCAAAGTCAAAGTGATGGAAGTCGATCTGCAACGTAAACGTATCGCGCTGACCATGCGTCTGGATGAGCAACCGGGCGAAGCACCGGCACGCCGTTCTTCCGCGCCAGCGTCAGATTCGCGTGACAATCAGAAACGCCATACACCAAACAAACCTGCGGGACGCAATGCCGCACCGGCGGGCAATAATGCGATGGCCGATGCTCTGGCTGCCGCTCTCGGCAAAAAACGCTAATTTCTGGTTTTTCCCTGCAAAACGGAAGCCGCTGATATTCAGCGGCTTTTTTTATGTGTCTTTTTTCGACACTTTTTAAAGTCTCTCCTATTGAATCAATCACTGAGGTAAATCAATAAATCCTCACTGTTGCAGGCTTAGGATAGCGACGCGGTGGAGATTCCCGTGAAGAGGCCCCCCTCTTTTATTTTGTCTCCACACGCGTACTAATTATGATAACTATTCTCGTTTGTACTTCTTTGCGTATTCAGTACGCCGTCAGCCTCAGGCTGGCAATTTCGCACCAGGGACAATTTCTGAGCAATATTTCACGAGCAGTGAAATCAACGGGCACGGAAGCGCAGCGTCACCTTTGTGACGCTGCGCCCAAAATGCCTGAACGCTTCGCGAGGAACTATGCAACTTCAATCAAAATGTGCTTATAAAATCACCGGCTTTTCTCATGAAATCAGTCCGGCCTATCGCCAGAAACTGCTGTCTCTCGGCATGCTTCCGGGATCATTCTTCAACATCATCCGCGTGGCACCGATGGGCGACCCGGTGCAGATAGAAACCCGCCGCACCAGTCTGGTCGTGCGCAAAAAAGACCTCGACCTGCTCAAGCTTGAGCTTCTGGCCTGACCTTTCTGATGGGTTTCTGATGGGTTTCTGAAAGATTGTTTAGCGCGGCTCTGTTGAGTCTTCCGCGTTTTTTCCTTTCTCACACGTAGATCTGAACGTATGAAAGCACTGACTATTGGCCTGATTGGTAATCCCAACTCAGGTAAAACGACCCTTTTCAACCAGTTAACCGGTTCGCGACAACGCGTTGGTAACTGGGCTGGCGTCACCGTTGAACGTAAAGAAGGCCAGTTCGCCACCGCAGACCACCAGATTACGCTGGTCGATTTGCCCGGCACCTATTCACTGACCACCATCTCCGAGCAAACCTCGCTCGATGAGCAAATTGCCTGTCATTACATTCTGAGCGGCGACGCAGATCTGATGATTAACGTCGTGGATGCCTCAAACCTTGAGCGCAACTTATACCTGACACTGCAACTGCTTGAGCTGGGCGTGCCCTGCATTGTCGCGCTGAACATGCTCGACATCGCCAAAATTCAGAACATCAATATTGATATCCCGGCGCTGTCTGCACGCCTGGGCTGCCCTGTTGTTGCCCTGGTGTCTACCCGCGCCAGCGGGATCAAAGAACTGAAAGCGGCCATTGATGAATTGCCACAAGTGGCCGCGCTGGAACGTGTGAAGTATCATCCGGTGCTGCAACAGGAAGTGGAAGTGCTGGCCACTGAAATGCCGCAAGATATGACGCTGCAACAGCGTCGCTGGCTGGCTTTGCAAATCCTCGAAGGGGATATTTACAGCCAGACGCACGCAGGTAACGCGCAGGCTTTACTGCCGCAGGTGAAAGCCCGTCTGGTAGAGCAAAAGCTGGAAGATCCGGCGCTGCTGATTGCCGATGCGCGTTATCAGAGCATTGCGTCACTGTGCGCGGACGTCAGTAACTCGCACCTCACCGCGCCCAACAAGCTGACGCAGGTGCTGGACCGCGTGATCCTCAACCGTTTCCTCGGCGTGCCGATCTTCCTGCTGGTGATGTATCTGATGTTCGTGCTGGCGATTAACATCGGCGGCGCGCTGCAACCTATTTTCGATATCGGCTCGGCAGCAATTTTCATTCAGGGTATGCAATGGGTGGGCTTCACCCTGCACTTCCCGCAGTGGCTGACCATTTTCCTGGCACAGGGCGTGGGCGGCGGTATCAATACGGTTCTGCCGCTGGTGCCGCAAATCGGCATGATGTATCTGTTCCTCTCCTTCCTTGAAGACTCCGGTTATATGGCCCGCGCCGCATTCGTGATGGACAGGCTGATGCAATCGCTGGGTCTGCCGGGTAAATCTTTCGTGCCGCTGATTGTTGGCTTTGGCTGTAACGTGCCGTCCATTATGGGTGCCCGTACGCTGGATGCCCCGCGTGAACGCCTCATCACCGTGATGATGGCGCCGTTTATGTCCTGCGGCGCACGTCTGGCAATTTTCGCGGTGTTTTCTGCGGCATTCTTCGGGCAAAGCGGTGCATCCATCGTGTTCTCGTTGTATCTGCTCGGTATTGTGGTCGCTATCCTGACCGGCCTGCTGCTGAAATACACCATTATGCGCGGTGAAGCCTCGCCGTTTGTGATGGAACTGCCGGTGTATCACGTTCCGCACCTGAAAAGTCTGCTGCTGCAAACCTGGCAGCGTCTGAAAGGTTTCGTGCTGCGCGCCGGTAAAGTGATCGTGATTGCGAGTATTTTCATCGGCGCACTGAACAGCTTCTCGTTCAGCGGTCAGGCGGTGGATAACATCAATGATTCTGCACTGGCCTCGGTCAGTAAAGTACTGACACCGGTGCTGGCGCCGATGGGCGTACATTCTGACAACTGGCAGGCGACCGTGGGTCTGGTCACCGGCGCGATGGCGAAAGAAGTGGTGGTCGGTACGCTGAACACGCTGTACACCGCCGAACATATCCACAATGAGGAATTCGACGCTGCCAGCTTCAACCTGTTCGATGAACTGGGCGGCGCAGTGCAGGAAACCTGGCAGGGGCTGAAAGACACCTTCAGCATCAGCGTACTGTCGAACCCGATCGAAGCCAGCAAAGGTGACGGCGAAATGGGCGTCAGCTCCATGGGCGTCATGAGCACCAAATTCGGTACCGCCATTTCGGCTTACAGTTACCTGATTTTCGTGCTGCTTTACGTGCCTTGCGTCTCGGTGATGGGGGCGATTGCCCGTGAAACCAGCCGCAGCTGGATGACGTTCTCCATTTTCTGGGGGCTGAACGTCGCCTACTCGCTGGCGACCCTGTTCTATCAGGTGGCCACTTTCAGCAACCATCCGGCCTACAGTGCGGGCGTCATCTTCATCGTGCTGCTGTTCAACGCTATCGTCCTCACCTGCCTGCGCAAGGCACGCAGCCGGGTCAGCCTCCATTTGCAGCCGCGTAATATCGCGGCCTGTTGCGAACCGGCTACCGGCAGCGACTGCCACTAGGAGATAACATGACTACGCTGATTCAGGTTCGCGACTCTCTCGCACTGGCTGGCCGGGCAGATGCCCGCCAGCTCAGCCAGCAGCTAAAGGCTCCGCAACCGCTGGTGCAGGCCATGCTCGAACGGCTGGTGGCGATGCGAAAAGCAGAAACGGTGGAAGCGGATGACAGCTGTCTGAGCGGCAGCTGTAAAAGTTGCGCTGACGGCAAAAAGTGCCTGACCGTGTCTTACACCCTGATCCCCTGAACCCGACTTTGCCGCCCTTCCTGAATAGTCGCCCGGCGGCTATTCAGCTATCATCTCAGACCGCAACGGCCTAAAACGCGCCGCAGGAGCCTGTATGATCGACAGTGAAATCACCTTCCGCAAACTCGAAATTTTTCTCGCTTACATGGAAAAGCAAAACATCACCCGCGCAGCCGAACAACTCGGTCTGAGCAGCGTGAGCGTGCATCGCGCCCTGCATTCTCTGGAAGAAGGTTTGCGCTGTCCGTTGTTTATCCATCGCGGGCGCAATCTGCTGCCGTTGCCCGCGGCTGAAGCGTTACTGGAACATGCCACGCAGGTGATTGAACAGATGGAACACGGGATCCAGGCCACGCAGCGCGCCGCCGGTTTTGGGGATAAACGCCTGAAAGTCGGCACGTTGTATTCACTGACCCTGGAAACCATTCCGCGCCTGATTATGGGGCTGAAACTGCGCAGACCCGAGCTTGAACTGGAGCTGGTGATGGGGTCTAACAGTGATTTGCTGCAAAAGCTGGAAGACGGCCTGCTGGATGCGATTCTGATTTCGACCAGTGATTCGAGCGTGGACGCACAGCGCTACGATCAGTTGCCGCTGTTTCAGGATGATATTTTTCTCGCTGCCCCCGCCAGCGCAGAACTGGCGTCGGAAGGCACGGCGGATTTACGCGATTACAAACAGAAGAAATTCGTTTCACTGGCAGAAGGGTTTGCGACTTACCACGGCTTTCAGGAAGCCTTTCAGGTCGCCGGTTTTGAGCCGGACATTGTCACACGGGTAAACGATATTTTTTCGATGCTGAGTCTGGTACAGGCGGGCGTCGGATACACGCTCATTCCCGGCAGGATGAAAGGCGTGTACGAAAATACGGTGAAATTACTGCCACTGGCAGAAGCCTATCAGATGCGCCAGACCATTTCGCTGGTCTTCCCGCACAGCCGCGAGCACGATCCCAACCTCCTCGCCCTCGCCGCTGAAAGCCGGATGTATGCGCTAGCGAGCAGAAAGCGCTGACAGATGCTCGCTGTTTTGCGCAATCAATACGACCGGCCAGTGCGTTTGATCCGGATGGTGACTCCAGATAGCAGACTCAGGAATGCTCACCCCGTCATAACGCATTTTCGAGCCATCATAAGGGTAAAATTGCCCTTTCTCTGTATCGAGTATAAAAACTAATAATCCTGCAGAATCCTGCGCAAGACGTTTCCACAAGGCGCGACCGCCGGTGTAATGATCGTTATCACTCATCAACGTGAGATGCTTTTTTACCACCAGCGTTTCATACAACAAGGTCGCTAAACGGTAATCTCGCATTCCGGCATTAACCACCACGCCTTCCACCTGAAACGCTTTATCGTCTTCCCAGAACTGTCGTACTTCGAGCAGTTCAACGCTATTTTCCCTGCGGGCAAGTTCCAGCGTTGCCACCACATGGTGTCGGTTTTCACCCCGGTTATCGGTTCTGGTTTGGGCTTCGGCAATGGCGATAAATGGAATTTTTTCATCATAGATGACCAACATATCAATGTTGTTGAAACGGATTTCATCAATGACTTCAAACCGTCGGGCCAGAGTGGCCGGACTGTACGATCTTTCAAGCACGATCATTTGCGAATCCCCGCGAATTAAAACTGGCATGATATCCCTTCGTTCAGAGTGGTTGGACAATAGCACGCTGCGCAATAATCAAACAGCGCCACGCGTTTCATCCCCAACCTATCATGCCTTTAATCAGCGTTCGTTTTCCCGTAACCGCGCTGCGAGACGTCCCGCAACATGCATACCTGACTGGCATAAAGACAGCGCTTCGCCCTGTTCCATCGCACGGCGGGTCAGGCCGGTAAGCACCGCGCCCGGCGGCATTTCAATTGCCAGTCGCACATCGCGCTGGTAGGCCGCGACCATGGCATCACGCCAGTTCACGGTACGCGCCATGTTCATCGCCAGATCGTCCGCGATTTTTTCCGCCTGCCAGTAAACACGCCCGGTTGTTCCGCTGAGATAACCGCAGGTCGGACGGGAAATGTGAATCTGTTTAAACGCCTCAACCAGTTTCGCCGCAGGTTCATCGAGCAATGCGCAATGTGATGGCACACTGACCGCCAGCTGATGCGTTTTCTGCGCTCCCAGCCCTTTCGCCAGTTGCATGACCTGTGCCATAGCGGCATCGCTGCCCGCAACTACCAGCTGGTCTTCCGCGTTAATATTCGCCAGATACACCGGAGATTCAGCGCTGTTGACCTGCGCCACCAGTTCCTCAACCTGCATCTGACGCAACCCGGTGATCGCTGAAAGGCCAAAGCCTTGCGGATAGGCCTGTTGCATCAGTTCCCCGCGCAGCGCGACCAGCCGTACGGCATCATCAAAGTCGAGCGCACCGGCAATCACCGCTGCCGGAAACGCACCAATTGACAGCCCGCTGCAAAAATCGGCCTCAACGCCTTCGGCCTGGCATTGTTTCGCCCAGACCACACCGGCAATCAGCAAACACAGTTGTACGGCGCGGGTGGAGCGTAAGGCGTCGGCGGTATCAAGCAGTAAAACTTCTTCGCCCAGCGCGAGGCTGGCCTGTTCAATGAGGGAATGTGTGAGCGGGTTATCCGGCAGGCGATGCAGCATTTGCGGCACCTGCGGGCCCTGTCCGGGGAAAGTAAATAAGATTTTCATCGTGCTCCTTGCTTCTTGTGGCCGGTTTCAGTCTGCCGGTAATTGCCACGGGTCGCGCACCAGCAACGGGCCGGACGCCGTTTTCAGCATGATGTCACCACCACGCAGCCATTCGCTGAGGGAAAATCCGCCCTGTGGCGTATTGATCTGAACATCGGCGCGGCAGGGAAGCCGCTGAAGCTGGTCGTAAAAATCGGAAAACTGAGAAGGATCCTGCGACGTGTCGCAGCGCACCAGTAAATCAAGATCGCTGTCGGCGTGCATGACCGGCAGGTCACTGACCAGCGCGTAGGCGCAACTGCCCGTCACGCCCCACGGGAAAGGCAGCTTCAGACTGCATAACGTAATCAGCGCCTGCACCGGTTGCTGTGACACAAACGGCGAATGCAGTAATGCATTCACGTCGCTGACCAGAGATTCAGGCGTGACGACCCGCACCACCGCCGCCGGATCTACCCAGGCGGCGGCACGCTGAATACGGGTCATGCCGCGAATGCCCACAGGAACTGCGCCGTCAGCCCGCTTATCGCGACGCACCACCAGCGGCAGCGATGTACGCCAGCCGGTGTTTACCCACGCGGGTAACGTGTCGTCGCTTTGCAGCGCTGAACGGTCGCTAATCCAGACAAAATCATGGGCACGCGGGTCACACATATTCCAACCTTTCTGATTAGTGAAGTGCGGCTGTCAGAGAGATAAACAGCGGCAATGTCACGATACATAATACGGAACTGATCAGCAGTGACGCTTCTGCATCCGGAGACTGAACCCCGAAACGGTTACCGAACACGATACCGAAGAAACCAGCAGACAACGCAATCATCAGGATCGCCGTCACAGCCACCTGACCGCTCAGGCCAAATGCCAGAACCAGGCCCCAGGCAATAAACGGCTGGATCAGGTTTTTCGCCACGCAAGACAACAGTACCGGACCGTTAATTTTCAGTTTACGTGCTGACAGGATAACACCGGTCAGGAACAGCGCAGACGCGGTGGCTGAAAGACCCAGCGGTTTGATCGATGCCAGGAAAATTTCCGGCATTTTAATGCCAATCGCCGACAGGATCACGCCCAGCAACGGTGCCCAGACGATCGGTTTTTTCACTGAACGCCACATCAGAACCGGCAGCAGTGCCAGAGAGGCCCCCTGATTTTCACCACTGAGACGCGCTTTTTCACGTTCTAGGATCAGCAGACAGAACGGCGTCATCAGCACGGAACCGCAGGCGATAGATACCGCGACGGACAGTGAAGTCGACGGCGCATCACCCATCACGCTGCTCAGAATCGGCAAACCAAGCGCCGCATAGTTCGGCAGTGCCACAGTCAGCGTCAGAACCGCCGCATCCTGCGGAGACTTTTTAAAGACTTTGGTACAAATAAAGTAAATCGCCGCGTAGGTTATCCACATCGCCAGAACCAGCACCAGAATCAGCGGTGACTGTTCAACAATGCCCGCCCACGGGGTCTGTACGGTTGCTGCAAACAGCGCAGCGGGTAAAGCAAAATCCATCACGAAAATATTAAGTAGCGAGACATTCTGGTTATCCACCATTTTCGCTTTCCCGGCGTAAAAACCGAGGATCATGATGACGAAAATAGGGGCAAGCGCGTGCAATATTACGTAAGTCATAGCGTTTTTCCTGAGGCAAAAAATAAATGCTCAGTCGGCGCCGGTGCGATGGTTTTTTTAGTATGACAGTCCAGTTGCAGACAACAGCAGGTCCTCGCCCGGACGGTATGTCAGGGCGGGAACCCGCAATGCGGCTGCGTCACGCTGTTTGCAGGTGCGTTACCGGTTGAGACTGAAAGTTTTAACGAATTACCATTCCTGACGCATCAGCTGGCGAACGCGCTGCGAACTTGCGCGGTTTTCCGCACCCAGACGGTTGCTGAGGCTAACGCCTTCTTTGCGTGCGTCCTGGATGTTTTGCCAGACAACGTTTTGCACGTTGCTGATATCGTCGGGTGTTGCCTTGTCAGGATCAGCAATGTCGAGTAATTGCGACAGCAGGCCCAGCGTGGCGTAGTTTTCGATGTCATAAGCCATCGGCGGAATGGTGGCGGCCAGTTTTTCCAGCGCGTCCACAGAACGTAAGGTGATACGTGCAGCGGATTCTTTGCCCATCGCGTGGATCATCACGCCGTTGTTTTTGAAGGCGATCAGTTTGTTGGCCTGATAACCGTGCGCCAGAAACGCACCGGACATCGCTTTACCGACAATCAGCCCGACCACCGGATGCCCGGCCAGACGCGCTTTGGCGTACGCCCCTGCGGCACCGGCCAGCGCCTGATGGATACCGAATGCTTCTTCGCGACGACCGTATGCCTGACTTGGCACATCAATCACAGCCACGATGGCGCGTTTGGTGGTGGCATTAGCGTCGGCATCAATGACGTCGTTGACTACTTTTGCCAGATTCCAGCCTTCGAGCAGACCGACTTCGCCGCCCGCAGCACGCGGATACTGGTTATTTTTATCCGGTACCACGGCGATGAAACGCACGGGCTGGTCATTCAGTTTGCCGTCAGCCGCTTTCACGGAAGGGCAAAGACCGTTTACCGGCGTGGCATCTTTGGTCAGTTCAGCGAACCAGTAATCACCCCGGCTGGCTGCATTATTTGCTACGTTGCTCATGCGCGATCCTCCCGGTTAAACAAGGCTTCCGTCACTTCACGGCTGGCCTGCTGCGCGGTGTCAAAACCGGTCAGTTTTGGCAGGTAATAATCATAATTATCAGAACGATGTGTCGCAGGTACGCCCGCTTTAATAAAGGCCAGTACGCTGTCTTTCACTTCATTCAGGGAATCTTTCACCAGCGCATCAACAAACCCGCTGTGATAGCGCACTTCGCCACCGGTCATGCTCCAGATAAACGGACGGTCGCGGGAATCGTATTCATCGATACCGGCTTCCTGTTCAATAACCTGCGGACCATTCAGACCCAGACGGGCTTCGCGGGTGACAATCAGATAGCTGCACAGCGCGGCGGCAATCGACATCCCGCCAAAGCAACCGACCGTACCGGCAACCACGCCAATCACCGGCGTATAGCGGCGTAAATCAACGATTGCGGCGTGAATATCCGCGATCGCCGCCAGACCCAGATTGGCTTCCTGCAAACGCACACCGCCGGTTTCGAGCAGCAGAACGGCCTGCGTCGGGATGCCGTTGCGGTTATCTTCTGCGGCCAGTTCCAGCGCAGCGGCCATTTTGGCACCGGACACTTCGCCCATGCTGCCGCCCTGGAAACTGCCTTCAATCGCCACAACCACGGCGGGCTGACCGTTAATCTGGCCTTTTGCAACCACCATGCCGTCATCAGCCTGCGGGACGATGCCCTGCGGTTCCAGCCATGGCGACATCACGCGTTCGAACGGCCCGAGCAGTTCGCGGAAAGTGCCGTCGTCCAGCAGTTTGCGGGCGCGCTGACGGGCGCTCAGTTCGATAAAGCTCTGATCAGTATCAGTTGGCATTTTCTGCCTCCTCAAAGACCTGTTCGATACGCAGACGGGCAACCCCTGGTGTGGCGCCAAAATCATTAATGTCCAGACGGCCTGCCGGTAATTCACGCAGCGCACTCAGACGGTTAAAAAAGTTCTGCCACAAGGTATGGCTGCCGTCGACCGATGTGGTGACGATAATTTTCAGCGCACTGGCTGTGTCGGGTTCATACAGCGCTTCTAAATCGCCGGAACCTACCACGCCGGCTTCGGCGCGGCCTGCCAGCGGTTTAGCCGCCGGGTAGTTAAATTCAAAACGTTCCATAACACCTCTTTGTACTGATGTTAGTTAATTCGTATCCGGTTCAGACCACGCTCACGCGGTCGAGGAACAGCGTCGCGGCCAGTAAATCAGCGGCACCGCCGGGCGATGTGTTGTCCGCCAGCATCCGGTGTTCGAGATGGCGCAACAGTTGTTTGCCCGCCATCGTGCTGGTGCCACCAGCTTCCAGTACCGCCTGCGCCCCCTGATGCATGGCTTCAAGCGCCGGTAAACCGCCGCGTGACAGCACACAGGTGTCGGCAAGCGTGGTCATCACCGCCAGCAAGGCATCGACCTGTGCTTCGCTTTCGCTGGCGCCTCGTGTCCGGCTGTGATGAAGCTGCGGCAGTGCCCGGTCGATAATGTGCGGGAAACCACTTTGTGCTTCTTCACGGGCACCCGGCACCTGATAACGCTGCACGGCGTGCGAACCTTTACTGAATTTTTTCGGGCTGAAAGCATCGGGTAACGCCGCAATTTTCGCGGCGCGCTGCGCAATACTTTGCGGCAGCAAACGTTCCGGCTGCATGGCAACGGCGCTGACCAGCAGCCCCATCGCCCAGATAGCGCCCCGGTGAGTATTCACTCCGCCGGTTTCCGCCATCATTTGTGCTTCACCAGCACGACCTAAGCGCCCCACTTCCTGACGCAGGGCGATATCCGCCGGGCGCTGCCAGCTGTGTAAAGCCAGCAAATAGAAAGTGGAGGTCAGGCTGCGTGCCGAACGCACCATCAGATCCAACGTTAAATCCTGATGTGCGCCGGAACTCCGGCTGTCTACCAGTCCCGGTTTCGGGCTAAGCCGCGCTTCGTCGATCAGCGCCTGCGTCGCCGTTTCTGCCAGCCTTTCGGCCAGTTCTTCCGCTGTCAGTACAGCGCCAATCGTTAAAGTCTGCGGCATCATGATTACCAGCTACGGAATTTAGCAGGCGGGTTATACAAACCGCCGGACCAGTCAACCAGTTCGCTCACGCTGCCTGCCGCCAGTAAAGAACGGGTGGCATCGGTGCGACGAATGCCCATGTCTTCAGGGAAGACCACCAGTTCCTGACGGCGCAGGTCGGCGACGCGTTTGGCGTCAACGCCCAGACCGATGTCAGTGATACCGGCCACCGCAGCGACCATTGCGCGGCGTTCTTCCAGAGAGCGGGCGCGGTGCAGGTAAGCAATCCCCTCTTCGGTCAGCACGTGGGTCACGTCGTCGCCGTAAATCATCACAGGCGCCAGCGGCATACCGGATTCTTTACCCACATCGACGGCTTCGAGTTTCTCAACGAACGTCGGTTTGCCCCCGGCCTGGAAGGTTTCCACCATCTGTACGACCAGTTTTTTACCGCGGGCCATCGGATCCGGCTCTTCAATCATGTCGAGCCAGGCTGGCGTGGAGTGACGACGACCGTGCGGGTCATGGCCCATGTTAGGCGCGCCACCGAAACCGGCCAGACGACCGCGTGTCACCGTTGAGGAGTTCGCCAGACCATCGACCTGCAAGGTGGAACCGATGAACATGTCGACGGCGTACTGGCCTGCCATCTGGCAGAACGCACGGTTAGAACGCATGGAGCCGTCGGAGCCGGTGAAGAACACATCCGGACGAGCGCGAATGTACTCTTCCATCCCCATTTCGCCGCCGAAGCAGTGAACGGTTTCCACCCAGCCGCTTTCGATAGCCGGGATCAGCGTCGGATGCGGATTCAGCGTCCAGTGTTTACAGATTTTGCCGCGCAGACCGAGTTGTTCGCCGTACGTCGGCAGCAGCAGTTCGATGGCCGCGGTGTTAAAACCGATACCGTGGTTCAGGGACTGCACGTTGTGTTTGGCGTAAATACCCTTAATCGCCATCATCGCCATCAGTACGTGAACCGGTTTAATCAGGCGCGGGTCACGGGTGAACAGCGGTTCGATGAAGAACGGCTTGTCGGCGACGACCACGAAATCAATCCAGTCACCTGGGATATCGACGCGCGGCAGGTCGGTGTCTTCTTCGACAAGTTCATTCACCTGCGCAATCACGATGCCGTTTTTAAAGGCAGCGGCTTCGACCAGCGCCGGCGTATCTTCAGTGCTTGCGCCGGTATACAGATTGCCTTTACGGTCAGCTTTGAAGCCGGCGATCAGCGCGATGTTCGGCACCAGATCGACATAAAGACGGGAATACAGTTCGATGTACGTGTGGATAGCGCCGATTTCCATCTGACCGTCTTCAAGCAGTTGCGCGATACGCAGGCTTTGCGGTCCGGAGAAAGCGAAATCAAGCTTGCGGGCGATACCGCGTTCGAAGAGATCCAGATGTTCAGCACGGCTGACGCTCGGCATGATCATATGTAAATCATGCAGCTTTTCAGGGTTCACTTTTGCCAGCGAACGGGAAAGAAAGTCAGCTTGTTTTTGGTTGTTACCTTCCATCACCACGCGGTCACCGGAGGCGATCAGCGTTTCGAGGATGGGGATGATTTTGTCTGTGGGTAAAACTTTACCCTCTGCCACGGAACGGACACTGTCGATACGCCGTTGTTTTTCGCTGCGGCGGGTGTCCCATACTTTCGTGGTCTGCGGATGTTGCGGCATGCCAAACCTCCCTGGGTTGAGCTTGCTGAATCTTTCCCGTCGTGATGAAACAAAAAGGAGGGTGGGAAGTTCAGTCAAGTGGCGGTTGCATCACAATTGACCTGTTTAATTAGCGTGTTAAGTATAGGAAGCGGTGAGATACCCATCAATTAAGGGCGCTGACACTTCGTTACTCTGAGAGTAACGATTGGAGAGAATTCTTTAAAAACAGTTTGATACAGAACAAGGAATGAGAGGAAGTGCGCAAAAACAGGCGAAAAAAAGGGATGCACCAGGCATCCCTTTTTTTCGCAGATTCAGAGAATTACTTGAACACTTCTGCGGTAGCAGTGATTTTCTTTTTCTCCTGCGCGGCGATGACGACGTAGTATTTCCCGCCTTTTTCATCAGCCAGTTTGGACAGCTCATCTTTAGCATCCATTGGCGCAGTGTATTCATTGCTGGTCGTTACCACGCCCAGGCTGGTGTAACCCTTATCTTTGGCTTCTTCTTTGGTGATCATCTCAGCGGCCATTGCGTTCACAGAGAACAAACCTGCCAGAACAGCTGCAATAATAATTTTATTTGATTTCATGACATTACCTCTAATTGGATGAATAATTTTGAAAGAAAGCAGTCAAGATATGAACGGCAGGTGAATCTGTGCTGGCACGAACCTTCCTGGTCAACCACCAGATTTCTCCCCAGAGACACAAACGGGCGATGGAAACTCTTACCCTCTCACCTCCGGCATCTATCGGCTTAAGTATTAATCACCTTCGGGAATTATCCAGAAATTAGTAAAAAATATTTACATTGATTTTCATTCTGACATCAGGAACTGACCGGCAAGTTCACAAAATGCATCCGGATGAGAAATAAACGGCGCATGTGCTGCTTTTTCAATGACTTCTGAACGGGAATCCGGCAGTAACGCATCCAGCAACGGCACGACTTTTCGCGGCACCAGCCCGTCCAGCGCGCCGTAAATACGCAATATTGGCAACGTCAGCTGCGTCATCGGCTGGCGTAAATCGGCCGTGCGCAAAATCTCCAGCCCGCCGTTGAGCACATCAGCCGGTGGCATCGGCAGACTCAGGACAATTGATTTCAGCAGACGGGCATCCTGACGCGCGCTGTCGCTGCCGAGTGTCTGCAACGCCAGAAAACGCTCGACCGTGCGCTGGAAATCTTCACTCAGCTGATGCTGAAAACCCTGCAGCACGTCGGGGCGGATCCCCGGCCAGTCTTCGTGCGCGGTAAAGCAAGGCGAAGATGCCACGGTAATCAGTTTTTCCACGCGCTGCGGCGCGCTCAGCGCAATCTGGCTGGCGACCAGACCGCCCAGCGACCAGCCCATCAGCGAGGCCTTTGGCGGCATGACCGCCAGAACCGTTTCCGCCATCTCTTCCAGCGTCATCGCCCCGAAACCTTCACTGCGGCCATAGCCCGGCAGGTCGATCAGATGCAGACAAAATTGCGGCGCAAGTCGCTCTGCCGTGTAACGCCAGACTTCGGCATTCAGCCCCCATCCGTGAAGCAGCACAAGATGGCGATCTCCTTCGCCGATTGTCTCCTGGTAAAGCGTGTTCATAGCGTATTGTCCGTGTCTGTCTGAATGGCTAAAGGAACCCGCCACTATGCTAACAATTGCCGGCCGCTGTTGGCTATGCCAGTGTCCGCTGCATCTTACGATTCAGGGCATTTGCAGCCTGTGTATGAAACATCTGCCGGTCGCCCCGCCGCATTGCCTGCGCTGCGGATTGCCCTCCCGCGGCAGTGAGGCTGATTGCGGGCGGTGTTTATTAAAACCGCCGCCGTGGGACGCGATGATCTTCGCCAGTCCCTATGAAATGCCGGTGAGCGGGCTGGTGTTGCGGTTCAAATTCTCCGGGCAACCAGAGCTCGACACCGCACTCGCCCGCTTGCTGTTGCTGCGCTGGCAGGAACGCTACCGGATGCGCAATCTGCCCAGACCCGACGTGCTCCTCAGCGTGCCGCTGCATCAGAAACGCTATTTCTCACGCGGTTATAATCAGAGTGAATTGCTGGCAAAACCACTGGCACGCTGGCTGCATTGTGAATACCTGCCCGATGCCCTGAGCCGCGACCGGCAGACGACATCACAACAAAGCCTGACCGAGCGGGAAAGAAAGTGGAATCTGCGTAAAGCCTTCACCTGCCATATCAATCTGCGAGATAAGCACGTGATGCTGCTGGATGATGTGGTGACGACCGGCAGCACGGTGCGTGAAATCAGTAAAATACTGCGCAATCAGGGCGTTGCTTCACTGCAAATCGCGTGTATCTGCCGGACGTTGCAGACATAGGCACGTGCTGCTAACACTCTGGCAACGTGAAGGGTGACGGGTAAAATGAAAGGGCGTATTATAACCAACTAGAGTAGTCAACTATTGAGCGAATGTTATGATCCTTATTACCGATGCTGCCCAAGAGCACTTTGCCAAATTGCTGGCAAGCCAGGAAGAAGGCACCCAAATCCGCGTATTCGTGATCAATCCCGGTACGCCGACCGCAGAATGCGGTGTCTCTTATTGCCCGCCGGACGCCGTTGAAGCGACGGATACCGAACTGAAGTTCGAGAAACTGTCCGCTTTCGTCGATGAATTAAGCGCACCTTATCTGCAGGATGCGGTCATCGATTTCGTTACCGACCAGCTCGGTTCTCAGCTGACGCTGAAGGCACCGAACGCCAAAATGCGTAAAGTTTCTGACGATGCGCCGCTGATGGAACGTGTTGAATATCAGCTGCAATCGCAGATTAACCCGCAGCTAGCCAGCCACGGCGGCCGTGTTTCCCTGATGGAAATCACTGACGACGGTATCGCTGTTCTGCAATTCGGCGGCGGCTGTAACGGCTGTTCAATGATTGATGTCACCCTGAAAGATGGCATCGAGAAAGAACTGCTGCAAAACTTCCCTGAGCTGAAAGGCGTTCGTGACCTGACCGAACACCAGCGCGGTGAACACTCGTTCTACTGATCGGTTAACGCCATTCCAGTATCACAATACTTTAGGGTTCAGCACTGCTGGGCCCTAAAGGTTGCTGACTCCCCACACTTATTCAGCTGGGGCTACTCTTTTCTTCTTTATATTCTGCGCCGTGGCTGCAAGCAAACACTGCATTATGAAAAGAACGACAAAGAGTCATCACGCCGTCACTCTTTCCGTCCACGCATCGCTGTAATGAATGTTGCCGTCTACAAACTTCCAGGTGATTTTTTCGTACATCATGGAAACTGACTCCATGTGGTTCATCTGTGAGTTACCGGCCATGCGGATATTTGGCACGCACGGATTTACGCCGGTTATCTTTACGCCCTCCATGACAACAATGAAGTAACACACCTCCTGACCGGCATCATTGATTGAATAAAAACGAACTTCTGCACTTTTAAGCATCTGGCCAGTCGCCACAGCTTTGTACAGGTACGGACTTGAACTGTCGGTCTCTTTCTCAAACATGAAAGCTGAATGAGACCGCGGGCCAGTGATTTTGCCAGAAGCGGGATCAACAGGCAGATTAAGCCCGTGGCTCATTCCAATAACCTCGATACTGCCCTCGCGGCCGTTGACGTCAACGGAGCCTTTGATGTCTGCACCACCATCATCTTTAAGCCATAGGTACGGGGGGATCGGCATTTTACTTTCTCCTTATTTTTTTAATTGATTTCATTATCACGACATATCCAACAACGGCGGAAAGTACTGAACAAACCACCCATGTTAAAACCCATAAATCATCAAAATTTTCCTGACTCACAAAACCATCTGCCCGCTGAGCAAAACTTTCAGATGCCTCGAGGCTGATAAAACTTTCCGGGTTTATTGCCAGTGCAGCCAAATAAAGCAGCACAAAAAATAAGGCCAGTTTGCCTAATTTCATGGCTAAATATTTGAAACAGGAATTTAGGCTACGGACAGGTTTTGCCATTTACGATCACCTCAATGCTGCCGTAAGCTTTTAAAGCTTTCATGCAAGGCACATCGATTAATGTTGTTCTTAACAGTGCGTTTCTTACCATCGCAAAATCTGAATCGTGGGGGAGCGTAATACATCCCTCAGATAAGGTGCCGGGGTGGAGGCGGAAATTCCCCCGTTTTACTAATTCTATCCAGGTGTAATCGTCTATCGTCCAATCATCACGCCACAAAGCAAACCAGTCGGAATGCTTATACGTAGCACCTTTTCTGTAGTGGTTGTATGTGTCTTTTATGCCAGTTTCAAGTCGCGATTTCAGCCCCCCCTCTGGACGGTCAACAATCCAATATTTACCGGCTGGTATTGGCCCTTTGACTGGAATCATCCCGCACCCGCCAAGGTTGCGATAAGCACCGTTACCAGAAAACGCGAGAAACGTTCCTAACCCCGGAAAACTTAACGGTGAATAATCAGCATCGTTAATAACAAACTTTCCATTTAGTGCCATCCCAGCCCCTTACGCTCCAATTTAGCTAGGATGATTTTATGCCATTAACCATTTAATTATTGTGGTTTTATTGTTAACAATTGCTTAATTGTGACGCGATACACACTGTCTTTAATGAGCAATAATTTGCGTCAGTCGCTGTGCCCGTAATGGCACAACCAGACTCGCTTTCAGCACGCACAGATTGCGCATAAAACAGAGGCAGGGGAAAAGGAATCGTGTATTACAACACGTCTCAGACCTGCTTTCTCAAGCGAGAGCCAGGCCGGACACACACACTTCCCCGGATGTCATTTCTAAGGAAATCACTGTCTGTCCGGAGTCTGTTATGAAAAAAACCTTACGCGTTTTAGTCCCTCTCGCGGGTCTGTTCGCCCTGATGCCGCTGGCTTCTCATGCGGCATCAGGACAGTCCAACGTTTCCTGTTCCTACAGCCATACCCTCGGCGACGATGCCATTCTGATGTTTGGTATGCCCAATCACGCGATGCTGCACGATTTCTTTGGTAACACCAGCACCGATGCGTATTCCACCTACGACACGCTGCAGGCGAACCCGGAAACCACCTGCGACAACAAGGCAGATTCCACCGCCTATTGGGCACCGACCATGAAACTGCCTACAGGCGAAGTGGTGAAGCCGTCGTATCAGAAAACCTATTATCAGGCTAACTCGGTAGAAAAGTATCCGCTGACGCCTTTCCCAAAGGGGTTACAGCTGCTGGCAGGGGATCACGTGGGCACCGCACCCAATCCGCACGTCAGCTTCTTGTGTGCCAATGGGAACGGCTACACAAACACCGCCGATCAGGTCTGTGGTTTGCGCTCAGGCGGGGATGCCGTGCAGTTCAACATCGGCATTAACTTCCCCAACTGCTGGGACGGTGTTCATCTGAAACCTGAGAAGGGTGTAGCGAACGCCACGTATGACTCAAACAATGTCTGTCCTGCGGCTTTTCCGGTGAAAATACCTAAGGTCAACATGAACATTGCCTACGTGTTGCCGCAGATCACCTCACTGGATACCAGCAAAATACAGCTTTCGCTGGACCCTGAAATGGTCGGTGATCAACGCATCGAGAAGTGGGGCAGCATTTACACCGCCCATGGTGATTTTGTGAATGGCTGGCCTGAACAGTCAGCGAAATACATGACCGACTTGTGTATGAATCTGGCTTTCGATTGCAGTAACACCATCCCTTACAGCTACGAGCCTGCACTGGAAGACACGGTCGTCAGCAGTACCAACAGCAGCACCAATTACGGCAGCAGCACGTTGCTGACCGCCAGCGACAACTGGAAAAACGGCGGTCATGCCAGTAATCCGGAAAGCCTGATCCTGTTTAAGTTTAAAATTCCTGCGCTGCCAGAAGCCATCCCGGCCTCTGAAGAGGGATTATTCGTCTACCGTCTGCGGGTGTTTGGTGGCAATGCGGCTTCCAGCGCCACCGGCAAGCTGAATGTCTACAGCACATCCACGGACTGGGATGGCAAAACAGTGAACTGGGATAACCATCCGGCAACGGATTACCAGTCAGCTGGCACCATCTCGATGAATAATAACCGTCAGTATCGCGACGCTATCGTGGATACGGCTGTTCGCCAGGCGCTGGCAGAAGGCAAAACGGAAGTCGCTTTCTACCTCGGTGGTGACCAGAATGGCGGGACGTACACCTTCGATTCCACCGAAACCAACCATCCACCGTTGCTGATCGTGAAAGGCTACAAGGCGGCAACAGAGAATTAATCACAGCGGCCTGAGGAAACTCAGGCCCTTTTCTGCCACATGGATTACCCCTTTCGCCGTTTGCTCAAATCGGCCAGCAGCGCATCAATATGCTCATCGCCAAACATTTCCTCCAGCGTTCGCGTCAGTTTGCGCCGCCAGTTAGGGTATTCAGTATTCGTGCCCGGCACATTAACCGGCAAATCCATATCCAGCCAGTCTTCAGGTTGCAGGCCGAGCAATGCGCTGGCACTGCCCGCCAGATAACGCTGTAGCCCGCCATTTAGCACCGGCGTCATCGGCATGTTTGCTGCCGTTTTGCCGATCGATTTCGGCACGCACCCTGTCTGATGCAACGCATCCAGCAATCCCTGCTTGCTGTGTTCACGCTCCCCGCGCAATTTCTCCAGCACCTGCGGATCAGGATAAACGCCCAGTGACGCACCGAGCGTTAAATCGCCGCCTTCCCAGTAACCGCGCAACGTAGGCAGATCATGCGTGGTGACCGTTGCCATTGCCTGCGGAACATAGTCTTCCGGCGGCCGGTAAACGTAGTTTTTATCATGCTCGAAATACAACACTTTGTAGGAATACACGCCGCTGTCACGCAGGCTGGCGACAATCTCTTTCGGCACTGTACCGAGATCTTCGCCAATCACCATGCACTGATGCCGCTGACTTTCCAGCGCCAGCACGCCGAGTAAATCTTCCAGCGGATAACGGACATACGCGCCATTCCCCGCCTCCTGATCCGCCGGTATCCACCACAAACGCAGCAGTCCCATCACGTGATCGATACGCAGCGCGCCGCACTCCGCCATATTTGCCCGCAGCAAATCAATAAACGGCTGATAGGCACGGACTTTCATTTCGTGCGGATCAATGGGCGGAAGTCCCCAGTTTTGCCCCTGCGGGCCAAGAATATCCGGCGGTGCGCCAATCGTCGCTTTCAGGCAATACAGCGCCGGATCCGACCAGGTTTCCGCGCCGCCTTGCGCCACGCCGACCGCCAGATCACGGTACACGCCGATCGGCATCTCCAGTTCCACACTGCGCTGATAGCATTCAGAAAACTGCGTATGCGCCAGCCATTGCTGCCACTGAAAGAACTCAACTTCACTGGCATAACGCTCACTGAACGCCTTAACATCCGCGCTTTGGGCATCGCGATAGGCTGGCGGCCACACCGGCCAGCCCCACTGGCCTAAATCCAGATCCCGAAGATGCACATGCAGCGCGTCGAACAGCGCCTGTTGCCGTAAACTGTCGCCGCCAAGTTCCACGAAATGGCGGAAATCCTGCTTACGCAGGCTGTCTTCCGTTAGTTCACAAAACAGCGGCCAGGCCAGTTTCAACGCGGCGGATTTCAGCGCCATGACCTGCGGATAATCCACAAACTCCGTACTGCGCGCCTGCAATAACGCGTCACGCGTCTCTCCGGAATGCCACCAGTTTTGTGCTTCGCGACTGGCGGCGAATTCCTCCACGGCGTTCACATCGATGTAGGTCAGGTTCAGCCAGCGGCGGGACGACGGGCTGTACGGACTGGCACTTTGCGGATTCGCCGGATACAGCGAATGGACAGGATTCAGCCCGACGAACGCCCCGCCACGTTTTCCAACTTCTTCGACCATTTTTTTCAGGTCGCCGAAATCACCCACGCCCCAGTTATTTTCCGAACGCAGGGTATAAAGCTGCACCGTCGCGCCCCACAGTTTTTTGCCCGCCCGCAACGCCTGCGGCTCATAGCAACGCGGCGGCGCGACGATAATCCGGCAGGGCCAGACATTGCCGTTTTGCGATAACGTCAGCTGGTGATAACCGGCAGGCAGCGCTGCGCCGAGGTTCAGCGCCTGACCCGCCGGGATGTCGCCGTGCGTCTGACTGCCGTTTTCCTGCGTCAGTTGCCAGCTGAAAGCGCCAGCACCTTCCGGCGTCAGCAGCACTTTTTTGCTTTGTGTAAATACTTTTACCGGCGGTACGGGCGTGATTTCCGGCACGTCAGCCGGGTCCCGCCCCATCGCCGCGAGCAAAGCCGTCCGCGTGTCATCCGATACTGTTTCGACGTCATCCGTCATATTGATGAAACTGTCTACAATCCCTGCCCGGCGCGCGGCTGCAACGAGTTGCTTATCTTCCATGTCTGCTCCTATCGTTTGGCCTGCCAGATGCGTTGCTGATAATCGCGGATAGAACGGTCGGCGCTGAACATGCCGACCCGCGCCGTATTCAGTAACGTGCGGCGCGTCCATTCATCGGTATTACGGAACAGCGTATCGACCTGTTTCTGCGCCTCGCAATAGGCCGCAAAATCGGCCAGCACCAGATACGGGTCACCGCCGTCGAGCAGGCTGTTGAGCATCAGATCGAAGGCTTTCTTGTCGCCGTTGGCATAAAAGCCGCTGGCCAGTTCGTCGAGAATGGTTTTGAGATGTTTGTCCTTTTTCACCAGCGCTTTCGGCTTGTAGCCTTTTTTCAGCTGCGCTTTTACTTCATCGACGGTCAGGCCAAAGATAAAGATGTTGTCCTCACCGACTTGTTCGGCAATTTCGACATTGGCACCATCCAGCGTGCCGACAGTCAGCGCACCGTTCAGCGCCAGTTTCATATTGCCGGTACCGGAAGCTTCTTTGCCTGCGGTAGAAATCTGCTCGGAGACATCCGCCGCCGGGATCATCAGTTCAGCCACCGACACGCAATAATCCGGGATGAATACCACTTTGATACGATCGGCGACGATCGGATCGTTGTTGATCTTCTCTGCCACCTGATTGATCGCATAGATGATATTTTTGGCGAGGTAATAGCCGGGCGCGGCTTTTGCACCGAACAGGAAAACACGCGGCACGATGTCGAGTTTCGGGTTATCGCGGATTTGGCGGTACAGTGAAAGAATGTGCAGAAGATTGAGATGCTGACGTTTATACTCGTGCAGGCGTTTGATCTGCACATCGAAAATCGCGTCAGGATTGAGCCGGATCCCCATGCGCTGCCAGACGTATTCCGCCAGCCGCACTTTATTGTCGTGCTTGATTTTGCGGTACTGCTTGCAGAATTTTTTGTCTTTGACGCCGTCTTCCAGACCTTTCAGCAAATCCAGATTGTTCACCCAGCCGTCGGTTTTCAGGCGTTCATCAATCAGCGCGGACAGCGCCGGATTGCACTGTTTCAGCCAGCGGCGCGGCGTAATGCCGTTGGTCACGTTGTGGAATTTCTGCGGCCAAAGCTGGTGATATTCCGGGAACAGATCTTTGACCACCAGATCCGAATGCAGCGCCGCCACGCCGTTAACCGCAAAACCGGCAACCACGCAGAGATTTGCCATACGCACCTGTTTGTCGTGATGCACGGCAAGCTTCGCCCAGACAGCCTCGTCACCCGGCCATTCTTTGCTGACCCGTTTCTTAAAGTTGGCGTTGATTTGTTTAATGATCTGGAAATGGCGCGGCAGCAGGCTACGCACCAGACGCTCGTCCCAGGTTTCCAGCGCTTCCGGCATCAGCGTGTGGTTGGTGTACGCAAACGTACGGCTGGTGATGTGCCATGCGTCATCCCAGCTCAGCTGATGCTCGTCGAGCAGCACGCGCAGCATTTCAGGAATGGCGATGGTCGGGTGCGTATCGTTAAGCTGGATGACTTCATAATCCGGCAGTTCGCTGATTTTGCGGCCAAGAAAATGGTGACGCCGCAGGATATCGGCCACCGAGCAGGCGCACTGGAAATACTGCTGCATCAGGCGCAGGCGTTTACCGGCCTGATGGTTGTCATTCGGGTATAACACTTTGGTGAGTTTGGCGGCGTCGATGCCCTGTTGTTCCGCTTTCAGAAACTCGCCGTCATTAAACTTTTCGAGATCAAACGGATGCGGATGCGTGGCTTCCCATAAGCGCAGCGGCTGCGTGATGCCATTGCGATAGCCCATCACCGGCAGATCCC
>Ga0308164_10000298_pt1 | contig 102790 bp, 85 predicted proteins | sample PhyTR2_FD_201031 | JGI IMG/M metagenome (GOLD analysis project Ga0308164, IMG submission 201031) | Phyllosphere microbial communities from UC Gill Tract Community Farm, Albany, California, United States - DLSLT.R2 | ecosystem: Host-associated > Plants > Phyllosphere > Unclassified | place... | reverse complement strand
CGACGATTATCGCGCCGCAGCCGCGCCGCCCACCACGGATGCGCCCCTGCGCGGGCTGCGCATCGGCCTGCCACGGGGCTATTTCGACCGCCACCTCGACGCCCACGTACAAGCCTGCCTGGAGGCCGCCGCCACCTTGTTCGAAGAAGCCGGCGCGCAGTGCGTGGCAGTGCCGATGCCGGATGAGCTGGACGCGATCAATGCCGCCGGCGTGCTGCTCAACTGGGGTGATGTGATCAGCCTGCACGGCCCGCACTTGCGCGACCAGGCGGGCAGCCTCAGCCCCCAGACCCGCGGCCGCATCGAAGTGGCCCTGGCCGCCAGCGCCCGGGACTATCTCGATGCCCAACGCTATCGCGGGCGGGCGGTACAGCACTTCAACCAGCAGGTGTTCGGCGCCTGCGACGTGCTGCTCGCGCCCACCCTGGCCATGGCCACCCCGCGCCTGGCCGACGTCGACGTCAACGGCGGGCCGGCGATGATGACCATCCTCGATGAAATCACCCGCCTCACCCGCCCCGCCAATGTGCTCGGCCTGCCCGCCTTGGCGCTGCCTTGCGGCTTCCTGCCGAGCGGCCTGCCGGTAGGCATGCAACTGCTGGCGCGGCCCTTCGCCGAGGCATTGTTGTACCGAGTGGGCGCCGCCTATCAGCAGCGCAGCCTCTGGCATACCTTTGCCCCTTCACTGCCGTACTGAAACGGAACCTTCGAGCATGCCCAACGACTATTCGATCTATGAAGCCGGCAACCTGGTGCTGCAATCGGGCCGCACCTTTCGCAACCTGAAACTGGCCTACAAGACCTACGGCACCCTCAACGCCGCCAAGGACAACGTCATCGTCTTCCCGACGTCCTATGGCGCCCAGCACGCCGACCAGGAGCACATGATCGGCGCGGGGCGCGCGCTGGACCCGCAACGCTACTTCATCATCATCCCCAACCTGTTCGGCAACGGCCTCTCCAGCTCGCCCTCGAACACCCCCTGGCCCGACACTGGCGACCGCTACCCGCAGCTGACCTTCCACGACACGGTGCCGGTGCAATGGCAGATGCTGCAGGCGCTGTGGGGCATCGAGCGGGTGGCGCTGGTCTACGGCTTTTCCATGGGCGCCCTGCAGGCTTACCACTGGGCCGCGCTGTACCCGGACGTGGTGGAACGCATCGCCGTGGTCTGTGGTGCCGCCCGCTGCAGCCCGCACAACCGCGTGTTCATCCAGGGCGTGGAAGCGGCGTTGCAGGCCGACCCGAACTGGCAGGATGGCCGCTTCGTCGCCCGCCCCGAACGCGGCCTGCGCGCCATGGGCCGCATCTATGCCGGCTGGGGCCTGTCGCAGGATTTCTACCGCCAGGAACTGTGGCGCGGCCTGGGCGCCAGCTCCCTGGAAGACTTCCTGATCGCCAACTGGGAAGGCCATTTCTCCAAGCGCGATGCCCACGACCTGCTGGCGATGTTCTGGACCTGGCGCCACGGCGACATCAGCGCCAACACCCAGTACCAGGGCGACCTGCCGCGGGCGCTGGCAGTGATCAAGGCGCGGGTACTGCTGATGCCCTGCGATCACGACTTGTACTTTCGAGTCGCCGACAGTGAGCTGGAACTGGAGCATCTCGCCCATGGCCTGCTCAAGCCGATTCCCTCGGTCTGGGGGCACCGCGCGGGCAATCCGTCGGCGCCGGTGCAAGCCCACGAACGGGCGTTCATCGACGCCGAGGTGAAAGCGCTGCTGTCGGCCTGAGCCTGCGCGCGCGGGCTGAAAAATTCAGCTCGCGCCGCTATCTTCATCACCCCGCCCGTTGCCGCAAGCCACCTGGCCGGGCATTATCGGCGGGTTTTCATGGCCGGTACGGAAGGTTTGAAGTTGGACAACGAGAATCAGAAGAAGGGCCTGCTCGACGTCGCCGCCCTGGCCGGCGTGAGCCTCAGCACCGTCGACCGGGTGCTCAACGAGCGTGGCAGCGTCTCCGACGTCAAGCGCCGCAAGGTGCTGACCGCCGCCAAGGCCCTGGGCCTGCGGCGCCTGTTGCCGTCGCCGGTGCATGGCCTGCTGCGCTTCGACCTGCTGATGGTCGAGAGCCACACCGACCACTACAAGCGCCTGACCCTGGCCTTCCAACGCCAGGCGCGGCTGCTGCGTTCGCGCCTGGTACTGCAGCATCAAACCTGGAACGATCAAAGCCCCGAGCGCCTGGTGGAATTCATCAGCAAGCCGCGCACCTCGCGCCAGGGCCTGATTGTGGTTGCCCACGATACCCCGGCCATCCGCGCCGCCCTGCAGGCGCAGATCGCCCGTGGCGTACCGGTGGTGCTGCTGACCAGCAGCCTCTCGGGCCTGGAAGGCGCCACCTACGTCGGCATCGACAACCGCGTGGCCGGGCGCAGCGCCGCGCGCCTGCTCAGCCAGTGGCAAGGCCCGGTCGGCGGCCAGGTGCTGCTGCTGACCAACTCGCTGCTGTACCACGCCCACCAGCAACGGGTCGCAGGCTTCCTGCAGGTGCTGGGCGAGCGCGCGCCGCAGTTGACCGTGCTCGGCCCGGTGGAGTGCCACGACGACGCCTGCACCGCCCGCGCGGTGCAGGACGCCCTCGCCACTGGCGCGCCGCTGCATGCCATCTACAATACCGGCGCGGGTTCCGAAGGCATCCGCCAGGCCCTGCTGGAGCACGGCGCCGCGCCCGCGTGGATCACCCACGAAGCCAGCGAACAGCACGCCGAGCTGTTGCGCGAGGGGCTGCTGTCACTGGTACTCGACCAAGACCCCGAAGGCCAGGCCGAAGCCGCCATCCAGCACCTGCTCTACGCCAACGGCGACCTCGACGCGCCGGCCCTCATCAGCCCGCAATTGCGCATCGTGATCGACGAAACCCTCCCCCGCTGAAACGTTCCTGCCCCCTGAAATGAATTTTGAGGGAAACACGTCAACTTGTTAATGGCGCGGTGATATGTCGCGCCCCTAGACTCGCCGCCGTGAATGACTGCCCGAAGGCTCTGGCCCGCAGGCGCGGTCATTTTCCCCTTCATTTTCAGACAGGAATCATCCATGCAGCGCAGAAGCTTTCTTTCCTCGGCGTTGGCGTTGGCGGCGGCGTCTACCTTGCCGGCTGCGCGCGCCGAAGTGGTCAGCGGTGGCCAGCCTTGGGAACCCGGCCAGGCCAACGTGCCGGCCTTGCCCGCGCCACGCCAGGGCGGCCTGGCGTTCTTCACCCAGGCGGAATTCGACACCGCCGGGGCCATGGCCGACCGCTTGATCCCCGCTGACGACCTCAGCATCGGCGGCAAGGAAGCGGGTTGCGCCACCTTCATTGACCGGCAATTGGCCGGTGACTACGGCCGCGGTGCCACCCTGTACCGCCTGGGCCGCTTCGTCAAAGGCACCCCGGAGCAAGGCACCCAGTCGCCGCTGACCCCAGCCGAGCGCTGGCGCAACGGCCTGGCCGCCATCGACAAACATTGCCAGAAGGCCTTTTCCAAAGGCTTCGCGCAGCTCGAAGGCGCCCAGCAAGACGACCTGCTGCGCAGCATGGAAAACAACCAGCTGGACCTGGGCACAGACGTCGAAACCAAGGAACTGTTCGAGCAGATCCTCGCCAACGTGCGTGAAGGCTTCCTCGCCGACCCCATCTACGGCGGCAACAAAGACATGGCCAGCTGGAAAATGCTCGGCTTCCCAGGCGCCCGCTACGACTTCCGCGACCTGATCGCCAAGAAAGGCCAGAAGCTGCAGATCATTCCGACCAGCCTCATCGACAACACCCTGTAAGCCTGCCCCCGCAAAAGATTATGTGAGCAGTGCGGCGCGCCCGACACTTGCCGTGACCCCGTGAATTGACGCTGTATTGATGAGGTATCGTGAATGGCCAATGTGCGCCCAAAAGCCGACGCAGTGATCGTCGGCCTCGGCTGGTGTGGTTCCCTGATCGCCGAGGAACTGACCCGTGCCGGTCTGAATGTGGTCGCTATCGAACGTGGCCCGTGGTTTGAGACCTCCACCGATTTCCCGCCCTCGGTCGACACCGACGAACTGCGCTGGGACACCCGCCGCGGCATGCTGTTGCCGCCGGCGATCGAAACCACCACCTTCCGCAACAACCGCTCGCAGACCGCGCTCCCTACCCGCGACTGGAGCCTCAACGAACTGGGCTACAACGTCGGCGGCTCGGGCACCCACTGGGCCGGCATGGCCTGGCGCTTCCTGCCGTTCGACTTCGAACCCTACAGCTTCACGACTAAGCGCTATGGCAAGCAGCAACTGACCGAAGGCCTGATCGTGCAGGACTGGGGCGTCAGCTACGACGACCTCGAACCCTTCTACGAGCGCTTCGAGAGAATCGCCGGCGTGTCTGGCAAGGCTGGCGTGCTGAACGGCAAGCAGATCGAAGGCGGCAATATTTTCGAGGGCTCGCGAAAAAGCGAATTCCCCCTGCCGCCGCTGGCCACCACGCGCCTCACCGACCTGTTCACCGAAGGCAGCAACAAACTTGGCCTGCACCCGTTCATGGTACCTGCCGGCCAGGCCTCGCAGGCCTACACCAACCCGCTGGGCGTGCGCATGGGCCCTTGCACCTACTGCGGCTATTGCCTGTACTACGGCTGCGGCAACTTCTCCAAGTCCAGCCCCAACGCCTGCGTGATTCCGGCGCTGATGCAGCGCAGCAACTTCACCGTGCTGACCGAATCTGCGGTGCTGCGCGCCAACCTCGCGGAAGACGGCAAGACTGCCACCGGCGTGACCTTCCTGGACCGCAACAAGAAGGAATGGGAACAGCCAGCCGACATCGTCATCTTCTCAGCCTTCCAGATGCAGAACGTGCGCTTGCTGCTGCTCTCGAAAATCGGCTTGCCGTATAATCCTGAAACCCGCACTGGCGTAGTCGGCCGCGCCTACAGCTTCCAGACCGTGTCGGGCGCCAACCTGTTCTTCGAAGATGAGCAACTGAACCAGTACATCGGTGCCGGCGCGCTCTCGGTGCAGGTGGACGATTATAACGGCGACAACTTCGACCACACTGGCAAGGGCTTCATCGGCGGCGCCGGCATCCTCGTGGTGGCCCGTGGCGCACGTCCGATCGGCAACACCGATGCCATACCGCCAGGCACTCCGCGCTGGGGCAGCGAGTGGAAGAAGGCCTACACCCACGCGTTCCAGAACGGTACCTTCATCTTCAACCAGGGCACCAGCTTCTCCCACGACGAGTGCTATCTGGACCTGGACCCGGAGTATAAGGACGCCAACGGCGACCCGCTGATCCGGGTGACCTTCGACTACAACGAAAACGACCGGCGCATGGCCAAGTTCACCGAAGACAAGGCCGTGGAAATCGGCAAGGCGATGGGCGCCAAGATCGTCAACGGTTTCGATTCGGCGGCCGTCAACTATGGCCCTTACCTGCCAGGCAGCGACCACACCATCGGTGGCGCAGTGATGGGTACCGACCCGAAGACCAGCGTGCTCAACCGCTTCCAGCAGAGCTGGGACGTGCACAACGTGTTCGTGCTCGGCGCGTCGTCGTTCCCCAACAACGCCGGCTACAACCCGACCTCGACCATCGGCGCGCTGAGCCTGTGGACGGCCAAGGCGATCATTGAGCAGTACCTGAGCAAACGCGGGCCCCTGGTGGAGGTGGCGGCATGAAGCCTCGCAACCGTATGGTCCTCGCCGCCGCAGCGGTGCTGTCCCTGAGCAGCGCTATCGGCCTGTATGGCGCCCGTGGCGTCGCCGATGCCGCCGACGCTATCGTCCAGCCTGGGCAGCAGGGCGGCAGCAGCCAAGGGGTCAAGGCCCCGGCCAACCAGGTGCCGGAAGACCCGGCCGTGACCCGCGGCCGCTACGTGGCTATCGCCGGCGACTGCGCCGCGTGCCACACCGACCCGCACCAGGGCAAGCCGTTCGCCGGTGGCTACGCGCTGGAAACGCCGTTCGGCAAGCTGTTGGCCAGCAACATCACCTCGGATAAGGCCACCGGTATCGGCAGCTGGACCGAGGCCGAGTTCACCCGCGCAGTGCGCGAGGGCAAGGGCAAGGACGGCGAAAACCTCTACCCCGCCATGCCGTACAACGCCTACGTGAAGGTCAGCGACCAGGACATGCACGACCTCTGGGCCTACATGCAGACCGTGCCGGCCGTGGATAACAAGGTGGTGTCCAACCAGTTGCCCTTCCCGTTCAACATCCGCCTGATGATGATGGGCTGGAACCTGCTGTTCTTCGACAAGACGCCGTTCGTGCCGGTGGCCAATGCCAGCGCGCAGATCAACCGCGGCGCCTACCTGGTGCAGGGCCTGGGCCACTGCGCCGCGTGCCACACCGCGAAGAACTTCCTCGGTGGCGACAAAAGCGGCGCTTTCCTGCAAGGCGGCGACCTGGCCGGCTGGCACGCGCCGCAGATCACCGGCAACCGTTACGTCGGCATCGGCGGCTGGACCCCGGACCAAGTGGTGCAGTACCTGAAAACCGGCAGCAACGACGTCGCCGTGGCCTCGGGCCCGATGGCCGAAGCGGTGACCAACTCCACCCAGCACATGACCAACGACGACCTGCTGGCCATCGCCGCCTACCTGCAGAGCCTGCCCGGCTCCACGCAGACGAAGCCGCAGCCACTGACCGCCACCGAACAGGCCATGAAACAAGGCGCCAATGTGTACTCGGCAAACTGCTCGGCCTGCCACAACAGCGACGGCAAGGGCATCAACCAGCTGGCCGCCGGCTTGGGCAACAACCCCGCGGTGCAAGCGGCCAACGCCCAAAGCCTGATGACCACGGTGCTGCAAGGCGGCCGCGGCGCGGTGACCCTCGACAACCCCACCAGCGGCGCGATGCCGAGCTTCGCCTGGAAGCTGTCGGACCAGCAGGTGGCTGCGGTGCTGACCTACATTCGCAACACCTGGGGTAACTCGGCGCCCGCCGTGGCTGCCACCCAGGTGGCCCAGGTTCGCAAGGATCTCAAGCTGCCGGCCCAATTGAGCGCCCACTAACCCACAGCGCAGCGCCGGGCTCTCCGGCGCTGCCCGCCTCACACAAAAAAAGAGATCAGAGACCATGCAAGGGAAACTTCTGCGTCGGCGCCGTGCGCGCTCGGTAATGGCTATGCTGCTGTCGGTTGGTGCGGCCTCTGGCGCCACGCTCTCGGCAAACGCCGCGGATGCGTTCGGCGTCGATTCGCCGTGGATGACGGGCGACTGGGGCGGCCTGCGCACCGACCTGCTGAACAAGGGTGTGGACATCAAGATGGGCTACACCGGCGAGTCGGCCTCCAACCTGCACGGCGGCTACAGCCACGACCGCGTGACCCGCTACGCCGACCAGTTCAACCTGGGCGCCGACCTCGACCTGAACAAGCTGCTGGGCTGGAACGACGCGGCGGCGAGCCTCTCGCTGACCAACCGCAACGGCCACAACGTCAACGACAAGATCGACGACCCGCGCGCCACCGGCCTGGGCTCGACCCAGGAGATCCAGGGCCGCGGCGCTGTGACCCGCTTGAGCGAACTGTGGATCAGCAAGGGCTGGTTCGACGACGCCTTGAACATCAAGGCCGGTCGGTTTGCCGTGAGTGATGATTTCGCCGTGGAAGACTGCCTGTTCCAGGGCCTGGCCTTCTGCGGTTCGCAGCCGGGCAACTACGTCAACAGCATCTACAACGGCCCGATCAGCCAGTGGGCGGCGCGCGTGCGCTACCGCTTGAACAGTGAGATTTACGCGCAGATCGGCGCCTTCAACATCAACCCTTCGGACTTGAGCAACGACAACGGCTTCAAGCTCAATGGTTCGGGCACTACCGGTACCCTGGTTCCAGTGGAGCTGGTGTGGGCGCCAAAGGTCAACCAGCTGCCGGGCGAATACCGCATCGGTTACTACCACAGCACGGCCAACGGTACCGATGTCTACAAGGACGCCAACAACCAGCCGGCGGCGATCACGGGCAACGATTACCGCAGCGATTCGGGTCGTCATGGTTTCTGGCTGGTGGGCAAGCAGCAGCTGACCTCGGTGGGCGGCGACACCTCTCGTGGGTTGGTGCTGACGGCCAGCACTACCTTCCAGGACCGCGCTACCACGCCGGTGGACAGCTACCAGAAGGTCAGCCTGGTCTACAAGGGCCCGTTCGATGCGCGCCCGACCGATACCCTGGGCGTCGGTGTCGCGCGCGTGCACGCCAGTTCGCTGTTCCTGCGTAATGCCAAGACGGCCAATGCGGTCAGCGGCTTGAGCTACGACGACGCAGGCTACGTGCCCGAGCAGCACAGCGAGTATGCCGCCGAGCTGAACTACGGCATCCAGGCCACCCGGTGGCTGAACGTGATGCCCAACCTGCAGTACGTGAAGCACCCGGACGGCGTGCGCGAAGTGGATAACGCGCTGGTGTTTGGGCTGCAGGTGCAGTCGCAGTTCTGATTGATCGAGTCCCGATATCAAACCAGCCACCAAAACTGTCGCAGCGAACGACACTCCCGATGAGGCCCGCCACCAGACACTGTCGAAGCGAACGACCCTCCCGATGAGGCCTGCCGCCAGACACTGTCGAAGCGAACGACCCTCCCGATGAGGCCTGCCGCCAGACACTGTTGGAGCGAGCGGAGCTCGCGATGAGGCCAGCGTAGTCAGTACAACTTTTGGAGGTTTTGCATTCGCGGGGGGATCTTCAGACAGCGTGGCTCTGCTTCCGAGCCGGCCTTGGGGCCCCCGCCCGCCCTTGGCCCTTCGCTGCGCTACGGGTTCCCTCGCTCCGGCGCGGTTCCGGGGGTCGCCACGACGGGCCGTCCCTGGCCTGTCGTGCCTCGGTCGGCATCCATGCCTCCCGCCCCCCTACACCGCGCCTGCGCTCGGCCTTCGGGCTGATTGGGCGGGAACCCCAAGGCCGACTCGGAAGCAGAGCTTCGGGATTTTTGGTGGATGTTCGTTTTAAAAGCGGCTGGTTTGTTCGGATGATTTAGGTGCCTTGCGTAGCCAGCCAGCCAGCCAGCCAGCCAAAGGTTCGCTTACTTCAGCGGGACCCACACTTCCACGTAGCCCTTCCCTTGCGTTGGATCGAAGTCGGGGCTGTATTGCTCGAACTCTGGAGCCTCCGCCAGCTGGTATTCAGACTCTGGAAGCCACTCGTTGAAGATAGTGAAAAAGGTTTGATGCAGCGTCGAAACGTGACCTTGGTGGCGGAACACGGCGTAGCGGTGTTCCGCCAGTTTGAAGTGCCGGAAGCTTGCAGGAAGGTTCTCGACTTTAGCGATCTGTGCGCCTGCAATGTATTCGAAACTGCCGTCTTCACCTGGGTTGCAGCACAACCCATAGGTATGGCCGTCTACTTGATCAGGCACTTGGCCGATATAGGGTACGAAGGCTTGCCATAATCCGACGATGCCTTCATTGGTTTCGAAAGTGAAACGGTCGCCCATGCCGGCGATGATAAAACCTGCTCGCGTCTCGAAGCGCGGCTCGGGCAGGGTGATGAATTGGATGTCTTTCATGCGCAGCGGCTCCACCAGTGAAAGTTTGTTATCTCCCTGTTCGCGCACTTGTTTGGGTGTGAACCCGAACAGGTCGCTGAACGCTCGCGTAAATGCCTCATGCGAGCCATACCCTGCCCCCAGCGCGACCTCGAGAATATCCGGCGCGCCCTGCTGCAGTTCCACTGCCGCCAGGCTTAACCGCCGCGCCCGCACATAACGCATCACCGACCACCCGGTATTCATCGCAAACAACCGCGCCAGCGCAAACGGCGACATGTCGCATTGCCGTGCGATTTTCCCCAAATCCAGCTCCTTGCCCAACTCGACCTCGATGTACCAGAGGGCCTTTTCAATTTTCCGCATGGCTGCATTCCTTGGGAACTGGGGCCACGTTAGCAAATGGAAGCGTGGAGCATTTGATCGTTCTTGCGTTTGCTGCGGTTGGCCACCGTGCAGAATCGCGCAATTCGGGCCCTTGCGCTCTTGGAGCAGGTCAAGGTCCAAGCTCGAAGCTGCCCAAAAACACATTTAGCTGCAGTTTTTCTGCAGCAGAATCCAGAAATATCGCTAAACTCGACCAATTCCTTCGTTTATCTGCTGGTTTTTCCGCCATGCTTATCGAATTTTCGGTCTCTAATTATCGGTCTTTTCGCGAAAAGCAAACCTTCTCCATGGTCGCCGCGCCGCGCCTGGGAAAGACCGGGAACGTGTTCAAGCCCACGGTCGTCGGCGAGTCTTTGCCTGGGTTGCTCAAGGTAGCGGCGATCTATGGTCCCAACGCGTCCGGCAAGTCCAATCTGGTGTCGGCAATGGCTGTGGCCTATCGGATGATCATGCGTTCTGCAGCCGAAGCGGGTCCGTTACCGATTTCGCCGTTCCGATTCGATCCGGGGTTGGCGCAGGAGCCGAGCCGGTTTGAATTCCATTTCGTTGAAGATGGGCTGCGCTACCAGTTCACTTTGGCCGCGACTGCGGAACGCATCGTCGAGGAAGTGCTGACGTGTTACCCGAAGGGCAAGGAAGCGCTTCTGTACTCGCGAGTTTTCCAGTCGGGCAAGGAAGCGTATGAATTTGGCAAGAAGCTCGAAGGCGGGAGTATCGTTCATACCGCCTGGAAAAATCTGACAGGGCCGCAAACACTGTTTCTCACTCAGGCGGTCGTCAACAGCAGTGAAAATTTGCAGCAGTTGCGCAAGCCCTATCGATGGTTCCAGAGCACATCCAACTCCATACAGCAGGACAGCATGGGTAAATGGGCCGACTTTTCGAAGACGATGCTCAAGCACAACCACGATTTGATCGAGCATCTGCAGACGTTTCTGCAAGCTGTGGACATCCCCGTTACCCATATTCGCCTCAAGCCCATAGACGCCAGCGTTTCTGTGGATCCCGAGCAGAATTTTGCCGAGCAACACAAGAGCATCCAGGAAAATTACAAAGCCTTGCTCACTCACAAGACAGCATTGGGAGAAGCAGAATTCGATTTCGCTGAGGAATCCGGAGGGACTCGTAACCTGATGGGTTTCTGGGGACCATGGGCTTTGTTGCAATCGGTACCCGGCGCGGTATTGATTGTCGACGAACTGAACAGCAGTCTGCATCCGAAAATCGTCGAAAGCCTGGTCGCGAGTCACATTGCGTCTGAGCTGAAGTCACAATTGATTTTCACGACGCACGACACTCATCTGATGAACACGCAACTGCTGCGCCGCGATCAGTTCTGGATTACTGAACGCGACCAGAATGGCGCTACCGTTCTGCTTTCAGTGCATGATTTTCAAGGGCGCGATAGCGAGAACGTCGAGAAACGCTATTACGAAGGCCGTTATCGTGGCCTGCCGATCATGCGGGGTTGATGAGTGGGACGTAGCGCAGAATCATTCAATAGAAAAAAACCAAGATTCGCCGCAAATCCACCTCTTGCTAGACTTCTTCGAGCAATTGTCCACTCCCCGTCGGGTCCGAAACCGTAATCGGTAGAACGGTCAATAGTGTCTGGCGCCATGGAGTTTTAGAGCGTCGTATGCTCTTTCGAGATTGATATGTCCGAGAACACTCAGTAGGCTTTGCGCGTCGCTGCCAATTCAGCGACCGGGTTTGGCGACTCGAGTAGAAAGGTGCACCGCACCATCACGATTTCAGGCACCCAAAAGTGCCCGCAGCATCGTGCTATGGCGGCTGTGCGCTGGAGGCCTTCGGGCCTGCCGGGGCCTTTCTACCGGTTCGCCAACCTGCGCACAGCTGCCACCCATCGTTTGGCGACGACGTGGCAGCTCCAATCAGAAAGGAGCCTCACATGTACGAATTCTCACTGCCCTGCAATTTCATCTTCGGTACCCTAAGGGCATCACCCGCCCTGCTTATTGGAGGGGCCGCACGATGAGTTATCACCTCCCCGACGGCAGCTATCACCAGCTCACTCAAGCGCGCGACACGCTTCGGCTGCTGAAGCACGCAACTCAGGGCGCAGAGGTTGATTCGACAATCGAAACAGCGCTTCTAGCCAGCTACCTGACCCTGATCGACGAACAAGTCTCCGTTGTGCTCGATGCTTTGGAGCACTCCCAATAGCGCACTGCCGCACCACATAAATTGGGTTGTCCCTGCTCACAGCTCAGGCCCGAGTGCGAGCAGGGACAGGACGCCGCTCTATGTCACCCCAAACACCGCGTCACATGCTTGACCGCCTGATAACCCGACAGCCCCCACGGCCCTAGCTCACGGCCGATGCCGCTGCCTTTGCTGCCGCCCCATGACGTTTCGACGAACACGGCCTGGATGGAGTTGATCCATACGTGGCCGACTTCCAGCGCGTCGGCGACGCGTTCGGCGCGGGGGATGTCGGCGCTGATGACGGTGGCGACCAGGCCGTATTCGCTGGCGTTGGCCAGGGCGATGGCTTGGGCTTCGGTGCTGAAGCGCTGGGTACAGAGCACGGGGCCGAAGATTTCTTCGCGCCACAGGCGGCTGGTGCTGGGGACTTCGGTGTAGAGGGTGGGGGGCACGAACCAGCCGGCTCGCGGCAAGGCTTCACCGCCGGCCAGGCATTGCAGGCCTTCGTGGCGGGCGATGGTGAAATAGTCGCTGACTTTGCGCCATTGGGCCTGGCTGGTGAGGGGGCCCATGTCGATGTCTTCGAGTTGCGGGTTGCCGATGCGCAGCTGCTGGAAGGCCGCTTGCAGGCGCGGCAACAGGGTGGCGGCGATGCCGTCTTGAACCAGCAGGCGCGAGGTGGCCGAGCACATTTGGCCGGCGTTCCAGCAGATGCCGGCGACTATCCATTCCACGGCCTGGTCGGGGTCGCAGTCGTCGAAGACGAGGATGGCGGATTTGCCGCCGAGTTCCAGGGTGACGGGGCGGCAGTAGTCGGCGGCGCTGTGCATGACTTGGCGGCCAACGCCGTTGCTGCCGGTGAAAGAGAGCTTGTCGAGGCCCGGGTGCTGGCTGAGCGCGGCGCCGGTTTCGGCCTGGCCGATGACGATGTTGAGGACGCCAGGGGGCAGTTCGAGGAGGTCGGCGATTTCACCGTACGCCTGTTCGATCAGGGGCGTGATTTCGGAGGGCTTGAGCACGACGGCGCAGCCGGCAGCCAGGGCTGGCGCGAGTTTCCAGGCGCTGGTGACCAGTGGGAAGTTCCACGGCACGATGAGGCCGACGACGCCCACGGGTTCCAGGCGGGTGCGCGAGCTGAAGCCGGTGGTGGCCAGGGGCACGTCGCGGTTGGCGGGTTGTTGCCCGATAAGGTCGGCGTAGTAGCTGAAGGTCGCCACGGCATCATCGAGGTCGACTTCGGCTTCGTGGCGGGGCTTGCCGTTGTTGCGCATTTGCAGGCTGATAAGCGCCTCACGGCGCAACATCAGTTGCTCGGCAAAACCCCGCAAGTAAACAGCGCGCTCAGTCGCAGTAGTCACCTTCCAGCCCGGCAAAGCCTGACGGGCAGCCGCTACCGCCTGGTCGACCTGCGCCGGGCTGGCGGCGATCAGTTCGGCGAAGGGCTGGCCGAGCGAGGGGTCGCAGACGCTGATGCAGTCGCCGCCCTCGCCCGCCAGCCAGTGGGCATTGATGTAGTGGGGTGTGGTCATGGGTGTCGCTCCAGTAAAAGGGAGTCGTCGCCCTCGCCCGCCGCTTGACGGCCAAGCATGGACGGTTGTCGATGTCGCGCCAGTCGATCAGGGTCGCTTACGGCGCAAAGGGCGGCGCTTCGTTGACCTCGATGATCAACGGGCGGTCGGCGGGCGCGGCGCGCAGCAGTTGCTGCAGGTGCGCGTGGTCGAGGGCGCGCTCAGCCTGGCAGCCGAAGCCGCGGGCGATGGTGAGGAAGTCTGGGGTGTAGATGTCGACGCCCAGTGGGGTGATGTCGCGGCGTTCCATGTAGCGCTTGATCTCGCCGTAGCCCTGGTTGTTCCAGAGCAGGATGATGACGCCGACTTGCGCTTCCACGGCGCTGGCGAGTTCCGGCAGGGTGAACTGGAAGCCGCCGTCGCCCATCAGGCTGATCACTGGCCGAGAAGGATCGGCGAGCTTGGCGCCGATGGCGGCCGGCAGCCCATACCCGAGAGTGCCGTAGCCGGTGGACGAGTTGAACCAGCGGCGGTCGCCGTCGAGTTCCACCAAGTGGTTGCCGCTGTAGACGGTCTGGGTCGAGTCGCCCACGAAGCGTGCGTCGGGCAGCACCTCGAGGATGCAGTCGAACAGGCGCCGGTAGTGGGCCCAGCCGCTGAAGTCCTGGGCCAATTGCTCGCGCACCGCCGCCGCGCGCACGGCGCCGGCACTGGCGCTGTCGGCTGCGCGGGGTGGCAAGCCGGCCAGCAAGGCGACCATGGCTTGGCGCGCATCCGCCTGGATCGCCAGCGAAGGGGTGTGGTTGCGCGTGAGTTGCTGCGGGTCGATGTCAATGCGGATCAGCTCGCCGCCGATACGGAAGTTGCCGTCGAACACCACGTCGTAGTCGGTCTCGCCCAGCTCGGTGCCGATGGCCAGCACCACGTCCGCGTCGAGCGCCAACTGGCGCACCGGCATCAGCGACTGGTTGCTGCCGAGCAGCAGCGGGTGCGCGGGCGGCAACAGGCCTTTGGCGTTGATGGTCAGGGCGGTGGGGGCATCCAGGCGGGTGGCCAGTTCGCGGGCCTCGCTGGCGGCGCCGGCACAACCGCCGCCAAGCAACAGCAAGGGCCGCTGGGCGCCGCGCAGGCGTTCCAGGGCTTGCGCCAGTTGTGTACTGTCCAGCGCCGGGCGCGCGGCGATGCGGCGTGGCTGCAGCGCGAGGTGGTCAGCGGGCGCGGTGATGATGTCCAGCGGCAACTCGATATGCACCGGGCGCGGGCGCTGGCTGTCGAACACGGCGAAGGCGCGGGCCAGCACTTCGGGCAGGGCCTCGACGCTCATCAGGGTATGGCTGAAGGCGCTGACCCCCGCCACCATTGCGCGCTGGTCGGGCAGTTCGTGCAGGTAACCCTTGCCCAGGCCCAGCCGGGCGCGCTCGTTGACGCTGGAAATCACCAGCATGGGGATCGAATCGGCGTAGGCCTGGCCCATGGCAGTGAGGATGTTGGTCATGCCCGGGCCGGTGATGATGAAGCACACCCCCGGCTTGCCGCTCACGCGCGCATAGCCGTCGGCCATGAACCCGGCGCCCTGCTCGTGGCGCGGCGTGACATGGCGGATGGCGCTGCCCGGCAGGCCGCGGTACAGCTCGACGGTGTGCACGCCGGGGATGCCGAACACGGTGTCCACGCCCCAGGCCTGCAGTTGCTTGACGAGAAATTCACCACATGTGGTCATAAAAGCTTCCTGAACGTTGAAAGGGAATCAGGCCAGGCTCGCCGCCGACACTGCCCGACGGGTCAGCAGGCTGACCAGCACGAAACTCACCAGGCCGACGGCCAGGCTGTAGTAGATCGGCGTATTGGCTTCGAGGCCGTCCTTGAACATGAACAGGATCGCCATGGCGCAGCCGCTGGCCATGCTGGCGATGGCGCCGGCGGTGGTCGCGCGCTTCCAGTAGATGGCGCCCAGCATCGGAATGAGAATGCCGCCCACCAGCAGGTTGTAGGCCAGGGTCAGGGCGCCGATCACATCATTGACCACTAATGCCAGGCCCAGCATCGCCAGGCCGGTGAACAGGGTCAGCAGCCGTGTCAGGCCAAGGCTCGAGGCGCGCCCGCCGCGCAGTTTCGGCAGCAGGTCTTCGGTCAGGGTGGTGCTGGCGGCAAGCAGGCCGGCACTGGCGGTGGACATCATCGCGGCCAGCGCGGCGGCGATCACCAGGCCGCGGATGCCGTCGGGCAAGGCGCTTTGTACGATGCTGGCGAAGGCGTTGTTGGCGTTGGCCAGGTCGGGCAGCAGCACCTTGGCGCACATGCCGATCAGCGCGCCGACCAGGCCGTAGATCACGCAATACACCCCGGCCAGGCTGCCGGCCACGCGGGCCACGCGTTCGCTGCGAGCGGTGAACACGCGCTGCCAGATGTCCTGGCCGATAAGGATGCCGAAGAAGTAGATCAGGAAGTAGGTGACGATGGTGTCGTAGCCGATGCTGGTGAAGCTGAAGGCGCTGGCCGGCAGCTGCGCCACCAGTTGGTCCCAGCCGCCGACCCGATGCAGGCAGATGGGCAACAGTACGAACATCAGGCCGATGGTCTTGATCGCGAACTGGACGATATCGGTGAGGGTCAGCGACCACATGCCGCCGATGCTGGAATACACCACCACCACGCCCCCGCCCAGCAGCACCGCGCTCCAGAACGATAAACCGAACAGCACCTGCAACACCGTGCCGATGGCCAGGATCGACACCACGCCGATCATCAACGCGTAGGCGAACATGATTACCGCGCTGGCCTGGCGGGCCATGGGTGTGTAGCGGCGCTCGAGAATCTGCGTGACCGTGAAGATTCGCAGCTTGAGCAGCGGCTTGGCCAGGAACAGGTTGAGCACCAGGATGCCCACGCCCAGCGCCGCACACAGCCAGAAGCCGGAAATGCCATGCAGGTAGCCCAGGCGCACGGTGCCGACGGTGGCCGCGCCGCCCAGCACGGTGGCGGCCATGGTGCCCATATACAGGGCCGGGCCGAGGTTGCGGCCGGCGACCAGGAACTCTTCCTGGGTGCGCGCGCGGCGCATGCCGTACCAACCCAGCAGCAGCATGCCAAGCACGTACACAAGGACTACGGAGATATCCAGGATCATTCTCTTATTCTCTTTTTTCTGGAGGAATTTTGGGCGCGGCGGCGCCAGGCAAGGCGTTAGCCTGGCTCGGCACTGCCAGAAAACCTTGGTACGGCGTTACCGCTGTTACGCGGGAACCGCCGAAAGATGCTCGTGCCACGCCAGCCAGCGCTGGCCTTGAAGGCGGAAGACGATGCTTTCGCGCTCTTGCAGGCGCAGTTCTTCACTGCCGATGCGCAAATGGGTGGCGACGTCGTGGATGAAGATCGCCACATCGCCATGGACGCTGACCTGGCCGCTGCTCGACTCGCAGCCCAGCACGGCGAAGCCCTCGGCCTGCCATTGCTGCCACAACTCCTGATAGGCGCCGCGCGAGGCGAGTGGCGCGGGCAAGGTGTGAAACACGAAGGTGGCGTCGGCGCTGAAGCAGTCGAAATAGCGCTCGGTGGCATTGCTGGCGAAAGCATCGACCAGTTGCGCTGCCGCCTGCAGTACTTCGGCCTCACGGCTCACGGGCTGGCGAAGGGTATCGTTCAAGGGGGGCCTCACGTGTTTTCTCATTGTCGTGGGGCCATTCTGGGGAGCGCCGGGCGCGGCGAAAATCGCTGGCGACAAATAATCACTTCAGAATTTTCTGAACTATCCAGGGCTGAGAGCAAGGCCCTCAGCCCTGCCAGTCAGAGCGCCAACGCCAAGCGCAAGCCATCGTAGATCGCCGCATGGATATCACGGCTGGCCACCGCGTCGCCAATGCGGAACAGCTGGAAGCGGCCGTCGGCATGGTTTACCAGCGTCTGCTCGCGCACCGCCACGAAGGCCTCGTGATCCAGTTCGCCACGGTTGCTGGAGCGTTCCTTGAGGGCGAAATACAGCTCGTCCATCGGCAAGGTCCCATGCTCGACCACCACATGGTCGACGGTGCGTTCGAACGCGCTGCGGGTGGCCTCGCACCACAAGGTCGCGACCCGCTGGGCACCCTCGGCCCGCACGGCGATCAGGCGTTGCGACAAGGTCTGGCGCACGTCCCGCTCCACGAACACTTTGAGGTAGGCAGGCATGTTCAGCCCGCCGACATCGGGGCCCAGCATCGCTTCGCCGGTCACCAGCTCCACGCGCACGCCGGGCATCTGCGCCAACACCTCGGTGCAGCTCAGCGCCTGGTGGCCGCCATTGCCGTCGAACACCAGCACCCTGCCCTGGGGCTTGAAGTCGCCGGTCAGCACCTCCCAGCTGCTACGGACCAGTTCGTTGCCATGTTCCAGAAACTCGACATCCGGAATGCCGCCGGTGGCGACGATCACCACGTCTGGGGCCAAAGCCAGCACCTCTTCGGCTTCGGCGTAGCAATTGAACCTGAAGTTCACGCCCAGGCGCTCGCACTCGCTGAGCCGCCAATCCACCACGCCGATCAGCTCGCGCCGGCGCAACGGCGCCGCCGCGACCCGCACCTGGCCGCCGGCCTTGTCGGCGGCTTCGAGCACGGTCACCCGGTGGCCACGTTCAGCGCTGACTCGCGCGGCTTCCAGGCCGCCTGGGCCAGCGCCAACCACTACCACGTGGCGCCCCGGCTTTTCGCTAGGCGGCGTAACCTGCGGTATACGCGCCTCACGCCCGGTCGCCGGGTTATGGATGCAATGGGCCTCGCCGGAGATGTAGATCCGGTCGATGCAATAACTGGCGCCCACGCACGGCCGAATGCGCTCCTCCTCCCCCGCCGCCACCTTGGCCAGCAGATGGGGGTCGGCGATCTGCGGCCGGGTCAGGCCCACCAGGTCCACCAGGCCTTCGCGCAGGGCATGCCGCGCCGTCGCCACATCGCTGATGCGCGCGGCGTGCATCACCGGCACCGGCACCGCCCGGCGCACCGCGCCCGCCAGTTCCAGGTGCGGGCCCGCCGGCGTGCCCATGCCCGGAATCACCCTTGCCAGGGCCTCGCCGCTGTCGATGCGGCCCTTGGTCACGCTGATGAAATCCATGCCGTGGTCGGCCAGGGCGCGGGCAATCATCAGGCCTTCCTCCTGGCCCAGGCCGCCGGGCAAGTCCTCATCCACGGCCATGCGCACGCCAATGATGAACTGCGGTCCCACTGCCTTGCGCATCGCCGCCAGCACTTCCAGGGGAAAGCGCAGGCGCCCTTCCAGGTCGCCGCCGTAACCATCCTCGCGACCGTTCGAAGGGCTCCAGAACGCATCGAACAGATGCCCGTAGGCCTCGATCTCGACGCCATCCAGGCCACCGGCCTTGCAGCGCTCGGCCGCGGCGGCGTACTGGCGCACGATACGGCTGATGTCGAAGTCTTCCATCTGTTTGGTGAAGCTGCGGTGCGCGTGCTCACGGCCGCGCTGGGGCCACATCAGCGGCAGCCAGTCATCGGTGAAGTTGCTGGCGCGCCAGCCCAGGTGCGACAGCTGGCACATCACCGCGCTGCCATGGGCATGCACGCCCTCGGCCAGCTCCGCCAGCCAAGGCACCACTTCGTCCTTGTACAGGTGCAGGTTGCCGAACGCCGGCGGGCTGTCGGCGGCGACGATGGCCGAGCCGCCGATCATGGTCAGGGCCACGCCGCCCTTGGCCTTTTCCTCGTGGTACAGGCGGTAGCGCTCGCGTGGCATGCCGCCTTCCGAATACGCCGGTTCATGGGAGGTACTGACCACCCGGTTGCGCAAATGCAGGTGCTTGAGGGTAAAGGGTTGCAACAGCGGATCGTTGGCGCTGGCCATGGGGCATCCTCATCGACTGCGGGGAATCAGGGCTGGGTGGCGCTGGCGGTCTGTGCCGCCGGGTCGAACATCGCGGCGAAGCGCGGCTTGTTGGCGGCGTAGTACGCGGCGACCACGGCGTCGGCGCTGCTGTCCCTGGCCTTCATCATCAGGGCCTGCAACTCCGGCAGCGGCATCGAGTAATGGGCGAAGAAGGCGGCGACCTGGGCCAGCAGGCTGGCGGTGGCGAAGGCCAGGCCGGCGAGCCAGGCATAAGCTTTTGGTCTATACAGGGGGGAGACGTTCATCGGCTTCTTCCTCAACGGGGGATGGTGGCAGCTAGGCAGTTGAAGGCAGCACAGTTTGTTTTTTTAAATAACAACAAAGCCGGGGCGAACGCACAATCGATTAAAACTGCCGGTTGGGATGAGAAAAAATTATGGAAAGGCTACGCCGGCGCTTGCCGCCCCTGACCGCGCTGGTGGTGTTCGAGGCCGCCGCGCGCTTGCAGAGCTTCACCCTCGCGGCCCAGGAGATGTTCATCACCCAGGCCGCCGTCAGCCGGCAGATTCGCCAGCTGGAAGAGCACCTGGGGAACCCGCTGTTCATTCGCAACCACCGCAGCGTGACCCTCACCAACGCCGGGCTGCGCCTGTTCGAAGCAGTGGACGAGAGCCTGGAGCGCATCGCCCAGGCCAGCACGGAGATCCGCGGCGACGCCAGCGATGCGCTCACTATCGCCGCCACCGTGTGCATGTCCACCTACTGGCTGATGCCGCGCCTGGATGCCTTCCAGCGCCAATACCCCCACGTGGCTCTGCGCATGTTCGCCTTCGACCGCGAGATCGACCTGCGCGCCGAGAACGTCGACATGGCCGTGACCTGCGGCAATGACGGCCAGCGCCACGGCGTGCGCATGAGCCACCTGATGGACGAAGAACTGGTGCCGTTGTGCAGCCCCGCCTACCTGGCGGGCCGCACGTTGCGCGAGCCCCAGGAGCTGCTCGGCGAGCGCCTGCTGAACCTCGACCGCGAGCATTGGCGCGGTTTCAACTGGGCGGTGGCGGACTGGGCCGCCTGGTTCGACCAGATGCAGATTCGCGACCCTCTGCCGCCGGCGCGCATGGCGTTCAACAACCACGCCCAGCAGATTCAGGCAACGCTGGAAGGCCGCGGCATCGCCTTGGGCAGCCCGCAGATGCTGGGGGATCTGATCCGCGATGGGCGCCTGGTCGAGGCGCTGCCCCACCGCTATGCCACGCGCCGGGGCTATTACCTGGCGGTGAACGAGCACTCGACTCGGCCGCAGGCGGTGGCGGCGTTGCAGGCGTGGTTGGAAGCCGCGCTCGTCGAGCGGTGAGCGCATTTTGCTCACGCGCCTCCCAATCAGGCTTGAGCTGCTAGGCTCCAAGCATTTGCCGCTGCATTTCAAGCCTGACTGGAGACCTGCCCAATGGACATGCCCCGCAACCTCTTCAAGCAACGCCTGCGCGACCGCCAGGCGCAGATCGGCCTGTGGCTCGGCCTGGCCGATCCCTACAGCGCCGAGATGGCCGCCAATGCCGGTTTCGACTGGCTGGTGATCGACGGCGAGCACGCGCCCAACGACCTGCGCAGCACCCTCGGCCAACTGCAGGCCATCGCCCCCTACGCCAGCCAGCCGGTGGTGCGCCCGGTGATCGGCGACACGGCGCTGATCAAGCAACTGCTCGACATCGGCGCGCAGACCCTGCTGGTGCCCATGGTCGAAACCGCCGAGCAGGCGCGGCAACTGGTGCGCGCCACCCGTTATCCGCCAGCGGGCATTCGCGGCATGGGCAGCCCTTTGGCGCGGGCTTCGCGCTGGAACAATGTGGACGACTACCTCGACCAGGCCGACGAGCAGATGTGCCTGCTGGTGCAGGTCGAGACGCGCCTGGGCCTGGACAATCTTGATGCCATTGCCGCCGTCGACGGTGTGGATGGCGTGTTTATCGGCCCTGCCGACCTCAGCGCTTCCATGGGCTATCGCGGCAACCCTGCGCATCCCGAAGTGCAAGCGGCTATCGAAGACGGCATCGCGCGCATTCTTGCGGTGGGCAAGGCGCCGGGAATTCTGATGGGCGATGAGCAGCTGGCGCGACGGTATCTCGAACTGGGGGCGCTGTTCGTTGCGGTGGGGGTGGATACCAGCGTGCTCGTGCGCGGGTTGCACACGCTGTTGGCGACCTACAAGACGCCTGTGGCGCCGGGCACCACAGGGGGTGGCGTGTACTGACCCGGCGCCTGTACGGTACCAACAACCTGATCAGCTCCGGCACCTGGGGCGACGGTGACGCCAGTGGCCTGAGCGACGGCAGCGAACGCCGCACCCGCCCCGACGAAGCCCTCGCCGGCTGGCGCTCCGGCGAGCTGCTGCCCACACTCAGCAAGGCATCGACCTGTCCTTCGGCCGCCCACCCTTGGAGTTCGGAAAGTTGCGCTAGGCACACCGGCGTCATCGCGGACTTCGCCCGCTCCAACAGTGCTCAGCGTGTAGCCTGTATCAGTCACTCGCCGCGAAGGCCGCCAAAGCGCCGGTAGAAACTCTCGCCGGCATCTGGCAGCGGCCCGTCGGCGGTTTCCATGGCCACGCCCAGCCACTTCTCGGCCTGGGCGTAGATCAACCGGTAGATATTGCGGCACAACTGCCGGGCGGCGCGGCCTTCCCAGTCGGCGGGTAGCAGCTCGTCGGGCAGCTGCGGGTCGCGCAGCAGCAGTTTGCGGTACTCATGAATCAATAGCATGCGCGCCAGGAAGCACTCCTCGGGGTCGAGTTCGGCGCGTTCGCGCAAGGCCTGCCACAGCGGGCGGAACAATTGGATGAACTCACTGTAATGGGCAGACAGCGCCTCGATATTCCAGGTCTCTTTCACTTGCGTGCGCAGCGCCGCGGAGGTCGCTTCGGGCCCAGGGCGGGTGGCGAATACAATGGTGTCTTCAAGCACGCCGAGGTCGCCCAGGGCGGCGTTGACGTCGGCGCGGTCGCTGCGCGGGCAGGCCAGCAAGGTCGGCGATAGCGCGCCGAAACCCTGCCACTCCAACTCCTCACGCACCGACTTGCGCTGGGCCGCCGACAGCTGGGTCAGCAGCACCATGCACCAGCTGCCATCCCAGGCCGGTAGGTTGGAGCTGTAGACACGCTTGAGGGCCTGGTCGAAACGTCGCCGGCCGACCGCCGTGATGCTGTAATAGCTGCGCCGGCCGACCTTCTCGGCGGTCAGCCAGTCTTCCTTGGTGAGGCGAAAGATCGAGGTGCGGATCAACCGTTCGTTGATGCCCATCGGCTCCAGCAGGCGAATCAGGCTGCCCAGCCACACCGTGCCGCCGTGGGGCTCGATGGCGTCGCCGTACAAGGTGACGATCAGCGAGCTGGCGCGGATGGGGGTCTGTTCCTGGAAGCGGGCGATCAGGGCGTCGAGCGGGGTGAGGGACGACATTGGCAGTCCGTGCGAAGAAAAACCGAAATATACCTGCTTGGTGGCTGTAGGCACAGGTGCTGTTCAAGCGCCGCTGTGCTTGGGCCGCAGCCCGGAGTCGCGCTGACGCGGGCGGTCGGCCTCGACCGCGGGCAGTGGCTGGCACTCCTGCAAGTCTTCGAGGCAGCGCTGAGCCAGCTGTTGGTACTCGCGGGTGCCGGCCAGTTTCCAGGCCACCTCGTCGTCGCTGAGGGCACGCTTGACCGCCGCCGGCGCGCCCATGATCAACGACTGCGGCGCGCAGCGGAACCCGGCCTTGACGAAGGCCGTGGCCGACACGAAGCAGCGCTCGGCAATATGGGCGTTGTCCATCACCACCGCGTTCATGCCCACCAGCACGTCGGCGCCGATGCGGCAGCCGTGCAGCACGGCACCGTGGCCGATATGGCCGTTGCGCTCGATCACCGTGTCGCTGTCGGGGAAGCCGTGCATCACGCAGGTGTCCTGCAGGTTGGCGCCCTCCTCCAGGACGATGCGGCCGAAATCGCCGCGCAGGCTGGCCAAGGGGCCGACGTAGCAACGGGGGCCGATGATCACGTCGCCGATCAGTACGGCGGTGGGATGGACGTAGGCGCTGGGGTCGATGACGGGGGTCATGCCGTTAAGGCGATAGCAGGGCATAGGAAGAGGCTCCGGCAAAGTCGCACCTTTTAGTGGCACGCATAAATTGGTGTTATTTTATTTTTTGTATCATGTATTTCTGGTACTGCACAGCGGCCGCCGATAAAAATGCTACCCACGGGGGCAACCCGTAACCCTAAAGAAACGCACGGATCAGTGATCTGCACTTTTGCCAGCGCGCCAACCGCCTTACTGAACATGCCAATCCAAAAGATAGAGACACAATTATAGTTTAATTCTTTTTTTTACGTATCATTTTGAAGCTATACTTCATCGCAAAGGCCACCCCAGCCACTCCAACAATAAGCTCGCCCCGATGCCGAGCCCGCTCCGTGAGGACCCGCGCCATGCCGCAGCTGTTAGCGGTCGAGGTACTTGAACAGGTACGCTTGATCACCCTCCAGCGCCCCGACGCCCTGAACGCGCTCAATACCCAGCTGCTGAGCGAACTGGCCGAGCAACTGGGCATCGCCGAGGCCGACTCGGCCACCCGCGCGGTGGTCATCACCGGTAGCCACAAGGCCTTCGCCGCTGGCGCCGACATCAGCGAGATGGCCGAACGCGACCTGGTGGGCATCCTCAACGACCCGCGCCTGGCCGCCTGGCAGCGCATCACCGCCTTCAGCAAACCCCTGATCGCCGCCGTCAACGGCTACGCCCTGGGCGGCGGCTGCGAGCTGGCGATGCACGCCGACATCCTCATTGCCGGCAACGATGCACGCTTTGGCCAGCCGGAAATCAACCTCGGCATCATGCCCGGTGCCGGCGGCACCCAGCGTTTGTTGCGCGCCGTGGGCAAATCCCTGGCGATGCAGATGGTGCTCACTGGCGAGCCCATCGACGCGCGCCAGGCCCAGCGGGCCGGGCTGGTGAGTGAAGTCACAGAACCCGAGCTTACGGTCGAACGGGCTTTGGCCATCGCCCAGCGCATCGCCAGCAAGGCGCCGCTGGCGGTACGCCTGGCCAAGGAAGCGTCGCTCAAGGCCCAGGACACCGACCTGGCCAGCGGCCTGCGCTTCGAGCGCCACGCTTTTACCCTTCTGGCCGGTACCCAGGACCGCGCCGAAGGCATCGCCGCCTTCCAACAAAAACGCCAGCCACGGTTCACCGGGGCCTGACCCGACCATCACTGCCAGAGGGCTGCTGCCATCATGCAATTCGAGACCATCCTGTTTTCCATCGATCAGGGCGTGGCGCTGTTGAGCCTCAACCGGCCCGAGCAACTCAATAGCTTCAACGCGCAGATGCACGGCGAAGTTCGCGAAGCCCTCAAGCAGGTGCGCCAGCGCAGCGACGTGCGCGTGCTGTTGCTGACCGGCGAAGGCCGCGGCTTCTGCGCCGGCCAGGACCTCGCCGACCGCAACGTGGCGCCCGGTGCGCAGATGCCCGACCTGGGTGCCTCCATCGAGAAATTCTACAACCCGCTGGTGCGGGCGTTGCGCGAGCTGCCGATGCCAGTCATCTGCGCCGTCAACGGCGTGGCCGCGGGTGCCGGCGCGAATATTCCGCTGGCATGCGACCTGGTGCTGGCGGCGCGCTCGGCGAAATTCATTCAGGCCTTCTGCAAGCTCGGGCTTGTGCCGGATTCCGGCGGCACCTGGGCGCTGCCACGCTTGGTGGGCATGGCGAGGGCCAAGGCCCTGGCGCTGCTGGGCGACCGTCTGAGCGCCGAGCAGGCTGTGCAATGGGGGTTGATCTATCAATGCGTGGACGATGAAGCCCTAGGCGAAACCGCCCTGCAACTGGCCCGCCAACTGGCCACCCAGCCCACCGCCGGCCTGGCGCTGATCAAGCGCGCGCTGAATGCCAGTTTCGACAACAGCTTCGATCAGCAGCTGGACCTCGAGCGCGACCTGCAACGCCTGGCCGGGCGCAGCGATGACTACCGCGAAGGCGTCGCCGCCTTTATGGAAAAACGCACACCTGTGTTCAAGGGGCATTGAGCATGAACGCAGTGACCACGCCAACCACCGTCGCCGTGATCGGCGCCGGGGCCATGGGCGCCGGTATCGCCCAGGTGGCGGCCCAGGCGGGCCATGGGGTGCTGCTGTATGACACCCGCAGCGGCGCCGCCGAACAGGCGATCGGCAACATCGACAAGCAGCTGGCCAAGCGCGTCGCGGCGGGCAAGTTGGCGCCCGAGCAGCACGCCGCCTGCATCGCCCGGCTGCAGCCCTGCGACAGCCTCGAAGGTCTGGCCGACTGCGGGCTGATCATCGAAGCCATCGTCGAAAACCTGGCTGTCAAACGCGAGCTGTTTGCCGCGCTGGAAGCGCTGTGCCGGCCGGATTGCATCCTCGCCAGTAATACCTCGTCGCTGTCGATCACCACCCTGGCCGCCGAACTGCAGCGCCCCGAGCGCATGGCCGGACTGCACTTCTTCAACCCGGCGCCGGTGATGGCGCTGGTGGAAGTGGTGAGCGGCCTGGCGACGGCTGCCTCAGTCGCCGCCAGCTTGTACGCCACGGCCAAGGCCTGGGGCAAGAAGCCGGTGCACACCCGCTCGACGCCAGGCTTTATCGTCAACCGCGTCGCCCGCCCTTTCTATGCTGAAAGCTTGCGCCTGCTACAGGAAGGCGCCGCCGATTGCGCCAGCCTCGATGCATTGATGCGCGACGCCGGCGGCTTTCGCATGGGGGCGTTCGAGCTTACCGACCTGATCGGCCACGATGTGAACTATGCAGTGACTTGCTCGGTGTTCGACGCCTACTACCACGACATGCGCTTTCAGCCGTCGTTGCTTCAGAAGGAACTGGTGGATGCCGGGCGCCTGGGGCGCAAGAGCGGTCAAGGGTTCTACGACTATCGCGAAGGGGCGGTGAAAGCAGCGCCGGCCCGCTTGACCAGCAGCAGCCCTGTTGAGCCAGTGGTGGCCGAGGGCGTGGGCGCTCTGCTCAAACCTCTGCTGCAACGCTTCGAAGCAAGGGGCATCACCGTGATTCAGCGCCCCGGCAGTGGCCTGCTGCGCATCGGCGACGCCACCCTGGCCCTCAGCGATGGCCGCCTCGCCGCCCAGCACAGCCGCGACGAAGGCCTCGACAATTTACTGCTGCTCGACCTCGCGCTCGACTACGCCAGCGCCACCCGTGTCGGCCTGAGCTGGGCCGCGGACTGCAGCCAGTCAGCCATTGACCAGGTGGTGGCGGTGCTCACTCAAACCGGCCTGCACGTCACGCCGTTGAGCGACACCCCAGCCCTGCTGGTGCTGCGCACCGTTGCCATGCTCGCCAACGAAGCCGCCGACGCCGTGCTGCAAGGCGTCGCCAGCGCCGCCGATATCGACCTGGCCATGTGCGCGGGCGTCAACTACCCCAAAGGCCCGCTGGCCTGGGCCGACGCCCTGGGCCTGTCGACCGTGGTGCACACCCTGCACAACCTCCAGGCCGCCTACGGCGAAGAGCGCTACCGCCCTTCCCTGCTGCTGCGCCGGCGCCTGGCCGAAGGCAGAACCTTACATGAATGAACGCCCATGCCTCTTCAACCCGATGCCGCCCATGGAGACCCCTACATGCCAGCCGCCCTGATCATCGAACGCCTCTGACTCCAGCGCTGCGTGCTTCGAACAACAATAATCGAGTGAAGCCATGAACATGTACCTAGACCGCGAAGCCCTGCTGGACCCCTTGCAACACGCCAGCGTCGATCAGCTGCGCAGCCATCAACTGGAACGTCTGCGCTGGAGCCTCAACCACGCCTACCAGAACGTGCCAGCCTACCGCGCGCGCTTCGATGCCTTGGGCGTGCACCCTGATGATCTGAACAGCCTGGAAGACCTGAGCAAGTTCCCCTTCACCGGCAAGGCCGACCTGCGCGACAACTACCCCTACGGGCTGTTCGCCGTGCCCATGGACCAGGTGGTGCGCCTGCACGCTTCCAGCGGCACCACCGGCAAGCCGACGGTGGTCGGCTATACCCAGAACGACATCGACACCTGGGCCAATATCGTCGCCCGCTCGATCCACGCCGCCGGCGGGCGCAAGGGCGACAAAGTGCACATCTCCTACGGCTACGGCCTGTTCACCGGCGGCCTGGGCGCCCACTACGGCGCCGAGCGCCTGGGCTGCACGGTGATTCCCATGTCCGGCGGCCAGACCGAAAAGCAGGTGCAGCTGATTCGTGATTTTCAGCCGGACATCATCATGGTCACGCCCTCCTACATGCTCAATATCGCCGACGAGATCGAACGCCAGGGCATTGACCCGCACAGCCTCAAGCTGCGCCTGGGCATTTTCGGCGCCGAACCCTGGACCGACGAACTACGTGGCGCCATCGAGCAGCGCATGGGCATCAGCGCGCTGGATATCTATGGGCTGTCGGAAATCATGGGCCCGGGTGTGGCCATGGAGTGCGCCGACAGCAAGGGCCACCCGACGATATGGGAAGACCACTTCTACCCCGAGATCATCAATCCGCTGACCGGCGAGGTGCTGCCCGACGGCGAGTTCGGCGAGCTGGTGTTCACCTCCCTGAGCAAGGAGGCACTGCCGATGATTCGCTACCGCACCCGCGACCTCACCCGCCTGCTGCCCGGCGCCGGCCGGCCGATGCGGCGCATGGACAAGATCACCGGGCGCAGCGACGACATGCTGATCATCCGTGGCGTCAACGTGTTCCCCACCCAGGTGGAAGAACAGGTGCTCAAGAGCAAGGCATTGTGCGAGTGCTACGAGATGCACCTGTCGCGCGACGGCAACCTCGATACCGTGGAAGTGCACGTGGAGCTCAAGGCCGACCACCAGCACCTCACAGCGGCGGAGCAGCAGGCGGTGTGTGGCGAACTGAGCAAGCAGATAAAGGCCTCTATCGGCATCAGCACGCGGGTGGTGCTGCAGCTGGCGTTCTCGCTGAAGCGGTCCGAAGGCAAGGCCTGCCACGTGTTCGACAAACGCGGCTGAAGCGATACGCAAATTTAACGATACACATAAAATCGGTTTGATATTTATATCCGTATCACTTATAAATATTGCAAGCCCGATCGCGGAGAACCGCCATGTACGCGCAACTCGTCGACACCGGCGTCAAACGCCTCAAGACTCTGGACGAAATGTCCGAGCAGGAGCGCGCCTTCCAGGCAAAGATCGACGCTGAGATCAAGATCGAAGCCAAGAACTGGATGCCCGACGCCTACCGCCAGACCTTGATCCGCCAGATCTCCCAGCACGCCCACTCGGAAATCGTCGGCATGCTGCCGGAGGCCAACTGGGTGACCCGCGCCCCCAGCCTCAAGCGCAAGCTGCAGCTGATGGCCAAGATCCAGGATGAGGCCGGCCACGGCCTGTACCTCTACAGCGCCATGGAAACCCTGGGCGCAGATCGCGATACGGAAATCTCCAGGATGCACGCCGGAAAGGCGAAATATTCCAGCATTTTCAATTATCCGACCCTGAGCTGGGCCGACATGGGCGCGGTGGGCTGGCTGGTCGACGGCGCCGCCATCGTCAACCAGGTAGTGCTGCAGCGCACCTCCTACGGCCCCTACGCCCGGGCCATGGTGCGCATCTGCAAGGAGGAGAGCTTCCATCAGCGCCAGGGCTACGAAATGCTCCTGACCATGATGCGCCACGGCACCCAGGCGCAGAAGGACATGGTCCAGGACGCGATCAACCGCCTGTGGTGGCCGTCGCTGATGATGTTCGGCCCCAGCGACGAGCACTCGCCCAACAGCGCCCAGTCCATGGCCTGGAAGATCAAGCGCCAAGGCAACGACGAACTGCGCCAGCGCTTCGTCGACCAGACCATCCCGCAGCTCGAACTGCTGGGCTGCACCGTCCCGGACCCGGACTTGAAGTGGAACGCCGAGACTGGTCACTACGACTTCGGCGACATCCAGTGGGACGAGTTCTACGAAGTGCTCAAGGGCAACGGCCCGTGCAACCAGGAGCGCGTCGCCACCCGCAAGCAAGCCATCGAGGACGGCGCCTGGGTCCGTGAAGCCGCCGTGGCCCATGCTCGCAAACACCACAACAAGAATGCCGCCTGACGCTGGAGATGCCGTTATGTCCGACTGGACCCTGTTCGAAGTGTTCGTGCGCAGCAAGCACGGCCTGAACCACAAGCACGTGGGCAGCGTGCACGCCGCCGACGCCATCATGGCCATCGAGAACGCCCGCGAGCTGTACACCCGCCGTAGCGAAGGCGTGAGCCTCTGGGTAGTGCCCTCGGCGCTGATCACCGCCTCCTCCCCGGACGACAAGGAGCCGCTGTTCGACCCCGCCGACGACAAGGTCTACCGCCACGCCAGCTTCTACGAGCTGCCGCCCGAAGTCGGTCACATGTGAGGTGCGCCATGCCTGCCAATGAACAGCACGACCTCATCGAATACCTGCTGCGCCTGGGCGACAGCGCCATGGTCCAGGGCCAGCGCCTGAGCCAGTGGATCGGCCACGCGCCGGCGCTGGAAGAAGAACTGGCGCTGGCCAACGTCGGCCTCGACCTGATCGGCCAGGCCCGCCACTGGCTGGAGTACGCCGCCGAGCTGCTGGACGACGGCCGCGACGCCGATCGCCTGGTGTTCCTGCGCCAGGAGCGCGAGTACCGCAACCTGCTGCTGGTGGAGCAACCCAACGGCGACTTCGCGGTGACCATGCTCAAGCAGTTTCTCTACGACGCCTGGCACTTTCAGGTGCTGCACGGCCTGAGCAGTTCCAGCGACGAACGCATTGCCGGTATCGCCGCCAAGGGCCTCAAGGAAGTCACCTACCACCTGCGCCGCTCCAGCGAGTGGGTCGAGCGCCTCGGTGACGGCACCGAGGAAAGCCACGGGCGCATGCTCAAGGCCATCGACCGGCTGTGGCGCTACAGCGTCGAACTGCTGGAAAGCCACGACAGCGAGCAACGCCTGCGCGCCAGCAGGGTGCTGGGCAATCAGGATGATCTTGCCGCTGCCTGGCAGAGCAAGGTCGCCGACGTATTCGCCCGCGCCACCCTGCCCGTACCGGCCGCCGCCGTGCCGTTCTACCTGAGCGCGCGCCAGGGCCTGCACACCGAGCACCTGGGCATGCTGCTGGCCGAAATGCAGTACCTGCCAAGGGCCTATCCCGATGCAACCTGGTGAGCTGATCGGCAGCGACCGCGGCGCCCGCGCCTCGCTGGGCGCCGACCTGCCGCATGCCTGGGAGGTGCTGGGCCAGGTCATGGACCCGGAAGTGCCGGTGGTCAGCGTGGTCGAGCTGGGCATCGTCCGCGAAGTGGATTGGCACGCCGGCCATCTGCGGGTGGTGGTCACCCCCACCTACTCCGGCTGCCCGGCCACCGAGCTGATCGAGGACGACATCCGCAGCGCCTTGGAAAGCGCTGGGTTCGCGGCGCCGCAACTGCAGCGCAAATTGACTCCGGCCTGGACCACCGACTGGATCAGCCCCAGCGGCCGCCAGCGCCTGCAGGCCTACGGCATCGCCCCACCGGCCCACAGTACCAGCAAGCGCAGCCTGCTGGGCGAGGCGCCCGAAGTGCTGTGCCCGCAATGCGGCAGCGCCCAGACCGAGCTGCTCAGCCAGTTCGGTTCCACGGCCTGCAAGGCGCTGTACCGCTGCTGCGACTGCCGTGAGCCGTTCGACTATTTCAAGTGCATCTGATGCGCTGCGGAGAATAACAACATGAGCCGCTTTCATAGCCTGACCATCAAGCAGGTTCGCCCGGAAACCCGCGACGCGGTGTCCATCGTCTTCGACGTGCCGGCTGAACTGCGGGACGAATTTCGCTACACCCAGGGCCAGCATCTGGTGATGCGCACCCTCCTCGACGGCGAGGAGATTCGCCGCTCGTATTCCATCTGCACCGGCGTCGCCGACAATGAGCTGCGGGTGGCGATCAAGAAGGTTGCGGGCGGGCGCTTCTCGGCCTTCGCCAATGAACAACTGCAGCCAGGGCACCAGCTGGAAGTGATGCCACCGGCCGGCGAATTCGGCACCGCGCTGGACCCGGCCCGCCATGGCAGATACCTGGCCGTGGCGGCGGGCAGTGGCATCACGCCGATCCTGTCGATCATCAAGACCACCCTGCACGCCGAGCCCCACAGCCATTTCACCTTGCTGTACGGCAACCGCTCCAGCGCCGGGGCCTTGTTTCGCGAACAGCTGGAAGACTTGAAAAACCGTTTTCTGCAGCGCCTCAACCTGATCTTCGTGTTCAGCCGCGAGCAGCAGGACGTGGACCTGTACAACGGCCGCATCAACACCGAGAAATGCGACCAGTTGTTCTCTCGCTGGCTGGACGTGAAAACCCTGGACGCCGCCTTTATCTGCGGCCCGCAGGAAATGACCGAAACCGTGCGCGACAGCCTCAAGGCCAAGGGCATGGACAGCCAGCGCATCCATTTCGAGCTGTTTGGTGCGGTCAACGATGGCCACAAGCGCGAGGCCCGTGCGGCGGCGCGCCAGCTGGACGCCGAGGTCAGCCAGATTACCGTGATCAGCGACGGCCGCGCCCTGGCCTTCGACCTGCCGCGCAACACCGTCAGCGTGTTGGACGCCGGCAACGCCATCGGCGCCGAGCTGCCCTATTCGTGCAAGGCCGGGGTGTGCTCGACCTGCAAATGCAAGGTAATTGAAGGCGAGGTGGAAATGGACAGCAACCATGCGCTGGAGGATTACGAGGTGGCCGCGGGTTATGTGCTGTCGTGCCAGGCCTATCCGCTCAGCCAGAAAGTGGTGCTGGATTTCGACCAGGTCTGAGTCGCGCCTTGTAGTGAATTTTTATTGAGTTTGTATTGAATTGACCGGCCTCATCGCGAGCATCGCTCGCTCCAACAGGATACGCGCGACTTTGTTGGAGCGAGCGATGAGGCCCGCACAAACAACAAAAATCTCGGAGCCACCCCCTATGTCGCCCCCTACCCTGCAATCCTTCATCGCCGGCCGCTGGATCGGTAGCCAAGGCGCCACTGTGCTGCGCAGCGCCATCAACGGCCAGCCCCTGTCGCGCACCCATGAAGAGCGCATCGACTTCGCCGAAGCCGTCGACCATGGCCGCCGCGAGGGCAACAAAAGCCTCGGCGCCCTCGACTTTCAGCAACGCGCCCAGCGCCTCAAGGCCCTGGCCCTGTACCTGGCCGAGCGCAAGGAACAGCTCTACGCCCTGTCCCAGCACAGCGGCGCCACCCGTGCTGACAGCTGGGTCGATATCGAAGGCGGCAACGCCACGCTGTTCAGCTACGCCGGCATCGGCAGCCGCGAACTGCCTTCGGGCAATGTGCTGCACGAAGGCCCGGCCATGCCGCTGGGCAAGCTCGGCCAATTCGCCGGCACCCATATCCTGGTGCCCCGCGGCGGCCTGGCGGTGCACATCAACGCCTTCAACTTCCCCATCTGGGGCATGCTGGAAAAGTTCGCCCCGTGCTTCCTCGCCGGCATGCCCTGCGTGGTCAAGCCGGCCACCGCCACCAGCTACCTGACCGAAGCCGTGGTGCGACTGATGGACGAATCCGGCCTGCTGCCCGCCGGTAGCCTGCAACTGGTGATCGGTAGCACCGGCGACCTGCTCGACCGCCTGCAGGGCCAGGACGTGGTGACCTTCACCGGCTCCGCCGACACCGCCGCCAAGCTGCGGGTCAACGCCAACCTGATCCGCCACAGCGTGCCCTTCACCGCCGAGGCGGACTCGTTGAACTGCGCCATCCTCGCCCCGGACGTTGCCCCGGGCGAACCGGAATTCGAGCTGTACATCAAGGAAGTGGTCCGCGAGATGACCACCAAGGCCGGGCAGAAATGCACCGCCATCCGCCGCGCCATCGTGCCCCGCCAGCACCTGGATGCGGTGGCCGAGGGCATTCGTTCGCGGCTGGCCAAGATAGTGGTCGGCGACCCCGCGCTGGAAGGCGTGCGCATGGGCGCTCTGGCCTCCCACGCGCAACAGAAAGACGTCGGCTTACGGCTGGACATGCTGTTGCAGAGCAGCGACCTGCTGTTCGGCGCCCGCGACGGTTTCGCCCCGCGCGGCGAGGGTGTCGAGGAAGGTGCCTTCTTCGCCCCGACCCTGCTGCTGGCCCGCGATCCCCATGCCGAAGGCGGCGCCCACGATATCGAAGCCTTCGGCCCGGTCAGCACCCTGATGGCTTACGACGACCTCGACGAAGCCCTGGCCCTGGCCGCCCGCGGCAAAGGCAGCCTGGTCGCCAGCCTGGTCACCCACAGCCCGGCCACCGCCGCCAGGGCCGCCCCGGCCATCGCCGCTTGGCACGGCCGCCTGCTGATTCTCGACCGCGACGCCGCCGCCGAGTCCACCGGCCACGGCTCGCCGCTGCCGCAACTCAAGCACGGCGGCCCCGGCCGTGCCGGTGGCGGCGAGGAACTGGGCGGCCTGCGTGCGGTGAAGCACTACCTGCAACGCGCCGCCGTGCAAGGCTCGCCGACCATGCTCAGCGCCGTGACCGGCGAGTTCGTGCGTGGCGCCAAGGTCATCGAGACCGAGGTGCACCCGTTCCGCCGCTACTTCCAGGACGTGCAGATCGGCGAATCGCTGCTGACCCACCGGCGCACCGTGACCGAGGCCGACCTGGTGAACTTCGGTTGCCTGTCGGGTGACCACTTCTACATGCACTTCGACGAAATCGCCGCGAAAAACTCCCAGTTCGGCAAGCGCATCGCGCACGGCTACTTTGTCCTCTCGGCCGCCGCCGGGCTGTTCGTCTACCCCGGCGAGGGCCCGGTGCTGGCCAACTATGGCCTGGACAACCTGCGTTTCATCAATCCGGTGGGCATCGGCGACACGATTCGCGCGCGCCTGACCTGCAAGCGCAAGATCGACCAGGGCAAAGCCAGCCCGCTGGGCGATCCGCAAGGGGTGGTGGTGTGGGACGTTGAAGTGAGCAACCAGAACGATGAGGTAGTGGCGAGCTATGACATTCTCACCCTGGTCATGAAACGTCCTGCCTGAAGCCTGATGGTGGGATAGCCCATAGCCCGGGCTGCCTACCACAACACCCCGCCATCGACCAGGAACACAACTCTAACTCCCCACCAACCAAATTTTGACAAGCGACCTTGGATAGTCAGTCACTGTTTGGATCCGAGCTTGGAAACATCAGGAAACAATTAACAAAATTTTTCTGACATCTGCAGTCTCGTCCACTCCGCAGCGCGTGAATTGATCAGAGCCCGGTCAATCGCCTCAGGATTGCGCGAGCAACAAAGCAGGTGCATCCAAAGGATTCCAACTTATGCGGATTCACCCCTCGGCGCCCGTTCGTTTTCTATTGCTGACGACCGGTTGCTGGCTGATCATATTCTTTGTGACGCGGGCATTCCTGTTCGCTACCCACTTGGACGAAGCGGGCCATCAGGTCATACCGACCTTCTTCACCGGCCTGCTCTACGACCTCGCCTTCCTCAGCTACGCCGCCCTGCCCCTGGGCCTCTATGTGCTGCTGTGCCCACCCGCCCTGTGGCGCACCCGCGCGCACCGCTGGCTGCTGCAGGGCATCATGACCCTGAGCATTTTCACCATGCTGTTCGTGGCCGTGGCGGAAGGCTTGTTCTGGGACGAATTCGGTGTGCGCTTCAACTTTATCGCCGTGGATTACCTGGTCTATTCCGATGAAGTGTTGAACAACATTCTCGAGTCCTACCCCATTGGCAAATTACTCAGCATCCTGGCGGTGGTTGCGATTATTGCCAGCGTCGTCTTAAGCCGCGCTGTCGCCACCGCAGCCAAAGCACCACTGCCGACCTGGCCCAAGCGCTTGGGCGGCATCGCGGTACTGCTGGCCATTGCCGGCATCAGCCTGCAATGGGTGAACCAGGACACTCCTCGCGGCCAGGGTGGCAACGCTTATCAACGAGAACTGGCGAGCAACGGCCCGTACCAGTTCTTCGCCGCGTTCAGGAATAACGAACTGGATTACAGCCAGTTCTACACCACCCTGCCCAACGCCGAAGTCGCCCAGCAGATGCGCGCTGAACTGGCCGAACCGAACAGCCGCTTCATCGGCACCGACCCCCTCGATATTCGCCGCCAGGTCGACAACCCCGGCACCCCGACCACGCCCAATGTCATCCTGGTGACCATCGAGAGCCTCAGCGCCAAATACCTGGGCAGCAACGGCGACGCCCGCAACCTCACGCCCCAGCTGGACGCGCTGCGCAAGCAAAGCCTGTACTTCAACAATTTCTATGCCACCGGCACCCGCACCGACCGTGGCCTGGAGGCCATCACCCTGTCGATGCCGCCCACCCCGGGGCGTTCCATCGTCAAGCGCGTGGGCCGGGAAAGCGGCTTCGCCAGCCTCGGCCAGCAGCTCTCGGCAGTGGGCTACGACAGCGTGTTCGTGTACGGCGGGCGCGGTTACTTCGACAACATGAATGCCTTCTTCAGCGGCAACGGTTACCGCGTGGTCGACCAGAGCAGCGTCAAGGAACAGGACATCCACTTCAAGAACGCCTGGGGCATGGCCGACGAAGACCTCTACCGCCAGGCCCTGAACCTGGCCGACAGCGATTTCGCCGCGAACAAGCCGTTCCTGCTGCAACTGATGACCACCTCCAACCACCGCCCCTACACCTACCCCGATGGCCGTATTGACATCCCCTCGGGCCACGGCCGTGACGGCGCGGTGAAATACACCGACTACGCCATCGGCGCGTTCCTCGAGCAGGCACGCAAGAAGCCCTGGTTCGACAACACCCTGTTCGTGTTCGTCGCCGACCACACCGCCGGCAGCGCGGGCAAGGAAGACCTGCCGATCGCCAACTACGCGATCCCGCTGTTCATCTACGCACCGAAGCTGATCAAGCCCGCAGAGGACTCACAGCTGGCCAGCCAGATCGACCTGGCGCCAACCCTGCTCGGGCTGATGAACCGCGACTACGTCTCGACCTTTTTCGGCCGCAACCTGCTGCAGCCGAATGATTCGAAGCCCCGCGTGGTGGTCGGCAATTATCAGCACCTGGGCCTGTTCGACGGCACCGACCTGGCCATCCTCAGCCCCCGCCAAGGGCTGCGCCGCCACAACCAGGCATTGGGCGCCAGCGTCGAGACCAAGGCCAGCGCGAGCGATCCCCTGATCAGCCGCGCTATCGCCTATTACCAGGCCGCCAGTTATGGCTTCAAGGAACGGTTGCTCGACTGGAAGCCCTGACCGGCGGGCGATGCCGATTTTCGGGGGGAAACGGCATCCACCTCAGTGCAACACGCTGTGCAGGAACTGCCGCGTGCGCGCTTCCTGCGGCGCGGAAAATATCTGCGCCGGCGGTCCCGTTTCGACGATGCGCCCAGCGTCGAAGAACACCACCCGGTCCGCCACTTCCCGGGCAAAGCCCATCTCGTGGGTGACCACGATCATGGTCATGCCCTCGGCGGCCAGGCCCTTCATCACGTTGAGCACTTCGTTGACGGTTTCCGGGTCCAACGCCGAAGTCGGCTCATCGAACAGCAGCAGCTTGGGCTTCATCGCCAAGGCGCGGACGATGGCCACGCGCTGTTGCTGGCCACCCGACAACTCGCTGGGATAGCCCTCGGCTTTGTGCCGCAGCCCCACCCGCTCCAACAGCGCCAAGGCGGTGCTCTGGGCTTCGGCCTTGGTCGCGCGCTTGAGCTTGACCGGCGCCAGGGTCATGTTGGCCATGACCGTCATGTGCGGGAACAGCGTGTAATCCTGAAAGACCATGCCCACCTCCTCGCGCAGCCGCGCCAGCGCGCGCCGGTCGCCGGCCTTGATCGACTCGCCACCGGCGATCACCACGCTGCCCGCCGAGGGCTCTTCGAGGCTGTTGAGGCAGCGGATGAAGGTCGACTTGCCCGAGCCGCTAGGGCCGATGATCACTACCACCTCGCCCTCCTGCACGTCCAGGTCCACACCCTTGACCACTTCGTGGGCGCCGAAGTGCTTGTGCAGCCCACGCACCTTCAGCATGATTTTCATACCCCGGCCTGCGCCCGAGTAGCGGCCTGCAGGCGTTCCTGGGCGGCGGCCAGGCGTTCGCGGCGGGCCTGGTTGGCCTGGCGCTCGCGAACGATCAGCGCATGGGCACGCTGCAGGCTCGGTTGCAGGGCCGACAGCGCCGGGCCGCCGGCCGAGTTGCGGGCCTGCACGTTGGCACTCGGGTCGAGGCAGTCGCGCACCTTCTGCGCGTCGAGTTTGAGCGGGTGGCCCAATTGTTCCTCGGCGCACACATCGACCATGGCGGTGTCGATGCGGTGCGCCGGCAGCCCAGCGTCCATGGCCATGCGTACCACGGCGCCGACCACGTGGTGGGCTTCACGGAACGACAGGTCGGCTTCACGCACGATCAGGTCGGCCAGGCCGGTGGCCGTGGAGAAATCTTCGCCGGCGCGCTTGACCGCCAACTCGACGTTGGGCGTGGCGCTGCGCAGCACCAGTTCCAGCAGTTTCAGGCAGCGCAGGCTTTCCTCGGCAGCTTCCCAGAAGCCCCGGGTGCCCTCGCGGTTGGCGTCGCCGGTGTGGGAGAAGTTGCTGCCCTTGATGGTCATGCTCGCGCCCATCAGCAGGCCGGTGATGTGCCCGCTGCGGCCCTTGAGGTATTCGAGCACCGTGGGGTTCTTCTTCTGCGGCATGATGCTCGAGGTGGCCGCTACGCTGTCCGGGAAGTCGATCAGGCTGAATTCGTGGGTGCTCCACACGAAGTAATCCTGCGCCACGCGGCTCCAGAACACGGCCAGCAGGTTGAGGTGCGACAAGCTTTCGAGAATGAAATCCCGCGAGCCGACCGCGTCCAGGGCGTTGTCCAGGTAGCCGTCGAAGCCCAGTAGCTCGGCGGTGCGACCCCGGTCGATGGCGAACGGCGTGCCGGCGAATGCAGCGGCGCCCAGGGGGCTCTGGTTCATGGACTCGAGGGTCTGGGTCAGGCGCTTGCAGTCACGCTCCAGCGCCTGCTCCACGGCCGAAAGGTAATAGCCATAGGTGATCGGCTGGGCTGGTTGCAGGTGGGTGTAACCGGGCATCACCACTTCGGCGAACATGTCGGCCTGGTCCAGCGCGGCCTGGCGCACGTCGTGCAAAGCGTCGACCAGGCCCATCAGCGCTTCGCGGCAGCGCAGGCGGTCGAGGGTGGCGAGGATGTCGTTGCGGCTGCGGCCCGTGTGCAGGCGGCCGCCGATGTCGGCGCCGATCTGCCCGATCAGGTGCGCTTCGTAGTTGAAGTACGCATCTTCACGGGATGGGTCCAGCTCTACCGCGTCGGGCCCGGCGGCTTCCATGGCGAGCACGCCCCTGGCCAGTACCGCCGCGTGCTCGCCGCGAATCAGGCCCTGCTCGGCGAGCATCACGATGTGCGCCTTGTTGACGTCGCCCAGGTTGGCGAAACCGTCGGCGAAGCCCTGCAGGCGCGGCCGGTAGATGAACTCGTTGACCTGCGGCGCGGTGGTTTCTTTCAAACGCCGGCTGACTTTGGATTCTTGCATGCTGAAACCCTCAATGACTGTTGCGCATCGCCGGGCGACCCAGGCGACGTTCGAGATAACGGCTGAGCCAGCTCAGCGCTGAACAGAGAACGAAATAAACCAGCAGCACGGTGCCGTACACCGCGAACGCGGGGCTCACGCCGGTCATGACCGTGGCCCGCTCGATGATGATCTGGCCAACCTTGAGAAACTCGCCAACGCCCACCAGCGCCCCCAGGGACGTGGCCTGCACCAGCATGGTCAGCAGCCCGGTGTAGGCCGGCAGAATCGCCCGCATCGACTGCGGGGCGATGATGTACAGGTAGATCTGCCAGGGGCGCAGGCCCAGGGCCCAGCCACTCTTCCACTGGTGGCGCGCCACCGATTCAAGGCCGCCACGGACGATCTCGATACCGTTGGCGCTGCCCCACAGCGTCAGGCCGGTGGTCACCGCAGCGAACGGGCTGAGGTCCAGCCCGAGCATGGGCGCGCCGAAGAAAATGAAGAACACGTTGACGATCAGCGGGATCGAACGGAACAGCTCCACGTAGCCATGGATGGCCCACCACAAGAAGCGGTTCTTCAAGGTCGCCAGCACGCCGAACACCGCTGAAATCAGCGTGGTGAACAGCAGGATGACCAGCGCCAGGCGCAGCGTCATCCACAGGCCCTTGGAGACGAAGCCCCAGTTATCGACGAGAAAATTCATTGCGCCCTCACTGCCGGAACGGCCGTTGCAAATGCGCCGCCAAGCGCCCGGTCAACAACGCCAGCACCGCCACCAGCGCCAGGTACATCACACAGATCGCGCTGAACATCTCGATGGCGCGAAAGTCGGTGGCGATGCGGTCCACGGCCACGAAGGTCAACTCGGCCAGGCCGATGGCCTGCAGGTACGAGGAGTTCTTCAGCAGCGAGATGGCGGTGTTGAGCATCGCCGGCAGGCTGGTGCGAAAGGCAATCGGCAAGGCCACCAGGCAGAAGTACTGCCACGGCTTGAGGCTCAGCGCCATGCTCGCCTCGCGCATGCCGTGCTCCACGGTAGCCAGGCCGCCGCGCACGTTTTCGACCTGGTAGGCGCCGGCCCACAGCGACAGGCACACCACCCCCGACCAGAACAGTGACAGCTCCATGCCGATGGCCGGCAGCCCGTAGAAGATGAAGAACAACTGCACCAGGATCGGCGTGTTGCGGATCAACTCCACGTACAGCACCACCCCTTGCGCCAGCACCGGAATGCGCATCACCCGGGCGGCGCCGCCGAGCACGCCGAGCAATAGCGAGCAGGCAATCGCCAGCAGCGACACCCGCAGCGTCATCAGCATGCCGTCGAGCAGCGCCGGCCATTGCGCCAGCAGGTAATGAAAGTCGAAGTCCATGGGCGGCAGCCGCTCAGAGGGCTTCAGCAGGCTTGGCCTGCTCGAAGACGCTCAGGTAGTAGGTCTGGATGTTCTGCGGCACGTACTGCTGCACCCAGCCGCGGAACAGCTTTTCTTCATGCATGCGCGCCACGGCGGCGCTCAGGTAGTCGCGCCATTGTTCTTCGTTCTTGCGCACGCCGATGGCGGCGTCGGAAATCTGGAACGGCTCGTTGAGCAGGCGCGCGTCTTTATCGTTGTCGGCGACCACCACCAAGGTGGCGGCGTCGTGGGTGTAGGCGTCGGCGCGGCCCTGGCGGAAGGTCTGCAGGGCATCGGCGGCGCTGTTCATGCGCAGGGTCTTGACCTCGGGCATGTGATCTTCGAACCACTTGGCCTGGACGCTGCCCTTGAGGGTGGCGAGGGTCTTGCCGTTGAGGTCGGTGATCTTGTGGATCGCGCTGTCCTTCTTCACCACCACATCGCTGGCACCCCAGCGGTAAGGGGTGGTGAAGTCGATCACGCGTTGGCGCTCGGGGGTCACGCCGAGGGTGGCGATCAGGAAGTCGACCTTGCGGCCGAGCAGTTGCGGCACGCGGTTTTCCGCAGTCACGCAAGTGAAGGTGACCTTGTCCTTGGAGCCCAGGGCCCAGAGGGCGATCTGCTTGGACATCTCCACTTCGACGCCGGCGAACTCGCCGTTGTTATCCTGAAAGCCATAGGGCGGCTGGTCGCAGCGCACGCCGGCGCGCAGTTGGCCGGCTTGCTTGATGTTATCGGGAACGGCGGGCATTTCGGCGGCCTGGGCCAGGCCGGCCAGCGACAGGCACGAGAATGCCAACGCGGTGCCAAGGGTCTTGAACGTGAACTGCATGGTTGCCTCCTGGTTAACGATCAGCGGCGCCCGGCCTGAAGGCGGGCAGCGCAATGAAATCAAGGGCAGAACGGGGAACAGCGAAAGCCTGGCAGGGACGGGGCGCCGCATTCTGTGGAGCGGTTGCCTCGCCGTCGTGAACAGTTATAAAGCCTCTGGCTCATGCCAACAAATGACAATACATTAGTACCCCATACCAAATTGATATGGCCCGCCATGAACTTCAAACAAGTCGAAGCCTTCCGCGCCGTGATGTTGAGCGGCTCCATGACCGCCGCCGCCGAGGCCCTGCACACCTCGCAGCCCAACGTCAGCAGGCTGATCGCGCAGCTGGAGCGCAACAGCGGCTTCAAGCTGTTCGAGCGCATCGGCGGGCGTCTGCTGCCCACCGATGAAGGCGCGGTGCTGTTCGCTGACGTGGAGCGGGCCTTTATCGGCCTGCAGAGCCTGGAAAAATCCGCGCAGAACATTCGCCGCGGCGGCACCGGGCGGCTGCGCATCGCGGCAGTGCCGTCGTTGTCGCTGACGGTGCTGCCCAAGGCGATCCAGCGCTTTCGCCAGCACAACCCGGACGTGGCCATCTCGATCCAGACCGGCGACTCGCCCATGGTCGCGCACTGGGCCGCTTCGCAGTTCTGTGATCTGGGACTCGTGTCCTACGTGGGCGAAGGCGTACCTGGGGTGAACAGCCAGGTAATCTGCGATGTGCCCGGTGTGTGCATTTTCCCCAAGGGGCACCGGCTGAGCGCGCTCGAAGCGGTGGGCCCGGAGGATCTGAAAGGCGAGGAATTCATTTCACTGTCGCAGAACGACGGCTCGCGGGCCAGGGTGGACCGGGCCTTTCCCGAGGACAAGGGCCATCGCAAGCTGAGCCTGGAAACGCCCTATGCGGCGACGATCTGTTCACTGGTGGCGCTGGGCTTGGGGGTGAGCATCGTCAGCCCGATGGTGGCGCTGGAGTACCTGCATACCGGAATCGAGACCCGACCGTTTCGACCGCGGATACGCTTTTCGACCTACCTGCTGTTGCCGGCGGACCGGCCGCGAGGGCTGCTGGCGCAGCGGTTTGGCGAGATGATTCATGACATGCTGGAGACGGCGGCGCGGGATTGGCAGTGACGTCGGTTCACGTGTTGCGCCTGGCGTGACACTGGCCTGCAAATGGTACATTATAACATTGTATCTATAGCCGAGCCTTTCCATGCCTCTCTTCCCTCGCCAAACCCATGGCCGTTGCCCCCTCCGTGCTCACCGAAGCCCTCGACCCCGAGGTCAACCTCGCGGTCTGGGAACGGCAGCTGCCCGCCCATATCGAGCTGTTTGCCCAGTGCGTGCTGGCAACCGGGCAACCGCTGGCTGAATCCCGGGTGCTCGACCTCCATGAGGATCAGCCTCTGCAGCTCACCGGCCTGGCCCAAAGCTTCGCCGACATCGAAGGCCACACCGGCTTCGTCGCCGACGTCGCCTGGCTCGCTCAGGCATACGGCTGCCTTACCGGCGCCACCCGTGTAGGCCTGCGGCTGAGAACCCTGAGCAAGGCAATGTGCCCGCGCTATCACGTGGACTGGGTATCGCTGCGGCTGATCACCACGTATGTTGGTGTCGCCAGCCAATGGCTGGAGGAAGATGCCATGCCCCGTACAGCCCTCGGCGATCCCGCTGCCGAGCCCTGGCAAGCACCTCGGCAACTAAAAGCCGGTGATGTAGCCCTGTTCAAAGGCGAACGCTGGGAGGGCAACGAAGGCCGTGGCATCATCCACCGCTCACCCCCGGTGGAAACCGGTGAGGCGCGCCTGATCATGACCCTGGACTGGCTGAAATGACCCGAACGCTGTGCCTGATTCTCACCCTGCTGGCCTGTAGCAGCCCGGCCCTGGCGCAGATTCCCAACGTGCACGCACTGGCCAGCTGCGTGCGCAGCCAGACGATCCTCAAGTGCGCCGACGCGCGCGGTAACTACTACGCCGTGGCCAGGCTGGGCAACACACTCAGCACCAGCGGTTTCGATGCTCGCAGCGGGCAGCATTGGTCACAGACCACCAGCCAGTACGGCAGCTTTGCGTTTTTCAGTGGGGTGACCCATGGCGGGCTGGTGTGGGTGGGGTCGAATCGCAAATTGGGGTGGAACCTTGGCACCAGGGTCTCGACGTCCCAAGGCGACAGCCTGCGCTTCGTGTGCAACCGATTGACGGGCTGCCAGTAGCTAGACGTGCTCAGCGTATGCTCGTCTTGAGCTGCTCTCGCATGGAGACAATACGCACGGGACAAGAGTTATCTCAGAACATAGAGATGTAAACCGTGGCGCATCCAGGCCATGCAACTCAACGTATTCGCGGGGGCGGACAGCAAGGCTATTCGAACGCCAAGGAACCGAGCGACAATTTAATTCTCCTACACGGCCACCGTGGCAAACGGCTGGCGTCAAAGCCCTTCCATATCAAAGTGTTGGACCGTTTATCCGGCACTCCCTCACTGCCATTGTAAGCGCTTTGACACACCCCTTGCCCATGGCTATACCCAACCTCTCTCTACAACATCGGCAACAGCCGGGGGTGGTCATGGAACGCAGCGAACGCAACGGTAGCGACTTCAATCCTCACCCTGCCCACGCCCCGCGCCGATTGGCCTGGGCGGTCGCCTTGGCTGTCGCCGGCCTGGCCGGCGAACCGGCGTTCGGCGCCTGCGGCAGCGCCGGCACCACCACCATCAACGGCGCCAGCACCGGCCCTTGCACCCTGGTGGCCGGCAGCGTGCTAAAAGTCACCAGCACTGGCATCCTCACCAGCACCACCGCTGGCGCCAGCGCCGACCATGTCAGCGGCCCCCTGCAAATCCTCAACGCCGGCACCATCAACGGCGCCACCGCCATCGCGCTCACCCGCAGCACCCTCACCGGCGGCATCAGCAACTACAGCAACGGCACCCTCACCGGCACCGGCACCGGCAGCAATGGCACCGCTGTGCTGATCAGCGCCACGCGCCTGAGCGGAAGCGTGATCAACAACGGCACTGTTTCGGGCACCGGAGAAGGCATCGCGTTATCTGGATCCACGCTCAAGGGCATCGTGCACAACCGCGGTACCCTCACACTGGAAGGTGGCGTGATCCGAGGCCCCGACCTGCCGCAAGCAGCGCTGGGCGTGCACAACAACTCGGTCATCAGCGGCCTCTACAACACCGGCAGCATCACCAGCTCCGACCGCCTGGCCGTGCAAGTGGATACCTCCGCCGTCGGCAGCCGCGGCATCAAGAACGCTGGCGGCACACTGAGTGGCAGCACCGGGTTGTTCATCGACAACTCGACGGTCAGCGGCGCGGTGGCCAATACGGGCAGCATCCGCGGCATCGGCAACACCGGCGAAGTCGGCGATGGCGACGGCCTGCGTGTGCGCGCCAGCCAGTTGGCTGGAGGCCTGAGCAACAGCGGCAGCATCAGCGCCATTGCAGTGGCCATCAGCTTCGACAACAGCGGCCTGGTCGGCAACCTCAGCAACAGCGGGCAACTGAGCGGCGTCCACGGCATCCGCCTGGAAGACAGCCAGCTCACCGGCAGCCTGCTCAACAGCGGCAGCGTCAATGCCGACGGCTATGGCGTGGCCCTGCAATCCAGCAGCGCCAGCGGTGATATCAGCAACAGTGGCACCGTCTTCGGTAGCGACCGCGGCGTGAGCGTCAGCAGCAGCACCGTCGATGGCACCCTGCGCAACAGCGGCACCCTGAGCGCCCACGAAATCGCCCTGCTGGTATCCGGCAGCACAATAAAAGGCGGCATCGTCAACACCGGCCGCATCGAAGCGCCGGCCGGCGTGCAACTGGGCAACAGCCGCATCACCAGTATCGACAACCGCGGCGTGATCCAGGGCGGCGACGACGGCGTGCTGACCCTTGGCAGCGTGCAAATCAGCGGCGACATCAACAACCGCGGCAGCCTGTTGGCCGAAAGCACGTCACCCTTCACCCTGCTGCTGGTAGACAGCCAGCTGGGCGGCCGGCTGGTCAGCAGCGGCACGATTTCCGGCCAGAACGGCATCAACCTGCGCAACAGCAGCATCGCTGGCGGAATGGACATCAGCGGCAAGGTGTTGGCCGACCCCATCAGCGGTTTCGCCGTCGACATCGACGCCGGCTCCAGCGTGCCGCAACTGCGCATCAACGGTAACGACAGCGCCCAGTTCAGCGGCGCCGTGCGCACCGTCGCGACGCCGGTGCTGGTCACCACCGGCAGTACCTTCACCCTGCAGGATGGCAACCGCTTCGAAGTCCCGACCTTCACCAACCAGGGCACCCTGGCAGTGGCGGCCCAGGGTGCGGACCGCGACGACCCCAGCGCACCGCCCCATGCTGCCATCGCCACGATCCAGGGCAACTACCTACAGGCCAGCGGCGCCACCTTCAGCACCCGCGTCGCCGACGCCAGCAGCTACGGGCAGCTGGTGGTCAGCGGCACCGCCACCCTGCCCCACCAGGCCAATGTGTTCGTCAACGTCGCCAACCCCGCCCAGCCCTTCAGCGTGGCCAGCCTGAACAACGTGATCAGCGCCGGCACCCTGGCCTCGGACGGCACCTACAACGTCACCAGCAACTCGCAACTGTTCACCTTCAGCGGCGTGAAGGACGGCAACACCCTGGACCTCAATCTCGCGCCGAAGAGCCCCACGGGCGTCAGCGCCGCAGTGCAAGGCAACAGCGCCGCCCTCGGCGCGGCGCGCGTGCTGGACAGCCAGCTGGCCGCGAACAACGCCCTGGCGAGCTACTTCGTCAGCGCCACCTCCAGCGCCGAGGTCGCCCGCGCCGTGAGCCAGAGCCTGCCGCTGACCAACAGCCTGCCCGCCAGCCAATTCATGCAAGAGCAGATCGTCGACACTCTGCGCGAGCGCCTGGCCGAGGCGCCCATGCTGGCGCCCGGTTTCGCCCAGCCGCAGAGCAGCATCTGGATCAAACCCTTCGGCGCCCGCATGAACGACAACCAGCGCAGCGCCCTTAACGCCAGTGTTGGCGGCACCCTGTTCGGCGCCGATGCGCTGCTGTCGAACACCACCCGCATCGGCGTCGCCTTCGCCTACGGCACCAGCCAGGCTGCCGATGACGGCCCGACTGCGGGCCACAACAACCAACTGGAGCTCTACCAGTTCACCGGCTACGGCAGCCACCTGCTAGACGACGTGACCGAACTCAGCGTGCACGTCGGTATGGGCCACAACCAGAGCGACGGCCGCCGTAGCCTGGATTTTGGCGGCAGCAGCGGCCAGGCCGATGCCACGGTGGCCAGCCAGATCTTCAGCAGCGGCGTGGCCCTGTCGCGGCGCGTGCCCCTCAGCGCCGCCACCACCGTGACGCCATCGCTGAGCGCCGACTACACCCGCGTGCACGACGAGGCCTATCGCGAAAGCGGCAGCAGCGCCATCGCGCCCTTGCTGCTGGATGTGAAGGCGCGCAGCACCGACCAGATGCTGCTGGGCTTCGATACGCGCATCAGCCATGACCTGGCGCCGGGCATGCAGGTGAAGGGCAAGCTGGGCGTGGCCTACGACGTGCTCGACCAGGGCAACGCAGTGACCGCTGCCTTCGCGGGCGCGCCGGGGCAGGCGTTTACCACCCCAGGCAACGACCTCGGGCCGTGGGTGCTGAGGGGCGGGCTGGAGTTCGCTTCAGTGAGCCACAGCGGCACCAGCGTGGCATTCGCCATGGATATGCAGATACGCGCGGGGTATAGCGAGCAAGTGGGGACCGTGCGGTTGAATGTGCCGTTTTGAGGGGGCGCCAGGGGCGGCGCAGGGTGTGCACGCCGCTCCGATGAAAGTTTACAGTCGCCGCGGACCGAGTATTTTCAGGCGCAAATAAAATCACGCCAGGGCTCCGCTCGATCCCTATTTAAAACTCGCCATCCGCAATTGGAATTATAAATTAATTACCATGTAATCACTCATTTAAAATATTCGCCATCGAATGATATCAGAACCATAAACCTAATATCAACTAGGTTTAGTGAGGAATTTTTTATCCTTTAAATATCCTGTAAAAAGACGTTTTATTGCCGTATTCATCTATAAATATACACGTGAACGCTAGAAAATAGGAATGAGTCGCTATCTGCAGTGAGGCCCACCCTCGGACAACCTCGCAAAACCCCTCCTTTCCCACCTAAATAAATCCATTTCTCCCTCCCTCATTTTGGCCATTGAACTTTTCCCGGCAAACTCGGACTCACCCACCGACCCACTTCAAGATGGCATCCGCCTCTGGTCGTTATTAATCCTGACTGTTCGAGATATCTGTCAATGAACCGATCCTTGTTGCCTGTCATAGGCACCGTGCTGCTGTGCGCGCAAAGTTTCTGTGCCCAAGCCGCCGACACTTCCACTGCGACCTCCGCCGCGCAGACCCGTGCGCAAATCGAAGCCAAGCGCGACCAGCTCTCCGGCGTAGCCAGCGTTGCCAAGCCCGCTACCCAGAGCACCAGCACCTTGCTCGACGCACCGGTAGCTACCGACGACGCTCCCGCACAGGTACAACAGCCATGACACTTTCCCTGTTCAAGCACAGCCTCGGCCTCAGCCTGCTGGCCTTCGGCGTCGCCCAGGCCAACCTCGCCCTGGCCGAAGTCACCCCGGCCACCGGCAATGCCGTAGAGGCACGGGTCAGCTCGATCCTCGACAACATGAGCCAGTCGGAGAAAATCAACTTCACCCGCGTCAACGACGGCCACATGATCCCGTCCCTGCTCAAGTGGGGCATCAAGGGCACCGTCGCCTACGACTCGTCCATGGGCGTGCACGTCAACAACGCTACCTTCGGCGCCCAGTACCCGTCGCAATCGGCGCTGGCGGCGACCTGGAGCATCAACCGCGCCAAGGAGTTCGGCCTGGCGATCGGCTACGAAACGCGCATCTCCGGCGGCCAGCAGATGCTCTCCCCCGGCGTCAACCTGTACCGCACCCCGTACGGTGGCCGCGCGGCGGAGTACCTCAGCGGCGAGGACCCGTTCCTCGGCGCGGTATTGGCCCCCTCGGTGGTCAACGCCATCCAGGCCCAGGGCATCCAGGCCAGCGGCAAGCACTACCTGGCCAACGAACAGGAAGCCAACCGCCAGGCGGTCAACATCAAGGTCGACGAGCGCACCCTGCGCGAGCTGTACCTGCCGGGCTTCGAGTCGATGGTGAAGAACGCCAACGTGGCGTCGATCATGTGCGGTTTCAACAAGATCAACGGCGACTACGCCTGCGAAAACCACCACCTGATCACCGAAGTGCTGAAGGGCGAATGGGGTTTCCAGGGCAACGTGATCAGCGACTTCAACGCCGTGCACGACGCCTTCAAGGGCGCCTGGGCGGGCACCGACCTGGACATGCCCTCGGGCCTGCAGTTCACCGAAGCCAACCTGATGCCCTATATCTGGAGCGGCCAGTTGACCCAGAACGTCATCGACGACAAGGCCAAGCGCAACCTGCGCGCGGTGGTCAGCTACGACTTTCAGGAAAACCAGAATAGCGCCCAGACCCTGGTGCACACCGAGTACGGCGCCAAGGCCTCGCTGGACGCCGCGCGCGAAGCCATCGTGCTGCTGCGCAACGAAACCACCAGCGCCGGCAAGCCGCTGCTGCCGCTGGCGAAAAGCGCCAATATCGCGGTGATCGGCGACTGGGCCGATGAAGTGCCTGCCTCGCCCTTCGGCACCGCCAACTCGCCGCCCAACAGCTATGTCACCGAGCTCAGCGGGCTGCAGCAGCTGGCGTCGAGCAGCACCAAGGTCACCTACCTGCCCGAGCTGAGCCTCAACCCCAAGGCCGCGGTGTGGTATCAGCCGTCGACCGGCAAGAACACCGTCAGCAATTCCGGCGTGAAAGCCGAGTACTTCAGCAATACCAGCTTCTCCGGCGACCCGGCCGTGACGCGTGTGGAACCGGGCGTAAACCTGAACTGGACCACCAGCACCAACGAAACCACCGCGGGCACCACGTCGGTGTCGGGCTTTTCGCCGACTGCGGGCGCGTTCTCGGCGCGCTTCACTGCGCAAATCAAACCGACCGTCTCCGGCGCCCAGGTGTTCAAGGTTCGCGCCGACGGCCCGTACAAGCTGTGGGTCAACGACCAGCTGGTACTGCAGAGCGACGGCGTGCCCTACTCCTCGGACGTGGTCAACGCCATGACCACCTCCGGGCAGACCGCCGCCCTCACCGCTGGCAAGCCCTACACCGTGAAGCTCGAATACCAGCGCGTGCAAGGCAACTTCACCCCGGCGCTGGGCGGCCTCGCGGGCGTGCAGATGAGCTGGGCGGCGATGCGTGCACCGCAGGACCTGGCCAAGTACGACGCAGTGGTCGTCGCGGTGGGCAACACCTATGAAAACGAAGGCGAGGCTTCTGACCACGGCTACGACCTACCCGACCAGCAGGCCGACCTGATCACCAACCTGGCCAAGGCCAACCCCAACACCATCGTGGTGATGCACGGCGGTGGCGTGCTGAACATGCAGCCGTGGGCGAAGAAGGTCGGCGCCAGCCTGCAAGCCTGGTTCCCGGGCCAGCAAGGTGGCCAGGCCCTGGCCGAGATTCTTTATGGCCAGGTCAACCCGTCGGGCAAGCTGCCGGTGACCATCGACAAGAGCATCGAAGACAACGCCAGCTATGCGTCCTACCCGGACCCGGCCGCCTACCGCGGCGACAGCGCCCTGACCGAGATGAGCTACAGCGAAGGCCTGTACCTGGGCTACCGCGGCTACGACAAGCGCAACGCCAAGCCGCTGTACCCGTTCGGCTTCGGGCTGTCTTACACCACGTTCGACTACAGCGACCTGAAACTGTCGAGCAACGTGCTGACCCCAGGGGCCACCGTCAACGTCAAGTTCACCCTCACCAACAGCGGCGCCCAGGCCGGCTACGAGGTCGCACAGCTGTATGTGCAGCCGGTGAACCCAGCCGTCGACCGCCCGGAGAAAGAACTCAAGGGTTTCACCAAGGTGTATCTCAAGCCGGGTGAGAGCAAGACCGTGAGCATCCCGCTGGACTCGCGCTCGCTGGCCTACTACGTGGAAAACACCGACAGCTGGAACGTCGATGCCGGCAAGTACAAGATCCGCGTGGGCACCAGCTCGGCGGACCTCGCCCTGAGCCAGACCCTGACCACGCTGTACCCCGAGCAACTGACCACCCGCGACAGCAACCCGCTGCCCGCACCGCTGCAAAAAGCCGTGCAGGTCAAGACCGCGCAGACCTACTAAGGTGTGCCACCTGGCTCAGGGACGAGCCCCCTTCAGGTCAGTGGCCAGGCGCTGCAGGTAAGCGTCGAACACCGCCAGCACATCGACCCGCTCGCGGCCCCTGAGCCATTGCATCTGCAGGCCATCCATCATCGCGAAAAGCTCCTGGGCCATGGCTTTCACGTCCAGGTCGGCGCGCACTTCCCCACTGTCGACCAGCGACCCCAGGTGTGCCTGGGCGTGGCCGTGGACGATAGCGAATTTCTCCTGATACCAGGGATACGCCGGGTGCCGGTCAGACAGGCTTTCGGTGTTGATCATCATCGCCGCCTGGCATTCGCGCGGGTCTTCGACACTGATGCTCAGGCTCAGCCGCACGAACTTCAGGAAGCCTTCCAGGGTAGGTTCCGCCCGCAGTTCGCCGAAGCGCTCAGTGGTGCGCGCGTCACGGCGATCGAGCAGCGCGCGCAGCAGCGCGACCTTGTTGGGAAAGTGATGCAGCAGCCCGACCGTGGTGATGCCGGCGATATCCGCCACATCGCGCATCGAGGCGCCCAGGTAACCGTCCCGCGCGAACACTTCGGTGGCCGCGTCGAGCAACGCCATGCGGCGCATTTCGCCCTTGGGCGCGCGGCGGCGCTTGGGGCCGGCCGCGGCAATGGGTTGCTCTTGAGTGTCCTTGCCTGCCATGGGAGTCCGCTTGCAATGGGCCGTGCTGGTCTTGAGCGGCGGCCGGGTGAGTCGTCAATGCTGCGCACGTTGCCGGAAAAAGCGCCGCGCTTGCCAGGCGGCCGTGCCGATGGACGCCAAGGCTACCAGCATGTTGCCGCTCCAGAAACCGTTCAAGGCGCCGGTCGCGCCTGCCCACCGGGCGCCGAGGAACACCAAAGGCAGGGTTCCCAGCGTGCCGCGCAGCCAGCCGAACACCGGCACCCACCAGGCGCTGCCCAGCGTCAGGAAGGTCGACAGGGCGATGAAATCCATGCCGAACACCAACCAGGCGCCCGCGCCGAAGTGGCAGAAGTCGAGGAACAGCCCGCGGCCAGTGCCCTGCAAATGGAAGTAGTCGGCAATCAGCGGCCCCGCGCCAATCAGCGCCAGCCACACCGCCAGCCCATAGCCCAGCACCAGCCTGCGCGACACTGCCACAGCCTGACGGGCACGGTCGTCACGCCCGGCGCCAAGGTTCTGGGCAATCACCGGCACCAGGGCATTGGGCAAGGCGAAGAAAGCGCAGAAGCACAGCTGCATCACCCGGTCGACCACCGCCATGCCGGCCAACGCGGAAGTGCCCAGGCCTGCCAGCACGGCCATCAGGTAGCTCACACCCACCGGCATGGCCAGGTTGCCGAGCGAGGCCGGCACGGCGATGCGCAGCGCCCGGGCGATGTGCAGGCGCGCCAGCCGCGCGTGCCAGCTGGCCGACAGGCCGATATGCCGACGTACCCAGAACAGCCCCAGCGCCAGCGATACCGCCGCCGACAGCAGGCAGGCCAGGCCCGCCCCGGGCAGCCCCAGGCCGAACGCGAAAATCAACAGCGGGTCCGCGATCGCCAGGGTCGCCGCGCCCGCCAGCAGCACCAGCAACCCCTGGCGCACATGGCCTTGGGCGCGCAGCATTTGCGCGCAGGTCTGGGCGGCCGCCACCAGTACACTCGAAGGCAACGCCAGGCGAGTGAAGCCCAGGGCGGCCTGATAGGTGTCGCCTTCGATACCCAGGCCTCGCCCGACCGGGCCCACGCACAGCCATTCGAGCCCGGCCACCAGGCCACTGGCGCCGATGGCCAGCCACAACAGATGGCTGGCCAGCCGCGCCACGGCACCGCCGGCATGCTTGCCGATACGCGCCGACAGCAACGCGCCGGCGGCGATCACCACGCCCGAGACAAAGGCGCTGTTGATGAACAGCAGCAGCTTGCCCAGGCCCACGGCGGCCAGCAGCGTCTGGTCGTCGAGCCGGGCGACGTAGACCAGCGTGAGGATATCGACCAGGAACACCGCCAGCAGGCCGAGGGTGCTGGTACTGGTCATGGTCAGCACGTGACGGGGGATGGAACCCAGGGTAAACCGAGCACAAGGAGGCGGCATCGAACATCTCGCAAACGGCTGGCGGCAGGGGGCATGAAGCGCAGCCGGGCACCATACCCGGATGCGCTCGCACATGCCAGCCAGCCCCCGGCCCGGCCATCCGATACAGCACGGCTGCGGCGATGATCCGCGGGCCTGCGACAAAGGTCGATATGCCAAAAAAGTAGCAGGCGCCACCGCGCGGCTTAGGTATGATGGCCGCCACCGCATTTCCCGCCCCGCAACGGCAGAACCGTGAAACCGTCCAAACATCATCACCCGCGCAACGCCAGGCTGTGTACCCCCAGGGGCACATGGCTGAGCCTGTTCGCGATGCTGATGATCTTCGCCGGACCGCTGCTGTCCCAGGCATTGCCAGGGACGCCCGCCGCCGGCATGAGCATGGCGATGGACATGCCGATGGGCATGGCCATGCCGTCCGGGCACGAGCACGAGCATCGCCAGGCGGGCGACTACGACCACGCACTGTGGGAAAAGTGTGGCTACTGCAGCCTGCTGTTCCATTCACCGGCGGCCAGCGGCAACCTGGCCGTCACCGCCGTGCTGCCCCCACCTCCCGCGCTCGGCCCGGTGCCCGCGGCCCTGAGCGGCCACTCGCGGGCCGTTGCCCTGTTCCTCGCTGGCCCGCGCGCACCTCCTCTTGCCTGAAGCTTGCCAGGCCACCCGTGCCTGCAAGCCTTTCAGATGGCCCCACGGCAGTTGCTGACACTGCCAAAGACATTGCCATGCGCTACGACGGCCTGAACCCGCGGTTCAGCCATCACAGCGTGCACACGCCTGCCCCCAACGCGCAGGCGTCATAGAGGAATGCCCCATGCCTTCGATGTTCAAACACAGCCTCAACACCCTGCTGCTCACCGCCTCCCTGGTGTGCGCGACGGCCGCCATGGCCCACGCCCACCTCAAGGCCCAGGCGCCCGCTGCCGACAGCAGCGGCCCCGCCCCCGCCGACTTGCGCCTGACCTTCTCCGAAGGCGTCGAAGCCTCTTTCACCCAAGTGAGCGTCAGCGACGATGGCCAGCCCGTCGCAATCAAGAGCATCACCACCGACCCGGCCAACAACAAGCTGCTGATCGTCACCCCGGCCCAGCCGCTCAAGGCGGGCAGCTACAAGGTCGACTGGCACGCGGTATCGGTGGACACCCACAAGAGCGATGGAACCTACAGCTTCAAGATCGAGTGACCGCGGCGGCCCGCGCTTGCCGGCGCGGGCCTGGCCATACCACGGACGATCACCTCTGAATTGAAGGAACTGTACCCATGCCTTTCGCAGTGCATACCCCTGCGCGCGTGCCCCTGTGCGTGACTATTTTCAAAGCCTCGGCGCTGCTCGCGCTGCTGCCCTGGTACCCCGCCCTCGCCGCCAGCGGCAGTGCCGACGACTCGACCCTGACCCTCGGCGCCGTCAACGTCTCCGGCGCCGCCACCGGCCCGCTGGCGACCACCAGCGTGCTCAGCTCGGTGGACATCCTCGGCGGCGACATCATCGAAAGCCTGCCCGTGACCTACAGCTGGGAATTGTTCCAGCGCACCCCGGGCGTGACCCTCACCGAGTTCGGCCAAGGCACCACTTCCGGGAAAATCTCCTTTCGCGGCTTCAACGGCGAGGGCGAAGTCAACGCCGTGAAGCTGTTGATCGACGGCATTCCCAGCAACAGCAATGACGGCAACATGCCGTTCATGGACATGATCTTCCCGCTGGACATCGACAGCATCGAAGTCGTGCGCGGCACCAGCGACCCGCGCTACGGCCTCAACAACATCGCCGGCAACGTCAATATCAACACCCGCCTGGGCGGCAACTACAGCAAGGCCCGCGTACGCTTGGGCAACTACAACACCCAGGAGCTACAGCTGGCCAAGGGCATCGAGACCAGCAATTGGACCCAGAACTACTTCTTCGCCTACCAGAAAAGCGACGGCTACCGCGACCACGCCGACATGGACCGCTTTTCCCTCGGCGGCAAATGGTTCTACACCCCCGACGACGGTAGCTACCGCCTCGGCCTGATCGCCCGCCACTACGAAACCACGGCCCAGGAGCCCGGCTACCTGACCGAGCAGAACGCCCATGAACACCCGCGCATGACCAACGCCTACAACGCCACCGACCAAGGCACGCGGCGCATGAACCAGCTCAGTCTGCACTTCGACACCGACCTGAGCGACCAGCTGGCCTGGGGCGCGAAAACCTACCTCAACACCTTCGACGACCGCCGCTGGACCCAGTATTGGAGCACCAGCGCCCAGCAAGAACGCGACGCCTACGAAACCCAGTACGGCGCCCTCACCACCCTCACCTACCGCCCCACCGTGCAGGGCCTGCACGCCTTTGCCCTGGAAGGCGGCCTGGATGTGCAGAAACAGCAGAACGAGAGCGAGCGCTATCGCACCCTCAGCCGCGTGCGCCAGGCCACCACCCGCGACCAGCAGTTCGACTTCAACACCTATGGCGCCTACGTGCAGGCCGTGATCCAGCCCACCGAATCGTTGAAGATCATCCCTGCCTACCGGGTCGATCGCATCAGCGGCGACTTCACCAACCGCATGACCGGCCAGAACTACGACATCAACGACTACGGCCTGATCAAGCAGCCCAAGCTCAGCGTGGTCTACGCGCCGTGGCAGCAGGCCAGCCTGTACGCCAACTGGGGCCGCACCTTCCAGGTCGCCACCGGCGCCGCCGCGTACAAGGTGCCGCCGCGCAACGTCGACCTCGCGCCGTCGCTCAACGATGGCTGGGAGACCGGTGTGAAGTTCACCCCCGCCGAATGGATCGATGGTCGCGTCGCGTACTGGCAGCAGCAGGCCAGCGGCGAGTTCAGCCGCCGCCTCAACGACCCCAGCGGCGACTCCGACAACGTCGGCAAGACCCGCCGCTGGGGCTACGACCTGCAGCTCAACCTGCACCCCGATGCGCGCACGGACCTGTGGCTGGCGTACTCCTGGCAGTACTCGAAAATCCTCGAGCCGGGCGCCACCTACCCCGACAGCAAGGGCCGCGAGATCGACCACGTGCCCCACCACCTGTACAGCGCCGGGGTCGATCATCAGCTGACGCCGGCCCTGAAACTGTCGGCCTGGATGAACGGGCAAAGCGACTACTACCTCGACAAGAACAACAGCACCGGCAGCTATGGCGGCTACGTGCTGATGAACCTCGGCGCGAGCTACAAGGTCAGCGAAACGGTGAGCCTGGATGTGCAGCTGAAGAACCTCGCCAATCGCTACTACGAGTACGTGTGGTACGACCCTGATGGCGCCCAGGCCTCCCTGCATGCGCCGGGGGATGGCCGCGCCTTGTACACCGGCGTGACCCTGGACTTCTGACCGCCGATGTAACGCGGCGGGTACCGGGCATTTGACTCGCCGCGTTATCGATGGTCAGATGCGCGCCAGTTTCAGGTGTCCACTGCCGCCGTGCAGTGGGTTAAACGGGAAGCCGGTGCGTCGCCCTCAGGGTGACCAGTCCGGCGCTGCCCCCGCAACGGTAAGCGAGCGAAGCCTTCGATACACCACTGTGCTGCGGCATGGGAAGGTGAAGGCTTCATGACCCTCGCAAGCCCGGAGACCGGCCTGCAACTTCTGTTTGGTAACACCCGCGGTGGGCGGGCGCTGACCGGTTCTCGCGGGCTTGTTGCGGCCGCGTTTTCCCATGCGTAGTTCCCCGGGATTCATTCATTCCTGTTTGGCTGGAATCCATGTCCCGTAATTCCTTGATCCATTCCTTCGCATCCCGTTCGCTGCCTTTCGGCCTGCTGCCCTGCCTGGCGTTTTCGCCCCAGGCCTGTGCCGATGCCACTGCCATGGCCCTGCCCGCCACGGCGGTCACCGATGTGTCCGAAAGCGCCAGCACCGGCCTCGCCACGCCTACGCGCGCCGGCTCGCGGCTGAACCTCAGCGCGCTGGAGACCCCGGCCAGCACCACCACGCTGGATAACCAGGCCATTGACCAGCGCAACAACCGCACCGTGCAGGACGCCGTCAGCCGCTCGGTGGGCCTCACCTACATCGGCACCCCCGGCGACGGCAACACCGCGATGTCGGCCCGCGGCTTCACCGGCCACGGCTCGGTGATGACCCTGTTCGACGGCTCGCGCCTGTATACCGGTTTCGGCAGCCAGAGCTTCCCCGTGGACCCGTTCATGGTCGAGCGCATCGACGTGCTGCGCGGCCCGGCCTCGGTGCTGTACGGCGAAGGTGCCACCGGCGCAGTGGTCAACGTAATTCCGAAACAGCCCTTCGAGGGCGACATCCACAACCGCCTGCGTCTGGGCTACGGCTCTGACGACCGCCAGCAGCTGGGCCTGGACAGCGGCGGCTCGCTGACCGACACCCTGAGCTACCGCCTGACCCTCAACCAACTGCAAAGCAACGGCTGGGTCGACGATGGCAACTCCCGCAGCCTGGGCGTCAGCGCTGCGCTGCGCTGGCAGGCCGCCGACAACCTGGCCTTCACCTTCGCCCACGACCGCGGCGACAGCCAGCCGAGCAGCTATTACGGCACGCCACTGATCGACGGCCATTACCGCGACAGCCTGCGCGACAAGAACTACAACATCGCCAACGCCAAGCAGGACTACCACGACGAGTGGACCCGCCTGACCACCGACTGGACCCTCAACGACAACGTCAGCGCCAGCAACCAGCTGTACTACATCAAGGCCCGCCGTTTCTGGCGCAACGCCGAGGCGTACAACTGGGACGCCGCCCAGAACCAGTTGCTGCGTGGCGATTACCTGCAGATCAAGCACAACGAAGAGCAGATCGGCGACCGCCAGAGCTTCACCTTCAACCATGCGCTGTTCGGGCTCGACAGCCGCACCGTGGTGGGTGGCGAGTACAACCGCATCCGCTTCGGTGTGGCCAACAACTCGCCCTACGATGATATCGGCGGTGACTACGTCGACCTTTGGGACCCGGCTGGCGGCAGCTTCGAAAGCGCCTCGCCGTATCTGCCTTTGAGCCAAAGCACCACCCGCACCTTCGGCCTGTTCGCGGAAAACCGCACGCAGCTATCGCAGCGTTGGTCTCTCGTAACAGGCGTGCGCCGCGACCAGAACCATATCGAACGCAGCGACCCACGGGCCGGAACCGATAGCGAGCGCAGCCTCAGCGGCGGCAACTGGCGCGCTGGGCTGGTATTCGCGGTGACCGACCAGTTGTCCCTGTACGGCCAGTACTCCACCAGCGAAGACGGCGTCAGCAACCTCATCAGCATGAACGCCAGCCAGCAGCAGATGGACCTCACCGAGGCCAAGCAGACCGAGTTCGGCCTCAAGCAGCAGTTCCTCGATGGCGGCGGTGAATGGACCCTGGCGGCCTACCACATCGTCAAGAAAAAACTGCTCACCGTCGACCCCATCACGCGCCTGTCACAGCAGGTCGGCCAGCAGTCTTCGGACGGCCTGGAAGCCACGCTGGAACTGGCGCTGGCCAACGATTGGCATGTCTCGGCCAACGCCGCCGTGGTGCGCGCGGAGTACGACGAGTTCAACCAATGGGTCAACGGCGAAAGCGTATCGCGGGCCGGCAACCGCCCCACCGACGTGCCGCGGCGCACCGCCAACTTGTGGCTGAGCAAGGCCCTGAGCCACGACCTGGACGCCGGTATCGGCGCCCGCTACGTAGATGCCCGCTACGCCGACGCCGCCAACACCAGCCAAGCGCCGGGCTACACCGTGCTGGACGCCATTCTGGGTTGGAACGCGCTGCGCGACCTGCGCCTGGGCCTGCAGTTGAACAACTTGCTGGACCGCCGCTATGCGGCCTCGCAGTACAACAACGGCCAGCAGTGGATCATGGGCCAGCCGCGGTCATTCTTCGTCACGGCGGACTACAGCTTCTGATGGCAACCACCACCATGTCGACACTGCAGATCAGCGGCCTGCACTGGGCGCCCGGTAATGGCTGGCAGCTGGCGGGCATCGACCTGCACGTGGCCGCGGGCGAGTTCGTCGGCCTGATCGGCGCCAACGGCAGCGGCAAGACCAGCCTGCTGCGCTGTGCCTACCGTGCCCAGGCGCCGAGCGCGGGCACGGTGCAGCTCGACGGCGAGGACATCTGGCAACAGACCCCGCGCTGGACCGCCCAGCGCATCGCAGTGATGCTGCAGGAATTTCCCCAGGAGTTCGGCCTGACGGTACGCGACGTCGTCGCCATGGGCCGCGCCCCACACCAGGGCTGGTTCAGCGGTGACAGTGCGGGCGACCTGGCATTGATCGACCAGACCCTGGCCGATCTCGGCCTGCGAGGCTTCGCCGAGCATAGCTTCGCATCGCTGTCCGGTGGCGAGAAGCAACGGGTGCTGCTGGCCCGCGCGCTGGTGCAGGAGCCAACGCTGCTGATGCTCGACGAGCCCACCAACCACCTTGACCCGCGCTATCAGCTGGCACTGCTGGCGCACCTGCGCCACCGCCCGCTGAGCGTGCTGGCCAGCTTTCACGACCTCAACCTGGCCGCCGCCTTCTGCGACCGCCTGTACGTGCTGGACCACGGCCGCATCGTCGCCAGCGGCACGCCCACCGACGTGCTGACCCCCGAGCGCCTGCTGCAGGTGTTCGGCGTACACGCCCTGGTCGACCGCCACCCGCTGGCCGACCACCCGCGCATTACCTGGATAAGCCCATGATCAAACGCCTGCTCCTGCTGTTGCTCGCCACGCCTCTGTGCGCCACCGCGGCCGACTATCCGCTGACCGTGCACAGCTGCAACCGCAGCGTGACCTTCGAGCACTCGCCACAACGCGCGGTGAGCCACGACATCAACATGACCGAGATGCTGCTGGCCCTCGGCTTGCGCCCGCGCATGGTCGGCTATACCGGCATCAGCGGCTGGAAAACCCTCGACCCCAGCCAACGCGACGCCCTGCAAGGGCTGCCGGAACTGGCCGCGCGCTACCCGTCGGTGGAAAACCTGCTGGCCGCCAACGCCGACTTCTTCTTCGCTGGCTGGAACTACGGCATGCGCGCCGGCGGCCCGGTCACGCCGCAGACCCTGGCGCCGTTCGGCATCCCGGTGTACGAATTGAGCGAATCCTGCTCGAAGATCGGCCCGCGGCCACCGGCAAGCCTGAATGACCTCTACCAGGACCTGTACAACCTAGGGCTGATTTTCGACGTCGAAGCGCGTGCCCAACAGCTGATCGAGCAAACCCGCCAGCGCGTCGCCCAGGTCACCACGCGGTTGGCCAACGTCCACGAGCGCCCCCGAGTGTTCCTCTACGACAGCGGCGAAGACCGCCCCACCACGTCCGGCCGCCTGGGCATGCCGCAGGCACTGATAGACACCGCTGGCGGCAAGAACGTGATGGACGACGTCAACGCCAGCTGGACCGAAGTGAACTGGGAGAGCCTGGTGGAGCGCGACCCGCAGGTGATCGTGATCGTCGATTACGGGCCGGTGGCGTGGCAGCAGAAGCGCGACTTCCTGTTGCGCCAGCCGGCGTTGAGCAGCATCGATGCCATCCGCCACCAGCGCTTCGTGGTGTTGCCCTATGTCGCGGTCACGCCGTCGCTGGATAACGCAGCAGCCATCGAGCAATTGGCCGCGGCGTTTCATCCCAAGCTCGCCACGGCAGAGGCGCGCTGATGCCGGTGCGCACAGCCTTGGGCTTTCGCTGGCTGCTGGTGGCGCTGCTCGGCCTGTTGCTGCTGTCCTGCGTATCGGCGCTGGGGTTCGGGCCGGCGCCAGTACCGCTGGCCAAGGTGGTGGGCATCGTGCTGCAGAAGCTGGGGGTACAAGCCCCTGCCGATTGGAGCCAGGGGCAGATGCAGATCGTCTGGCTGATTCGCGCGCCGCGGGTGCTGCTCGGTGCCTTGGTGGGCGCCGGGTTGGCGCTGGTAGGCGGTGCCTTGCAGGCCGTGACGCGTAACCCCTTGGCCGACCCACACCTGCTGGGCGTCAGCTCCGGCGCCGCGTTGGGTGCGGTGCTGGTGGTGCTCTATCTGGGTGATTTCGCTGGCAGCCTGAGCTTGTCGCTGGCGGCCTTTATCGGCGCGATGGGCAGCATGCTGCTGGTGCTTGCGGTGGCCAGCCGCCAAGGTCGGCTGGAGAGCGAACGCCTGCTACTGGCCGGGGTGGCGGTGTCCTTCGTGTTAATGGCACTGGTCAACCTGCTGCTGTACACCGGCGACCAGCACGCCGCCAACTCGGTGATGTTCTGGATGCTCGGCGGCCTCGGCCTGGCGCGCTGGGAATTGCTCTGGCTGCCGGCCCTGTGCGTGTTCGGCGGCTTCGTCGCGCTGCTAAGCCTGGCCCGCGCCCTGAACGCCTTGATGAGCGGCGAGCAGACCGCCGTAAGCCTGGGCTTCAACACCCGGCGGGTGCGCTGGCAAGTGTTCGTCTGCACCTCATTGCTGACCGGCGTGCTGGTGGCGCTGTCGGGCGCCATCGGCTTCGTCGGCCTGATGCTGCCGCACATGGCCCGGCGCCTGGTGGGTGCCGAGCACCGGCGGTTGCTGCCAGTGAGCGCCCTGCTGGGCGGCGTATTCATGGTCTGGGTGGACGTGGCCGCGCGCACCTTGATCGCCCCCCAGGACCTGCCGATCGGTATCGCCACGGCGGCGCTGGGTGGGGCGTTTTTTATTGTGCTGTTGCGAGGGCGGGCTTGAACCGACTACCCCCTCAAGCCCCAGCCGTTGTCGAACACGCCCGCCGCGCATCACCCTTGATCAATGCATTGGCCTCGCGTCCCGTGGCATACAGGGTCACGTAGTCCATGCGCGTAGCTTCGATACGCGTGACCTCGACACACCGCACGTCGCGGTTCTGCATCACTGATTTCAGCTCCACGGGGCCCAGGGTCTGCCCGCGCAGAATCGGCCCGGGCACCTCGACGGTGGCCTCGGTGCCGCGGATCAGTTTGCTGTCATGGTCGTAGGAGACCAGGAAAATGCGCACCGATTTGAGCGGCAGCGCGTATTCGTTCTTCACCGAAACCTTGACGTCGACGTCGCCGGTGAGGATGGAAATGGAGGTGGAGAGTTGCGGGATGGTCACCCCGACACTGGTACTGCCGCCCGAGCTGTCGGGGATCACCCCGCCGCCACAACCGGCGAGCAGGGTGCAGGTGAGCGCTGCTAGCAGCTTTTTCATAAAGATTCTTCCTTGTCATCGGAGCGCCTTCTGGGGAGAGAAACGCCCGCTTCGACTTCAGCCTAGCAGCAACGGCCAACAGTGCTACTCAATCGGCCAGCGCCGGCGCCAGGTAGGCCTCGTAGAACGCCAAGGTGGCCAGGTTCTTTTCTTTAGCCTCGAACATGATGTCGAAGTGTTCGAGAAACGGCAGCGCATACTGGTTGGTCCAGAGGTTCCACATCCGCGCGCTGTGGCCATAGAGGTCGCGCTTGCCGACCACTTCCAGCAACTCGGCCATACGCAGCTTGCGCTCTGCGGTGAAGCCCAGCGCCTGCAAGCTTTCCGGCGGCTGCGAGTAGTGCATCACCGGGCGCACACCGCGCCAGCTGTCGCGAATGCGCGCCACGCGGGGGTCGTCGTGGGCGATGTAGTGGTTTTCGTTGATCCAGCAGTGGTGAATATCCAGCACGATCGGCGCCAGGTCGGCCAGTTCCAGGCAGGCATCGACGCCGTAGGTCTTCTCCTCGTTCTCGAAGGTGATACAGCGCCGCGCGACCTCCGACAGCTGCGGCCAGAGGGCCCGAATGCCCTCGCTGCCCAGGCGGCCGGCGATGTGCACGTTGCATTTGAAGTCCTGGAACTGCAGGCCGTAGCCGAGCATGCGGATCATGTCGGCGTGGTATTCGAACTCGGCCAGGCTGTTGGCGACCACTTCGGGCCTGTCGGAGCCGAGTACGCAGAACTGCCCGGGGTGGAACGACAGGCGTATGCCGTGCTGGCGCGCCAGGTCGCCGATCGCGCCGAAGCGCTCGCCCAGCCATTGCTGGATTTCCGCTTCCTGGTAGAAGGCGGCGACTTTAGGGTGGCTGTAGAACGGCAGCAAATCGCTGCTCAGGCGCAGCATGTGCAACGTCGGCGGCAGCGTGGCGACATAGGCCAGCAATTGCAGTTGCGCGGCGAGGTTGTGGCTGATCACTTCGGTCAGCTTGGCACGGGCAACCTGCGCGGCGACGCTGTCCATCCAGCGCAAGGTGGTGGTGCGCGGGTTCAAGGGGCCTTCGATGGCCTTCAATTCACTGGCGGTGAGGCTGCGTTGGGCGTGGCGGTATTGGCAGGCGAAGCCGATGCGGGGGGTGGTCATGGGGTGTCCTGGGCGGGCTCGAGTGCGGTGCAATACTGCATTCGAAAGGGGCGGCGCGCGAATGTTCAGTCGCGCGCCGCCGGAATGCAATACCATTACGCAGCCCTCCAGTTTGCACCGCCTCAGTGGCGGCGCGCCCGGCCCTTGCTGTTCACAGCCATTCGGCGCGCAAGATTTCACAGGCTTTCACGCGCTTTACCGAATCTTTACCAAACGCAGACCTCCCCTTACACGGATCCGGTGTTTCATACGTCCATGGCGAACCCACTTACTTCGCCAGAGGAGACACCATGATTTCGAAGATGACCCAAGCCCTGATCCTGTCTGGTTGCCTGCTGGCCGCAGGCGCTGCCTCGGCTGGCGAACGCGATGTGATTGTGCCCGTCATCGCCGGAGCTGCCGTCGGCGCCGTGCTGGCGACCGTGATCGCCGATGGCGGCCACGACCACCACTACCGCCCGCAGTATTATCAACCTCGTTATCAGCCCCAGTACCAGCCTGTGGCCTACGTGCCGGTAGCCCCGCGGTATGAATACCGCCGCTACGCACCGCCGCCACCACCGCCTGGCTACTACGGCCACGGCCGCGGCTGGGACCGTGGCTACGACCATGGTCGTGGGGATGGCCGCTGGTAAGGCAGAGGCGGCTTGAAGCCGGACGCCGGTACCACTGAGGTACCGGCGTTTTCGTTTCCGCTCAGCACTCGTAGCAGCCTTCCTTGCCCTTTCGCTTCAGCTGCGCCCGGTGCTGGTGCGGCTGCTGTGGGCCCCGGCCTCAAGCTGAGTCTTAGGCGCCGGAGCGTCCGCAACCCGGGCCAGGCTGCGCATGCCCCAGTAATACTCCAGGCTTGCCGCCAGCCATACCGAGTACGTCAGCAACTCGACGCCTTCCTCGACGGTGGTCTTGGCCAACCGTGCATAGCCACCTTGCAGGATCAGGTGCCACAAGTCGCCCATGCCGAACACCCGGGAAAATACCAGCACGGCCAGGCCAGTGCAGAGGCCGCCGAACTGTGGCGATCGGGTAAACGCGGCGAGGTCGGCGAGCGTGTGTTCGCGGTTCTTGCGCAGACACGCGAAGCGGATCGACAACACCGCCACCAGCAGGAACGGCCAGCACCAGGCGCTGTGGCTGATGGGGTCGAACAGGCCATCCAGCTCACGCATCAGCAAGCAGGCGAAGAAGCCGCCGGCCAGGGCGTTGAAGCCCCTGTGCCCGGGCGCTGCGGGCGCGAACCAAAACAACAGGGCGCAGGCGAACAGCATCAGCTCCTGGACCACTTCAGTGAACGACAGCTCGAGTATCTGGGTGTGGAACACCGCGATATCCAGCCAGATCATGCCCAGCGCGAACGCCACCAGAAAAAGGCGCAGCAGGACGCTGCGACCGGCGAGTAGCAAATCTTTCAACAGCAAATCCAAAATCTTATTCCCACAGCCAGCGATCCAATTGAGCGGGGAAGTAAACGAAATTTTGACAATCAGTTCACATTTTTATTATCAATTAACGTAATCGATGGAATTCATGGAACGAATTCACAACCGTTCACCTTCCCCCTGGCGGGGCGCGCAAGGGCAACGTCAGACCTAGCTCCAATCAGAGCGTGAGAAAAATGTGAAAAGTGTGTCAGGTTTTTGTTACTGTATATTTCTGTATTTAATACGCATTCTCAGTAACAATCACATTCTCATTAACGCCATCAGGAATGACACCCTTGAAACCTCGCCTCTCAGCCAGCTTGCTGCTCGCCGGCGCCTGCAGCGCCCTGCCTGCCACCTATGCTGCGGATCAAGTCACCCTGCCGTCCACTCAGATCGAGGACAGCGCCCTGACGGTCGACGGGCCGAGCGTGGGTTATCAAGGCCAGCCAGCGTCGAGCACCACCAAGCTGGGGCTGACGGACAAGGAAACGCCGCAGGGTGTAACCACCATTACCCGCGCACAGATGGAAGACTACAAGATCAACGGCATCAAGGACGCCCTGCGTTCCGCGCCGTCGGTGACGGTCGAGCAATCCGAGACCGACCGTACCGAATTCACATCGCGCGGCTTCGACATCACCAGCTTTGAGTACGATGGCATGGGCATGCCGTTCGCACAGACGCTGTTGATCGGCGATCAAGACATGGCAGAGTTTGACCAGGTCGATGTGCTGCACGGCGCCAACGGCCTGATGAGCGGCACAGGCAACCCCTCCGCCACGGTCAACTTTGTGCGCAAGCGCCCCACCGATACCTTTCAGGCGCAGATCGACACCAGTGTTGGCGCTTGGGACAACCGCCGCGTCGGCGTGGACGTCTCCGGGCCGTTGACGCCGAGCGGCAACGTGCGCGGGCGCTTTATCTATGCCCATGACAAGGGCAACTCCTGGCTCGACCAGTACAGCCATGAGCGCAACGTTGCCGCCGGCCTGCTGGCTTTCGACCTGTCGGACGCCGACACGCTGACCGTTGGTTTTTCCCAGCACAACAGTGACTCCAACGGCAGCAGCTGGGGCAACCTGCCGGTGATCGACGGCAATAACCAGCCGATTCACTACAGCGGCCGCAGCACCAGCGTCGGCCAGCCGTGGACGTACTGGAACATGCATACCCAGCGTGCCTTCGCCGAGCTCAAGCATGACTTCGGCAATGGCTGGAATGGCACTGTCACTGCCACTGGAATTACCGAATACCAGAACACCAGCATGCTGTACGTAGGCTCGGTCAACGGCGACGATGCCGACGTATACGCAGGGCAAACCAGCAGCAAGGCTCACGAAATGATCGGTGAAGCCAAGGCTTCCGGGCCGTTCAGCCTGTTTGGCCGCGAACACCAGCTGACGTTGGGCGTGAGCTATGGCCGCACCCATCAGCTGGCACGTGAATACGATGCAGTGGCCGACAGCGGCAGCTTCACAACGTCGTATTCCCAGCTCCTGGCCGGCAACATGGCGGAGCCTGCGTTCTCGTATACCGGCGACTACAATACGCAAAACTTCACCGACATCCAGAAGAGCGTGTTCGCCGCTACCCGCTTCACGTTGACCGATGACCTGCACTGGATCGCCGGCGCGCGCATGATGAGCGCCGATGGCTCGGGCGACAGCTACGGCTCCGATCACTCCCTGCGCGTCCACGGCAAGGTGACGCCGTACACCGGCCTGGTCTACGACTTGACCCCTCAATGGAGCGTCTACACCAGCTGGACCAAGATCTTCAACCCGCAATACGGCTACGTCGGTTTCGATGGCAAAATGCTCGCGCCACTTGAAGGTAAAAGCCTTGAAGCCGGCGTGAAAGGCGCTGTGATGGACGACCGCTTGAAGCTACAAGCGGCTGTATTCAAAAGCGAGCAAGACAACGCGGTCAACACCAGCGACTACGCGTTCGACGGCAGCCAATACCGCTACGGTACAGCTAACTACAAGACCCACGGCCTGGAACTGGAAGCCTCAGGCGAAGCGCTGCCAGGCCTGAACCTGCTGGGTGGCTACACCTACGTGCACATCGAAAACGACGACGATGAAGAGGCACGTAAATATGTGCCGAAGCACAGCTTCCACGGCATGGCCAGCTACCAGTTGCCCGGTATGCCGAAAGCTCATGTCGGCACCCGCGTGAGCTGGCAGAGCGCGGTACAGAGCGACAGCCTGAGCTATGTGCGCCAGAACGCCTACGCCCTGGTCGACCTGATGGCCAGCTACGACATCGACAACCACTGGAGCACGGCCCTGAACCTCAACAACGTCACCGACCGCAAATACCTGCTGTCGATGTACAGCCAGACCGCCTCCAACTACGGCGCGCCGCGCAACCTGACCGCCTCGGTCACCTGGAAGTACTAAAGCTCTGACCTGGGCCCAGCAACGCTGGGCCCACCATTGCGAATCAAAAAAGCACCTTCCCCGAAACCCCCGGCTGCACCTCCCCACCGACCCACACCACGCCCTCCACTCGCTCGATATGCACCCGCCCGCGGCGCCCGATCACCGTGCCCTGGCTCACGGTATAGCGCTCACTGAATCTTGTGGGCGTCCGGCTTGCCGGCGATGGCGTACTTGCAGCCCCCATCGCCGGCAAGCCGGACTCCCACGAAGTACCTATAAGCCACTGCGCCAGGCTGGCATTCAGGCTGCCGGTGACCGGGTCTTCACACCCCTCTTCAGCGATCAGCGCGCGCACCTCGTAGTCGGCCTCGGCGCCCTCGCCCGTCCACGGCGCGATCACACCTACATTCAGCCCCTTCAGCGCGGCGTAGTCCGGCTTGATGCCCAGCACCTCGTCACGGCTGCCCAGCAATACGCCCAACCAGCCGGGCCCGTTATCGACCCAGTTGCTGGCCAGGATCTGCTCGGCCGTCAGCCCCAGGCCCTCGCGCACACGGCTCAGGGTTTCGCCATCCAAAGGCCCACTGCGCAGCAACGGCGGCGCCGAAAACGCCAAGCGCTCGCCTTGGCGCCGGATGCGGATCAGGCCCGCCGCGCATTCCTGGATGATTTCGTCGTCGGCCACGGCTGCATGCTGGCCGAGCCACACCTTGCAGGTGCCCAAGGTGGGATGGCCAGCAAACGGCAGCTCGCGCGCGGGGGTGAAAATCCGCACGCGGTAATGCGCACCGGGGGTTTTGGGCTTCAGCAGGAAGGTGGTTTCGGCGAGCTGGGTCCAGCGCGCGAAGGCCTGCATCTGTTCGGCGGTCAGCGCGTCGGCGTCCGTGACCACCGCCAGGGCGTTGCCCTGGTAAGGCTGTTCGGCGAACACATCCACTTGGTCGAACTGCAGGGAAACGGGCATCGGTAAGGTCCTTGAAAAGGCAGGGAAGCCTTACCCTACCGCGCCCGCCGCCGGGCTGAAAGATACAGACACGGCGGATTCAGAGCATACAGATTGGCTTTTAACCGGCCACCCGATAACGCTCGGCCGGCTGCGCCTGGCGCAGGTCCGACAGCAGCAGTTGCCGCGCACCGTCCAGCGCGTCCCAGCGTTCGGCAACGTGCAGCGGTGGAATGGTCACGAGCTCGCGGCGGTCGTAGCCGACCAGCGCGGCATCGACCAGGTCGTCGACTTCCATCACTTCCGGCAAGGTGTCGATATCCATGCCCGAACGCTGCCAGATTTCCGTGCGGGTAGCGGCTGGCAGCACGGCCTGGATGTAGACGCCCTTGCTGCCCAACTCGACGTTCAGCCCCTGGGAGAGGAACAGCACGTAGGCCTTGGTGGCGCCATAGACGGTCATGTTGAGTTCCGGCGCCAAGCCGACTACCGAACCGATATTGATGATGCTGCCCTCGCCCGCCTCGGCCAGGCGTGGGGCGATGGCGGCGGCCAGGCGAGTCAAGGCGGTGATGTTGAGTCCCAGTACGCCCTCGATGCTCTGCACCGATTGCTGCACGAAGGCGCCCGACTGGGCGACACCGGCGTTGTTGAGCAACACGCCGATACGCGCGTCTTCACGCAGGCGCTGTTCGACCAGGGCCAGGTCGGCGGGCTGGGTCAGGTCAGCCTGCAGCACGTCGATGTTGACGCCGCTTTGCTCGCGCAGTTGCGCCGCCAGGGTATCCAGCCGCGCCTTGTCGCGGGCTACCAGTACCAGGTCGTGGCCGCGGGCGGCGAAGCGCTTGGCGTAGGTGGCGCCGATGCCGCTCGAGGCGCCGGTAATCAGAACGGTTGCAAGCTTGCTCATGGGGTTGCTCCTGAAAATGCATGAATGCCGAGTTGGCGCCCGCCTGAGGAACTGGATGCGCTTCAAGACGGCTGGTTTTTATGATGATGACTGAAATCTAAACCGTCAAGCATTTTGATGTCGACTAACATCAATGTATGATGAACGCATTCAAGGCATCGAATTCGCGAGGTCCGCTATGAAAGTCAGCAAAGCCCAGGCGCAGGCTAACCGCGCCCATATCGTCGATACCGCCTCGGCGCTGTTCCGTGAGCGTGGCTACGATGGCGTCAGCGTCGCCGACCTGATGGGCGCCGCCGGTTTTACCCATGGCGGCTTCTACAAGCACTTCGGCTCCAAGGCCGACCTGGTGGCCGAGGCTGCGGCCTGCGGCTTCGCACAGATGGAGGAAAGAACGGCCCATGCCGAGCGCGGGGCGCTGATCCGCCAATACCTGTCGCGCGAGCATCGTGACGCGCCGGGGGAAGGCTGCATGATGGCCGCCCTCTCGGCCGACGCTTCGCGCCAACCGCAACAGGTCAAGGCCGTGTTTGCCGCAGGCATCGAGCGACAATTGGCCAAGGTGGAAGCGGGGGATAGCGACGCGCGCGCCCAGCGGATGGATGCCATCGCGCAATTGGTCGGAGCGCTGGTGCTCTCCAGGGCCTGCCCGGACGACTCGCCGTTGGCCAACGAGATTCTCGAAGTGTGCTGCGCAGCGGCGCTCAAGCGCCTGGCAGAGCAGTAACGGCGCTTCGTTCCCACCTTCCGAACGCAGGAAAAAGCCAGCGCAGTGAATTATTTAGCGTCCCTTTGTCTCTGATACAAGAGGCCCGGCCCGTCTGCCATGACGCGGCCGCGCAAACGTCCAAAGGCTCTGGGTAATTCGCATGAAATTAGGCAAAAAGCGCGTCAAGCCGTTCGGCTTGCAAGACATCACCATCGTCGACGACGCCAAGATGCGCAAGGCGATCACCGCCGCCGCACTCGGCAACGCCATGGAGTGGTTCGACTTCGGCGTCTACGGCTTCGTCGCCTATGTGCTGGGCAAGGTGTTCTTCCCCAGCGCCGACCCCAGCGTGCAGATGATCGCCGCCCTGGCGACCTTCTCGGTGCCTTTCCTGATTCGCCCCCTGGGCGGCGTGTTCTTCGGCGCCCTGGGCGACAAGTACGGGCGGCAGAAGGTCCTGGCCGCGACCATCGTGATCATGTCCCTGAGCACCTTCGCCATCGGCCTGATCCCCTCCTACGCCTCGATCGGCATCTGGGCGCCGATCCTGCTGTTGCTGGCCAAGATGGCCCAGGGCTTCTCGGTGGGCGGCGAATACACCGGCGCCTCGATCTTCGTCGCCGAATACGCCCCCGACCGCAAACGCGGCTTTCTCGGCAGCTGGCTGGACTTCGGCTCGATCGCCGGTTTCGTGGTGGGCGCCGGCGTGGTGGTGGCAATTTCGACCGTGGTCGGTGAAGAGAAATTCCAGGAATGGGGCTGGCGCCTGCCGTTCTTCCTCGCCCTGCCCCTGGGCCTGCTGGGGCTCTACCTGCGTAACGCGCTGGAAGAAACCCCGGCCTTCCAGCAGCACGTCGAAAAGCTTGAACAAGGCGACCGCGAAGGCCTGGCCACGGGCCCGCAGGTGTCGTTCAAGGAAGTGGTCACCCAACACTGGCGCAGCCTGGTGACCTGCGTGGGCGTGGTGGTGGCGACCAACGTCACCTACTACATGCTACTCACCTACATGCCCAGCTACCTGTCCCACAACCTGCACTACAGCGAAAACCGCGGCGTGCTGATCATCATCGCGATCATGGTCGGCATGCTGTTCGTGCAGCCGCTGTTCGGCCGCTTGAGCGACAAGTTCGGGCGCCGGCCGTTTATCCTCTGCGGCAGCATCGGCCTGTTCTGCCTGGCCATCCCGGCCTTCATGCTGATCACCAGCGGCAAGGTCGGCCTGATTTTCAGCGGCCTGCTGATCATCGCGGTGCTGCTCAACTTCTTTATCGGCGTGATGGCTTCGACCCTGCCCGCGATGTTCCCCACCCATATCCGCTACAGCGCCCTGGCCAGCGCCTTCAACATCTCGGTATTGATCGCCGGCCTGACCCCGACCCTGGCGGCCTGGCTGGTGGAGACCACGCAGAACCTGTACATGCCGGCGTATTACCTGATGGTCGTCGCCGTGATCGGCCTGGCCACCGGCCTGACCATGAAGGAAACCGCCAACAAGCCCCTGCGCGGCGCGGCGCCCACCGCCTCGAACATGGACGAGGCCAAGGAATTGCTGGAAGAGCACCACGACAACATCGAGCAGAAGATCGAAGATATCGACGCGCAGATCGCCGAACTGCAGGCCAAGCGCGAGACCCTGGTGCAGCAGCATCCGCGGATCGATTGACCCCCGTCGCGCCTGCAGCTCTGCCGTACCGCGTGAGGCGGCTATACTCGCCTCACGCGCTCGATGCGTCCCATTCCTGGACGCCGCAGCCCACCAGGCAGACCACGTGAAGCATTCCAGAATTATTGCAACGCTGCTCTGTGCATCCCTCAGCTCCATGGCCGTGGCGGGCGCTTATCAGGTCGTCACCGAGGAGTGGGCGCCGTACAACTACCTGGAAAACAACCAGATCACCGGCATGACCACCGATATCGTGCGCGCCATCATGGCCCGTACCGGCGACCATTTCGACATCGAGCTGGTGCCCAGCATGCGTGCCTCTTACGTACTGAAAGGCCACGCCAGGACCATCATGTTTTCCATGTTCCGCACCCCGGAGCGCGAAACCCAGTTCAAATGGGTGGGGCCGATCGTCGAAGAGGCCATCTACCCCTATCAACTGGCCAAAGCCCAGCCGCCAGTCACGACTCTGCAGCAATTGCTGCAAGCCCCGCAGATCACCACGCGGCAAGCCGGCCTGCTGCCCGACACCTTGGAGGCCAAGGGTTTTACCAACCTCGACCGCAGCGCCAACGGCAACCTGCAGCTCTACCGCATGCTGATGGCCGGGCGCACCGGCATCATCGTCGGCGACACGCCAACCGGCGTGGCCTACTACAGCCGCCAGCTGAACATCGCCCCCGGTACCCTGCGGCAAGTCCCGGTCGAGCTGTATCGCTCGTCGCTGTACATCGCCTTCAGCCGCGATTCCGACGACAAACTGGTGGCCGCCTGGGCCAGCGCCCTGGAGCAGATCAAGCAATCAGGCGAACTGGCGCGCATCGAGAAAAAATACGAGACGCTTGGCCAGCCCTGACCCTTCGCAGGTCGTGTGGTTTCATGGTAATTGTGTAGGCATGACGGCGCCCGGCCGTTCGGCACGCCCTTCCCGCACTCGGAGCCCCCATGAAGCCCACGTCCCTCGGCCCAACGCCTATCGATGCCGCCCAGCGCCAAGCCATCAAGCCAGTGCTCTGCTATCCCACAGGCCGGCTGCCGCGGGCGAATATCGGCGCCTACCGCGCCATTCGCGGGGGCATGAAACACGTCAAGACCGTGGTGGTGCCCGCCCGCGATGCCGCCACGTTCAGCGTGCCGGCCGGCAGCTTCTTCCGCATCGTCTGCACGGAGGGCTCCCAGGTCGGCGACCTCAACCTGTTCAGCCAGCACGACCTGCACGAGCGCTTCTACTCCGGCAAGACCCGCGCCCTCAACGGTACCCACCTGGGCACCGGCGACCAGTTGTTTTCCAGCTTTCCCTACCTGCGCCCCATGGCCACCATCACCCACGACACCCTCGGCTGGTACGGCTTCGACGAATTCGGTGGCGCCGTGCACGACGTCATCGGCACCCGCTGCGACCCCTACACCCACAACCTGCTGAGCGGCGGCGGCCAGTACCACCACTGCTGCCACTCCAACCTGACCCGCGCCCTGGCGGCCGACACCGGCCTGGCCCTGCAAGACGCCGAGCCCCATGTGCACGATGTGCTGAACGTGTTCATGTGCACCGGCTTTACCCGCGACACCGGGCAATACTTCATGAAAGCCAGCCCGGTGCGGCCGGGGGATTACCTGGAGTTCTTCGCCGAGATCGACCTGCTGGGTTGCCTGTCGGCGTGCCCGGGTGGGGATTGTTCGGCGGAGCACTCTTCGGATTCGGCGAAGTGTTACCCGCTGTTGGTGGAGATCTATGAAGCAGCGGCAGCGCCGCAGGGATGGGTTGCGCCGCGGGTCAGTGGGTATGATCGCACTCATGGAGTCTGACCTTCAGCTGCCCTGCTGCGACGCCGGCAACGCGAAGCGTTGATGACAGAGCAAACACCAGACCACCCCCACCACCAATAGCGAAATAGCAGCGAGCTCGACCAGCGACGGCAGCCGCTGCTCCCACAGAAAGCCCAGCGACAACGCCGCGAGCGTCTCCACCACAAGCACCTGGCCACTCAACGCCAATGGCAGCAGCCGGCTCGCCTGGTTCCACAACGCGCTGCCTATGACCGAGGCCAACAACGCAACGCCCGCCGCCACGGCGATAAAGCGCAGCAAGACCGGCGTCGCGAGCCCCTGAAGGTCGGCCCCTGCCAGCGGGTAGGCCAGCACCAGCGATTGCGCGCCGGTCATCACCCCCGTCAGCAGCGCCCAGTCGTGGGCACTGGCCTTGGCGACGGCCAGGCGCCGCGAGTTGCTGACCGCGTACCAGCTCCAGGTAAGCAATGCGCCGAATGCACAGACCAGCCCCAACCCATCATGCTTGGCGCCGGCTTCCCTGCCAGTCTCGAGTGCATGAAAGCTGATCAAGGCAACACCCACCACCGCGCAGCACAACGATGGCGCCAACTGTGCCAGGGGTACCGCGTGCGAATCCTTGCGGCCTGCAAGCGCGACGATGACGGGAATCAAACCGACGATCAGTGAAGTGCTGGCCACACCGGCGTGTTGAACGGCGGTGCCGACCAGCGAGTAGTACAGCAGGTTGCCGACCAGGCTGAGCCAGAACAACGAGAGCCAATCCGCTCGGGACATGGACGCGCAGACCGTCCGCCAACGCGGCAGCAGCAACAGCACTGAAAAAACGCCATAGCAGAGGAACCTGAGCACGGCGAAAGCCGTTCCGGACAAGCCAGGGGTCAAGGCGGGCCCCAGGAAAATGACCCCCCAACACAAGCCCGCGCCGATGCCGCAGCCAATGCCTCTGGTTAACGATGGATAGGTTTGCATCTGCGGCCTGCCTTGATTGATATCGAGGCAGTGTGATGATTTTGCAGCCCGAACGTATTGCTCGAAACTGCGTTTCTCTTTACCCAGGCTGCCGCGCGGCTGCCCGGCAGGCAGCGGGCGTGATACCGCACAGCCGGCTCATCGCCCGGGTAAATGCGGCCTGGTCGGCATAGCCCGAGCGCAGCGCGATGTCGACAATGGGCAGATCGCTTTCGGCCAACCATTTGCGTGCATGGCGCATGCGAATCTGCGACAGCAGCGCTTGCGGCGCCAGATCGAAACGCTCAACGACGCGCTTGTGCAACTGGCCGACGCTGAGGCCGGCGGTGCGGGCCATGGCCTCGTTGCTCCACGCCGCCCCGGGATTGGCCTCGAGGCGCGCCAGCAGCACCTCAATACCTGAAGGCCTGTGGCCGGTACGGTCAACCAGCACACCGAGAAGCAGAGGCACCAAGTGGGCCGAATGTGCAACCAGTGACGCGTTGCCGGCCAGGTCGGCAAATTCGATCAACCGCCTGGCGCTCTCCGAAATCGGTAAATACACCTGCCGTGCCAGAGCGTTCAAAGCAGCCTCCGAGAGCCAATCGGCGGGGCAATCCAATACCAGAAACCGCCCACTACGCTCCGCCACCTGGGAATGCCTCGCACCGGGCGCGACCCACGCGGCCAAAGAGGGATCCAGACAATCCGCCCGCCCCTGAACCTCTATGTCCATGCGCCCGCGGACCGGCAGCACGACTTGCGCGAAGGCATGGCTGTGGTGCTGGGATTCGCCTTGATAGGAGCGGATTTCGAGGGAGGGAAACATGAGATGTTCCGAGGGGTATGGCCGGGTGGTGATTTTAGCATGAGCGACCACCGACTGGTCGGGATAGGTGCCGGCTGCCTACCGCTCGTCGACTATATATCAATTTGCCACCATCCCGGTGAACCAGAATTTGGTGCGCTTCGTAGATAGGGGTAGCGGGCTGCAATGACACGGAAACACATGGTAAATACACCTAATGATTAGGAAGCGCCCGCCTCGCGCTGTTACCCCTAAACATTGAAGGTATTACCCATGAAAATCGCCTACGCGCTCTCCGCTGCTCTGATCTGCGTACTTGCTGGATGCGCGTCCACTTCTGCCGGCTCGGTCGGCGCGGTGTTCCACACTTCCTCCGGGCAGCAAATCACGGCGGCGACCGCACCGCAGTTCAAGGATGGCCGTTACGAGTTCGTGGATGCGCAAGGCAACAAGCAGTCGCTGTATCTGTCCCGGGTGACTTCGGTGTCGAAGCCGTAATTATCGGTTCCGCCAGTCGGGAGTCTGCGGCGTGAGCTGCAGACTCCCCCTGGGTTTGATGAGCGCAAGCCGGCATCACTCCTTGGTCAGATCAACCAACGGCGTCTGCCGTACCTCGGTTTCGCGCCCAGCCTGGATATCGCTGACCTGCTTCAAGGCGTTGTCCACCGCCGCCTTGTCCGCCAACAAGCTGTAGCTGATGCGGAACTGCTTGTGTTCCTTCGGCGCAATGGTCGGTACTAGGTTCAGTGGCCGCTGGTAACGGCGGTTGTAGGAAAAACTGGTCCCCGGTTCCAGCCCTGTGACATAGCCCTGGCCCTGAGTATCGGTGTTCTTCCACAGGGAAAACACGGGCAGTGTCCGAGCGTTGAAACCGACCGAAACCCCCAGGCTGCCAGCCTTGTTATGCAAGACGGTCAACGTATCACCGTTGGCATCGGCATAAGGCACCACGTTATAAACCGTTTCGTCGTAGTCCTTGGTGGGTGCGCGATAGGTTTGCCAGTCGGGCAGATCGGCCTTGGCGTTGTCGTTGAACGGCGACACCTGTTTAACCGGCGCGGCGAAACGTGCGCCCTGCTCCAGGAATGGGGTGCTGAAGTTACTGTGATACAGCGCCTGGTATTCCTTCGGATAGTCGCCATTATTGGTCAGGGTGTCGTTGAGTGCAAACACCACGCTGCCGGGCTCGGTCACCAGCTCGGTCGCAACGGAGAAGTCGACCTTCTTGAACGCCTGCTCTTTCAGTTCGCCGCGCAGGGTGATGGCGTACGGTGGTTTTGCGTCGATGTGCAGGGTGACCTTGCTCGCAGGAATGTTCGCGGCCCGACCGTGCAGGGTCAGCAGTTCGCCGTTGTCGACGCCGGGATGGCCAACCCATTCGTACCCGCAGCGCACGACCAGCTCATTGAAGCCTTCCAGCCACCCCAGGCCACCGCGGCCATTAAGCTCGATGAAGGCCGGGTTGACCACTTCCTTGACCGGCGAATCCCAGCCCATGCGCACATTGCCGACCGAGGCCTGCAACACGTTCATGCCGCGCGTCGGCACTACCGAGAGTTTCATCGTACCGTTATCGATGTCGACGATGCTGACACCCTCCTGCCGGCCCCCGTGCAAGGTGCGCAGGGTGACGCTGAAGGGTTTGGCGGTTTTTACGCCGAGTGACTGGCTGGTGATCTGCCAGTTCTGCGCGGCTTTGTCGGTGTCGAGCAGAACGTAATCCCAAGCCATGGCGTGGGAGGCAGCGGACATTGCGCCGAGGGCGATGATGAGTTTGAGCGGAGTCATGGCTGTAGCCTTTCTTGGAGTTGTGCCCTTTTTATAGACTCGAAGAAACGTTTCAGCAAGCAAATGCCAGGATCGAGGCGGATACCTGACGCCAAATAAAAGTAGCCAATCGCCATCACTTTTGTAAGACTTCGCACACATTTAACCTCGCGAGCCCGCTAGCCAGCGCCTCGCAGGCGAGACCGTGATGATCAAGGATGAAACAGCAAGCCATGCAAGGACACCCAGAAAGCACGTCGGCCCCTTCGACCTGCGAGGCAACGGCGATCGAAAAGCGCGTGCCCACCATTGCGCAACTGCGCCACCACCTCGGCAATCCTTCCTTGCTATTGAGGGCCCTCTTCACCCGCTGCAAAGTTGAATTACGACGTCCTTGCAAATTTATCGGGGCGCTGCGCCAAACCCCTTACAAACACATCTTCGCGCAACTCATAAAGCCACGGACCTGGGGAATCGCCCTGTTCATCTTCGTCTCTTGGATGGGCAGCCTGCTGGTGCTGGAATACATCGACCCGTTTGGCATCAGCCATGCCTCCGAGGCCCACTCTGACGACCTGTTTCAGAAAGTCGCTTCTTCGTTCTACCCCAAAAGCGCGCAGGACAAGATCGCCGTGGTGTTGATCGACGAACAGACATTGCGTAGCCGCGGTGAGTCCTGGCCACCCCGGTACGCCTATTACCAGGATGTACTGCGGCGGGTCGTCAAGCAGAAACCGGCGGCGGTGTTCATGGATTTGCTGCTGGAGGACAAGCGCAGCTACGACGATTCGCTGCAGCCCAGCCGTGCGGCAATGGGCCAACTACTGAGCGAACACCCAGTGCCGTTCTACCTCGCGACCCTGGACGCGCAGGGCGAAAGCGTCTTCGCAGGCGTCCCTGGCGTGCACAGCGCGATGGCCGGGTGGAGTGGGCATGGGCGCGACTACCCTTTGCTGGTGGGGCCGGGCCATTACTTTGCCGACGGCCAACGTATCGGCGAGGAATCAGAAGCAGAGGCGCCAGAGCACTGCACCTCGGACACGCAACCCACCGCTGCCCTGCTCCTGTACAAGGACCTATGCGCCAGCGATGCGACTGCGGGGTGCCCGGCATTTGATGAAAAGGCCTTTTGCAAGGCCATGGCCGTACAGTGGGGGCGCAACGTCGCGCCGGTGGTCAGCGATCGTGCGTTGATTTCCAGTAGCCAATGCTCTCCCGACGACCCCTCATTCAGCACACGGATAGACAGCGCCTTCACAAGCCTGGTAGCAGCATTCAACTCCGGTCGTGACGAAAGCGCTGTGGATCGAGTGCGCCAGCCCTGCCCTTACGCGATCACGATCAAGGAGGAAGACCTGACCTCGGAAAAAGCCCAAGGCCTGCTGGAAGGTCGTGCCGTGTTGATCGGCCAGAGCCTGCGCGGCATCCACGATATCGTCGAAAGCCCGGTGCATGGGCAGATCCCCGGCGTTTACCTGCATGCGATGGCCCTGGACAACCTGCTGAACTGGCATACGTCCTACTACAAGCCCGACGGTAGTCCGTGGCTAAAACTGCTAATGGGCTTGCTGGTCTCGTGGATCGCCGCCGCGCTGCTGCGGGCAGACCCACCCCGCATGAATTTCTTGCTGCGCTCGATCGCCATCTTCCTGGTACTGGGCGCCGGCCTCGTCGACTACTACTGCCTGCACCACCCAACACTCGATTGGCTGGGCCTGCTGGTCGTCTACGAACTGGTAAAACGCATTCTGGAATCAGCCGAAACAACCGAACCCACCCCCTCGCACATGGAGATTTCCACATCATGAAAGGACTCAACCCCCTCAAGGCCCTGACGCTTTGCAGCCTGGTACTGGGCGCACAGCTTGCACACGCAGCCGAGCGAAACGTTCGGTCGTTAACGGGGGATCCTGTGAGCACCTATGACCTCAAGGCCGATTATTTCGTGCAGGGCCAGGCGTTGGCCAAAAATGCCTTCACCCTACCGGCACCCGTGCTGGAAGAAAGCCCCAAGGGCTACGTCAAGGTAGCGGTACAAGGGCGCGAGGTGTGGCTGGACATGATGGATGTGGCGGTGTACCCGCCCAAAACATCGGGCAAGACCGGGTGCGTGGCCACGGGCACCGGCCAGCGGGCGAACGTCGGCCGAGGCATGGGCGAGGACTGCAAATGAGGACGGCGCGGGCGATCACCTGCCTGTTGCTGATGACGCTGTCCGGTTGCGCACAGATGCCCAAGGTCCAGCTGCCCATGGGCAGCCCAAAGATCGACCCCAGCCTGACGCTCTACGATAACCACTTCAAGGGCGCACCCGCAGGAAAAAGCCTGATCGCGCCCACCACCCCGTTCAGCAGCACGCTCCAGCGCCAAGCCATTGGCGTGGTACCCGACCCGGTGCTGGACAGCTACCTGAACGGCGTGTTGGCACGCCTGCAAAAAGTTATCCCCGGCGAGCCGGTACCTGCACGGGTATACATCAGTCCTGATACCGCATTTACCGCTTCCAGCTACGAAGACGGCGGTATCTACATCCCCTACAAGGTGCTGGCGACCCTGCAAAGCGAGGATGAACTGGCAGCGCTGATCGGGCATGAGTACTCCCACGTACTGCTGCGCCACTACAGCACCAACTGGGTCAATACCGCGGCCAACCTCACCTACTCCGCCGCCAACATTGCCATCAACAAGAAGGTCGGCAAGGCCACCGACACCAATGTGCTAGGCATGGCCGTGGCGAACGAGGCGACCCTGGGCATCTCTCAGGTAGGTATCATGCCCGCCCTCACTCGCGACCAGGAAAACGATGCCGACCGCCTGGGCGTCGACCTGATGATCAAGGCCGGCTATTCGTATATCGGTAACCTCGACCTGTTGTCACGCATGCAGGATTGGGATGCCCGCAACGAAGCCATCGCCCAGCAGCGCAAGATCAATTACATCAACCTGTTCTCGGCCTCCGATAAAAGCTTCCTGGCCAAGGCTATCGACGGCAAGATCGACAGCTTCGAACAGCAGATTGGCGACTTCATCCGCACCACCTCCCTGCACCACGAACAAGGCGAAGACCGCGCCACGCTTTTGCGCGACTACTTGAAGCAGCATTATCGCGGTGTGGATCGCCCCCCCGTGAACACCGCCGCGTACGCCAAGACCATGGGCAGCGCCCACGCCGCAAGCCTTTTCAGCGGAGTCGACGACGCCTATCAATCGTCCATGGCCTTGCAGACCAACAAGCCGCGCGACGCGTTGAACTATGCCCAGAAAGCCTCCCGCTCGGCCGCCAGCCAGGCACCGTTCGTCAAGCACGTGCTTATCAACGCCTTGGCGCTCAATGGCAAGGCGGCCGAGGCCCACGACTTGCTCGAGCGCGGTATCAGCCAGCGCGACACGCTGTTTGTGGACAACAAGCTGATGCTCGACGTGCTCAAGGGCAAATCGCCAGACAAAGCCTTGGTATTGGCACAGGAAAGCTACGACCAGTTCGGCGAATACCCCGAGCTTTACCCTGACCTCATCAGCCTGAACAAAAAAATGAAAAACCCGATTGCGGTGATGAAGTTCTATGGCCTGTGTGCGGGCAAGTCGATGAGTGCCTCTAACAACGCCTTGCTGGCCAGCTGCAACAAGGCCAATAAGGAATGAGGCACTGGGGGGCATCAAAGCCCTAAAAATCTCCGCGCTCTGCTGGTGAGGCTGGCAGCTCAGTCTCCGAGTCGAGTATCGTTCCCCCCGGACGGTACTTGCAAAGGACCCATGCGATGGAATGCCAACCGACACTTTTCACCCACCGCCTGCTCCTCACGCCGCTGCAACTGACGGATGCGGCAGCGGTGCAGCAGCTCTTCCCGCAGTGGGAAGTCGTACGCTATCTGGACAGTCGCGTCCCCTGGCCCTATCCGGAGGACGGCGGCCTGGTCTACGTGCGGGACGTCGCCTTGCCTGCCATGGCGGCGGGTCAGGAGTGGCATTGGATGATTCGCGAGCGATCGCGACCGGAGCGCAGCATCGGCAGCATCAGCCTGTACGACCAGCCTGGTAACCACAGGGGCTTCTGGCTCGCCCCGCAGTACCAGGGCAATGGCTACATGCGCGAAGCCTGCACAGTCATCAACGCCTACTGGTTCGACACGTTACTGCGCCCCGTGATGCAGGTGCCCAAGGCCGTTGCCAACCACGCTTCACGCAAGGTATCTCAACATGAAGGCATGCGCCTGATCGGCACGCGCGACGGACACTTCGTGTCAGGCCCCATGGCGGTGGAAGTGTGGGAGCTCACTCGCAGCGAGTGGCTCGCAAAAAGGAAGCATCCTGCTAAGGGGCCGGCGCTTCAGGACGAAGCTCTTTCACGGGGCGAATCTTGAACCAGATGGAGTACATGGCTGGCAAGAAAACCAAGGTCATGACGGTTCCTCCCAGCGTACCTCCAATCAAGGTATAAGCCAGGGTGCCCCAGAATACCGAATGGGTCAGTGGGATAAATGCCAGGATGGCCGCCATCGCCGTGAGCAACACCGGCCGCGCTCGCTGCACAGTCGCTTCAACCACCGCGTGAAAAGGGTCGAGCCCTTGCTTTTCGTTGTGGTCGATCTGTCCGATCAGGATCAAGGTATTGCGCATCAGGATGCCGGACAAAGCGATCAACCCCACCAGCGCGTTAATACCGAACGGTTGGTTGAACAAGAGCAAGGTCGGTACTACTCCGACCAGACCAAGCGGTGCGGTAAGGAAAACCATCACCATCGCCGACAGCGACCGTACCTGGATGATGATGATCAGCAAGGTGATGGCAACCATGATCGGGAATAGCGGCAGCAACGCGACAGTGGCCTTTGCGGACTCTTCGATCGACCCCGCTTGATCGATGCGATAGCCGTCTGGAAGGCCGGCGATGATAGGCTGCAACGCGTTCATGATGTTCGAGGACACATCCGGCGGTTGCAGCTCTTCAGCAATATCGCCGCGCACGGTGATCGTCGGCATGCGGTCACGGCGCCGAAGAATGGGATCTTCCATGCGCACAGTGACTTCGCCTATCTGAGAAAGCGGAATCCGTTGGCCGGCCGAACCTACCAGGGTAAAGCCCTCGATCTTTGCAGGGTCCAGCCGTATACCCCCTGCTGCCCGCCCCAGCACTTCCACCGAACGAATATCTTCGCGAACAGCCGTTATCGGGACACCTGAGAGCAAGAATTGCAGTTGCTGGGCGACTGCGCTGGACGTGAGCCCAACTGCCTGCAACCGGTCCTGGTCGAGGGAGAAATGCAGTGTCGGCACCCGTGGGCCCCAGTCGGTATTGACCGTGCGCATCATAGGGCTTGCCTGCATGACGCTTTCCACCCGCCCCGCGATCTCACGCAATTTATCGGGATCCGGTCCCGTCACCCGGTAGGCAACAGGAAAGGGCGAATAAGGGCCGAAGACCAGCTGAGTGGCTCGAACGCGCGCCTCAGGTGCGAGCCCTTCCGCGACCGCTTCCCGAATACGCATCTTGAGCGCTTCGCGCGCCTCCTGGCTGTCCGTAAGCACCACGATTTTCGCGAACGATGGATCTGGCAACTCTGGCGCCATGGCCAGGTAGAAGCGTGGAGAGCCCTGCCCGATATAGGAGGTCACGATTTTCGCGGCACTCTGCTGTTGAAGCCAGGCCTCGATCTTCGCCGTCGTCGCGCTGGTTTGTTCAATTGAGGTGCCATATGGCATCTGCACCTCGATCAACACTTCTGGACGATCAGAGGTCGGGAAAAACTGCTTTTTGACCAGCCCCATTCCTACGATGGCCATGCCAAATATCAGGATGACCGCGCCTGCCACTAGCCATTTGAGGCCGATCACTCGGGCCAGGACCCGACGAAAACGGTTGTAATACCGCGTGTCATAGATCGCGGCATGCCCACCTTCGACCGGCTTGATGTCGGGTAGCAGCTTCACACCCAAATAGGGCGTGAAGATCACCGCGACCAGCCAAGAGGCGATCAGCGCGATGCCTACGATCCAGAACATGTTGCTGGTGTACTCACCGGCCGTAGACTGGGCGAAACCGTTGGGCATAAAGCCAACCGCCGTGACCAAGGTGCCGGCCAGCATGGGCGCTGCGGTATGGCTCCAGGCATAAGCCGATGCCTTGAGGCGGTCATAGCCCTCTTCCATTTTCACCACCATCATCTCGATAGCGATAATGGCGTCATCCACCAAAAGCCCCAGCGCGAGGATCAGCGAACCCAAGGTAATACGGTCAAAGTTCTTACCCGACGCCTCCATGACCACGAACACGATAGCCAATGTGAGCGGCACCGCCGCCGCGACCACCACACCTACGCGCCAGCCCATGCTGAGGAAGCAGACCAACATCACCACCAGCAGCGCAACGAAGAATTTGATCATGAACTCGTCAACGGCCGAGCTGATGTTCACTGATTGGTCGGTGACCTTTGAAAGTGTCATGCCCAGAGGCATGCCCTGGTTGATTTTTACCGTCTCGGCATCCAGCGCTTTGCCCAGGTCCAGTCCGTTCCAGCCATCGCGCATGACGATGCCCAACAACAAGGCAGGCTCACCCTGGTTGCGGACCAGAAAGGTCGCGGGGTCTTCATACCCACGCTCAACCGTGGCCACGTCTGACAGCTTCAGGGTTCTAGCCTTAACGACAATCGGGGTATTGCGGATACTGTCGAGCTTGTCGAACGCTCCATCCAGGCGCAGCAGTACTTGCGGCCCGCTGGTTTCAATCGAACCGGCAGGCGTCAAGGCGTTCTGGCTGTTCAGGGCAGCAAAAATATCCTGGGGAGCAATTCCCAATGTCGCCAGCCGCTCATGGGAGAACGACACGAAGATGCGCTCGGTCTGCTCGCCAATGATATTGATCTTTTTCACGCCCGGTACATGCAGCAGGCGCTGGCGCAGCGATTCGGCATCGCGCACCAATAAACGTTGAGGCTCGCCTTTGGCCTTGAGCGCAAACAGTGCAAAGGTCACATCCGAGAACTCATCGTTGACCATCGGGCCGATAACGCCAGCAGGTAGCGTTTTGGCTGCATCGCTCAGCTTTTTACGCGCTTGATAGAACTCTTCCTGCACCTCGGATGGCGGCGTTTTATCCAACAGCGAAACCATGGTGAAGGCCATGCCTGGGCGGGTGTAAGTCTCGCTGCGGTCATACCATTTCAATTCCTGCATGCGTTTTTCAAGCGGCTCGGCGACTTGGTCCTGCATCTCTTGCGCGGTCGCACCCGGCCACACAGAGATGACGGTCATCTGTTTGACGGTGAATGGCGGGTCTTCTGCACGGCCCAACTTGAAAAATGAAAGCGTACCCGCGACGCCGATCAACAAAATGAGAAACAGTGTGATGGACCGTTCGCGAACAGCCAGTGCAGAAAGATTGAAACGGGACCCGCTCATGGTCGTTCCCCGCTGATACCGTTACTCGGCTGCTGGACCCGCACGTGCTCACCTTCGTGAAGTAAATGCGCTCCCAAGGCAACGACCTGTTCACCGGGCTTGACGCCGCCACTCACCGTTGCCGAGTCGTCGCTCAAACCAAGTAGCTGAACCGCGCGCCATGTGACTGTTGCCGGCGTCCCCGCAACGACCCAAACGCCCGGCCCGTTGCCCGAGTCGTAGAGGGCAGCCATTGGAACCGCGAGCGCTGGCTGGGCAGCCTTGCCGTCTGCAATACGCAGGGTAACGGTAGAACCCAGCGGCGCGTTGGCATGGGCGTCATCGAGCACATACCGTGCTTCGAACGTACGCGTGAGCGGATCAGCTGCGTCAGACAGCAGCCTCAGCCTAGCGAGAATTACCTTCGTATCACTGCCGTACAATTGAGCCTGGGCCTGGTCGCCAATGGCGGGGCGCACTGTTTCGGGCAAATGGATAATGGCCTCGCGTGGCCCCGCCTTTGCCAGCCTTACTACGGGTTGACCGGCGCTTACGACTTGCCCGGGCTCTGCCAGAGTCTCAATCACTACCCCGTCGGCATCGGCTAGCAAAATGGCGTAGCCCGTGGCATTGCGAGCAACATTGGCCTGGGCTTGGGCGGCGCTCAGTTCTGCCTTGGCCGTGTCGGCCATGGATTTGATCCGGTCGTAGGCCGAGGCGGAGATGGCGCCTGCGGCTACCAGGTCGCGATTTCGTGCTTCGTCATCTGCCGTTTGTTTAGCGCGTGCACCGGCGGCCGCCACGGCCTGCACTTGGGCTTGCGCCTGAAGACCAAGGTCGATGGGATCCAGTCGCATCAGGGGCTGCCCCCGCTTGACGGTCTGCCCAGTATCAACCAAGCGTTGCAGCACCTTCCCCGAGACACGAAAGCCCAAATCGCTTTGCACGCGAGCAACCACAACTCCGGTAAACGAATGCGATACGCCACGGGTACTCGCGACAGTAGCGGCTCTGACCAGGGGTGGTTGAGTTCGCGGATCGCGTTCGGTCGACGACTCACCGCACGCAGTCAAAACGAAAGGAAACAAGCAAACGGCAATGGTTGCAGATCTGGACCGGAGCATGGGATCCCTGACTCATATCAAGTGGACAGGGAACCGATTCTCCATTTAGTGACCATATTAGTCAATAGTCACACACCTAAGGCGCCAGGCTTCGCAGTATCAGGGCTGAGAGGTGCACCGGGGCCGTGGTCACAATATCCAGGTTGTACTGCAGCTGCACGGGGCTGATATAGGGCCGCATGACCAGATGAATCGCCTGAACGGCATCATCGAGTGGGGTCTTTCGCTCGAATTCGCCCGACTGCCGCCCTTCGAGAACAATCTCCCTGACCAGGACTCGCAGGCGCTCGTCGTGTGCCATCGCCGAGGGCCACTGGTCTCGTCCTGCTACGGCGGCTATGTCATAGAGCTTGCGGTCGTGAAAAAACAGATCACTGCCGGCCTCTACAAGCGCGCGGAACAGGCGCCGCAGCCTCTCGGAGGCCGTGGGTGCCTCTGCCATCGCCGCCTCGACGATGGCCATGATCATTGCCAGCCGGTTGGCGCAAATCACCTCACCGATAGCCTGTTTGGAGTCAAAGAATTTGTAGATGTAGGCTTTGGAAAAGCCAATGGCCTTGGCCAGATCGGAGACCGTGGTTTTCTCGTATCCGTAGTGACCGAAGTGCTGCGTGGCCGCTTCCACGACCTGGTCGCGAACGCTGTGGTCCGATGGCCCGCGCGGCGGAGTCGTCTTGGTTTGGTTTGTCATGTTTCCAGCTTAGCTCCACAAGCCCTGATTGACAACTAGTGACCATATTGTAATATCGTCACAACCGAAGTCAGATCAAGGGAAATTCAATGCGCTCGCTCTGTACGTATGCACTGGTCATCAGTACCAGCCTACTGGCGAGCTGCGCCGTGGGTCCGGATTATCAACGCCCCGACGCGCCGATAAAAGACCGATACCTGGCGCAACCGGGTATCGAAACCAATATTACCGTGGGTTTGGCAAGCAATGTCGTCTGGTGGCAAGGTTTCGATGATCCCTTGCTCAACGATTTGGTCTCGCAGGCACTTTCGAAGAATCTCGACCTGGCCCAATCCGACGCTCGCCTGACCCAAGCGCGGGCACAACTCGGTTTTGCAACGGCGACACTGCTGCCCTCTGGCAACATCAGTGCCCAGGCGGCACGCGCCTATCAGTCGGTGGAAACACCACTCGGCCAAGTCCTCGACTCGACGCCTGGCTATGGTCGCTACGGCAACGCCTACGAAACTGACCTCGGCGCCAATTGGGAGCTGGATGTGTTCGGCGGTCTGCGCCGCGGCAAGCAGGCGGCCTTGGCTGAGTATGAGGCCTCTGAAGCGGGCGTCATGGCGGCGAGGCTTGCAGTCGCGGCTCAAACGGCTGATACCTACATCACGCTCCGTGGCCTGCAAGCCCGATTGGCTATCGCCCAGCAGCAGGTCAAAACTCAGGAGGAGCTGCTAGAAAAGGTTCGTCTTCTCTACAGCAAGGGGCTGGCCCCGGAGTACGAACTGCGTCAGACGGAAGGTGAGCTTGCACTGGCGCAGGCGAGCGTGCCAGTTCTGCGCGCAGGCCTTGATGCGGCCATGAATGGCGTGGACATCATGCTTGGCGTACCCCCCGGCAGCCATCGTCAAATGTTGGCGACCGCCAGCGCTATTCCGCACCCTCCGCAGCTCACGGCGACCGGTACACCCGCAGACCTTTTACGCCGCAGGCCCGACCTCATCGTGGCAGAGCGTCGCCTCGCCGCCTCGAGCGCGCGCATAGGAGTGGCTGTGAGCGAGTACTACCCGAAGTTCTCCCTCAGTGCATTGATGGGCAGTGCGACAGCAGTATCAAGCGGCAATCTGTTCAGCAGTGGCGCGAACCAATCGGCAGCCATTCTAGGGCTGCGCTGGAGGCTGTTCGACTTTGGCCGCGTAAACGCTCAGATCGCGCAAGCCAAGGGCGCGGAAGCTGAAGCCTTGGCCGCATACCGCCAGTCAGTGTTGCAGGCCACCGCCGATGTTGAAAACGCATTCTCCGCTTTGGCCAACCGAGAAGCTCAGGCTGCAACGCTGAGCAGAGGTGAAACCGCTCTTGCCGCCGCTAGAGAATCTTCGTTCGTGGGCTACCAAAAAGGCGCGGTCAGCTTGATTGAGGTGCTGCGTGCCGATGAAAAGCTGCTGCTGACATCCGACGCGCGGGCCCAGGCGCAAACGGAGTCGGCGCGCTCCGCTGTAGCTGCATTCAAGGCCCTCGGTGGCGGATGGCAGCCGTCGCAGCCCATCGTTGGCAATCGTTAGTGTAGGAGCGGACCAAGGCCACATTGGGGTTTTGCTCGTGCTCATTCAGGTCTTCGGCAGGCCCCTGCAGGGTGACTCGTTTCGCTGCGGGAGCCTGTCGGCGCTTTTCAGGGCTTCACCCTCTCTGCTGTTTCCCAACGTCTGAAACTCTGCATCCCGACGACTGACACGCTTCCTTTCCCCTAGTCACTTTCATTATGAAATTCACTGTGTAATATTATGACCATAATTCAATGAACCCGATTGGAGTAATCCATGAAACGAGCCACCTTCCAACCCATGCCCTGCCCCGTCGCCAAGGCCCTGGAGCACATCGGCGATGGCTGGAGCCTGCTGGTCCTGCGGGATGCCTTCTACGGCCTGCGCCGCTTCGATGACTTCATCAACAGCCTGGGCATCGCCTCCAACACCCTCACCCGCCGCCTCAACGACCTGGTCGCGCATGGCCTGCTGGAACGCCGCCCCTACCAGGACAACCCCCCACGCCATGAGTACCACCTGACCGATGCCGGCCGCGACTTGCGCCAGGTGATCCTGGCGCTGATGGCCTGGGGCTCCCGCCACTCGGCCTCCGACGTCAAGGTTTTCCTCGCCGACGAAGAAACCGGCCAACCCGTCGACCTGGCCCTGATGGATGCCAACACCGGCAAGCGCATCACCCGCGAAGGCCACCGCGTGCACATAGCGGCCGACGCCGATGCCCTCACTCAATGGCGCGTGCGCGCCGGTCAGGCCTACCGCGATAACGACGCGCTGGTCAGCCCATTCCCTAACTGAACCCCACGAGGTCCTTCGTCATGGACGCTAAAGTCACCACCGCGCCGCTGCAAGCCGAATCCCCTGCCCCTGTGACAGCCACCCCGTCGCGGCGCAAAAAAGTGCTGCGTATCGGGCTGCTGACGCTCGCGGTCGTCGGCGCCCTGGGCTACGCCAGCCACTGGTGGCTGACCGGGCGCTTTATCGAAGACACCGACGACGCCTACGTAGGCGCCGACGTCACGGTGATCAGCGCCAAGGTACCGGGCTACATCAGCGAGGTCGCGGTGCAGGACAACCAGTTCGTCAAGGCCGGCGACCTGCTGGCGCGCATCGATGTACGCGACTATCAAGCGGCGCTGGCCAAGGCCGATGGCGCGGTCGCTGCGCAGCGGGCGACGTTGGTCAATCTGGATGCCACCGAACAGTTGCAACAGGCAATGATCAACCAGGCCAAGGCCCAGCTGGATGCTACTGACGCCGAGACCCAACGTGCCGGCGACGACCACAACCGCTACCAGAATCTGGTACGCACCCAAGCGGTGTCCGTCGAAAGCGCGCAACGGGTGGACGCGACCTGGAAGACCGCCCGCGCCGACCACGCACGTGCCGAGGCTGGGGTGCTGGCCGCGCGCCGGCAACTGGATGTGATCGAAAGCCAGCGTGGCCAGGCCCGTGCAGCGCTGCAACAGGCGCAGGCCGAACGTGATCAGGCGCAACTCAACATCGGCTACACCGAGTTGCGCGCGCCGGTCGATGGCTACGTCGGCAACCGCCGCGCCCGGCTCGGGGCCTATGCTGCGGCAGGCAGCCAGTTGATCTCGGTGGTGCCGGCCCAAGGCCTGTGGATCGATGCCAATTTCAAGGAAGACCAGTTGGCACGCATGCAAGTCGGGCAAGGCGTCAACGTACGTGCGGATATCCTCCCCGGCCGTGAATTCCATGGCCATATAGAAAGCCTGGCCCCCGCTACCGGCTCGCAGTTCAGCGTATTGCCCGCGGAGAACGCCACCGGCAACTTCACCAAGATCGTCCAGCGCGTGCCGGTGCGGATTCGCCTCGACGGCAACGATGCCCAGTTCGGTGCGCTGCGCCCAGGCTTGTCGGTGGTCGCCCGCATCGACACCCAGCACGCGCCCGAGCACAAGGACGTTGCCTTGGCGGTGCAGCCATGAACACGCCGCTGCCAACCCTGAGCACCCAGCAAAAGGTCGCTGCGTTCGCCACCATGTGCGTTGGCATGTTCATCGCGCTGATCGACATCCAGATCGTCTCCGCCTCGCTCAAGGACATCGGCGGCGGGCTGTCGGCCGGCGCCGACGACACGGCCTGGGTACAGACCGCCTACCTGATCGCCGAAATCATCGTCATCCCGATGTCGGGTTGGCTGTCGCGGGTGATGAGCACGCGCTGGTTGTTCGCCTTCTCCGCCGCCGGTTTCACCTTGACCAGCCTGCTCTGCGCGCTGGCCTGGAACATCCAGAGCATGATCGCCTTTCGCGCCTTGCAAGGCTTTTTGGGTGGCTCGATGATCCCCTTGGTATTCACCACGGCCTTCATGTATTTCACCGGCAAGCAACGGGTCATCGCCGCCTCTACCATCGGCGCCATTGCGTCACTGGCCCCTACCCTGGGCCCAGCAGTGGGCGGCTGGATCACCGATATTTCCTCCTGGCACTGGCTGTTCTACATCAACCTGGTGCCCGGGCTGTTCGTGACCTTCATGGTGCCGATGCTGGTCAAGGTTGACCGCCCCAACCCCAGCCTGCTCAGAGGCGCCGACTATCTGGGCATGGCGCTGATGGCAGTGTTCCTCGGCTGCCTGGAGTACACCCTTGAAGAAGGCCCGCGCTGGAACTGGTTCAGCGACAGCACCATCGCCACCACCGCCTGGATAACGGCCATCAGTGGCGGCCTGTTCGTGTGGCGCTGCCTGGAAATCAAAGAGCCTATCGTCGACCTGCGGGCCTTGAGCGACCGCAATTTCGCCCTCGGCTGCCTGTTCTCGTTCATCACCGGCATCGGCATCTTCGCCACTATTTACCTGACGCCGTTGTTCCTCGGCCGAGTGCGCGGCTACGGCGCGCTGGATATCGGCCTGGCGGTGTTTTCCACGGGCATCTTTCAACTCCTGGCGATACCGGTGTACGGCTTGCTCGCCAACCGCATCGACCTGCGCTGGATTTTGATGTTCGGGCTCGCGCTGTTTGCCTTGTCGATGTGGGACTTCTCGCCCATCACCCACGACTGGGGCGCCAAGGAACTGTTACTGCCCCAGGCGATTCGCGGTTTCGCCCAACAGATGACCGTACCCCCGGTGGTCACCCTAACGCTTGGCGCACTGGCGCCCGACCGGCTCAAGCTCGCTTCCGGGCTGTTCAACCTGATGCGCAACCTCGGCGGCGCCATCGGCATCGCCGCCTGCGCCACGGTGCTCAACGACCGCAGCAACCTGCACTTCCTGCGCCTGGCCGAGCACCTCAATATCCAGAACGAGGCCATGAACAACTGGCTCGACCAGCTCAGTGGCAACGCCCAACTGCTCGGCCTGAACAGCCTGGACGCCAGCCAGGGGGCGCTGCGGCAACTCTGGGCGCTGACCTGGCGCGAAGCGCAGACGCTGACCTACGCCGACGCCTTTCTGATGATCATGGCCTGCTTCATCGTCGCCACTTTGATGGTGCCGCTGATGCGCAAGGTGCAACCGCCGCAACAGCCATCCGCCGACGCTCATTGATTTCATTTCGAGGACGCTTTGATGAATACCCATTCAATGGATAACCGCTCGAGCGATAGTATGATGAGCATTTTACCAACCGTGCGCTTCACTCTGGCCGCGTTGGCGATCGCCCTGGCCGGCTGCACCGTCGGCCCCGACTACCAGCGCCCCGCCGACCAGGCGGCGGCGCGGTTCATGGCCCAGGATGCCCTGCAGCATCGCCAGGGCACGCTGGCCGCACCGCCGCTGGACACCTGGTGGCAGGGCTTCAATGACCCGCAACTCACCCGGCTGATCCAGACCGTGCTGGCACAAAACCTCGACCTGGCCGTGGCCATGGCTCGGGTCGAGCAGGCCCGTGCCGTGGCGCGCCAGGCCGGTGCGATACGTTTGCCGCAAGGCAGCCTCGACGGCCAGGTAGTGCGCCAACGCCAGTCGCTGGAAAGCCCCGAAGGCCAGTTGGCCAGCCAGCAGCCGGGCTACGACCGCAGTCAGACCCTCAGCGACATCGGCGTCGGCGCCAGTTGGGAACTGGACCTGGCCGGCGGTCTACAGCGTGGCGAGCGGGCCGCGCTGGAAGACGCCCAGGCCGCACAGGCCAGCCAGGCCAGCGTGCGGGTGTCGGTGGCCGCCGAAGCCGCGGATGCCTACCTGCGCATCCGCGGCGCCCAGCAGCGCATTCGCGTGGCCGAGCAACAGATCGGCAACCAGAGCAACCTGCTCGGCCTGGTCGACCAACGCCTTAGCCAGGGCATCGGTACCCAGCGTGAAGCGGCGCAAGCCCGCGCGGTGCTGCAGCAGGCACGCACCACCCTGCCGCCGTTGCGCACCGAGCTGGCCGTGCAACTCAACCGCCTCGACGTGTTGATGGGCGCCACGCCCGGTACATACGCCCGCGACCTGACCAGCAGCACTGCGCAGGATTACACCTATCAGGTGCCGCAGATTCCGGCTGACATTGCCCCCAACGAAATGCTGCGCCGGCGCCCCGACGTCATCGCCGCCGAACGGCGGCTGGCCGCCAGCAACGAACGTATCGGCCAGGCCACGGCTGAGTTCTACCCCAAGCTGTCGCTCGGTGGCCTGCTCGGCTTCGACAGCCTGCACGGTGGTTCGCTGCTCACCGCTCAGGCATTCCAACCGCAAGCCATGCTCGGCCTGCATTGGCGCCTGTTCGATTTCGGCCGCGTCGACGCAGAAATCGCCCAGGCCAAAGGCGCCAACGCCCAGGCGCTGGCCGAATATCGGCAGGCGATGCTGCGCGCCAGCGAGGACGTTGAAAACGCCGTGGTGACGCTGGTGCAACTCGAAGCCCAACGCCAGGACCTGGCGCTGGAAATCAGCGCCCGCCAGGCGGCCCGCCAAGCCGCGAGCCAGGCTTATCAAGGTGGCGCCGTGAGCCTGATCGAAGTGCTGGACGAAGACAGCCAACTGCTGCGGGCTCGCGACCAGATGGCCGAACTCGACGCCAACGATGCGCGTGCCGCCGTGGCGACGTTTCGCGCGCTAGGGGGTGGCTGGGTGACGAGTGACACCGCGATATCCGACCACCCAGCGCCTTCAAACAAGCCGCTTTAAACGCTCTCACCTGCCGCGCAACGAACCTGCCCTACGCGGTTGTTGCTAAGCAAGCGTCCGGGCAATACACCTCGCCACAGCTGTACAAGAGGTCTCTGCACCTGGCGACTGGGCTCATAATTCGATGGAAACAACGCCCGCTTGGCCTGTTCGTCTCACCGCTGTGTGCAGTGTGAAGGAGGCCCCACCCCCAACCAACGCGCCAGTCCTGAACTAAAAGGCTGCTCGTCGGCATACTGACGGTACGATATCGCTCACCGATAGAGGGATATGATAGACATTCGACTTTGGGTTTCTATCGACCTTTTGCTCGAACTCACCCTCTAACCAATGTCTATCACCGCGTGTCCAAAGATTTAAGGTCCGACGCATTGAAACAGCCGACGCAAACATTAGCCCCGCCCTTCGCGGGCGGGGGAAATGCCGGAGACCTTCTCCGCGCTTTGGATTGGGACCGAGTGCCACTGGGCGATCCAGTGAATTGGCCGCAGCCGCTGACCACCCTCGTGAGAGTCATGCTCAACTCCGGTCAACCCATGTTTATCGCCTGGGGGCCTCAACGCATCCTGCTTTACAACGACGCTTACTCGGCAATGCTGGGTGCCCGGCACCCAGCCGCCTTCGCTCGCCCATTCTTCGACATCTGGCCCGAAGTCCTCGAAACCATTGGAGGGCTGATGGACCAGGTCTTCGAAGGCGAACCAGTTCATATGGAAGATCTGGCACTTACCCTGCACCGGAATGGCTACGAAGAGAAAACCCATTTCTCGTTCTCCTATACCCCCGTGCCCGACGACAGTGGCTCGATAATCGGGCTCTTTTGTGCCTGTGTCGAAACCACGGGGCGAGTGAGCAGCGAGCGCAAAGCGGCTGACGATGCCAAGCGCGAGCGAGACCGTCTGTTCGAGATGAGTCGCGATCTGTTCGGCGTTGCCTCATTCGATGGCTACCTGAAGTCGATCAATCCAGCCTGGTCGCGGCAGCTGGAGCGACCGGTAGAAGAACTGCTCGCGAAGCCATTTTCGGAAATCATTCATCCTGACGATCTGGCGGAGACAGCTAACGTTGTTGCAAGACTGCAAGCCGGGGAAGCGGTTCACCAATTCCACGTACGGCTGCTCAAGACCGACGGCACCGCACTGTCTTTCGCCTGGTCGGCCGTCCCGGAAAACGATCCGAGCAGTGGCCATTTTTATACCGTTGGACGGGATATCACTGACGACCTCCGGCGCGAAGAGGCCGTGCGGCAAGGTCAAAAAATGGAAGCCGTTGGCCAGCTGACAGACGGCCTGGCTCATGATTTCAATAACCTGCTTCAGGCTGCCCATGGCAGCCTCGACCTCATCCAGCGCAACTTGAACGATCCGGATCGAATTGCACGCCTGGTAAAAAACGGGATGCATGCGACCGAGCGCGGAGCGAAGCTGACCGCGCAGTTATTAGCGTTTTCGCGCGCCCAGAAACTTGAACTTCGGCCTGTCGATCTCAGCGAGCTCATCGCCGGGGTTACCGAAATCCTGAACAGCTCAGTCGGTCCCTTGGTCCGGATGACCATCGAATCGAGTCACAAGAAGCTTCGCGTATTATCGGATCCGACACAGCTGGAGATGGCACTTTTGAATCTTGCCATCAACGCACGCGATGCGATGCCGGAGGGCGGGGACCTGACTGTCACCACCCGCGAGCGCAGGCTCAGTGAGGATCCCGAATTGCCGCCTGGGCAATACGTGGAAATCTGCGTTTCCGATACCGGCACGGGCATGTCGGCAGCCGTTGCGGCCCGTGCTTTCGAGCCCTTCTACAGCACGAAAGGCCTTGGCAGAGGCACCGGCTTAGGATTGAGCCAAGTGTATGCAATGGCGAGGCAGGCCAATGGCAATGTCCGCCTCAAGCCGCGCCAGCCCCATGGCACGAGTGTGGTCTTGTTGCTGCCGTCGGTCGAAGCCGTGCCCCAGATGCTGCCCGCTCAGGGCGACCTGCTCTCCACCGGAACATACCAGGCAAAGAAGGTTTTGGTCGTTGACGACGATCAGGACGTGAGGATGTTTTTGGCGGCCTCTCTTGAAACCCTCGGTTTCGACGTGGCGGTCGCAGAAGACGCGGAACGGGGGCTTGCGGTCATTGATGAGGTGAACCCCGATCTTCTGCTGGTCGACTTCGCGATGCCAGGGATGAACGGCGCCCAGATGGCCGAAATAGTAAGGCTTGGTTACCCTGGGCTGCCTATCGTTTTCGCCAGTGGTTACTCGGAAACAGCGGCGATCCAACGGATTATTGGCAAGGCCAATACGCTATTGAAAAAGCCATTTAGTGTCGCAGACCTCGAAGCGGCACTGAACGCTGCGCTTGGGGGATAAAGTCGCAGTTGGCTCCAAGCAAAACAGCAGCTCAAAAACCCTCCAGCACGATCTTGCCCTGGGCCGTGCCGGTTTCCAGCAACGCGTGGGCGCGCTTGAGATTGCTGGCGTTGATGGTGCCGAAGTGCTCGCCCAGCGTGGTCTTCAGCACCCCACTGTCGATCAGCTCTGCCACCCTGGTGAGCAGTTTGTGCTGGGCGATCATGTCCGCGGTCTGGAACATCGAGCGGGTGAACATCAGTTCCCAGTGCAGGGACAACGATTTGCGCTTCATCGGTACGACATCCAGTGATTTCGGATCGTCGATCAGCGCCAGGTGGCCCTGAGGCTCCAGCGCCTCGATCAGTTCGGCAAAACGTGTATCGGTGTGGGTCAGGCTGATCACGTGGCTCACCTGCCCCACGCCAATGCGCTGCAACTCTTCGGGGATCGAGCGGGAATGGTCAATCACATGGTGCGCGCCGAGGCTCTTGACCCATGCTTGGGTTTGCACCCGTGAGGCACTGCCAATCACCGTCATCTTGGTCAACTGGCGGGCCAGCTGGGTCAGAATCGAGCCGACGCCACCTGCCGCGCCGATAATCAGCAGCGACTTCCCGGTGCCCCCGCCTTCAGGCACGCCGAGGCGATCGAACAGCAACTCCCAGGCGGTGATGCTGGTCAGTGGCAGCGCTGCGGCGGCGGCATTTTCCAGGCTCTTGGGTTTCAGCGCGGCAATGCGCTCGTCCACCAGGTGCAACTCGCTGTTGGTGCCGGGGCGCGTGAGGTCGCCCGCATAGTAGATTTCGTCACCCACCTTGAACAGGCTGACCTCGCCACCCACCGCCTGGACCACGCCGACCGCGTCCCAGCCCAGCACCCGAGGTTCGCTGACGGCCGCATTCGCGCGGACCTTGGTGTCCACCGGGTTGACGGAAATGGCCTTGACCGCGACCAGCAAATCCCGCGGTTCAGGTGTGGGTGTTGGCAGCTCGATGTCGAGCAAAGCGTCCGGGGCGGTGATCGGCAGGCCGTGCTGGCGATAGGCGATGGCTTTCATGGCAATTCCTTGAGACGTGGAAGAATTCAGCAGATGGGACAATGATGAGGATTTCTACTTCGCATAAAAACCCGCAGAATGAAGAAGCACTTTCACTGCTGGAATGAAAATGATCCGCCTCGACGACCTCAATCTGTTCGTGCGCACGGCAGCACTTGGCAGCTTTTCCAACGCGGCTCGCGAGGTAGACCTGCTACCGGGCCAGGTCAGCGCAGCGATCAAGCGCCTGGAGACGCAGTTGGGGATTCGCTTGTTCGCCCGTTCCACGCGCAGTTTGCGCTTGACCGCCGAAGGCGAGCTTTACTTGCCATGCGCGCGGCAGGCGCTCGATACCCTGCGTGAAGGCCAAGAGCTATTGCGCCCCAAAGAGGCCGGGCTCAGCGGTGCTTTACAGGTGGCGGCGCCCTCGGACTTCGGGCGCAACGTGCTGCTCGACTGGCTAAGTGCATTCAGGCGTGAGCACCCGCGACTGGCGTTGCGGGTTTTTCTTTCCGATCAGGTGGCCAACGTATTCCGCGATCCAATCGATATTGCGTTGCGCTATGGGCGAATGGAGGATGCCAGTTTCATTGCCATGCCGCTGGCACCCGACAACCGTCGCGTGCTGGTGGCCGCGCAGAGTTATCTCGCTCGCAAGGGGCGCCCACAGTCGTTGGAAGACTTGGCAAACCATGAATGCCTGCTGTACCTGCTCGGCGGTCGGGTCTACGACAAGTGGGCGTTTATCGACGCCGAGGGCGCGCGGCACACCGTGCGGGTGGCGAGCGAGCTGGTCAGCGACGACGCCGATGTGGTGCGGCGTTGGGCAGTGGCGGGTGAAGGCATTGCCTACAAGTCGTGGCTGGATGTAAGCCGAGATGTGCGGGCTGGCCGGCTGGAAGTCTTGTTGCCGCTGGTGCTGGGAGACAGTGTGCCGCTGTACCTGGTGTGCCCGCACCGGCGTCAGTTTTCACCGGCTGTGCAACTGCTTTACCAGTGGCTGAAGCAGCAATGTTCCTTGCTTTAGCGTGTTTCCAGCAGGTTGCTGTCGGCCAGAAGCGGACCCGCACCGAACGCCCTTCACGCGTGGCGCTTATACGTCAGGTAATCATGGGCACCGGTACCGGTGCATAAAAACCCCGCCTTCTCGTACATCCTCTTCGCGGGGTTATCAGGTCGCACACTCAACCGCAACTGCGTGAATCCGTGCCGTGCAGCGTCCAGTGCATAGGCTTCCAAGAGGGCCATTCCCACCCCGCTACGCCGATGTTCTGGACTTACATGAATAGTGCAAAGTTCTGCGTAACTCTGCTCAGGTATCCAGAGTGAGTAACCCACGAAGGCATTACCCATGAACGCGACGTTCAGACGGTCAAAATTTTCTACCCAACGAGTCAGGTGCCGTTCCAGTTGGGCTCGCCACGATGCTTCATGCTCGGGCTCCCAACTGCGGATATAGCTCTCCTCGCCTCTGTAGATGGCCGGCAGATCGGTAACACGTGCTTGTCTGAGTTGTAGTGCCATTCTGTTAGCCTTTGATGACGTGAAGGTATGGTATGGCCTACCTGACATTTCGCAAAGCCTGACAATGGGTCGCGAGCCGGGTCCAGCGCGAGGTTACAGGTGGCTAACAGCCGGTCATGAAAGGCTGCTTCGGGTCGACTTGTGCCGGTGGCCAGCCGGTCTGCTGGTCAAATCTCATGCAATCTCCGGTCAGAGCGAATGCAAACGGGTGGTCATGTGGAGCGCAATTTCGCATGCTCGGGTGCTAGCGCGGCAGAACTAGGGCCCCTCGCAGCCGGTAAAGGCTTAGCCCTTAAGTTTTTCGGCAATCCAGATGGTGTGCCGGGCGCCTTTGTTGCCGTGGGCGAACACCCGCACTTCTTCAGCCTTAAAGCCGGCCCTCTTCAACTTGTCGGAAAACAGCCGGTCCGCGCTGGCCGACCACACGGCAAGCACGCCTTTGGGCCGCAGGGCCTTGGCGCAGGCGCTCAGGCCACCGGCGGAATACAGCCAGCTGTTGGCCTTCTGGGTGAGACCTTCGGGGCCGTTGTCGACGTCGAGCATGATCGCGTCAAAGCCTTGCGGTTCGGCTTGCAGCACCTTGGCCACATCTTCCATACGGATCACCGTGCGAGGGTCGAGCAGCGGGCGCCCGGCCTTCTCTCCCAACGGCCCTCGATTCCACTCGACCACCCCCGGCACTAGTTCGGCGACCACGACTTCGGCGGTCGTGCCCAAATATTTGAGCGCTGAGCCCAAGGTGAAGCCCATGCCGAGGCCGCCGATCAATACCCGGGAATTGGGCCGACTGGCCACCCTGCGGCAGGGGATCTCGGCCAAGGCTTCTTCGGAGCCGTGCATACGGGTGTTCATCAACTGGCCGCCATCACCACCCTGGATCTTGATCACGAAGTCTTCGCCGTACTCGAACAGGCACAGCGCTCCGCCGTTTTCGGGGATCGGGGTTGTGTCGAGCAGAACGAAACGTTTCATGTGGAGCTCATCAAGAAAGTAATAAGGCTATTGAGAAGGGTAATCTGGCGCGCTTGAGAGTAGCCGTGAGGCAACAAGCAGGGGCAACGGAGCAATTGATGAAGGGTACCATTCTAACGGTGTTGGGCACGCTCTCGATAGTGGATCGGCTCTGCGTTTGCGCATGCCTCGAATAGCTGCTCTGGCCGACTTCTGCCGGATGCGAGGGCTGCATTGGGTTGAAAGCGACGGGATAACTGCCCCGTCGCGGTTGCCCGGTCAGACTTCAGTCTGCTCGGCCATCTCAAGCGCGTCGTCCACTTCGATGCCAAGATATCTGACCGTGCTTTCCAGCTTGGTGTGACCAAGAAGTATCTGTACTGCTCTGATGTTTTTCGTTCTCCGATAGATCAACGATGCCTTGGTCCGTCGCATCGTATGAGTACCATATGGCACTGGGTCGAGGCCGATGGAGCTCACCCAAGCTTTCACTATGCGCGAGTATTGACGCGTGGATAGGTGCTCGGAAGTTGTTAGCCGACTGGGAAACAAGAAGTCTCCGTTTCTGAGTCCAGCCTGTATTACCCATTCCTCCACAGCGAGTCGCGTCTGCGCAGTGATCTGGAATTGGACGGGCCGTTTTGTCTTCTGCTGCATCACCATTGCCCTAGATACAAAGTGATTTCCGTGCGCGACATCACGAACACGTAGCTTCGTCAGATCGCATGCACCAAGCTTGCTGTCGATTGCTAAATCGAAAAGCTCTAGATCCCTCACGTTTTGCGCAAGCTCAAGCCTGATTCTGATGCCCCAGATGTCTCGCAAGCGGAGCGGTGATTTTTGACCAACCAGCTTGCCTTTATTCCAGGGCTGGTACGAGGTAGCAGTTTTTGCGTTCATGTCATTACCTCCGTTGATGGAGGTTTAGCATGACCCTGTGCAAGAAGGGCAGCAGTCGGCCAGAAGCGGACTCTCACGATGAGCCGCGTCGGCTAAATATGGTCACTAAAGTGCGAACTCAGCGGGCGGCAAAAAGAGTAGCTTTCTGACGGCTTGCTGGATTTAATTTTTGGTCGATGAAGAGCGGAGAATACCTTCGGAAAATTCAATTTTCCACATGCTTCATGAAACTGCCAGCTGTGCTTGCCGAATAGCGGCCACGGCCACATTAAGCTTCCGCACTAGTTCCTCTATGCCGCCAAATTCGTTTAGAGCTACCATTAATTTAAATTCGGCCTCAACTTCCCATATGCAGGTAGTATGTATGGCTACACGTTCCCGTAGATCTTTGAACGACTGCTGTCCACCTGCATAGTCCTCAACATACTGCGCGACCAGCGTGAAGCATGATGAACCAAACGCGATGCATCCACTTACCAAAGCAGCTCGGGTGGAACCTTGAGTCAGAGCTGCGATAATTCCGGCCGAGGACAATGATGAAACAACTGCCCCGGCCAGGCGAAGACGGGCCGACATACGGAATCTTCGCTGTATCCTCTGCGAGGTTGCCAGGCCCTCCTCCTTAGCTACAGCTATAGTCTGCTGCGCGAGGTCTTGTAACATTTGCGATGACGGACGCGAATCATCACCGAGTTTCTTACCGGGTTCGAGTGCACTTCTATACGATGGATACTCCGACTGTAAGCGCGTAAGTGCGTAAGGTTTCCGGCGATTTAGCAAATCCACAATTGATTGAATCGAGAGTATAGCTGTGTCAGTCATCTGCGGTTTCTCCCTTGTGAAGCACTCTGGATACACAAAACTCAATCAGCAAAAGAGCTCCCGCGATTACAAGCCCCGGGATATCGGCAGGGTTCCAGTTGCTTTTTCTTCGAGTCAAGAAGCGAAGTGCGAAAGCAGATATGAGCATTGAAGTGCTGCCACTTGCAACCCAATAGATGAGCCGCGCTTGCAGGTCTGCGTACTCAATACCTCTAAAAAGCTCAATTGGAGACATTAAAATAGCGACCAGAATTCCTATAATGCCCACAAACAGAGGTATTCCTAGATATCTGACTGTCCAGGGCTCGCCATTCGCTTCTTCTGCAAAGTGCCGAGACCATTTCCAGCCAAAATAAGCGGGCACCAAAGTAGTCCAGCCCAAAGTCATGAAAAGCGGTACTGTCCCAACTACCCAAGCTCCAAAAATTATGGCTAGGTTGAGACAAACCGCCAACGGCATTAACACCGCAAAACCAAGTATTCGAATGCCTTTTACCAAGGTGGAAATAATTGGTTTTCGCGCAAACGCCGGAGCTGGAGTGCGAAAGCTTTTCCATTCACGCACGATGCCGCGAGCAGAAAATATGAGGAAGAAAGCTCCAACGAAGTACGGATATTGTACCCACGATGGAATGTATGGAACTATTCGGTCGGCCAATTCTTCCGCGCGCTCACGCCCAACAGTTGTTAACTTCAGTACGCGATAACTGCTTTCTATTCGCTTGTCGACGAGTAGAGCTTTCTGCTCTGCGAAAAGCATCACTCGAGCGGAGTGCACAACCTTTGAACTGACCACTATGTCGCCAGCCGTCGACAATGCAGATAAAGCATCACCTAATGTTGCGCGAGAAATTGCGTCCTTCAAACCATCCGCAACTCGTAAGGCATTTACTGGGTCGATAAAGGCAGACGTAGTTGAGCATGCCGCCGCTGAGCATCCAAGAAGGAATAGTGATGCATCGGCTTTTTCTGCTGCATCCTCCAGTTCGGAAAAAGAGATTTCACTCTTGATTTGGCCTGCGGAATCGCGAACTATGAACTTGTCTTTTTCTACATGACCTACTACGAATACTGTTTTTTCGCGTTGAGAGCGTATTTGGTGAACGGCTTCGCTAGGCGTATGTGACCCGACTGGTATATGATACTCTCCAACTACCTTATCAAGTCTTGCCAGCTCATCCGCATCAGAAGGATCCATGAGCGATACAACTCGGATCTTGTCGTTCTGGAATGGCCGCTCAAGCGCCCAACTCAACTCGGCTGAACGTTCTCCTGCTCTGATGAATATTCCCGGATACTTTTCCATCAGCAGTGTCTCACCTGTAGGCGTGGCGCGAACGACCAACCGGCCGACTGTGCCATTCTCGCTGACAACAAACGCAGGTTTACCTGACGCTTTTATTGCATCTCGTACTATATGCTCTAGACGGTTGACGTCTATCTCAGAAACAATCAGCTCCACTTGTTTAAGAAGCGCAGCCCCCTGAGGTGTTAGAGTCATCGCAGCACCGGTCGACATAGTGGCTATTACAATTTCACGCCCCGCGATATCAATAGCACGAATCTCGCTACCTGAAATTTCTAGGGCGTGCGCCCCCTGTCGCGACTTGGGAAGTGTCTTTAATACTGCACGGCCTGCCACGACACTGGCTTTTTTCGCAAATTTCGCCGCCTCTTCTCCAGAATTTAAAAACGCACCCCACCAACTGGCGTGACTTTCGCTGATAAAGAACAGGAGGCAAAATATAATATAGCTCAAAGTCGAAAAGCGACCATGACACATGTCTTCTCTCCGGTACTTTTGCCACTTATCAGGCGACCACCCGCTTAACAATCAGCGAGGAGAACAGTCGCCTAACGTTCAGCCTTACCCATCCGGAACTCCCTGCTTGCTTGAACGCGGCACCAGAAACGAGACACAAGGTGAGCAGGAAAGTCGACATGGCTTTCGCTGTTTGTGGAGTTTAGCAGCTCGCTCATGATCTGCTCTGGGCCGATTTCTGAATATAGCCACCGTCAGCTTTGGGTCGATTGCGGTCCCTGGGTCACCTCAGCCTAGATTGTTAGCATCGCCGCCTTGGTGGTGAGCCTGGCCGGGGTGATAGCGGGAGCGAACGCGGCATGTTATTGCTGCAGGACTTGCGGTAGTGGATTAATTCAATGGCGACCTGCGATTGCATATTTAGCCAAGTTTCGAGGCGCTGCCACTCGAAATCGGTAAGTTCGGCAATCCGCTCCCCGCGCCGGCTGACCATTCTCAGCCCAAAGTCCTCTGGTAAAAGGGGACCGGAGGCACCGAAATGCCAAGCATGACTGAACACAAGGACGTTCACCCCGCCGGTGTCTCGATCTTGAGCCTCAGGACCGTGAACGCAGTTGGGCTGCCAGATGAAGCCACCGTTTTCGGCAGGCTTATAGAAATTGTCCGGTATCCGGGTACGGTCAGGTCTCTTCGAGGCAAAACGGGTGTCGTTCCAGTACTCAGTGAGGGCCACTACCTCAGAAACGATGCCAGCCCAGACAACGCTGTGGCCTGATATGGGATTCACTTTTGAACCTGCAAACGCCACAACGATGTCGCCTACCTTCGCCTTCTTGCGAATGCGCGGCTTACAAACAGCCAGCGTAACGGCCGGCGGCTCGTAGTTTGGGGCGGACCCGGCATCTGTAGCGATCACATACGTGTGGACTCGCAAATTCATACCTCCTGCGTAAGAATTGCTCGAGCCAAGATAGTATCGGCGGTATTCAGGACTTCTGCGAAAAATCCCCCACCAGGTGCTGCGAACTTCTGTCGAGCGGCGGTTATCGACCCGAAAGGGTCGTAACGCAGTTTCCAAATCATGGCTTGAATGGATCGATCCAGCCAGGCCGAAGTCCTGCATCGTATTCTTTGCGTACGTAGGCGAGCGACTCTGCGCATCCCATTTCCGCCTCAATAGCGCCTATGCATCTCCAGCAATCTCCGCCGCAATCGCCTGATAGCGGATCTGCTGGGTTGTCGAGTAAGCGTCTACAGATCGTGCAGCATTCCGCCCCTTTGCTGTTCGTCATAATCCCGATTCCCAAATGCCTGGTCTTGGCCGAGAGCTGCCTCAGGGCTGCGTATTCGCGTCACGAATCGGTCTGAGCACTATCGCCCCGTTAACCAATTCGATGCTCAAGAAATCACCCAAACCGACGTTTATTGCTGCAAGGACAACCGGTGGGAGATCGATGATGACGTCTCCGCTACCATCACCCGGATCTTGGCACTTCACCATTGTCCGCACGGATGGAGTCATAAGGGAAAAGGTCTGCACTGATTGGAAAGCCCTCATCCTACGCCCGCATGGCTCCTACTGATAGCTTTTGGCCAATAGCTTTCATTGGTGACCGCCGGCATTCGGCCAAAAAACGGCCCGATTACCAATTTGGAAACCATCGAATATTTAGGTTACCCAACGCCCCCACAAATCTCCGCGCTCTGCTTGCGAGTCGGCCTTGGGGTTCCCGCCCAATCAGCCCGCAGGCCGAGTGTAGGCGCGATGGAGGGGGGAGCGAGGCAGGGATGCCGAGCTAGTCACGCCGGGCCAGGGACGGCCCGTC
>Ga0308164_10000297_pt1 | contig 102920 bp, 99 predicted proteins | sample PhyTR2_FD_201031 | JGI IMG/M metagenome (GOLD analysis project Ga0308164, IMG submission 201031) | Phyllosphere microbial communities from UC Gill Tract Community Farm, Albany, California, United States - DLSLT.R2 | ecosystem: Host-associated > Plants > Phyllosphere > Unclassified | place... | reverse complement strand
TACGTAGAATCAATCAGGGTAAGTGCCGATTCGTTACTGGAGATTATCAATGAAATCCTTGACTTCTCAAAAATTGAATCAGGTAAACTGGAGCTGGAGGAATACCCTTTTCTTATCCATAAGATTATTGAAGAAACTTACGATCTGCTTGCAGTAAAGGCACAGGAAAAGCAGCTTGACCTGCTTTATATGATCGATCCCAACGTTCCCCTGGAAATTATAGGTGATATTACCCGTATCCGTCAGATTGTGGTAAACCTGGTATCCAATGCAATCAAGTTCACAGAACAGGGTGAAGTACTGACCAGTATTTCTATTCATTCCAAAAATGATACAATATATGAGTTGTTGTTCACGGTAAAAGATACTGGGATCGGCATCCCCGCAGACAAAATACATAAGCTTTTTAATTCCTTTTCCCAGGTTGATTCTTCTACCACACGAAAATACGGTGGTACGGGACTTGGTTTGGCGATAAGTTCGAGGCTGGTAGAAATTATGCAGGGCCGAATATGGGTAGAAAGCGAAGTAAATGAGGGTACCACTTTTAAGTTTACGATACGTGTGAGTGCCGAAGCGCAGGTAAAGACTTTTAGACAAACTGTAGTGCAGCGGGACCTTAACGGGAAATCTGTACTGATTATCGATGATAATTTAACAAACCTGCATATCCTGAAAACACATTGTGAGCAGTGGGGAATGCATGCCGACACCTCAGAAAGCGGCTTACAGGCTTTTGAGCGACTGGAAAGAAATAACTACGATGTGATTGTAATTGACCTTCTGATGCCTGAAATGAATGGCATTGACGTAGCACACGAATTAAAAAAGCGATATAAAACCCCGTTGATCCTGTTTAGTTCTGCTGGCAACCTGCCTTCTAAACAGGCAGATGAACATCAGTTGTTTGCGGCAGTGATCGACAAGCCTATAAAGCCTACCTATTTTCAGAAAATGCTGATTGAGGTGCTGTCGATACGTTTGTCGGAGAAAAAAGCGGAAAGAGAACTGGTGGCTCCTGAGGCCGAACCAGAGATCGAAAAAATCAGTATTCTGGTGGCTGAAGACAACATGATCAACCAGAAAATAGTCATCAGGGCCTTTAAAAATATTGGCTACAGTTGTGATGTGGTATCAAACGGTCTGGAAGTGATCAGTTCATTGAGGAGGCAAACGTATGATATCATTTTTATGGACGTACAGATGCCGGACATGGACGGATTTGAGGCCACAGCGCAGATTATTAAGGATTATGCGGATGAAAGACCTGTGATCATTGCCATGACTGCTGCTGCTTATGAGAAAGATAAGATGGCCTGCCTGAATGCAGGAATGGATGATTACATCAGCAAACCTATTGATTTCGAAAATTTCTACAGTAAATTCCACATGTGGAAAGGCAAAGTTCTCAATAAAAAATAGGAATCAGCCGGCTGCATTAGTCCGCCGGCAACTGGATTAAAAAAATAAGCGCCTTAAACATCAGTTTAAAGCGCTTATTTTTTTACTTTGCTTACTCGCGGAGAGAGAGGGATTCGAACCCTCGATACCCTTTTGAGGTATACACACTTTCCAGGCGTGCTCCTTCAACCACTCGGACACCTCTCCAATTACGGGTTGCAAAAGTAGTATTTTTTTTGATTTTAAAGTATATTAATCAATAACGGTAACTTTTACCATATTGGTTTTACCCTTGCTTTCCATCGGAATGGCAGCAGTATTGATTAAAGTATCTCCTTTTTTAACCAGTTTCATTTTTACAAGCAGATCATTTACGTCTAAAATGGTCTCATCAGTACTCTCAAATTTGTCATAATAGAAGGCTTGAACACCCCATACCAATGCCAATGTATTGATCAGTTGCTGATTGTTTGTGAAGATATAAGTTAACGCCTTTGGCCTGTGACTTGAAATTTCAAAAGCAGTGTAACCACTTACAGTCATGGAAACAATACCTACCGCACTCGTTTGTTTTGCTAAAAAGCAAGCTGAATCACAAACTGCATCACTTAAGAAAGTCTCAGATTTTGGTTTCAGGTATTTATCTACGTTGAAAGGATAGTTGTTTGTTTCAATGTTTTGAATGATCTTTTGCATCGTTTCAATAACAATCAGTGGAAACTCTCCTACAGAAGTCTCTCCGCTAAGCATTACTGCATCTGCGCCATCCAGTACCGAGTTGGCTACATCATTCACCTCAGCACGTGTTGGACGAGGCGTAGTGATCATACTTTCCAGCATCTGGGTAGCAATAATCACTGGTTTAGAAGCAGCGATACATTTCTGAACGATCATTTTCTGCAACAATGGAACTTCTTCCATTGGCATTTCAACACCAAGATCACCACGGGCAACCATGATACCATCAGAAACCGCAATGATTTCATCGATATTCGCGATAGCTTCAGGTTTCTCAATTTTAGCGATTACCCTTGCGTGTTTACCTCTGGCCTTGATGATTTCTTTCAATTCAACGATGTCAGCAGCATTACGCACGAAAGAAAGACCGATCCAGTCTACATCGTTTTCCAGAACAAATTCAAGGTTTTTACGGTCTTCAACAGTTAAAGAAGGAATAGAAACCTTAGTATTTGGCAGGTTTACCCCTTTTCTTGATGTCAGGATACCACCGTGAACAACCTCACAGATTACTTCATCTTCAAGGTTGGTTTCGATAACCCTCATTTGCAGTTTACCATCATCCAAAAGGATAATTTCTCCTGGTTTTACATCCTTCGGAAAGGTAGTATAAGTGATATAAATACGTTCTTCATTACCAATGCATTCTTTGGTAGTGATGACAGTACGACTTCCATTAACTAATTGTATTCCACCGTCCTTAACCATACCGATCCTGATTTTAGGACCTTGCAAATCAGCTAATATACCAACGTTATAGTTGTATTTTTTGTTGATCGAGCGGATGGTGTCAAGCACTTCCTGGTGATCGGCCTGTGAACCGTGGGAGAAATTAAGTCTGCAGACATCTAATCCGGCATTAAACATGCTATATAAAACATCTGGTTTAGCCGAGGCTGGACCTAGCGTGGCTACAATTTTTGTTCTGGAATGAAAGGGTTTCATTGAAATTACTTTTATTTGTTACTGACCAACAAAATGGGGGTTTTAGATGAAAAAACCAATGTTAGTCTTGTTATTTTTGTTATTTAACTAATAATGTAAGCTTCAAATATAGTGTATTTAATACACCTTGTATATAAAATTTACATTACCAAATTCTCCCTTGATTTCAATTTGACCGGCTCTATTCTCACAGCTACCTGAATATCAGGCAGTTTGTTTAAGCCTGCAAGGATATAATTCACATCATCTTTATCCATGTAAGCGTGGATGATCATAAAAAAATCGACCTTATTCATCTCTGGAATCAGAAAACCCTCCCCATTCCGGTTGTTCAGAATAAAAAATTCATTGTCACCTTCCTCCACATAAAAATAATATTTGGAAAAAGCGCGGGGAGGCTCGTCAATATTGAAAAACACCTCGTGATCTTCAACCTTCTCAAAGTTCATATTGAGCCTGGTATTGATCTGATGGCAGAACACATAATCCTTCAGGGATGCAGTGATGGCAATCAGTACAAAATCGAGATCCAGCGAAAGTTTTAAGTAAGTTTTGTTCAAAGTAGGACGAATAAGATTTTAGGATACGAAATTATAAAACTAATTTTGTTTTTCAGTTTGGAATAAAAACATTAAAATTGACAGAGAAATAAAAACATTTGAAATGTGTTAGAATTTATTTTTCTTTGCACTGAATTATTTAACCCATTAAATTATAACATTATGTCTGATATTGCTTCAAGAGTTAAGGCTATTATCGTTGAAAAATTAGGTGTGGATGAGAGCGAGGTTACCCCAGAAGCTTCTTTCACTAATGACCTAGGTGCGGATTCTTTGGATACTGTAGAACTTATCATGGAATTCGAAAAAGAATTCAATGTAGCTATTCCTGATGATCAAGCTGAGACTATCGGTACAGTTGGTCAAGCGATTGCTTACCTAGAGAAAAACGTAAAGTAGAACATACGGTCTCCGTATAATCCGTATAAATGGAATTAAAAAGAGTAGTAGTTACAGGTTTAGGTGCGCTCACTCCAATTGGCAATACTATCCCGGAATTCTGGGATAATTTGCTGAATGGTGTGAGCGGCGCTGCGCCGATTACAAGTTTTGATACAGAAAAGTACAAAACAAAATTCGCTTGCGAGCTGAAAAACTTCAGGGTCGAAGACTTTCTGGAGAAAAAAGAAGCCCGCAAATTAGATCCATTTGTTCAGTATGCGATGGTATCTACAGATGAGGCCGTTAAAGATGCGGGATTTGATTTCTCGCAGATGGACACTAACCGTGTTGGCGTTATCTGGGGTTCTGGTATTGGTGGTATAAAAACATTTCTGGAAGAAATGAGGAATTATTTTGCAGGAGATGGAACTCCGCGCATTAATCCTTTCTTTATTCCAAAGATGATCATTGATATTGTTACAGGTCATATTTCCATAAAATACGGCTTACGTGGCCCTAATTTTGCCACGGTATCTGCCTGTGCCTCTTCAACTAATGCAATGATTGATGCCTATAACTACATTCGCCTGGATATGGCAGATGTGATTATCAGCGGAGGATCTGAAGCAATTATTAACGAAGCTGGTATTGGTGGTTTTAATGCAATGCATGCGCTTTCAACGCGTAACGATGATCCAGCTACTGCTTCGAGGCCTTTTGATAAGGACAGGGATGGTTTTGTTGCTGGTGAAGGTGCAGGAACAATCATTCTGGAGGAACTTGAACATGCCAAAGCTCGCGGTGCGAAGATTTATGCAGAACTTGTAGGTGGCGGAATGAGTGCAGATGCAAACCATATTACGGCTCCGCATCCTCAGGGATTAGGTGCTAAAATGGTAATGACAAATGCATTGAAAGATGCAGGGATGAAAACTTCAGACATTGATTATATCAATGTTCACGGTACATCTACCCCATTGGGCGATATCAGTGAAACAAAAGCGATTGTTGATTTATTCGGCGAGGATGCTTACAATCTGAATATCAGTTCAACAAAATCTATGACTGGTCACCTTTTAGGAGCTGCCGGTGCCGTAGAAGCAATTGCTGCTATTCTGTCTGTACAGAATAACATCGTGCCTCCTACAATCAATCATTTTACGGATGATCCTGATTTTGATCCTAAATTGAATTTCACATTCAATACTTCACAAAAACGTTTGGTACGTGCTGCACTTAGTAATACTTTTGGTTTCGGTGGACACAATGCGTCAGTAATTTTCAAAAAGTACGAAGAGTAAACGTCATTAATCGATTTTATACAATTTAATGCCCCTATTTGACCTCTATAAGCTTTACTTATCTCCTGATAAAGAGTTTATAAAAAAGCTGAAAAATATGTTAGGCTTTGTGCCTGGAAATACCATTTTGTATAAAATGGCATTCAGGCATAGGTCTGTGGCAAAAGTTCTGAAGAATGGCAGCAGGAGCAGTAATGAACGTTTAGAATTTTTAGGTGATGCTATTCTGGGTGCAGTAATTGCTGAGCTATTATTTAAGCATTACCCGTATAAAGAAGAGGGATTCCTGACCGAAATGCGCTCTAAAATTGTAAACAGGGCCAATCTGAACCAGTTAGCACGCAAGATGGGTTTTGATCAGCTAATCATTTTTGACCAGAAAATGGTTAACATGCAAACCAAGCACCATTCTATGCTGGGTGATGCTTTCGAAGCATTAATTGGCGCCGTATATCTTGACAAAGGCTATAATTTTACCAAGGAACTGCTTCTTAAACGAATTGTAAAACCTTATATTGATATTCACACGCTTGAACTTACTGAAACTAACTTTAAAAGTAAACTGATTGAATGGTGTCAGCGTCATGCAAAGGACATTACATTTGATATGGTACAGAACGGGGAAGGTGAAAGCGCTAAACTTTTTACCATACAAGCCGTAATTGAAGGCGAAAGCTTTGGCATAGGCAGAGATTACAATAAGAAAAATGCCGAAAAACAAGCTGCCGAAAAAGCTTGTGAAGCTTTATCTATATAGCAGCCCTTATTTCTTTTTCAAAGTATCTGTATACTGTTTATAGGTATCACGAATATACTTTATTGCATCATACTCTGTCCAGTTTTTAGATTTTTCGTAATCAGGACGGTAGTTTAACATGAAGTTTTCCAGTTCTTTCCCGGAAAGTTCAGTATGCTTTTGAATAAGCGACTCATTAAAAAATCCATCAATCTCAGTCTGCTGCATCTCCGTTTTATAATACTTTCCAAATCTTCTGGCTTTTTTAGGTGTACTGCCAAACAGTTCGTACAAAGCTGTAAGAGGTGTAAAGATATATGATAGCAATGGAGGCTTGCCAGCATAAAAAGAACCCTTATCTCGGAAGTCTTTCCTGATTGCATTCAGTTCTGCTTTTTTAGACTGCCCTGTGATATTAACCTGGTCCAGTGTGGTACCAGAAAGGCTCATATAAGCAACCAGATCTTTACCAGACAATACGACCAATTGTCTGTCTGCATAATTACGTTTGATGATTACCAGTGTATCTCCTATCTGTGCTTTGATACGGAAAAGTCCCAAATCGTTACTACCTACAGTAAAGCCCGACCTCTTGTTTGATATTTCTGCGAGTGCAATCCTTGTACTGGACCCACTTTCCATAACTACTCCATTTAGCTGAAAATCTGCCTGCGCAAAGGCAGTTGCGGATATCAGTATTGAAGCAGCTAGCAGGGATATACTTTTTAGGGCAGATACGTTCATTTGATCAGGCTGTATTTGCTGTAAATTTAACTAATGTTAACTAATCCAATGCTTAAATTATGTTAAAATAACCATTTAATTATATCTTTGCACATGATAAAATCCATGACAGGTTATGGCCTGGCTTCTACAGATCAGGAAAACACAAAATTCGCGGTGGAAATCAAGTCTTTGAATAGCAAGTTTTTGGAGCTTAATTTGAAATTACCCAGAGCATACGCAGACAAAGAACTGTTTTTACGAAATATTTGCAGTAAAGAAATTGAGCGTGGAAAAGTCAATGTATCTATCAATATAGAGCGCAGTGAGGAAAACCTCAAGGGAGCTACAATTAATGCTGCTCTGTTGAGCAAATATTACAAACAGCTTGAGGCGATCAATATCGATTTGGGTGCCAATTCAAACAACCTGCTGCAGGCTGTATTAAGCTTTCCAGACGTAATCAGCTATACCGAAGAAGTGGTTAATGAAGGAGAATGGGATATTTTACAGCAAACTTTTGCTACTGCCCTGGAAAACTTCAATCAGTTTCGTGAAACCGAAGGAGCTGTGCTTAAAGAAGACCTTGAATTAAGAATCAGTAATATACTTGGTTTCTTTGCCCAGATCGAAGTACTTGCACCGCTACGTATCCCGCAGATCAGAGCACGTTTAAACCAGTTTCTGGAAGAAAATGCAGGCAAACTCAATGTAGATCAGAACCGTCTTGAGCAGGAACTTATCTATTATATTGATAAACTGGACATCACTGAAGAGAAAATAAGACTGAAAAGTCATTGTGATTACTTTACAGAGACCTTGAAAAGTAAAGATGCGAACGGTAAAAAGCTCGGTTTTATCTCTCAGGAGATAGGTAGGGAGATTAATACGATGGGAGCAAAAGCCAATGATGCACAAATACAGCAACTGGTGGTGGGAATGAAGGAAGAGCTGGAAAAAATTAAAGAACAGCTGTTAAACGTTATATAAACGGAGAGCAGAAAGGCGGTCTGATGATACATTATTTGATGACCGCCCAATAGATACATATCAAATGATACAAGGTAAACTCATTATATTTTCTGCCCCTTCTGGAGCAGGCAAAACAACAATTGTTAAGCACTTACTGAAAAAATTCCCTTCTTTAAGTTTTTCTATTTCAGCTACTACCAGGGAATCACGTGGCGACGAAGCGCATGAGAAAGATTATTATTTTATTTCCAAAGAATCATTTCTGCATAAAGTTGCACACCAAGAATTTGTAGAATTTGAAGAAGTATATAACGGAACGTTTTATGGTACCCTGCGCTCGGAAATTGAACGTATCTGGAATGCCGGCAAACATGTTATTTTTGATATTGACGTGGAAGGTGGCCTGCGTTTAAAACGTAAGTATGAAGATGATGCTCTGGCAATCTTTGTACAGCCTCCTTCACTGGAAGTATTAAAGGAACGCCTGAGCGGCCGTGGTACTGATAGCCCGGAGAAATTGCAGGAACGGTTCATTAAAGCTGAAAAAGAGCTTAAATATGCTGATAAGTTTGATGTTGTATTGAAAAATTATGACCTGGAAACTGCCTGTCTGGAAGCCGAAAAATTGATAGGTGAATTCATCAGCAAATAATACGCAGTATCGGGATGGCAAAAACAGGATTATTTTTTGGTTCCTTTAACCCGATACACGCGGGACATCTTATCATTGCCAGTTATATGGCAAACTTTACCGACCTGGATGAGGTATGGCTGGTAGTATCTCCGCACAATCCATTAAAGGATAAAAAAGGACTGGGTAATATGTACGACCGCCTGGAGATGGCCAGGCTGGCTACTGAAGCAGCAGAAAAGCTCAGTGTCAGCGATATAGAATTTAAATTGCCACAGCCTTCCTATACAGTAGATACGCTTGCGTACCTGCATGAAAAATATCCGTCACGGGAATTTGTGTTGATTATGGGTGCTGATAACCTTTCTTCACTCAAGAGGTGGAAAAACTATGAGGTTTTGCTGCGTGATTACAAAATATACGTTTACCCAAGACCGGGGACAAATACTGCGGAGTGGACAAACCATCCTTCGATCACATTAACTGCAACACCTCAAATGGAAATTTCATCAACTTTTATCAGACAGGCTTTAAAAGAAAATAAGAATATCCAGTTTCTGGTTCCAGACAATGTGATCGCTTTTATGGACAGCAAAAATATGTATAGAATTTTTTAGACTAACGGTATATCAGGAATATGGTTGGCTTTTTATGAAGGTCAATCTTTTCTGCTCTCCACTGCCCTACTGACTGTGATTTGATAAACTCATCTTCACCGGTAATATTACAGGCCACACAAAGCATAGTCTGCGCCGCAGTATTTCGTATAATATCTTCAAACAAATGATTATTTCTAAATGGGGTTTCTATGAACAGTTGGGTTTGTTTCTCACGCTCAGCAGTTTTTTCAAGTTCTTTAATCCTTTTTACACGTTCCACTTTATCAATTGGCAGATATCCATGAAAAGTGAAACTTTGTCCATTAAAACCAGAAGCCATCAGTGCCAGCAACAGTGAATTAGGCCCAACCAGTGGTACTACCTTGATTCCCCGTTTATGTGCCTCAGATACAATTTCTGATCCAGGGTCAGCTACTCCCGGACATCCTGCCTCACTCATCAGACCTACATCTTTACCCGTCATCAATTCCTTAAAATAAGGAACCATAGAATCATTGCGTTTATGCTTTCCATAATCATGTATTGTCAATTCGCTTTGAGGCATTTTCAATCCCGCTTCTTTAAGCGATTTTCTGGCAGTTTTTTCGTTCTCTACTATATATGTATCAATAGCATTGATCGTATCAATAAGATAAGGAGTGAAAGATTTTGCTGAAGCATTTTCTGCCAGAGGTACAGGAATAAGGTATAATACGCCTTTTTTCATTTATATGTTATTTTAATAAGAAGTACTCTTGATTGGTATTGTTTATGCTGATATTGATTATCAGTGGATAACCTTACAGAGAACAGCATTTTCAAAAGCTGTACAAAAGAAAAGAAATAAAATCTGGAAAGAGAAAATAAGGCCCAAATATTGGGTTTTTATGTCAAAAATCTAATAATGCTATATCTATTTGCTAAATATTACGTAAATTGAATATCAATTAAACCAAAGATAATTACCTGTAGTTCCATACCGTCTGCCATATATAAATGTAGCATGTTTTACCATCGCCAATTATAATATAAACGGGATTAAACTATTGCAGAATTTTATACTCATAAAGATACTAAGTTAGGTTAGTAAATTAAATCAACACACAAATGAAAAACATGATCAAACTGCCGGTTGTGATTGTGGGGCTATTGCTCCTCTTTGCCGGTACCGCCCAAAAGGCGATGGCCCAGGATGAAGACATTTCCCTGGAAACTTTTTATGATGAACTGGCACCCTATGGTACCTGGTTTCAAGATGCCCAGTATGGGTATGTATGGCGGCCAGATGTAGATCAAAGTAATTTCCGCCCGTATTACACTGATGGCCGCTGGGCAATGACGGAATATGGAAATACCTGGGTATCTGATTATGATTGGGGCTGGGCACCATTTCACTATGGTCGCTGGGTACTAAACCAGTACAGGGAATGGATCTGGATTCCGGATACTGTCTGGGGACCGGCATGGGTTAGCTGGAGAAGTGGCGGTGGTTATTACGGATGGGCTCCCTTAAGCCCGGGCTTTGATATTAGTATTGGATTTGGAGGAGGATATAATATCCCGAATGACTGGTGGGTATTTATCCCTCAGATTAATATCTACAACAGCAGCTACCCCCGTTATTATTATAACAGTAACAGATCTATTTTTAACCGCACAACTTATATAAACTATACCTATGGACGCAGCAGGAATGCTTATTATACCGGTCCAAGGGTGGGTGAGGTCAGAAGAGTGATTAACCGTGATGTAACGATCTATAATATCAATCGTTCATCACGCCCAGGAAGAACAAGCATTTCAAATAATAATATTAATATTTATAATGGCCGCGGAGGTTCCAGACCAGGAAATAATAATGGATTCGGCAATTCGGGCAGACCGTCATTTGGTAACAATGGCAGACCAGGTCAAAATAATAACCGACCAGGGCAGCCAGACAGAAACAGCAACAACAATAATGGAAATGGTCGTCCGGGTCAGCCAGACAGAACTAATGGAAATGGCAGACCTGGCAATACAGGCCGTCCGGATAACAACAATGGCAATGGCCGGCCTGATAGGTTAACCCCTGGAAGGGATAACAATATGCAGCGTCCACCTGAAAACCGCAGAGATAATCAGGATAGGATTCAGCGGATGCAGGGCGAGAGACAGGCAGATCAACAGCAACGGGATCAACAGCAGCGTCAGCAACAAGATCAGCAACGCAGACAACAGCAGGATCAGGAACGTCAGCAAAGAGAAGGACAACAGCGTCAGGATCAACAGCAGCGGGATAATCAGCAGCGTCAGCAACAAGATCAGCAACGCAGACAGCAGCAGGATCAGGAACGTCAGCAAAGAGAAGGACAACAGCGTCAGGAACAACAGCAACGGGATAATCAGCAGCGTCAGCAACAAGATCAGCAACGCCAGCAGCAACAACAGCAGCAGCAGCAAACAAGGCCTACAAGAAGTGAGGGCCAGGTTCAGCCGCCAGCAAATACGCAGTCATCGAGAGGTGGCCGCGGAGGCAGAGGATAATAATGAATAAAAACCGGTTATAACAGCCGGTTTTTATTTTATATATTATAATTATCTTTGCAGCCTCATCAAGCAATTTGCTTAATCCCTTATGATCCACCCCGAAATAGAAAAAAGAAAAACATTTGCCATCATCAGTCACCCGGATGCCGGAAAAACAACTTTAACTGAGAAGTTCCTGTTGTTTGGAGGTGCAATCAATACTGCCGGTGCGGTAAAACGAAACAAGGCCAATCAAAGCAGTACTTCAGATTTTATGGAGATTGAGAAACAGCGTGGAATATCCGTTGCCACTTCTGTGATGGGCTTTGAATATAAAGATAAGCGCATCAATATTCTTGATACCCCTGGTCACAAAGATTTTGCTGAAGACACCTATCGTACACTTTCAGCAGTAGATAGTGTAATCCTGGTAGTAGATTGTGTAAAGGGTGTTGAGGAACAAACAGAAAAATTAATGGCTGTGTGCCGCATGCGTAACACTCCTGTTATTATCTTTGTGAACAAGATGGACCGTGAAGGTAAGGACGCATTTGACCTCCTTGATGAGATTGAAAATAAACTTAATATCAGTTTATGTCCACTGTCCTGGCCAATTGGTCAGGGGCACACTTTCAAAGGGGTTTATAGCATATATAATAAACACCTCAACTTATTTGAACCAGACAAAACGAAAATCGCTGATCCGGTGATTGAAGTGAACGACCTGAATGATGCCAACCTTAATAATTTCCTGAAACCCGCAGAACTCTCGGGCTTAAAAGATGATCTGGAACTGGTAGACGGTGTTTATGGTAAACTTGATAAAAGTATGTATACCGAAGGGTTGCTTGCTCCTGTGTTTTTTGGCAGTGCCATTAACAATTTTGGAATTAAGGAGTTGCTGGATACTTTTATTAATATTGCTCCCAGCCCGAGAAGCCGTGCTGCAGAACAGCGTGAAGTTTTAGTGGAAGAGAAGAATTTCTCAGGTTTTGTGTTCAAAATCCATGCTAACCTGGATCCTAAACACCGCGACCGTATTGCGTTTCTGAGAATCTGCTCTGGCAAATTTGAAAGGAACAAGTTTTACTTCCATACACGCCAGGGTAAAAAACTGAAATTTTCTAATCCAATGGATTTTATGGCCAATGAGAAAAGTATAGTTGAGGAAGCATGGCCCGGAGATGTTGTAGGATTATATGATAGTGGAAACTTTAAGATTGGCGATACATTAACTGAAGGTGAACAACTGCAGTTTAAGGGCATTCCGAGCTTCTCTCCTGAAATATTCAAGGAGCTGGAGAACAGAGATCCACTACGCACAAAACAGCTGGAAAAGGGCATACAGCAGCTTACAGAAGAAGGAGTTGCCCAGCTATTTATCCAGCAGCCTGGTAACAGAAAAATTATTGGTGCAGTGGGTGATCTGCAGTTTGAAGTAATTGCCTTCAGACTGGAGCATGAATACGGCGCCAAAGCACAATTCAGGATGCTAAGCTATACCCGCTCCAATTGGGTAACCTCAACTGATAAAAAGAAACTGGAAGAATTTGTAAAGCGCAAGCAAATGCACATTGGAGAAGATAAAGACGGTAATCCGGTATTTCTGGCGGATAATGACTTTATGATCAATATGACCAAAAGGGATTATCCCGATATAGAATTTCATAAAACCTCGGAATTTAAATAATATATTATTCCATAAAAAAGGGGTATCTGCATTTTGCAGATACCCCTTTTTTATGGAATAATATTCAGCCTGTTAACTATTTCAATTTGCTGAGAGCAGCTTTAATTCTTGGAATCATTTCTGTGATGCCTTCTAAAGAGCAGCCACCTACAGATGCACGGAACCAAGGATTATGATGGTCCGTTCCGAAACAAGAAAATGGAACCAATGCTGCCTGTGCCTCACGGATCAGATAAGAATTAAGATCAGTACTGTCTTTCAACAGCTCTCCATCAGCAGTAGTTTTGCCCAGATAATCAATTTTCAGGGTCAGATATATTGCACCCATTGGCACAATTGCATCAACAGCAAGACCATTATCTTTCATTTCCTGAAAACCATTATACAACGCGTCCAGACTCAACTGAACTTGCTTTTTAAAAGATGTCAGAAACTCATCAACCAGGTTTTTATCTGCAAAATAATTTGCTACGGCCACCTGCTCTGCCTTTGGAGCCCAGGCACCGATATGCGTAAGTAATGCCTTCATCTTAGCAATTACGTGAGCAGGACCAAAACCCCAGCCTACACGAACACCAGTGGCGGCAAGACATTTGGATATGCCATCGATATAGATGGTATAATCTTTCAGCTCAGGGCGCAGACTAACAGGGTTAATATGTTCTTTACCAAAAGTAAGCAATGAATAAATCTGGTCGTACATAATATACAGAGGTTTCTCCCCTTCAGAACGTGATTTATTTTCTTCAATTACCATATCACATATCTCCTCCAGCTGCTCGGTACTGAACATAGTACCAGTTGGGTTTAAAGGAGAGCACAGTGCAAGCAAGGTGGCACCTTTAATATGTGGTTTAAGGATAGCCGCCGTAGGCATGAAGTTTGTTTCGGCAGTTACTTCAACCGCAACGCCATTAGCCGAAGACAAGTGGCAGTAATGGTTGTTGTTCCATGATGGTGCCGGATAAATTACTTTATCGCCCGGATCAACCAATGCCAGGTAGGTAGCATAAATCAGCGGGCGTGAACCACCTGAAACCAGTACTTCCGTTGCCTTATAATCTAACTCGTATCTGTCTTTTAAAACTTCTACGATAGTTTCACGTAGAGCCAGAATACCATCCGCAGGCGGATAATTGGTATGATTTTCATTGTAAGCTTTTACAATTTCTTCTTTTAGCGCTGAGGGAACAGGAAAAATTGAGGGATCAAAATCTCCGATGGTCAGGTTCGCAATGTTAGCACCCTTACTCTTCAATTCATTAACTTCGTTACCAATTTTAATGATCTCTGAGCCAATAAGTGAATTTGCTAATACCGATACATTCATTTTTTTATTGATTATGGTTAGAATTAAGCCAGCAACTGTTGTATGGCTGATTTGGTTTTTTCAAAATTAAACTGATTGAGGATAAGCTCCATCATTTGTTCTATTTCCGGATTACAGAGATTACCTATACTTCCTTCGTGGGTATGATTGATCTGTGTACCGGGCTCAAAAGTTCCATTTTCGATGCTCTCACCTACTATTTTATAAGCCTCACGGAACGGCACCCCTTTAAGGGCAAGATCATTCACTACTTCCACACTGAACAGGTAGGCGTATTTTTTGTCTGATAAAATATCCTCTTTAATATCTATATGCTGCAACATATAACTGGTCATTTCAAGACACTCATTTAAGGAGATAAAGGAAGGGAAAAGATTTTCCTTTAGTAATTGCAGGTCGCGATGGTAACCGGATGGCAAATTGGTAGTCATCATTGCAATTTCGTTTGGCAGAGCCTGAATTTTATTACAGCGTGAACGGATCAACTCGAAAACATCGGGGTTTTTTTTATGCGGCATAATACTGGAACCGGTAGTGAGCTCATCAGGGAATTTAATAAACCCAAAATTCTGATTAATGAACAGGCAGACATCCATGGCCATTTTAGCCAGTGTTGCCGCAACAGACGACATTGCCTGTGCCAATACCCTTTCAGTTTTACCTCTGCCCATCTGTGCATAAACCACATTGTAGTTAAGGTTTTCAAAGCCTAATAATTTTGTGGTCATTGTTCTGTTCAGTGGAAAAGAAGAACCATAACCCGCAGCAGAGCCCAGAGGGTTTTTATTACAGATCTTATAGGCCGCAAGCATCAGTTCCATATCATCAACCAAACTTTCGGCATAGGCACCAAACCATAATCCAAAAGAGGAGGGCATGGCAATCTGCAGGTGGGTATAACCTGGCAGCAGTTTATCTTTATGCAGGTTGCTCAAAGTTACCAGCTGATGAAACAGGCTGGCTGTATTATCTACCATTACTTCAATCTGGTCTCGGAAGAATAGCTTCAAATCTACCAGTACCTGGTCATTACGTGATCTTCCGCTGTGAATCTTTTTCCCGGCTTGTCCTATACGCTGCGTAAGGAGCCATTCCACCTGAGAATGTACGTCTTCTACCGTATCTTCTATGGTAAAGGTACCCGCTTCTATTTCAGAATAGATGTTCTTCAGCTCTTTCTGAATTTCACTTAATTCGGCCGCAGTAAGCAAGCCAATACTTTCGAGCATTTCAACATGGGCAAGAGACCCTAAAACATCAAAAGCCGCCATTTGCAGATCAAGCTCCCTGTCTTTACCTACAGTGAAACTTTCAATATCTTTATTTACCTGTATATTCTTTTGCCAGATTTTCATTATCTCTATAAAATTCCTTTGTTAACAGCCCTTATTAGGATAGCAAGGCGTAGTTTCAACATTACGCAAACCATCAATATTTAAGCTCCGGCAAAAATACAATAAATACGCAAAGTAGAAGAGGGTTGGATTGTAAAGAAAAATTGTGAGAACAAATCGATATTTTAGCAAAAAGAACGCAAAAGCAATGAATAAATTAAAGTCTCTCCTATTACTGCTCTTATTTCCGGCAATACTGAAAGTATCAGCGCAGCAAAAACCAGCTCTGGGCTGGAAAGATGTATCTAAATGGACCTATATCCGCAGTTTTGACAACTCGCTTGCTCCAGATGGCAGCTGGATGGCATGGGTAAGCGGGCCGGTTGAGGGCGACCTGCAGGTCTTTCTTAAAAAGACCACTGATACCACCAAACTAATTTTCCCCATTGGAGCTACATCTACCCAGGTAAATTTTTCAGGTGATGTAAGATATGCCGCTTTTAAAGTAACAGGTAAAGACGCCGAAGTAAAAGCAGCAAAGAAGACCATGAAGCCTGTTTATGATAAGCTGATGCTTGTTTCCCTGCCTGGAAATATAAAAACAACCTTTGAAAAGGTGAAAGCTTTTGATTTTGCGAACGACTCGCCTGAATGGCTGGCCATACAGTTTGCGGCCCCAGAAAATGCATCTAAAGATAAGGATGCGCCAAAAGGTACAGATTTATTACTTTATCAGCTCAACACCAGGAAAAGCTTTAATATTGGAAATGTTGCTGAGTATGCTTTTAACAAAACCGGGACCTATCTGGCTTATACCATTGATGCGGCGGGACAGAATGGAAACGGTATATTCTTACGCGATTTAAAAACGGGGATTACTACCGCGCTGGATAATGATAAATCGGTTTATAAAAATCTGAAATGGAATAAAAAAGGAGATGCTTTTGCATTACTTAAATCTGCTAAGAATGACCAGTTTAAGGAAGATGTTTATACTGTAATCGGGATTAATAAAATTGCGGGCGACAAAACAAATAAAGTAAGCTATAATGGAATTGGACAGAAAGATTTTCCAAAAGCTATGGCGATCAGTGCAAATAGCACGCCTTATTGGTCTGAAGATCAAAGCACCTTATTTTTTGGTATAGCAGGACAGGAAAACAAGCCGGCAAAAGCAGACAGTACTGCTGCTGCCAAATTAAAAGGTAAACCAGATAGTACAGCTCTGGCAACAAAAACAAAAGGTAAAACAGATAGTACCGCTAAATCAATTGCTACAGCTGACAAAAAGAATGATGCTGAGAAACCTGACATGATTATCTGGAACTGGAAAGACAAACGTTTACAATCTGCCCAGCTTACCCAGGAAACACGGGACAAGAACTTTAGTTTTACAAGTGCCTATTTAGTAAACGAGAAGAAATTTATACAACTGGCGGATAGCAGCAGGAAGAATGTAATTATTCCTGAGAAAGGCACTCTTGCTATTGCTTATGATAATTCTAATTATGAGCTGGAAGGGAACCTGGATGGACAAAACTATATGGATGTATATGTTATTGACCTGAAAATGGGCGCCAAGAAACTGATATTTGAAAAACTATATGCTGCCGGCAGAGGTGGATTATCGATATCTCCTGATGGTAAAATGGCCTTGTATAACTATGATGGTAATTTTTACACCATAAACCTATATACCCTGCAGAAGTATAATCTGACAGGTAAGATAAAAACATCCTTTATTGATGAGCTGGATGATCATAACGTAAAAAAACCATCTACGCCTAGCTTTGGATGGTCTGCTGATTCTAAATACGTACTGATTAAAGACAATTATGATTTATGGAAAATCAGTGCAGATGGCAAAAATGTTACTGCACTTACTGATACCTGGAAAAGCAAAAAACAATCTGTTCAGGGCCGGCTTGGTATTTATGTAGACGAAAAGGGAACTGACCTGTCCAAAGATCAGTACTTCAGCGTATTTAATTCTGATAATAAAAAATCTGGCTTTGGCCTTTTAAAAGCCGGCTCTGATGCTGTCAAAGTGTTGTTTATAGATGATAACGCCTATGGAAATTTCAATAAGGCAACTAAGGCACAGGTATTCACCTATTCAAAAGAGAACAACCTGCAGTCTCCTGAATTTTTTGCCAGTACCGCAGCAAACCTTGCCAATCCAAAACAGATTACCAGAAACACTCCAGATCAGGAAAAGTATGCCTGGTCTTCCGGTGTAAAGCTAATCAGTTATGTCAGTGCAAATGGTGATACCTTACAGGCAGCGTTGTATTTGCCTGCAAATTATGTTGAGGGGAAGAGTTATCCAACCATTACCTATATTTATGAACGTTTAACAGATAATCTCAATGCCTATACCATGCCGGCGTTTCCAGGTGGCGGGTTCAATAAGGCAATGTACACCAGCAATGGTTATGCAGTGCTGATGCCTGATATTAAATACAAATTGAATGACCCGGGCATGTCTGCAGTAGCCTGCGTAGTGCCCGCTGTTAAAGCCGCAGTTGCAACAGGTATTGTAGATGAAAAGCGTGTTGCCATCCATGGTCATTCATGGGGAGGGTACCAGACTTCTTTTCTCATTACACAAACTAATATTTTTAAAGCAGCAGCAGCTGGTGCTCCTCTAACAAATATGATCAGCATGTACAGTCTGATCTATTGGAACAGCGGTGGTACTAATCAGGCAATCTTTGAGGCCAGTCAGGGTAGGTTAACACCAGGATACTGGGACAACTGGGATGCCTTTACACGCAATTCTCCTGTATATCATATTAAGAAGGTACAAACCCCTTTATTATTATTACACAATGATAAAGACGGTGCCGTTGATTATACACAGGGTATTGAATATTATAATGGATTGAGAAGGTTAAACAAACCTGTAGTGATGATTACCTATAAAGGCGAAAACCATGGTATAGCAAAGCTTCCAAATCGTAAAGATTATGCGGTAAGAATGATGGAATACTTCGATTATATGTTAAAAGATAAGCCTGCACCAGACTGGTGGGCCAAAGGCGTAAACCGTTTAGATATGGAAAAACACCTGGAAAGCCGTGCATTTGAAGAATAGCAGCACAGGTCTGCAGTAAACAGAACAGCCAGGTATATATGATATACCTGGCTGTTCTGTTTATTTATAATCCATTACCTGCCGTTTATTACCGGCTTAATCATATCAATATAGAGAGAAATTCCTTCTGCAATTTCATTTACATAAATATACTCATCTGCCATGTGCGACCTCGCCGAATCACCAGGTCCCACTTTTACTGAAGGAATACTAAGCAAGGCCTGATCTGATGTAGTGGGCGAGCCATACGTAGTACGCCCTAAAGCAATACCCGACTGAACCAGCGGATGCGCTTTATCTATTGAAGATGGCTTTAAACGGATAGACCGTGGAGTAACTTCACAATCAACGTTTGTTCTGATAATCTTTAACACCTCCTCATTGGTATAAGCATCAGTTACGCGTACATCTACTGTAAACACACAGGTTGCAGGAACAACATTATGCTGGGAACCCGCATTAATGATGGTTACTGACATTTTCAGTGGGCCAAAAACTTCAGATACTTTTGAAAACTTATAATTTCTGAACCAATCTATATCTTTCAGGGCTTTATAAATAGCATTATCTCCTTCTTCTCTGGCAGCATGACCTGCTTTTCCGGTAACTGTACAATCCAGTACCAGAAGGCCGCGCTCAGCAATGGCAAGGTTCATTTCAGTAGGTTCGCCCACTATTGCAAACTCTAATTCACCCAGGTCAGGAATCACACATTCTAATCCGTGGTTACCTGATATTTCTTCTTCTGCTGTAGCGGCCAGGCAAATATTATAGGAAAGATCTTGCTGATCGTAAAAATATAAGAAAGTTGCAATAAGTGAAACCAGACATCCTCCGGCATCATTACTTCCCAACCCATATAGTATATCTTCTTCAATGTCTGGAGCATAAGGATTTCTTGTGTAACCAGAATTGGGTTTTACAGTATCGTGATGTGAATTTAAAAGCATAGTAGGCTTACCTGCATCGAAATGCCTGTTATATGCCCATATATTATTTAATTTTCGATGCGTCTTTATCTGTCTTTCCTGCAAAAATTGCTCAATCAGATCAGCGGTTTTATCTTCTTCTTTACTGAAGGATTGTATGCTGATCAAACTTTTGAGCAATTCCAGACTATCTTTCTGCAGCTTTTCTATCATAAAATTATTCCTTTGTATATAATGCACCGGCTTTGATTGCCGACAACTTGATCCCTTTGATCAGGGAGGAGCTAAACCCGTTGTGCTCCATCTCATTCAATCCTGCAATAGTACATCCTTTAGGTGAAGTCACCTTATCAATTTCCTGTTCAGGATGCGACTGCATCTGCAATAACAAATCCGCAGCACCTTTAGCTGTTTGTACAGCCATCTTCAACGCCTCGTCAGCATGAAACCCAATCTCTACCCCACCTTGCGATGCCGCCCTGATAGCACGAAGAAAGAATGCGATACCACAGGCACATAACGCAGTGGCAGATGTCATCAGGTCTTCGTTTATTTTTACTACAGCACCTACTGTTTCGAACATGCGTGTAACTTCTGCTACATGTTCATCTGAAGCATTATCAGAAGCTATGCAGGTCATAGACTGACCGATGGCAATGGCTGTGTTGGGCATTGCACGTATCACTTCCAGCCCATCGTGCAATTTTGCACGGATATCGGCACAGCTCACTCCAGAGGCAACCGAGATTACAGTATGCCTGCTGATGTCAATTACACCAGAAATCTGCTCCATTAACTGGTTCAGCTGCTGAGGCAGCACGGCAAGCACTACAATATCAGCCTGAGCTACTACAGCGGCATTATTATCACTAACTATGTAACCCTCTTCCGCAAATTTCGCAAGACCGCTGATGTTTCTGCGGGTCAGGCTGATCTGCTTTGCCTGCACATAGCTTGCTTTTACTAATCCCCTGGCAAGGGAAAGCCCGATATTTCCGCTGCCTAATATGGCTATCCTGCCCGTATAATTACTCATGGCTAATCAATTAAACGTGTTCCAAAACCTTTTACGTCAATCTGAGGCAACTCGTCGGCTTTTCCGATATACACGGCTTTTACACCTTTTCTGATTGCTTCAAATGCATTATGCAATTTAGGTATCATTCCACCAGATACAACACCCTGCTCTTTTAAAGTTTCAAAATCGTCTCTTCTGATCTCTTCCACCAGCGAAAGTTCATCTTCAACATCACGCAGTACCCCTTTTTTCTCAAAGCAGTAAACCAGACGTGTATCATATTCAGCAGACATTGCCACAGCTACTGCAGAGGCAATAGTATCTGCATTGGTATTGAGCAGCTGTGTATCACCATCATGTGTTATTGCACATAAAACAGGAATCAGGTTAGCATTTAACAGGCTGCTTAAGGTTGATACAGAAACTGAGTTTTCATCCAGATCCCCTACAAAACCATAATCTATTTCTGCTACGGGGCGTTTCACCGCCTTGATGATGTTACCATCTGCACCGGTAAGGCCTATCGCGTTACAGCCCTTTGCCTGCAGTTGTGCCACCATGTTTTTATTGATCAAACCTGCGTATACCATTGTAACTACCCGCAGAGTTGCAATATCGGTAACGCGTCTGCCATCTATCATCTTTGGTTCAATGCCCAGGGAACCACTTAATTCAGTAGCAATTTTACCTCCACCATGAACCAGTATTTTATCACCAGGCAGCGCGGTAAAATCTAAAAGAAACTGGTGCAGTTTCTGCGAATTGTCAATTACGTTACCACCTATTTTTATGACTGTTAACTGCTTCATAGTATCTGATTTATTATTTGATTCGTATTTTGGATCAGGCCTGCTGCTATTTAATATTTTGAAGCAGGTCTTTTATAACTGCCTGGGCAGCCCATAAGCGGTTTCCGGCTTCATGGATAACCAATGAGTTAGGACCGTCCAGAATTTCTGCAGACAGCTCCAGGTTGCGGCGTACGGGCAAACAATGCATTACTTTTGCATTATTGGTACCAGTAAGTTTCTCATTGTCCATCATCCAGCCTTCAGGGTATGGTAATATCTTACCATATTCTTTAAAGCTGGACCAGTTTTTTACATAAATGTAATCTGCGCCCTCCAGTGCTTCTTCCAGATTGTGCATAATCTTTGCACCTGATGTGAAGTCCTCCGAAAGCTCATATCCTTCTGGCTGTACAATAGTAAAATCAAGCATATCTTCCTGCTGAGCCCTGCACATCCATTCTGAAAATGAATTTGGCACAGCCTGAGGCAATGCTTTTACATGTGGTGCCCATGCCAGCACAACTTTAGGTTTGCCTGGTTCTTTCCATGTTTCCCTGATGGTTACCAGGTCGGCCAGGCTTTGCAGCGGATGACGGGTAGCACTTTCCAGACTTATTACCGGAACGCCACAGTATTTGATAAACTTATTAAAAAAATCTTCGTTATAGTCTTCATCCCTGTTGTTCAGTTTTGGGAAAGAGCGCAAACCAAGGATATCGCAATATTGTCCCATAACAGCAGCAGCTTCCCTGATATGCTCAACAGTGGTACCATTCATCACTATACCATCTTCAGTTTCAAGTGCCCAGCCTTCTTTATCCATATTCATGACCATCACGCTCATGCCTAAGTTGATGGCAGCTTTCTGGGTACTTAAACGGGTACGCAGGCTTGGGTTCAGAAAAACCAGTCCCAAAGTTTTATTTTTACCTAAATGCTGATCTGCATATGGGTTTCCTTTTAATGCCAGGGCATCTTTTACCAGCTGGCTGATGTCTTCAACATCGTTTACAGAAGTGAATTGGTTCATCCTTTTAAAGCAATTTTAAAGTTTTCCAAGAAATGGTCGGCATGTTCTTTAGTAAGGTTTAATGCCGGCAGCAGCCTGATCACATTAGGTTTAGCCTCGCCTGTAAAAATATGCTGTTTAAACAGCAGGTTCTTTTTAACCTGAGATAATTCTTCGGGAAGCTCAATTCCTATCATTAATCCACGGCCTCTGACTTCTTTGATTACATCGATCTTTTTTAATTCCCCGATCAGGTAATTGCCTGTTTTTTCAGCATTGGCCATCAGGTTATCCTGTTCCATTACTTCCAGCACTGCAAGGGCAGCAGCACAGGCCAGGTGGTTTCCACCAAAAGTAGTACCCAACATATAATGCCAAGGTTTAAATTTAGGAGCTATAGATATTCCTGCTACAGGAAAACCATTGCCCATACCTTTTGCCATAGTATATACATCAGCATCAACGCCTGCATAATCATGTGAGTAGAATGTGCCGGTTCTGCCATAACCACACTGAACACTGTCAGCAATGTATACAGCATTGTACTGATTACATAATGAGCGGATGAGCTGCAGAAAAGATACTGAAGCTTCTTTGATACCCCCAACACCCTGTATACCTTCAATAATTACCGAACTGATCTCATTTCCAAAATCAGCGAAAGCATCTTTCAATGCCTGTTCATCATTAAAAGGCAGAAAAACTACATTTTCTGTTTCATTTACAGGTGCAATGATTTTAGGGTTATCCGTTGCAGAAACAGCCAGCGAAGTTCTGCCATGAAAGGCCCCTCTAAAGGCAATTACTTTTTTCCTCCCATTATAAAAGGAGGCTAGTTTTAATGCATTTTCATTGGCTTCTGCGCCAGAATTACATAAAAACAACTGGTAATCGGTTTTGCCAGATACTTTCCCGAGTTTCTCAGCAAGTTCTACCTGCAAGGGTATTTTAACCGAATTAGAATAAAAACCAACTTTAGCAAGCTGATCTGTTAATCGTTTAACATAATGCGGGTGGGTATGTCCTATAGAGATTACAGCATGACCGCCGTATAAATCAAGATATTCCTGCCCCTCAGCATCCCAAACGGTACTGCCGGCAGCTTTAACAATTTCTATATCATTTAAAGGGTATACATCAAATAAGTTCATTTTTTTAAGGTTTTTGCCAGGCCTGATGACCAGACGGTGAATAACAGGAAAATAATAAGGTTCTGAAAGGTGGGCCCTGCTTAAAATGCAGCAGCCTTAAGCCGCAGCCCCTGCTTTTCGTCTAATCCAAACATTAAATTCATATTCTGTACCGCCTGCCCACTGGCACCTTTTAACAAGTTATCGATAATACTGATTATTAGTAATTTGTTACCATGTTTCTCCATATGTACCAGGCCTTTATTGGTATTAACCACCTGTTTCAGATCAATGTCTCTATGACTCACATGCGTAAATGGGTGCATAGCATAGTAATCTTCATAAATAGTCTGTGCTTCTTCGGCACTGAGGTTGGTTTCTACATACATAGCGGCGAGAATACCTCTGGTAAAATCACCACGCTGCGGAATAAAATTAATTACAGCATCAAATTCCGGATCCAGCTGAACCAGGCTTTGTCCTATTTCGTTCAGGTGCTGATGGCCAAATGCTTTATATACCGAGAGGTTATTGTTACGCCATGTAAAATGTGAGGTTTGCGCAAGGCTTTGCCCCGCACCTGTAGATCCGGTAGTAGCATTGATATGAACTTCCGCATTTAGTTTTCCTTTGGCCGCCAAAGGCATTAAACCCAATTGTATAGCGGTAGCGAAACAGCCGGGATTGGCTACAAAGCTGGCAGATCTGATTTTTTCCCTGTTTAATTCAGGCAAGCCATAAACCCATTTATCACCAGCAGCGTCTGCAAGTCGGAAATCCTGGCTCAGGTCTATAATCTTAATCCCATCTGCTATCGGGTTTTCAGCTAAAAATTTAGCTGCGTCACCATGTCCTACACAAAGAAATAAAACATCAATATCAGCAGATAGTGTATCGGTGAAACGCAGGTCGGTATCTCCTATCAGGTCGGTATGTACATCAGAAATAAGGTTTCCGCCGTTGCTGTTACTGTGTACAAATACAATATCCACCTCAGGGTGGTTAATCAGCAGACGCAGCATTTCGCCGCCGGTATAGCCGGCCCCGCCAATAATGCCTGCTTTAATTTTCATCCGTACTGTTTACTTTATGCCAGATCATAACCTGGTTGCCAAAAATTTTAGAGAAGCCTTTAACATCCTCGCCGCTCCATGAATTGTTCATTTCACCGTAACTGCCAAATTTATTGCTCATCAGATCATGGTTAGATTCAATACCAATAATGTGGAAACGGTAAGGCAGCAATTCTACAAACACTTTTCCACTCACTGTTTTTTGGGTATCAGCCAGGAAGGCTTCCATATTACGCATGATAGGGTCGTGGAATTGTCCTTCATGCAGCCAGTTTCCATAAAAAGAAGCAATCTGCTCTTTCCATGATAACTGCCATTTAGTTAATGTATGTTTTTCAAGCGTATGATGTGCCTTAATAATTACCATTGGGGCAGCAGCTTCGAAACCTACACGGCCTTTAATACCGATAATGGTATCACCAACATGTATGTCACGTCCAATACCATAAGGTTGTGCTATGGCCTGCAGTTTTTGTATTGCTTTAACAGGTGCTAAACTCTCGCCATCAATACCAACAAGTTCACCTTGTTCAAAGGTAAGCTCAATCTTGCGGCTTTCAGACTCAGTAACCTGTGTTGGCCATGCTTCTTCCGGTAGCGTTTCATTAGATGTAAGGGTTTCTTTTCCTCCCACTGATGTTCCCCACAGACCTTTATTAATGGAATATTTGGCTTTTTCTGCACTGTATTCCACCCCATGATTGTTTAAATATTCTATTTCCGCTTCGCGGGATAATTTCAGGTCTCTTATCGGGGTAATGATCTCCACATTAGGGATAATAATATTAAAGATCATATCAAAGCGTACCTGGTCATTTCCGGCACCAGTACTGCCGTGGGCTACATACTCAGCGCCAATTTTTTTAACATAGTTTGCAATTGCAGTAGCCTGACTTACGCGTTCAGCACTAACAGAAAGCGGATAGGTGGCATTTTTTAATACATTCCCAAATACCAGGTATTTAATACAGCCTGCATAATAATTTGCGGTTTCATCTACCACCGCATGAGAAGCAACACCTAAAGCATAAGCGCGTTTTTCAATTTCCTGCAGTTCTTCATCAGAAAAACCACCAGTATTCACAATCACGGAATGAACTTCTAAACCACGGTCCTGTGCTAAATGAATACAGCAAAATGACGTATCTAAACCTCCGCTAAACGCTAAAACTACTTTCTTTTTCATTAGTATGTATTTGTTTTAATTGTGTTGAACCCTGTCTCAATGGTTTTAAGCATCATATGCCAGGTTTCTTATATGTATATATTTAAATCGCTTCAGTATCATCCCTGAAAGCTAAATGTCCTTATTTAAAGAATAAATTTGAAAGGGCAACCAATGTTTTCAAACCTCCTTTATCTTCCGATTTAGGTTTAAGTATCAGCTGCTGCTTAATACGCATAAAACGTTCATAAAGCTTGGGCTTGCGCTGCAGCTCTTCGGCAAATTTCTTGGCCACATCATGTTTCTGGGTAGCCGGATCGTAAAGCATCGCTGTACACATACAGTTTTTGCGGTCTTTGCTTTTCAGGATTTCGAAGTTTACACAACTCTGGCAGCCTTTCCAGAACTCTTCATCTTGTGTAAGCTCTGAATAGGTAACGGGTTCATACCCCAGATCAGAATTGATTTTCATCACCGCCAGTCCGGTAGTTAATCCAAATATTTTTGCTTTTGGATACTTTACTCTTGACAGTTCAAATATCTTCTCCTTGATTGTATGCGCCAGTCCCACTTTCCTGAACTTAGGACTTACTACGAGGCCCGAGTTAGCAACAAACTGACCGTGACTCCAGGTTTCAATATAGCAAAAGCCAGCCCATGAGCCATCTTTATGAAAAGCAATAACGGATTTTCCCTCAGCCATCTTTCCTGCAACATATTCAGGAGAGCGTTTCGCGATACCAGTACCTCGTGCTTTAGCTGATTCAGACATTTCTTCACAAATTTCTTCTGCAAAGACACGATGTTCAGGAAGTGCAACCTGCACTATAAAATCGTTGATATTCATTAATAGTTAACGAAAAAAATAAATATTCTGATTAATTGGTTTTGAAGAGGAACACTACCTCTAAGATTGAGTTAGAAAAACTCAAATACGGGGTGTATAATTTTGCCGGCTGGTGGTTACATAAATGACAGGCTGCAAACGCTCAATATATAAACTTCTAGCAGCAATGTTCTTTGCTGTTAAAATAGAAAGTTTATGAGTGATTTGCTTTTTCATTTTATGTATAGTTCCCGCTTTAAATTAATAAGCTGTAAAGGTTTAAATAATTATTGATTTGTGCAATACGTATTTGTTTTTTTTACAATCAATCAACTCGTTTCGGCTCTGCTGATTAACTACCCAAAAGTACGTTTTATTTAAAAAAAACCATCTTCTGATTATTAAATCATTGTTAAGTTTCTACTCTCTTGCTATAAAGTCTGTCGTGTCATCTCTTTCAGCTTTACTTCAGAAAAATTTAGTAAAATGGTAACAACAGGGTTGCAATGATGTTTTGCTGAGCAGTAATTATTTTTTTGTATGTTAGATTACCTTTTTGTCCCCATAAATGAAGAAATACTTATGCTTTATCTTAGCGGCTCTTTCTGGATTTGTACAAGCGCAAGACCTGTCAGCTGTCAGGCAAGACATCAGCACACTAACCAGCAGGGCGCTATGGGGCCGCGGTTACACGCAAAATGGCATGGCAAAAACAGCGGATTATCTTGTCACTAAGTTCAGATCTTACGGCCTGCAACCTATGGCCGATACCAGCTATCGTCAGCAGTTCAGTTATCCTGTAAATACCTTTCCTGGCAAAATGGAGCTGGTTTTAAATGGCAAACAGCTGATACCCAGCAAAGATTTTATTGTTGAACCCTCCAGCAGGGGCCTCACCGGGAATAATATTAAGCTGGAGCAAAGTGACAGCATAACTTTTATGGCACCAAAGCAGCGTGTGCTGCTTAGTCTGCAGAATAAGTTAACCTGGTCGGTAGCCTCAAAGGTTGAAGATTATACAGTCTTACTGCTTAACAAAACCCTGCTGAAGGGCAAACCAGAAACTTTAAACCTGAATATTGTGAACCAGTTTGTTCCGGATTTTAAAGCCAGTAATATTTGTGGACTGATAAAAGGCAGCAGATATCCCGACTCGGTTATCATGCTTACTGCACATTATGATCATCTTGGGGGTATGGGAGCAGGAACTTATTTCCCTGGCGCCAATGACAATGCAAGTGGTGTAGCCATGCTTCTGAGCCTGGCGCGCTATTTTACCAAAAACCCTCCCGCATACAGCATCGCTTTCATCTGCTTTGCGGGTGAAGAAGCCGGATTAGTTGGCTCAGCTTATTATACGGAACATCCGCTCACAGAGCTGGCACGCATTAAATTTATGATTAATATGGATATGGTAGGTACGGGCGAAACAGGTATAACTGTGGTGAATGCCACATTGCACCAAAAGCAGTTTGCACTGCTTAACCAGATTAACGAAAAAAATAACTACCTGATTAAAATAAACTCAAGGGGCAAAGCTGCAAATAGTGACCATTACTATTTTACAGAGAAAGGTGTTCCTGCCTTTTTTATTTATACAGGTGGCGGAATTGCCGCTTATCATGATATACTTGACTTACCCAGCACCCTACCCTTAACTGCATTTAATGATCTGAGAAGGCTCATAATTGATTTTACTGCTGCGCTGACAAAGGAATGATCTTTATCTCTGTTCTGTCATTTATGTATGACAACATTTAAATGATGAACAAATAGACCAATACTACCGTTATTTGCATAAACATTTAGCAAGCTATTATGTCACTATTATTCAGTCCACTCAACATAAAGAACCTGACTTTAAAAAACAGGATTGTGGTTTCACCGATGTGCCAGTATTCTGCCACTGATGGATTTGCCAATGACTGGCATCTTGTACACCTTGGAGGACGGGCCGTGGGAGGTGCGTCATTAATTATTCAGGAAGCCACTTCTGTTTCTCCAGAGGGCCGCATCTCTCCCGCAGACCTGGGTATCTGGTCTGATGAACATATCCCTTTCCTCAAACGAATTAATGAGTTTATTGTAAAAAATGGTTCGGTACCAGGGCTGCAGCTGGCCCATGCCGGTAGAAAAGCAAGCTTCGACGTACCCTGGAAAGGCGGAAAACAGATTACTGCAGAAATGGGCGGCTGGGAAACTTTTGCACCAAGCGCTATTGGATATAACGAAAATGATATTGCCCCAACGGCCTTAAGCACTGAAGGCATAGCAAAAGTTAAAGCAGATTTCAGGGCTGCAACATTACGCTCTATCTCGGCGGGTTACAGGGTGATTGAGATTCACGCAGCGCATGGCTACTTATTTCATCAGTTTTTATCGCCACTAAGTAATCTGCGTACAGATGAATATGGGGGCAGTTTTGAAAACAGGGCACGCTTGTTAATAGAAGTTACTACTGATATCTTAGATGTATGGCCTCAAGAGAACCTGTTATTTGTACGGATTTCTGCAACAGACTGGGCAGAGGGTGGCTGGTCTCCGGAAGAAACGGTGCAGCTGTCAAAAATCCTCAAAGAAAAAGGCGTTGATCTGATTGACTGTTCTTCTGGCGGAAATGTACCTTACCAGGTTATACCAGTTGGCCCCGGGTATCAGGTGAAATTTGCAGAATCTGTAAAAAAAGAAGCCGGTATTTTAACTGGTGCAGTAGGTTTAATTACTGAAGCAGAGCAGGCTGAAGAAATTTTAGAAGAGGGCAAAGCCGACCTTATTTTTATGGCCCGCGAACTATTAAGAGATGCTTATTTTCCTATACATGCGGCTGACGAACTTGAAGACGAAATTGTATGGCCAGTACAATATGAGCGTGCAAAACCAAGAAAAAAGGCATAATTACTATTGTTTAAACCATTTTATCTTAATTTCGTTTTTAACTAAAACCCTATTGTTATGTTAGATCAATTAATGGCTGCTCAGCAAAAAGCAGAAGAAATAAAAAAACGTCTGGATACTGTTTCAGTTTATGCAGATGTTGAAGGAGGTGCTATCAAAGTAACTTCTACAGCGAATAAAACTATTACTGCAATAGAAATCAATGAAGATTTCTTTAAAGATGCAGATAAAGAAGAACTGGAAGAACTGCTGCTTACCGCAATTAATAAAGTTCTGCAACAGGCTGAAAATGTTAATGCAGCTGAGATGCAATCCGTTACTCAAAATATGTTCGGCGACCTGGGCGGTATGTTTGGCAAATAATTTTAAAATAATACGATGAAATATACATATTACGGACAGTCTTGTTTTATTCTTGAAGCAGATGGTAAGAAATTTCTCTTTGATCCATTTATTACCCATAATCCATTAGCTAAAGATGTAGATATTAAAGCTATTGAAGCAGACTATATTCTGGTAACACATGGCCACGGAGATCATGTTGCTGACCTTGAACTACTGGGAAAACAAACCGGAGCACTGATTATTGCTATGCCAGAGGTGATCAGCTGGGCAGAAAAACAAGGTCTGAGCAATACACATTCAATGAACTATGGCTCAACTACGTTCGATTTCGGCAAGCTTCGCATGGTTTGGGCTACACACTCAAGCTCAATGCCAGATGGCAGTTATGGCGGCAACCCTGCCGGTTTCGTATTGGAACTTGAAGGGAAAACAATCTATTTTGCAGGAGATACCTCGCTGAATATGGATATGAAACTATTAGCAGAACTGTATCCAAAAATTGATTATGCCATTTTACCTATAGGAGGAAACTACACAATGGATCCTGATGATGCATTGATTGCAGCTAAGTTTGTAAACTGTGACCGGGTGATAGGTGTACATTATAACACTTTCCCTGTCATTCAGATTGATACCGAATCTGCTGTAGCAAAATTTGGAAGAGAGCACAAACAGCTGTTGCTTCCTCAAATAGGCGAAACAATAAACTTATAAGTATTTATGATAAATGCCTCATCAGAAAAACATTCTGATGAGGCATTTGTATTTACTATTGCTGCTTCTAGTGTGCTTCCAGCCAGGTATTGCCCTCGCCAATTTCAACCTCTATCGGAACTGTTGTTTTTATTGCTGTTTTCATCCTGTGGCTGATAATCTTTTTCATTGCCTCCACCTCAGTTTTTAACACATCAAACACAAGCTCATCATGCACCTGCATAGTCATTTTAGACTGCAGCTGCTGATCTTTAATGTCCTGGTGGATATTGATCATCGCAATCTTGATCATATCTGCCGCAGATCCCTGAATCGGTGCATTTATGGCATTTCGCTCTGCAAACCCACGTACAGTCTGGTTGGCAGAGTTAATATCTCTCAAATACCTTCTTCTGCCCATTATAGTTTCCACAAATCCGTTTTCACGTGCAAAATCCATCGTCTCGGTCATATATCGCTTAATGCCTGGATACTGAGCAAAATACTGTTCAATTATTTCTGCCGCTTCTTTCCTTGGAATACCAAGGTTTTGTGAAAGGCCGAAGGCAGACTGACCGTAAATAATTCCAAAATTTACTGCTTTAGCGTTGCGGCGCTGGGTAGAATCTACTTCTTCAATGGTAATACCATACACTTTTGCCGCAGTTGCGGTATGGATATCTATCCCGTTATTAAAAGCGTCCAGCATATTTTCTTCCTTACTGATATCAGCGATGATGCGCAGTTCAATTTGAGAATAATCTGCAGAAAGTAGAACATGGTTCTCATCCCTCGGAATAAAAGCCTTGCGCACTTCCCTGCCCCTTTCTGTACGGATCGGGATATTCTGAAGGTTAGGATTATTAGAACTTAACCTGCCTGTAGCCGCTACTGCCTGGTTATAACTGGTATGCACCCGCCCTGTTTTAGGGTTAACCAACAATGGAAGGGCATCTACATAAGTAGATTTTAGCTTTTGAAGCTGACGGAAGTCCAGAATATCTTTTACAATATCACTCTTGTAAGCAAGGGCAGATAAAACATCTTCACCCGTTTGATACTGACCGGTTTTTGTTTTCTTAGCCTTGGGATCAAGCTTTAGTTTATCAAATAATACTTCTCCCAATTGTTTTGGCGAGGCAAGATTGAATACCACTCCTGCTTTTTCATAAACACTGGCCTCGAATTTTCTGATGTCTATCTCCAGCTCTTTGGAGTAATTGATCAGCGTATCCATGTCAATACGCACTCCTTCTTTCTCAATATCTGCCAATACATACACCAATGGGTTTTCGATATTGGTTACCAGTTCTTCGGCATTCAGCTCTTTCAGAATAGGTTTAAAAACATTGGCCAGCTGTAAGGTTACATCTGCATCTTCAGCGGCGTAATTCACTACTGTTTCCACAGGTACATCGCGCATAGTACCCTGATTTTTACCCTTCGGACCTATAAGCGATGTAATTGATATTGGTGTATATCCCAGGTAATTTTCAGACAGCACATCCATATTATGTCTTGTGTCTGGATCAATAAGGTAATGTGCAAGCATGGTATCAAACAATTTGCCTTTTACCTGTACACCATACCATTTCAAAACTAAAATATCATATTTCAGGTTCTGTCCTATCTTGAGGATATTTTCATTTTCAAGAACCGGACGGAATTCATCTACAACTTTTTGTGCTTCCTGCTGATCTGCGGAAACGGGAATATACCAGGCTCTGCCCGGCTCATATGCAAATGAAAGACCTACCAGCTCTGCAATATTTGCATCTGTACCGGTTGTCTCAGTATCAAAGGTAATACTTTCCTGCTGCAGCAATAGGTTGATCAGTTGCAGACGTTCTTCCGGCGTATTGACTAAAATATAATCAGGGTTTGTATCTGCGATAGTTTTGCCTACAGGTGGCTGTTCAAAGAGATTTGGCAGCTGTTCAAAAGGCTTAGGTTTTGCAGACTGATCAGCAGGGTTACCAAACAAATCCTGCTGCCCGCCGCTTCCTTTTGCATCTCCAATATTAAATCCTTCACCAAATACCCTGCGGCCCAGGGTCCTGAATTCAAGTTCCGCAAAAAGAGGTTCCAATAACTCCCTGCTTGGTTCTTCAAGTAGTAAAGACTGTTCATCAAATTCTACCGGTACGTTAAGTATAATGGTAGCAAGTTTTTTGGAGATCATGCCCTGCTCTGCGAAGTTTTCTACATTTTCTCTTTGCTTGCCTTTTAGCTCATGGGAGTTGGCAATGATGTTCTCCATAGAGCCATACTGCTTAATCAATGACTTTGCAGTTTTTTCGCCTATACCGGGAATGCCTGGAATATTATCTACAGCATCTCCCCATAAACCGAGGATATCTATTACCTGCAGTACATTTTCTATTTCCCATTTCGCCAGCACTTCTGGTACACCCATAATCTCCATGTCGTTACCCATTCTGGCCGGCTTGTAGATAAAGATATTTTCAGAAACCAGCTGTGCAAAATCTTTATCAGGCGTCATGCAAAACACAGTAAAACCCGCTTTTTCGGCTTCTTTGGCCAGTGTACCTATAATATCATCAGCCTCGAAACCATCTTTGGTAATTACCGGTATGTTAAATCCTTCTATCAGTTTAAAAATATAAGGCAGCGCTGCTGAGAGGTCTTCGGGCATTGCCTCCCTGTGTGCTTTATACGCTACAAAGTCTGTATGCCTTTCTGTTGGTGCTTCAGTATCAAAAACTACTGCAATGTGGCTGGGCTGTTCCTTTTTAAGGATTTCCATTAATGTATTGGCGAAGCCCATTACTGCAGAGGTATTAATCCCGGTAGAAGTAAACCTGGGATTTTTACTTAATGCAAAATGCGCCCTGTAAATAAGCGCCATACCGTCAAGCAGGAAAAGTTTTTTCATCATTAAAATATTGTCTGGTATAGGCCAAAGTTAACACCTGAAGGTTATGAAACCTAATTGCTGCTAACTTTTTAGCCTGGCAAGGAAGAGCAGGCTCAGAGATAAATTATACAGTCCGTGCAAGAGCATAGAATACTTCAGACCGTAGTTCATTCTTGTATATCCTAAAATAAGTCCGATTGCCAGCTGTGGTAAGGTATACAAAATACCAAGCGGTAAAAGACTGATACCCTTTTCATAATTGCTCAGGTGTACAAGGGCAAAACAGAGCGCGGTAAAATGGAAATGCCAGGGAAATAAACGCTGCCAGAATTTAAATTTACGGCTTATACTGCCTGCCAGCGTAAAGCGGTAAATGATAAACAGTAAACAAAAGATAAAAGGGCTAACTAAAAAAGCCCAGGCGGTATGAAATACCGCTGTTAAGATTAAACCGCAGGTAAAAGCAATAAATATAATTCCGCCAGAAAACCTGCGCAGCTGGGCCCTGAAAATGGATTCTTCCAAAATTGGGGCAAACAGTACAGCTGCAAAAAAGAAAGCCGTCCGGGAAAGGCTCTCCTGGTCAAGCACATTTGGTCCGGGGTCTGGAATGATGCCGGCACTTACCAGCATACCTGATAACACTCCGCCGCTTATGCCTGCAAAGAAGCAGATAATGGTAAGTTTAACCAATAACTGACAAGGCTGTTCTGGTATAGTTATCCTTACCAGAGCTGGCCGGCTCAGATATGCACAGACAGACCTGAAAAGATTATACATGTTTATCCTGCTCCTGATTTAGCAGCATTATAAACTTAATTCGTCCCAATATTCAACTGCCCTGCGGTAATGAGGAATAACTATAGATCCGCCTACCAGGTTTGCAATCATAAATACCTCATTAATTTCGGCATTTGTTACACCTTCATCAAAGCATTTCTCCAGATGATACTTGATACAATCATCACATCTTAATACCATTGAAGCAACCAGTCCCATCATTTCTTTGCTTTTAACATCAAGGGCCCCTTCGGCATAGGTGGTGGTGTCCAGTGCAAAAAAACGCTTGATATTTGTATTGGCAGTTTCCATGATCCTGTCGTTCATTCTTGAACGGTAGTCATTAAATTCTTCTACTAATTTTCCCATAATCTATTATATTAAATTTCCTGAGCAGGATCCCAGAAATGTACTTTAAAATTTTTCACTTTGTCATTCTCTACTGCAACCCCTTCATTTTCCAGCAACTGCTGCATAAGCTCAGGAGGTGAAAAATGAAATTTGCCCGTAAGCAGGCCTTTATGATTAACTACCCGGTGGGCAGGCACGGGCGGATGCATATCATGCGCATTGTTCATTGCGTAGCCTACCATCCTTGAAGATTTTGCAGCTCCCAGGCTTTTGGCAATTGCCACATAAGAGGTAACTCTTCCTTTAGGAATAAGCCTTACCACTTCATAAACCTGCTCATAGAATGACTGTTCCATTTAATCCAGTGAAAACTGTATATAATTGATGTTTTTATCTTGTTTCAAATAAATCCTTTCGTAATGGGTTTTGATTTTCAGCACATCATCATACAGCTCTGATGTATACAGATGATCAGTTTTTTTATGACATAACAGCTTTAGTTCTTCCACCTTTTCTACCGTGTAAGCATACAGTCCGTCATTATCAGTTTTCAGATTTATCATCCCGCCAGGCTTAAGGAAGGTTTTATATTTGTTTAAAAAGCCGGGGAAGGTTAATCTTTTCTTTTCCCTGCTGTCTTGCGGCTGCGGATCAGGAAAGGTAATCCAGATTTCATCAACTTCGCCAGCGGCGAAATACTCCACTATATCTTCTATCATGATCCTTAAAAACGCCAGATTACCTATATTTTCATCAACACCTGTTCTGGCGCCCCGCCATATACGGTTTCCTTTCAGGTCAATTCCAATAAAGTTCTTTTCAGGAAAAAACCTCGCCATATTTACTGAATACTCTCCCTTGCCGCAGGCCAGTTCCAAAACAACCGGATTATTATTTTTAAAATGTTCTGCTGCCCATTTGCCTTTTAAAGCTTTTCCTTCTTCCATCTGATAGACATTATGAAAGGTATCTATTTCAGCAAATTTCCTTAACTTATCTTTACCCACTATTGTATTATTTGAGGCAAAAATACAATTTAATCTTCTCTTAGCTATGCTGGTTTCTAATTCGTATTTTCGTAGTAAATTAAAAACACGACACCTTGGAAAAAAGCGCGAAAATTTATGTAGCAGGACACCGCGGAATGGTTGGGTCAGCCATCTACCGTAAATTGGTAAAAGAAGGATATACAAATCTGATCACCAGAACTTCAGCAGAACTAGACTTGCGTGACCAGCAGGCTGTAGCTGAGTTTTTCAAAACAGAAAAACCTGATTATGTATTTCTTGCCGCAGCCAAAGTAGGCGGAATTATTGCCAACAACACTTATAGAGCAGATTTTTTGTATGAAAACCTGGCCATTCAGAACAATGTTATCCACCAGGCTTATGCAACAGGTGTACAAAAACTAATGTTTCTGGGTTCAAGCTGCATATATCCTAAACTAGCTCCGCAGCCCCTGAAAGAAGAATATCTTCTTACCGGCCTGCTGGAAGAAACCAATGAGCCTTATGCCATCGCTAAAATTGCAGGTATCAAAATGTGCGATGCCTACCGTGACCAGTACGGTTGTAACTTTATTTCGGTTATGCCAACTAACCTGTACGGTTATAATGATAACTACCATCCGCAGAACTCCCATGTGTTACCTGCGCTGATCCGTAAATTCCATGAGGCAAAAGTTAACCACACTGCCGAAGTGGTTATTTGGGGTTCCGGCTCGCCCATGCGTGAATTCTTATTTGCAGATGACCTGGCTGATGCCTGCTACTTTTTAATGGACAGTTATAATGAGCCTAACCTGATTAATATTGGAACGGGCGTAGACCTTACCATTAAAGATCTGGCCCTGCTGGTAAAAAAAGTAACCGGATTTGAAGGCGAACTTACCTTTGACAGCAGTAAACCGGATGGTACCCCTCGTAAACTGATGGATGTGACCAAACTTCACCAGCTTGGATGGAAACATCAGGTTGACCTCGAAGAAGGCATTAAGCTTGCTTATCAGGACTTTCTTGAAAAACATATTTAATCAACATACTTCATAGCTAAAGTTTATATCTTTGACAAAAGATATAAACTTTAGCTATGACTTTAGTACAGCTTGAATACATTGTTGCCGTAGATACATACAGAAGTTTTGTAGGAGCAGCAGAAAAATGCTTTGTTACGCAGCCTACACTCAGTATGCAGATCCAGAAACTGGAAGAAATGCTGAATGTTAAGATCTTTGACAGAAGCAAACAACCGGTTATCCCTACAGAAATTGGTTCACAGATTGTGGAGCAGGCACGGCTGGTGCTGCAGGAGAGCCAGAAGATCAAAGAAATTATCAGCAGTCAGCAACAGGAGATAGTGGGCGAACTGAAGGTAGGCATTATCCCTACAGTAGCACCTTATCTGTTGCCACAGGTAATTGCGTCAATGATGGAAAAATATCCTGACCTCAAGCTCCTTATATGGGAATATACAACAGAAGATATTGTCCATCATCTTAAAACTGGTCAGCTGGATTGCGGCATCATGGCCACGCCCCTTGCAGATAATGCAATCTCAGAAACACCAATGTATTATGAGAACTTTGTAACCTATATCAGCAAAAACAGCAAGCTTTTTAAAAAGAAAACCATTGATGCCAATGATCTGGAAGATGAAAACATATGGCTGCTCAATGAAGGGCACTGCATGCGCTCACAGGTACTCAATATCTGCCGGTCTACCAAAGATAACCGCTTGCAGGGGCTCACGTACCATACCGGAAGTGTAGAAACCTTAATCCGGATGGTAGATATCAATAATGGAGCAACACTATTGCCAGAGCTCGCACTGGCAGAACTTAATCCCAAACAGCTAAGTAAGGTCCGCTCCTTTAAGGCCCCGGAGCCCGTTCGGGAGATTAGTCTGGTTACCCATAAGAATTACATAAAAAAAAGAATGCTGAAAGCCTTTATGGATGAAATACTGGAAGTAATTCCTAAAGCTATGAAGCAGAAAAAGAAGAAAGATATTGTAGGTATATGAGGTACAGATCTGTAATCAGGTAAAACACAATAACCCCTTCCTTCTTTTATGCCAGTATTAAAATACTGCATTTAAGAAGAAAGGGGTTATTAATTATCAGGATTTAAAATCCTTTATTATTATGCCTGCGCTTTTTTGAAACGCTCAGCAACAGCATCCCAGTTAACTACATTCCAGAATGCGGCAATGTAATCAGGACGTTTGTTTTGATATTTAAGGTAGTAAGCATGTTCCCATACATCCATTCCTAAAATTGGAGTACCCTTTACTTCAGCAACATCCATTAACGGATTGTCCTGGTTAGGCGTAGAAGACACAACTAATTTATGATCAGCACCAACACTTAGCCAGGCCCAGCCAGAACCAAAACGCGTAGTACCAGCTTCGGCAAACTTAGTTTTGAATTCATCAAAAGAACCAAATGCAGATTTAATAGCTTCTGCTAATTCTCCGGTTGGTTCGCCACCTTTATTCTGACCTAAAACTTCCCAGAACAAAGAATGGTTATAATGGCCACCGCCATTATTTCTAACCGCAGCTGGAAATTTAGAGATATTTTTAACAATCTCTTCAATGCTTTCAGTTGCTTCAGCTTTGCCTTCTAATGCTTTATTTAAATTAGTAACATAAGCCTGGTGATGTTTATCATGGTGAATTTCCATGGTTTGTTTATCAATATGCGGTTCTAGTGCATCTGTTGCGTAAGGTAACGCAGGTAATTCAAAAGCCATATGAGTATGATTTTAAGTTTAAATATGAATTGTTCCACAAAGATAACATTCAAGCTTAAGTTTTGTTCAAGTCTATGTCAAATTAAGCCCTTCTGTTTTTGAAGAATGTGGTCATCAACTGCCCGCATTCAGCCGCCAGTATGCCCCCTGATAATAGTGTTTTAGGATGCAGCAGATTAGCGTCCCTGGTAGTAAACCCTCTTTTTTCTTCCTTAGCCCCGAATACAACCCGGCCAATCTGTGTCCAGTATGCCGCGCCCGCGCACATTACACAAGGTTCAATGGTAACATACAGCGTACATTCTTTAAGATACTTTCCGCCCAGCGTCTGGCTAGCGGCGGTAAAGGCCTGCATTTCTGCATGGGCAGTTACATCATTGAGCTGTTCAGTGAGATTATACCCACGGCCTACAATCCTGCCTTTACAAACTACTATGGCTCCAATGGGTATCTCCTCCAGGGCAAAAGCTTTTTCAGCCTCCTGTAGTGCAATACGCATAAAATACTCATCTTCTTTAACCGGGTCATTCTCCTCTGAGAAATTATAATAGCTCATTTAACTCATTTTACTGCCGTTGGGAACTTTACCCTTCAGCGTTGTTAATATAATATCACCCTGTGCATCAGCAAAGCCAGTCACCAGAAATTCAGACATAAACTTGCCAATCTGTTTTCTGGGAAAATTGATAACACCCACTATCTGCTGCCCCAGCAGCTCTTCTTTAGTATAATGCACAGTGATCTGTGCACTGCTCATTTTTATGCCGAATTCACCAAAATCAACCTTTAATTTATAAGCTGGTTTTCTGGCTTCAGGAAAGTCATAAACTTCCAGCACCGTACCGGCACGGAGCTCCACTTTTTCAAAATCATTCCAGTTAATCTCTTCCATAATATGATAACATCATACAAATATGTAAATCAAATCATAAATCCTCAATTATAAATGCCTCTTATTGCATTTCGCTTTTTACTACCTTTGCAGCATGATTGATGTTATACTGAAAAAAGGTAAAGAGAAAGCTGCCCTGCAAAGACACCCCTGGATATTCTCAGGAGCGATAGACAAAGTAAAAGGTGAACCGCTGAATGGGGATATTGTGAAGGTTTTCGGGGCCGACAAATCTTTTCTTGCTTACGGATATTATAACAATCAGTCGCGGGTAGCTGTACGCCTCCTGGAATGGGAAGAAAGTATAGTCATCAACAAAGACTGGTATCTGCAGAAAATAAAAAGCGCCATAGCTGCCAGGGCGCATGTGTTGAACAACGAGGATACCAATACCTGCAGGCTGGTATTTAGTGAGGCTGACTACCTGCCTGGACTAATCGTTGATAAATATGCAGATTTTCTTTCTCTGCAGATATTAAGTGCCGGAATTGAAAGTGTGAAGGAAGATATTATCGATATACTGAGAACAGAACTGAGCCCGACAGGTATTTTTGATAAGAGCGATGCCAATGCCCGTACTCACGAGAACCTTGAAGTTTCACAGGGCCTCCTGTGGGGTGAAAACCCGCCAGAATTTATTGAAGTAAAGGAAAACGGCGTACGTTACCATATCAATATAGCAGACGGACAAAAATCAGGTTTTTACTGCGATCAGCGCGATAACCGCGAAATCCTCGCAGCCTATACTAAAGATAAAGAAGTTTTAGACTGCTTTTGCTACAGCGGAGGCTTTACCCTTAACAGTTTAAAACAACAGGCTAAACATGTAACCAGTGTAGATAGCTCGGCACTCGCTATTGAAACCATGAAACATAATCTTGGTCTGAATGGCTTTTCTCCAGATCAGCAAACCAGTATACAATCTGATGTGAACAAGCAGCTCCGTGCTTTTAAGGAGGAAGGAAAAACGTTCGACGTCATTATCCTTGATCCGCCGAAGTATGCACCATCAAGATCAGCATTAGACAGGGCAGCCAGGGCTTACAAAGATTTAAACCGTTTAGGTATGTTATTGTTAAAGCCCGGAGGTATTCTTGCCACCTATTCATGTTCAGGAGCAGTAGATCTCGAAACGTTTAAGCAAATTATTGCCTGGGCAGCACTAGATGCAGGTAAGGAAGTACAGATCCTAAAACAGTTCCACCAGCCGGAAGATCATCCGGTGCGTATTTCTTTCCCGGAAGGAGAATACCTTAAGGGTTTATTGGTAAGAGTATCTTAGTATACTCTTTTAGAGAATAATAAAGCTGTTTAACAAACAATAGATGAGATAATTTGTAAATTATAGACCTAATTTAAATTTTACAGATGCTCATTGTACAAAATATCCGATTAAGCAGAATACTAAGAAATACCTGGCAGGTAGACATCATTATGATTGTTTCCTGTACAATTGCCTATCTGGTGAGAGAATTTCTTATTAAACACCACTTTGAAATACCTGCAATTATCCCCACTGTGCTGGGAACAGCAATCGCGTTCTTTGTGGGCTTTAACAATAACCAGAGTTACGACAGGTGGTGGGAAGCGCGTAAAATATGGGGAGCTCTGGTAAATGATTCCAGATCCTGGGCAAGGAGTGTAACCACTTTTCTTTCTGATCCTTCAGTTGTAGGTCATGAGCTGACAGAACTGCAAAAGAAAATGGTATGCCGGCATATCGCGTTTTTATATGCTTTGAAAGCCAATTTAAGAGGCGCAATAGATGAAACCTACAGTCAATATCTGAGCAAAGAAGATATAGCAGAAATCAGTGTACACACCAATGTTCCCAATGCCATACTTACCTTGCAATCCAGAGATCTGCAGCGTCTCAGCATTGAGGGTAAAATAGACGGCTTCCGATTTATGGAGATGAACCAGTTACTGGTAAAATTCTCTGATGAAATGGGAATGTCTGAGCGTATTAAAAACACTATTTTCCCTACTACCTATAACTATTTTACCAAAGTATTTATCTGGCTTTTTGTAGTCTCATTAACACTTGTAATTAGTCAGAGTGCGGGTGTATGGTCTATATTTCTGGGCTGGCTAGTTGGATTTGTATATGTTTCTACGCAAATCAACGGTATGAGCCTCGTTAATCCTTTTGAAAACAATTCGTCTGCTATACCCCTTAATCAGATCACCAGAACAATAGAGATCAATCTGCTGCAAATGATTGGAGCGGATAAAATTCCAAAACCTGTAAAGCCTATAAATGAAGAGTACGTCTTGTAGAGACTACTCTTCTTCCTTAAAATACACCTTATAGTAATTCATTGATTTATCATCATCAAAACCTTTTTCTATCAGGTCTTTGTTACCGTGGATATAGATATGGAAATTCTTATCCAGTTTTAACACACTTTTAAATGCGCGTGCCTGTTTTTTTACGGCAGCCCCGGAAATATCAAAAGTATCTGCAATCGGAGTTTCAAACTCTTCTTCATAACTCTTCTTGTAGTTTTTAAATGATTCAATCCCTTCCTTGTTCCCAATCACTTCCTCAGAAAACTCATCCATATCAAAGCTTTCTTTCTCCTTGAAATACTTTATTGAGCGGTTAAGCAGGTCTATCTTGTCAGCTTTGGTTATGTCATACTCCTGATCAAGTTTTTCGGTTACAAAGCTTTTATATACGCCCAGCACATTATTGGTCTGGTTATAATTATCATTTCTTACTTTAAGCTTGAGAAATTCATCTTTCCAGTACACAGCTTCTGCACTTCGGTTAGTCTGGTCAATCACTGCTACTTTAAACCCTTCTTCCTTGTCAGTGTTAAAGATCAGACAGCCTTTATCCAGTTTGTTAATATTGATGGCATCTTCCTCATAGCTCAATGCAAAACCGGCCTGCTCCGGATAAACTTTCAGATAGGTTTCTTTAGTTTCCGATTTGAATATGCCAATAGCGTCATGCAGTTCACCTTCTATCTGTACATTCTCAAAATAAGCCACATATAACTCCCCGGCCTTAATCTTGGGATGGTTTGATATATCATATAAATATTTTGCCAGCTGCTCACTATTTTGATGAAAATTCTGTCCATCGTCAAATACCTGTTTTACAAAATGATAAACTTCGTTGAGGTTCAGATCATCATTGGGATGAAAGAAACGGTAGATTTCATTTACTTTCTCATATGGGCTTAGAAAATATTTAATCAGCAGATTTTTTAATTGCTCATCCTGAATCTGCATTGAAGATTCTGACAATACGTAAAATTCATCTTGTGCTTTATTACCAATCCTATGTATAGATAGTTCTGCCAGTGAGGCTTCAAAAAAAGTAATCATATCCGCTGCTAATAATTTAGAGTTAAGGGATTCAAAAGTACTTTTACTATTTGGTTCCCTCAAACAATTTGCAAAATTAGCTGACTAAGATTGGTCACCCCCAATCTCATTTTTAAATTTTACAGGTGTACCGCTTTTCTTTTTCATTTTCAGATTTAGCAATTCTACCAGAATAGAAAAGGCCATAGCAAAATAAATATATCCTTTAGGAATATGCTGATCTAGTCCTTCTGCAAGCAGAGACACACCAATTAACAATAGAAATGACAGGGCCAGCATCTTTACTGTAGGGTGGTTATTTACAAAGTTGCTGATTGCATTGGCCGAAACCATCATGATCAATACAGCAATAATTACGGCAGCGATCATTATCTCAACATGCTCTGCCATACCAATAGCGGTAATTACAGAGTCTAGGGAAAAAACAATGTCCAGCACCAGGATCTGCGCAATAACTCCCGCAAAAGAATGGACTTTTACATTTCCTTGTTCATCATCTTCCCCTTCCAGTTTAAGATGTATTTCATGGGTACTTTTATAGATAAGGAACATACCACCTAATATCAAAATCAGGTCCCTGCCAGAAATAGCAAGCTTCTCCAGCCATTCCTTATTCTCAAGGTTTACCCATTCTCCCATATTAAACAGCGGAGAGGTCAGGCTCATTACCCAGCTTAATGATAACAGCAACAATACCCGGGTTATCATGGCAAGGCCCAGGCCAAGCTTACGCGCTTTATTCTGCTGGTTCTGCGGTAGCTTGCCAGAGAGTATAGAGATAAATACAATATTATCAATACCCAGTACAATTTCCAGAACTGTAAGTGTAAGCAATGATATCCATGCCTCAGGTGTACTAAAAAAATCCATACTTCGTTATTTTTGGATGATAAGATAGCTTATTCTAATATAAAACGCATAAAAAAAGCTCGTTGATCAGATCAACAAGCTTCTAATAATTTAGTTTTATACTTATTTGAATGATACCGAACCATAGTTGGCCTTTACCACTATGTTTGAAGTACCGCCGTTACCAATTTTACCTACATAGGTTTTGGATGTTGAATGGTTATCCTCGTCCGAGTCATCACTTAGTCTTACCTTGGTGTTGGAAGAGTACTTAAAATTACCATAACTTTTCTGCACAATGAATTCACCACTATAAGAAGTTGCAAAGCCCAGACTCACATTTGCATAAGTAGAATTGATATTTAAATTTTTGCATCCGGCGCCCAGTTCTGCCACATTAAACTGGTTATAACTGATTCCGATATCACCATCTCCTTTTAAAGAACCTATAGTTACCCCAGCATATTGTGCCTTAAGACTCAATTTGCCGGCCGATTCAATCTGGATAGAATTGTATTGCTGTTTAATCGTTGCCGCACCTCTGATGTTACCAATATCAACATTGGCATACTGGGCAGTTAATTCCAGATTATTAACAGATCCTATTTTTAAACCTGAGCCATATTGCTGTTTGATGACTGCGTTTCCGCGGATCGTTGTAATATTTACCGCTGCATACTGTGCATTAAGCGTTAGCTCCGCCACTGTACCTATTGTTAAGCCAGAACCATATTGTTGTTTAATGGTAGCCTTATTAAGTTCCTCTATATCTCCCTTACCATACTGCAGTGATATATAGTTATTATCATCAGATAGCTTGCCAGCTACTAGGTTGCCATATTGAACAGTTGCAGATAATGGGCCAGAATAATCTCCGATAGTCATATTACCAAACTGCTGTGAAACAGTAAGTGCATTGGAAGATGGCACATAGGCTACATAACTTACTTTTACCTCAGCCTGTTTATTTCGTCCCAGCCAGTTATTGTCGCGGTCTATTTCAGTCCGGCAGGTAATCTGTCCGCCAGTTTTTTCGGCGTCAATATTAACCTGATCTAAAAATTCCTGTGCTCTTTTTTCATTACTGCTGTTAACCCTGATCGAAATATCTATTTTCACTTCCTTCCTATCCCAAACTTTAATAACCATAGAGCCAAACTGATTGCTCAGGTTAATTTTGTCAGAACGCTCAGCTGGAAAAGTTTTAGTCAGGTTCCTTACACGCACGGCATCATCATCCTGATCAGCGGCCTGGCGGGTAATGGTTATATTATTACCGGCATAGGCTGTATTCACACTCGATGTTACCTGTTCAACTGTCTGCTGCGCAGCAGCCATACCTGAGATACCCAGGGCTGCCAAACAAAGAATTAACTTTCTCATATACTGTTCTCTTTTTTATATTCAGTTACTTCAGAAATAATTGATAACTGCTGACTTACCAATTGCAACTGTATTTCCAGGTTCTTAATCATGGCTTTTACAACAAGCTGCCGGTTGGGGCTTTCAGGAAGCTCTTTTCTCAACTGCTCATAAGCTTTATTAAGTTTTTGAAGATCGGCATCAAACTGGTGATACAATTCCGGATTAGCTACAGCATAAATTTGCAGGCTGTCTTTCTTTTGTTCAATCAGGTTGCAAAACCTATCCTTTTTCTGTGCATAAACCGGGTTCACATCAGCCAGGTTTACATGTTCAGGCTGATAGGGGAAAATATAAAGTAATGTTATCCCCAATAATACAATTACAGATGCGGCAATACCTATCCAGAGCCTGAGGTTAAGGGGCTCTTTTTTTTTCTTTTTGTCTAGTTCCAGTTCAATTTTGCTCCAAAGTGCCAGTGAAGGCCGGTCGGTATCAAACTCTTTTTTATTGTCTTTAATAAATTGCTCCAGCTTACTGCTCATCACGTTTCCCTTTCATATTTAATAATTGTTTCAATTTTACCTTTCCGCGCATCAGTTGTGAACGGGAAGTTACTTCAGAGATTTTCAGTATATGCGAAATCTCTTCATGATCATACCCTTCAAACAGGTACAGTGTTAAGACAACCCGGTAACCGTCTGGAAGTTCTGATACTGCTGATTTTATCTCTTCTACTTTTAACTCCATTTCCTGATGGTTATCAGCAGTATCTTCAGCCAGGTCTACCCCATCAAGGCTAACAAATTCAGCCTTTCTTTTTCTCAGGCAATTGATAGATTTATTGATGATAATTTTTTTAAGCCAGAGCCCAAAAGTAGTGTCACCTCTAAAGTCAGCGATCCGGGTAAATGCATCCAGAAAAGCTTCCTGAACTACATCTTCGGCTTCAGCTTCATCATTAACAACCCGGAGAGCTGCACTATACATAGCACGCTCATACAACTTGTATAGTTCAAATTGTGCCTGGCGGTTGCCTTTTCGGCAGCCATTTACCAGTTCTATGTTTTTGTCAATATATACTGCTTCCAATTTGTCTGAATTCGTTTTAAATGACATGGCTTTTTTTGAAACGTTGCATATCGGGAAAAAACTTTTTTGAATATAACATGCTAAATCAATAAGCTTCTGAAATATATGGCTCAAAATGAATATTTTTGCGGCCTAAGACGATTGAAAATGTTAAGAACAACAACTTGCGGAGCGCTTACTATTGAGAATTTAGGCGAGAACGTAATTCTGTGCGGTTGGGTACAGAAATCCAGAGACCTGGGAGGAATGACTTTTATTGACATCCGTGACCGCTATGGCATCACCCAATTGGTTTTTAATATGGATGATAATGTAGAATTATGCCAGGCAGCCCGTAACCTTGGCCGTGAGTTTGTAATTAAAGCAAGCGGAACTGTCGTAGAGCGCTCAAATAAAAACCTTAAAATACCTACCGGTGAGGTAGAAATCAAAATTACTGACCTTGAGGTGCTTAATGCATCTAAGATTCCTCCTTTTTTAATTGACGACGAAACTGATGGCGGTGACGACCTCAGAATGAAATACCGCTATCTTGACTTAAGAAGGAACCCTGTTAGAAACAATATGGTTTTGCGTCACCGTATGGCGCAATCAGTTAGGAGATATCTGGATGCTCTAGACTTTATAGAAGTAGAAACGCCAGTACTGATTAAATCAACACCCGAAGGGGCCCGGGACTTTGTTGTTCCAAGCCGTATGAACGCCGGAGAATTTTACGCCCTTCCGCAATCACCGCAAACCTTCAAACAACTGCTGATGGTTTCTGGCTTTGACCGGTACTTTCAGATTGTAAAGTGTTTCAGGGATGAAGATCTGCGTGCAGACAGGCAGCCTGAGTTTACCCAGATCGATTGTGAAATGTCTTTCATTGAACAGGAAGATATCTTAAATACATTTGAAGGCCTGATCAGGACTTTATTTAAAGAAGTAAAGAATTTTGACCTGCCGGAGGTACCAAGAATGCAATATGCTGATGCCATGCGCTGGTATGGTTCAGATAAACCAGATACACGTTTTGAAATGAAGTTTGTGGAGCTTAATGATTTGGTAAAGGGAAAAAACTTCCCGGTATTTGATCAGGCCGAGCTTATCATTGGTATCAATGCTAAAGGCTGTGCACACTATACCCGCAAACAGCTTGATGAACTGACTGACTTTATTAAACGCCCGCAGATTGGCGCTACAGGTCTTATATATGTAAGACATAATGGAGATGGCACAATCAAATCTTCAGTAGATAAATTCTATACTGAAGCTGATCTGCAGCAATGGTCAGCAGCGCTGAATTCTGCGCCTGGCGACCTGATGCTAATTATGGCTGGCAGTACCGATAAGGTTCGTAAGCAATTAAGCGAACTTCGTCTTGAGATGGGTACAAGGTTAGGGCTACGTGATAAAAATGTATTCAGCGCACTCTGGGTGCTTGATTTTCCACTATTAGAGTGGGATGAGGAATCTGAACGTTACCATGCAATGCACCATCCATTTACTTCTCCTAAACCTGAAGATATTGCCATGCTGGATACAGATCCGGGCAAAGTCAGGGCTAATGCTTATGATATGGTAGTTAACGGTACGGAAATAGGTGGCGGATCTATCAGGATACATGACAGGACCTTGCAGGCACTGATGTTTAAACACCTTGGTTTTTCTGCTGAAGAGGCTCAGAAACAATTTGGTTTCTTGATGGATGCATTTGAATTTGGTGCTCCCCCACATGGCGGTATAGCCTTTGGGTTTGACAGATTATGCTCTATTTTTGCTGGTCTGGATAGCATACGTGATGTAATTGCTTTCCCGAAAAACAATTCGGGCAGAGATGTAATGATTGACAGCCCATCAACAATTGATAATAAGCAGCTGAAAGAACTGAAAATAAAAAGTGATCTATAAAAAAAAAGGAAGCCAGCTGGCTTCCTTTTTTTTTAATATGTTTCGCTGTCCGGCGGTATGCCGTAATCCTTAAAGGAAGGCGCTACAATCTTCTTTTTCTTCTTCGTAAACAACCCTTTCACTGTGTTAAACATAGAAGAAAGGTGATCAGCATCAAGCGTCTTTCCAACTTTATTAGTCGCCAGACCTACCAGGGTCTTAGTGATAAAGCCAGATCCGCGGAAAATTGTGCTGTTCATCACAATAGGCAGTACAAATGACATGATTTTACTGCTAATGTTTAGCTGATCATCAGCCTTCTTAAAGTTTGATGGGGTAGCGAATTTTTTTATCAGGTTTCCGAAGGTGAATTGTTTCAGATAGCTTTGCGCATCTGTTTTCAACATCTCCTCTTTTACTTTATAATCTACTTTCAAACTGAGGATCTTTACATTAAGATCGTGCAGGTTATTGATGTTATACTTTCTGCTCATCGTCTTCATCCTCCTCTAATTTTTTAAAATATTTTCTGATGATAAAATTTGCGATAATCTTCTCAATGAAATTGTCTTTAGTCACAAAAACGATTATTGCCAAAAACAGGTAAATCAAGGATACGCAGCCAAAACCTGCAGTATAACTATGGAAAAGTGTTGATAAAAACAATGCAAGAGTAATAGTACCTAATATAAACGCCAGTGTAAAACAAATGGCAACTATCGAGGTGGTAACCACATCAGCAAACAATTTAGACCCTCTTTTAACCAGGTATAAACGGGTATATTCTACACGGGTATCCAGGTACTCCCTGGCCTGTAAAAACAGATCCTCTATACTTTTTTCTTTCTTCTCTTCCATTAGTTTGATTTCAATAATGATGCGTTAATACCGTAGATATAATTTTAAGCGTGTTCCAGATCGTCTTCAAAGTCTTCTTCAGCACCTTGAACTTTGCTTTTCACAGAGCTTACTACTTTATCTTTCAGGCTTGTAAGATTATTAATTTCATCGGCAGCTCTGTCTTTAATTGAATCGCCCAGGTCTTTTAGCGACTGATTTAAACGGTCACGTGTTTCACTGCCTTTCTCAGGAGCAAATAGTAATCCTAATGCTGCTCCGGCAGCCAAACCAGTTAAGAGTCCAATTAGTACTTTTGAATTATCATTCATGACTTTAGTTTTATGTTTACAATTGACGTTAGTTATAGTTTTAGCTTATAACTTTGTTCCTGGTTGTTATAACTCCTCTGCTCCGGAAATTGTTTTGATTCTTTCCATTCTTTCAGAAGCCATAGCACTGGTCTCATAGATTTTAATCAGCAGAATAAAATATGATAATAAAAGGGGACCAAAGACCAGGCCTAATATTCCAAACAATGGAAGGCCTATAACAACTCCTATGATAGTAATAATAGGATGGATATTTCCTACCCTTTTTGCAATCACGAACCTGATCACATTATCAATATTGATAATGACTACAAATCCAAAAATCAGCATCGCCCATCCTGCAAAATTATTACCATCTGCAATCTGAAGCAGCGCAGCTGGCACAAAAATAACCGGCGGGCCAAGAATAGGCACAAAAGAAATAAACGTTGTAATCACACCCCAGAAAACAGGGTCATTGTAACCTAATACCCAAAAAGCTATACTAACCAAAGAGCCCTGTACAAGCGCAATAAAGCCCTGGCCTAATACATTTGCATAAGTTGTATTCCGCATTTCCTGAGCAAAGCGATGTGCATTCTGAGCGCGGAAAGGTGCATATTTAACCAATGCCGATTCGAACTGCTCATTCTCGGTAAGCATAAAGAACAGCAGGAAGTACATGAGCAGCAGACCGAATATAATATTAAATGCCCCTGATATTAACGACGGAAAAAGCTCAGTGGCCCAGGTACCAGCCTTTCTGATACTGTCGGCCACAAAATGCTGTGCTTCGGCACCCAGTGGAACAAGATTTTTAAGTTTGGTTAAATGATTCTGGAAATAGAGCGGATCATTCTGAAGGTCATTGATTTTATTGAGCACCAAACTACTCAACGCGTAAAAAGGCAGAATAATGACCAGTACAGAAACAAATAACAGGAGTATGGCAGCCACACTCCTGTTCAGTTTTTTATCGATAATCAAATAAAGATACGCGGGCCTCAGTATTGTATACATCACCAGTGTACTTAATATAGATCCTATGATACCCTGCAGTGAATAAGCTATTAAACATCCCAGTGCGATAATTATGACCAGATTGATTGTATTTCGCTGCTTATAGGTAAATATGGACATATAATGTTTTAAGTATCGAGGTTAATTGCCTTCATTTTATTGTAGAGTGTTTTTCTGTCTATGTTTAAAATCTTAGCAGCTTTAGTCTTATTGAAATTCACTTCCCGCAGTACTTTCAATATCGCTTCATACTCAGCTTCAGAAGCAGCATTTTTTAAGTCTCTGGACTTCTCGTGGTTTTTATGAATCGTATTTTCTATCGCTGCTACCTTTGCATCAGTAGATATTTCCAGTGGCAATGCCTTCAGCTGTATTTCATCCGTTTCCGTAAGCAAAGTTGCACGTCTTACCACATTCTTCAGCTCCCGCACATTTCCCGGCCAGTTATAACTCAGGAAGCACTCTTCAACATCTTTTGAAAAACCCTGAACATTCCTGCTCAGTTCTTCATTTGCAAAATCCAGGAAGGTCTTCGCAAAGGTCATAATATCCTTGCCCCGCTGACTTAACGGCGGAAGGTTGATAGAGAATTCATTAAACCTATGGTATAAATCTTCCCTGAATCTACCTTTCTGTATTGCCGTAGAAAGATTCTCATTGGTTGCCACAATAATCCTTACATCAAGGTCAATTTCCTTCGTACTTCCAATACGTTTTATTTTACGTTCCTGTACTGTGCGTAACAGCGCAGCCTGAATTTCATAAGATAAGTTACCAACTTCATCCAGAAAAAGCGTGCCACCATTTGCCATTTCAAAGTGACCGATCTTAGTATTCAAAGCCCCGGTAAAGGATCCCTTTTCATGGCCAAAAAATTCACTTCCTGCAAGCTCTTTTGTAAGTGAACCACAGTCCATTGCTACGAAAGGATTATCCCGTCTCGGACTGTTTAAGTGAATGGCTTTTGCAACAGATTCCTTTCCTGTACCACTTTCTCCTGTAAGAATTACACTGTAAGAGGTTGGTGCTACCAGCTGAATCTGCTTTAGCAGTTCTTTCGAAGCCTGGCTTTGGCCGGCAACAAAGTTTTCTACCTGGTTATATACAGGCTTCACTATCTTTACTTTCTGAATTTCAGGTTTTGAAATCTCATTCAAAGAGTCATTAAGTGCAATTTGGGTATCAATTGCTTTATTGATAGTATTTAAGATTTCATCCGGGTACAATGGCTTGGTGATATAGTCATAAGCACCAAGTTTAATCAGCTCCACAGCAAGTTTAATATCAGAATAACCCGTTATGATAATCACACCAGTAAGAGGATAGCCCTCTTTAATTTTGATTAACATCTCCTTACCATCAGTATCTTCCAGTCTGTAATCACACAAAACAAGATCATAATGCTCCTTGCTTAAATAATCCTGAGCAGAAACCCCACTGGTTGCGGTATTTACACTAAAGCCATTTCTGGTTAGAAATTTTGATAGTAATAAACCTATGTTAACCTCATCATCTACTATTAGTATTCTTTTCATATGTAACAACGAATTTTAAACTAATTCGATGATAAATATAAAGATTTATTTTCTATGGGAAATAAATTCTACAGTTTTATTCTCAAATTTCCCACGTTTTTTTTGATTTATGATCAACATTTACAAAAGACTAACAATTCTGTTAGGCTAACGACCCTTAAATTCAGGTTTACGCTTTTCCAGAAAAGCGGCAGTACCCTCTTTAAAATCGGCTGTCCCAAAACAAGTTCCAAATTCTTTTATTTCCAATTCAAAACCATTGGTATCAGGCGAAGCTGCGGCATGCACTGCCTTAATTGCAGCTTCTATAGCAAGTGGGGCACGAGCTTTAATCTTATTTAGTATTTCCTCTGCTTTAGCTATAAGCGCTGAAGGGGCAACTACATAGTTCACCAATCCTATATATTCAGCCCGCTCTGCACTAATCATATCTGCTGTGGCAATCATCTCTATTGCACGTCCCTGTCCCACTAATCTGGTAAGTCTCTGTGTACCCCCATAACCAGGAATCAACCCTAATGTAACTTCAGGTAAACCCATTCTGGCTGTATCAGCTGCAACACGTATGTGACAGGCCATTGCAAGCTCCAGTCCACCTCCCAGCGCAAAACCATTAATGGCGGCAACAAAAGGTTTAGATGATAATGCTATCGCATCAAATACGGTAACCTGCCCATTGCGCGCCAGGGCTTCCCCCTGCTCAGTACTGTAATTGGCAAACTCTGAAATATCAGCCCCTGCTACAAATGCTTTTTCTCCGGCGCCGGTAAGCAATACTCCTTTTACCTCATCTGTTTTATTTGCGTAAACTACCATTTCTGCCAATTCAGCGAGCGTTTCTTTGTTCAGGGCATTGAGTTTACTTTCCCTGTTAATGGTTATATATAATATATTATCCCTGATTTCTGTAAGAAGATTCTGTATGTTCATAATTTTAAAAACTTCTGTGCTCTGCAGCCCATTCACTAATATAATTAACAATGGTATTCATTGTGGTTCCCGGAGCAAACAACTCGCCTACGCCTAAAGCCTTCAATTTTAACACATCCCCTTCAGGAATAATACCTCCGCCGGTAAGCAATACATTAGCAAGCTCTTTTTGTTTCATAATCTGTAGGATTTTAGGAAAAACAGTCATGTGGGCCCCTGATAAAATTGAAACGCCAATCGCATCCACATCTTCCTGCAGCGCAGTATTAACTACCATCTCGGGTGTTTGGCGTAACCCGGTATAAATCACTTCCATACCAGCATCACGAAGAGAAGTGGCAATTATTTTTGCACCTCTGTCATGCCCGTCTAAACCCACCTTTGCTACTAAAACACGGATGGGCCGGTTTAATGTTTTGCTCATAATTTATACCGATAGTCTATCGTAAATGTAAGTAAATTAGCCGTTTTATATTAACTTTGGATGATAATTTACAGTTTTTATGAGTGAGGAAAGATCATTGAACTTTATTGAAGAGATCATTGAAAACGATTTAAATAGCGGAAAATACCAGACATTAGTTACCCGTTTTCCCCCTGAACCTAATGGATATTTACATATCGGTCATGCTAAGGCGATTTGTTTAAACTTTGGGTTAACCCAAAAGTACGGCGGCTATACTAACCTGAGATTTGATGATACCAATCCGGTGACCGAGAAGACAGAGTATGTAGACAGTCAGCAGGAAGATATCAAATGGCTGGGCTTTGAATGGAAAAACGAGCTTTATACATCTGATTATTTTGATGCATTATATGATTTTGCCGTTTCCCTGATTGAAAAAGACCTGGCTTACGTAGATCATAGCACAGCTGATGAGATTGCATTATTAAAAGGTACACCAACAGAACCAGGTAAAGACAGTCCTTACCGTAACCGCAGCATTGCAGAGAACCTTGAGCTTTTCAGTAAAATGAAAGCCGGAGAGTTTGAAGATGGCGCCTGTACCTTACGTGCAAAAATAGATATGTCCAGCACAAATATGCTGATGCGCGACCCAATTATTTATAGGATCAAACACGCAGAACATCACCGTACTGGTAATAAATGGTGTATTTATCCAATGTATGACTTTGCCCATGGGCAAAGCGATAGTATTGAAGAGATCACCCACTCTATCTGTACCCTCGAATATGTATCACACCGGGAGCTGTATGACTGGTTTATTGCCCAACTGGGTATTTTTCCCTCACATCAGTATGAATTTGCGCGTTTAAACCTTACATATACTGTCATGAGCAAGCGCAAGCTCCTTCAGTTAGTAAATGAAGGTGTGGTAAGCGGCTGGAATGATCCCAGAATGCCTACCATCAGCGGCTTGAGAAGAAGAGGTTATACACCAGAAAGTATCCGGGAATTCTGTGAGAGAATAGGTATTGCGAAAAGAGAGAACCTGATAGAACTTAGCCTACTTGAGTTTTGCGTACGGGAGCATTTAAATAAAACTGCTAACCGCGTAATGGCTGTGCTAGACCCGATAAAATTAATTATCACCAATTATCCTGAAGGTAAATCAGAGGTCCTGATCGGCGAAAATAATCCTGAAGCCGAAGATAAAGGCGGAACCAGGGAGATTCCATTCAGTAATGAATTATGGATAGAGCGTGAAGATTTTATGGAAGAACCAGCTAAGAAGTGGTTCAGACTCGCTCCCGGAGCTATGGTACGCTTAAAAAACGCCTATATTGTTAAATGTGATGATTTCAAAAAAGATGAAAATGGTAATGTAACTGAAATCCATTGCAGTTATATTCCTGAATCAAAAAGCGGAGAAGATACCAGTGAAATACATGTGAAAGGTACTATCCACTGGGTAAGTACGGCTCATGCAAAAACAGCTGAAATCAGGATATATGACAGGTTATTCTCTGTTGAATCTCCAGACAGTGAAGAAGGTGACTTCAAAGATTACCTTAACCCTGACAGTATTAAGGTAATTGAGCAGGCATACATAGAACCCTACCTGGCAGATGCCACTATGAATTCAGGTTACCAGTTTATCCGTAAAGGATATTATAGCCTAGATCAGGATTCTACCCCAGAGCACCTGGTTTTTAATCAGACCGTAGGTTTAAAGGATGCATGGGCAAAAGCAAAAAAGTAATCCCTCTATAATTTTACCGAAAAGGCCTTCAAATTAAGTATTTGAAGGCCTTTTTTGATAATAGAACTATTTACAGATACTTTTTATAAAGGTTAAAAAGGATCATATTATCATTCTGTGTAAGCACAGCTGAGATATCTGTCTGTACAAAATGGCGTTTAAAAGCGATGATTGCTGCTGGCAGATTACTGATATCATATCCTATAACTCTTAGAGCAATTTTTGCATCAAATTCTGGCGGTGGAATCTGCAACACACTATCATACCATAAACCAAAACCCTGATCTGCCAATTGCTTCCATGGGAACAGGTTAGGATCAATTTTACGCTTTGGCGCAATATCTGAATGACCAATTACATTTGCCGCAGGTATATTATACTTTTTTTTCAGAACAGACAGCAGCGCCAGAAGACTTTTAATTTGCACATCAGCATAGGGCTCATTTCCATTATTATCTATCTCAATTCCCAGGGAACAAGAATTAAGATCTGTTTCATTGCCCCATCTGGCCAGGCCTGCATGGTTTGCCCGCAAATAGTCATTTACCATCTGCACTACTTTACCATCACGGCCAATTACATAATGTGCACTTGTACCGGTAGATTTCAGGGTAAATGTCTTGATGGTTTGTTCCGTAGAAGTTTGGGCGGTATGATGCAATATGATGAAAGCAGGCTTTCTGATACCGAAATTTACTGAGCCAATAAACACTTGTGAATCTACCGGAAGGGCAGGGATTACCTGCTCCATTGGCGGAAAGGCTTTTAACGTATTGCTAAAACCCTGCGCCTGCTCCTTATAAACTTTATTCGTAGCGGCATATTTACTTGTTGAACATGCGGCAAGCATGATTAAAGGAACAAAAAGCAGGCTTTGTGTGTTCCTTCTAAAATTGTATATCATAGGTGGGTAATTATAACTGGTGAAATTACTAATATTTACATTATTGAGCCTTAAACAAGTGAATTTTATGGCTAGCATATATTTTTTCCTAATTTAGTTGCGTTATAAAAATTTAGCATGAACAGATTTTCAAAAGTGTCCTTAGTTGCTGTAGGATGCTCTATTATTGCAGGGTCTTTTTCCTGCACGCCGAATCCCGAAAAAAAGAATACCAAAGTAGAAAAAACCAATTCTTTGAAAGACAGTCTGCAGGAATATGTACATAGCAGACTGGCTATATATGAGCCTGTAAAACTTACTACTAATCTGAATGTACTATCGGCCAATCAGCGTAAAGTACTTCCCCTGCTGATTCAGGCCGCCCAGATTATGGACGAGTTATTCTGGAAACAGGTTTATCCGCAGCGTGACAGTCTGCTTGCCACCATAAAAGATGAGAAAACCAGTGCCTTCATAAAAATAAACTATGGCCCCTGGGACCGTTTAAATGGCGACAAGCCCTTTATTTCTGGTGCTGGTATCAAACCTGAAGGAGCTACATTTTATCCCGCCGGGATGACCAAGGCAGAATTGGAACAAGCTAAACTTGCAAATAAATTCAACCCTTATTCTGTTATACAAAAAGATACCGCTGGTAAATTATCCGTAGTGCCTTATCACATATTATATGCCTCAGAATTACAACGTGCCTCTTCCTTATTAAAACAGGCAGCATTGCTTACCGAAGAGGCAGAGTTTAAAAAATATCTTAATCTGCGTGCCGACGCCCTGGTAACCGGCAACTACACTGCCAGTGATTATGCATGGCTGGAGATGAAAAACAATACCCTTGATATCATCATAGGGCCAATTGAAAATTATGAAGACAAAATGTTTAATGCACGGACCTCTTTTGAAGCTTATGTTTTAATAAAGGATAAGGTCTGGAGTAAGAAGCTGGCAAAATATGTAAGCCTCCTTCCTGAGCTGCAAAAGGGCCTGCCAGTGCAGGAGAAATACAAGCGTGAAACACCTGGTACCGACTCTGAACTGAATGCCTATGATGTAGTTTACTATGCGGGCGATTGTAATGCAGGATCTAAAACTATTGCCGTAAACCTGCCAAATGATGAATTGATCCAGCAGAAGAAAGGTACCCGCAGGTCTCAGTTAAAAAATTCAATGAAAGCAAAGTTCGATAAGATCCTGGTGCCGGTTGCTAACGAGCTGATTGCAAAAGAGCAGTTAAAATATATAGATTTTGATGCCTTTTTTGCAAACGTGATGTTCCACGAAGTAGCACACGGGCTGGGAATTAAAAAAACCATAACCGGTAAAGGTTTTGTAAAGGAAGCGTTGAAAGAGCAGTTTAGCTGGCTTGAGGAAGGAAAGGCAGACGTGCTGGGACTGTATATGGTAACTGGTTTGCTTAAAAAAGGTGAACTGACAGGTGATATTAAAACTTTTTACACTACTTATATGGCCGGCATACTGCGTTCAGTGCGTTTTGGTGCTTCCGAAGCTCATGGCCAGGCCAATATGCAGTGCTTCAATTTTTTCAAAGATCATGGTGCTTTTGTCAGGACCCCGGAAGGTACTTACAGAGTTGATTTCGACAAATTTGCCACTGCTATGAATGCCGAGACAGAGGTCATACTTACTTTACAAGGCAATGGGGATAAAGCAGCCGTTGAAAAAATACGGAAGGAAAGAGCCGTAATCACTCCGGAACTGCAATCAGATTTAGACAGACTAAGCAAAAAGGGAATTCCTGTAGACCTGGTATTTGAACAGGGCGTAGACGTTCTGGGCGTTAAATAAATAATTTGTCCCTGGTCTATACCAGGGACAAGTATTAATATTAAGCCGGAAGATGCTTTAAAATTATATTTTCCAGCTCCTGAATATCAAAAGGCTTAGATAAATAACCATCAGCTCCAGCCTGGTCTGCAAGAGACATTACATCGTTATTTGCAGAGAAATAAATGACCGGTATATTCTTAAGCTGATCATGTCCTTTCAGCTCTCTGGTGGCTTCTATTCCACCAACATCAGGCAACCAGTTATCCATAAAAATAATATCAGGTATATAAGCCGAAACCTGGTCAATGATATTATTCGATGTAGAGGAAGTTTTGATTTCATAACCTGCATCCTCTAAAATGAAGGTGCAAAGTTCCAGTATATCAGTATTGTCATCAAAAATGAAGACTTTCTTTTGTTCAGCCATTATACGTACTGTTTAGGACAACAAATTTATAAATTCTGCCATATCTTCTATGGGTAAAACGTAATCTATTTTTGCGTGAATATACGCCTGTTCAGGCATATAGGCCACCTGTGCCGTTGCCGGATCCTGGATTACCGTTGTACCTCCCCAGCTTTTTACGCTCTTCAGGCCATTTACGCCATCAGCATTTGAGCCCGATAATAACAGGCAGACAAGTTTACTCTGGTAAACTTCGGCAGCAGTTTGAAAAGTGGCATCTATAGCAGGCCTTGAATAATTTACCTTTTCAGAATAATCAAGAGAGAATGTATGGTCTCTTTCTATTAAAGTATGGTAATCAGACGGGGCAATATAAATTGTTCCTGCCTGCAGATATTCCTTCTCATCAATTTCCTTGACACGTAAGCTAGTTCTTCCAGATAACAGTTCTGGTAACAAGGAATCTGCACCATGCTTTCTGTGTACTACTATAACAATAGGAAAACTCAGTGCAGGGCTTAACAGAGGCAGCACTTTTAGGAGTACATCCAGGCTACCGGCAGAGCCTCCTATAATCATTGCATCACACTTTCCCATCACCCAACTTTTCTCCATATTTTTTCAGCAGGCACACGCTTATAGTGTTTGGACAGGGGCGAAAAATCAAGCGTCTCTTTTGATCCTAAAGCCAGATACCCCAAACCTTCCAGACTATCATCAAATAACTGTAATACCTTATGCTGCAGGTCACGGTCAAAATAGATAAGCACATTGCGGCACAAGATTAATTGGAATTCATTAAATGAATGGTCCGACACCAAATTATGCGTAGAAAAAATGATTTTGCTTTTTAACTCATCACTAAATTTTGCCAATGAGTAATTAGCTGTATAGTAACTAGAGAACTCATTTGTACCTCCAGATAAGATATAATTTTCAGAATACTGCTTCATCTGGCTCATAGCAAACATACTTTGTGCTGCTTTTTCCAATACAACCGGATTAAGGTCTGTTGCATAGATCAGAGATTTGTGCAGCAGATTAAGTTCTTTCAGTATAATGGATATAGAGAACGCTTCTTCACCTGTGGAACATCCTGCCAGCCATATTCTGATAAAAGGATAGGTACCCAATTTAGGGAGTACTTCATTTCTCAGCGTCTTGAAAAACACCGGGTCCCTGAACATCTCAGTCACATTAACCGTTATCTGTTCTACAAATCTTTTGAAATAAAAGGTGTCGTTATTGATCCTGTACCTGAATTCTGCAAAACTAACAGCTTTATCTAAAGAATAAAGTCTTAATATCCGCCTTTTAATAGAGGCCTTGGAATACCCTGTAAAATCATATCCGTAGTGTTCCAGAAGATCTGCAAGTAAGACCTCCACCTGCGCATCACTGATCACTGGTAATTCCGGGTTCATCTAAATATATTTTATTAATAAATCTGTCAAACTATCTACATTGATGGGTTTAGAAACATACCCTACTGCTCCTGCGTTTAAACAGCGTTCACGATCGCCCAGCATAGCCTGTGCAGTAACTGCAATTACAGGAATATCTTTCAGCGATGGATTATTGTTCATTACAGACATTGCTTCATATCCATCCATCCCCGGCATCATCATATCCATCAGCACAACTGCAATATCCTGCTCCTCTTCCATCATCTGTAATCCTTCTTCACCGCCAATAGCTGAAAGACATTGATATCCCCGGGCTTTGAGCACAGCTTTCAGGGCAAAAATATTCCTGTTATCGTCATCAATAATCAGTATCTTTTTATTATTCTCCATATCTATTTCCTATGGTCTGTTAATTTTTATCATAAAGCCAAACACGCAGAAGAGATATCAACTGATCAACATCTACCGGTTTGGAGATATAATCAGATGCCCCTGCGGATATACACTTTTCACGATCGCCCATCATTGCCTTCGCAGTAACAGCTAAAATAGGTAAATGTTTGAACGCACTTATTTTTCTGATTTCCATTGTACTCTCATATCCGTCCATTTCCGGCATCATCATATCCATGAGTACAATATCTACCTTTGGATTGTCTTTGAGCACCTGCAGGGCTTCTTTGCCGTCTGTAGCAGCCAGTACTTTCATCTTATGCTGTTCAAGTGCTTTTGTTAATGAAAAGATATTCCTTACATCGTCATCAGCAATCAGTACAGTCTTATTATTTAGCACTTCATACAACCCACCCAGGGTTTCAGAAGCTTTTTTTATTTTCTGCTTTTCAGTATTTTCTTCAACAAGGTGTAAGAACAGACCGGCTTCATCTAATATACGCTGGTATGAATGCGCAGTTTTTACCACAATAGAGTCAGCATACTGTTTAATGCGCTGTTCCTCCCCTTTTGATAAGTTTTTGCCAGTGAAGATGATGATCGGTAAGTTTTCAAGTCCTTCGCTTTTTTTAATGGTCTCCAGCGTCAGGTATGCATTTTTATCAGGAATACCCATATCAAGAATTACACAATCTACTTCTTTCTTCTGCAGGGCATCAACACTTTCACCAACATTACTTACTACTTCGGTCTGTATATTATGATTGCTGAGGAAATAACTCAAAGCTTTGGCATGCTGCTCATTTTCTTCTACAATGAGCACCTTCTTTGGAAATCTGCTCAACGCAGTTTCAAGTTTTTGAAAAATCTGCTGCATATGCTCAAGGGCAACCGGCTTATTAATAAAATCTACTGCCCCCATCAAAAGACTTTCCTTTTTAACCTCCAGCGACGACATAATATGTACCGGTATAGGGCGGGTTACAGGATTTGCCTTGAGCTCTTCCATTACCTGCCATCCGTCTTTTACCGGAAGCTGGATATCCAGCAGTATAGCTAAAGGCTTATATAAGTTTGCCAGCTCTATCCCGATATCTCCCCTAACAGCAACTATTCCTTTATAATTCCTTTTACGGGTAAAGGACAACAGTGTTTTAGCAAAAGCCGTATCATCTTCAATAATTAATATGATCTTATCGCCCGGCGCAATATTATCCCGGTCATCTTCTACTTCCTGCGGAATATGAGTAACAGTAAAACGCTCTGGAAGAGTCACAGGTGCTTCAATATAGGTAGTATTTGGAATCTTATTAACCGAAACGTATTCCGCTGCGTCCAGATCTACCACTACACCATGCATTGGAATAACAAGTGTGAATGAACTGCCGGAATTTTCTTCACTGCTAAGTTCAATTTCCCCCCCCAGTAACCTTGCCAGTTCGCGGCTGATTGAAAGCCCCAGACCTGTGCCGCCAAATCTCCGTCTGGTAGAGCCATCTGCCTGCTGGAAGGCTTCAAATATAAGTCCCTGTTTTGCCAGAGGAATACCAATACCTGTGTCAATCACACTAAAAATTATCGTCTCTGCCGCCAGGTTACTTGTTACTTTCAGGGTAACACTGCCTTTTGCTGTAAATTTAATGGCATTAGAAAGCAGGTTTTTCAATATCTGCTCAAGCCTCATCTTGTCAGTAAAGATCAGGGGAAGTTCTTTTTCCAGGTCAATCAGTAATTCCAGGTTCTTATTCTTAGCGATAGGCTTAAATAATGACCGCATATCGGTAGAAACTTCATCAAGGCTAACATTAGCCATTTCAAGCTTCATCTTGCCCGCTTCTATCTTAGATAAATCCAGTATCTCATCTATCAGTCCTAATAGTCCCTGTCCCGAACTCTGAATTACCTCAGCATATTCAATATATTCCGGATCAAGCTCTTTATTCTCAGACATCAGCTTTGATAGCAGCAAGATAGAATTTAAAGGTGTTCTCAGCTCATGAGACATGTTAGCCAGAAACTCCGATTTATATTTTGTGCTCTGCTCAAGCTGTTCAGATTTGCGTTGAATTTCGAGATTATGTTCCTGAATAAGCTGATTTTTTTCTTCCAGTAAGGTAGTTCTTTCTTCCAGTTCCTGATTGCTTTGAAGTAACTCTTCCTGCTGCACGCGCAATTCTTCTTCTGAAGTCTGTATCTTTTGTGTCTGTGCTTCCAGTTCAGCGTTCAGGCCTTCCAGTTCTGAATGCTGAGCCTGCAGCTCTTCGGCCTGTGCCTGTGTTTCTTCCAAAAAGTCTTGTAACCGTTTTCTGTTCTGGGCCACATGGATAGCAACTCCAATATTTGTGGCAATGCTGTTGAAATAATCAAACTGCAGCTGGCCAAATGGTAATAAAGTACCTACCTCTATAACCCCAACAACTATCCTGTCACGTATTACCGGTACAGCAATAATGTTTTTAGGCCTGGTATTTCCAGAGGCATAACTTATCGTCAGCATCCCCTCCGGAATATCGTTGAGCACAGCATGTTTTCCGGTTTTAATAACCTGTCCGGCAAGCCCTTCACCGGGTTTGAGTATTTCCTTTCGCTGTTCTTCCAGTAAGGCATAACTTCCTGCCAGGTGCAGCGCCCTGTCGTCTTCCAGCAAATAAAAGGCAGCTACCTGAGCATTGGTGTGCTGGATAATATTTTCAAGTATATCATTGGCAAGTGTGCTGACACTTTTTTCACCAACCATTTTATCATTTAAAGTAGCAATACCAGTTTGCAGCCATTCTTTATCTGCCAGCAGGGAAAAAGAATACTGCAGCGATTCTGCCATGGCGTTCAGCGAGCCAGAAAGACTGCCTAAGCCATCTTTAGCTTCTTCATCCAGGCGCACCTCATAGTTTCCGTTTGAGATCTGCCCGGCAATATCCTGGATTACTCCTATACGATGATCTATTTCGTCATTCTTTTCCTGAAGCTGCAACTGCAGTTTCACTCTTTCACTAAAATCTGATGAAACTTTTCTGTAAAAGAAGATCGTAATCACTATGGCCAGAAATGCCGCCAGTAATATCAGCATCGGTGTATATTCCGCCAGTTTATTCTGATCCGCCGTACGCAGGTTAAGTAATCTGATTTCTTCCGCCTCCATGGCTTTGATTACTCTCCGCACATTATCCATATACTCTTTTCCAACCAGCAGGTCACTCACTGCAACCTGTCGGCCTTCACGCTTAACGGCGATTGTTTTATCCAGGATAGTTAGCCTGTCTTCCAGAATTTCCTGTAGCTTTTTAATGTTAAACTGCTGTACAGGATTATCTGCAGTCTGGATCCTGACTTTATCGATCAAACTTTTTGCCTGGTCCTTAGCCCCCTTGTAAGGATCAAGAAATATTTCGTTGCTAGTGAGCAGAAAGCCCCGCTGTCCGGTTTCTGCATCTTTTAAGGTAGATATTATTCCTTCCAGATCAGTAATTACAACATTGCTGTGTGCAACCATTTTAGAGCTGCCAATCAGGTTAACAATACTGATGTAAGAGGCAAGGGAACTGATAAAAAGCAGCAGTAAAGATAGCCCCAGTCCAATACGCAGGTTATTTTTTAAAGTTTTTTGCATAATAAAATGAAAAATTAATCTTTTTCAGCTACGGATAATAAAGGAATATTAAAATAAAATTCAGAGCCTTCCCCAAAAACACTTTTTACCCCTACATTTCCTCCGTGTCTTCTGATAATCTCTGCAGAAATATAAAGCCCTATCCCCAGTCCCTGGAAATGAATGGCCGTTTCTTCAACCCGGTAAAATTTATCGAAAACATTGTTTTGCTGCTCAGGGTGAATCCCTATACCAAAATCTTTTACCGCTACCTTCACCTTATCGCCTACCTGCTGTATATTTAAATGTACCTGTGAAGTTCCCGGTGAATACTTGATAGCATTTGTTAAAAAGTTAACAATAACCTGTTCAACCCGCATTTCATCTGCGAAAATCTGCTTATCTAAATAACCGGTTTTAACAATGCTGAAATCAGGGTTAGACTGATGAATGATCTCAATAATACTATCCAGAAGAAGATTGAGGTCGAAGCTTTTCATGTTAAATTTCAGCTTACCGCTTTCAATCTTCGAAATATCCAGTAAGTCGGCAATAAGGTCGTTCAGCTTGTCTAGCTGCAGCTGCGCTTTTTGCAGATGTCTTTTAACCGTAGGAATATCCCCTTTATCTATACTTCGTTCCAGTAGCTGAACATATCCCTTTACACTGGTAAGCGGGGTCTTCAACTCATGACTGGCAATACTGATAAATTCATCTTTTTTTCTTTCAGCCCTCTTTCTGATTTCAATCTCTTCCAGCAGGGTCTCCTGTATTTCTATTAGTTTACGGCTTTGTTCGTAGATCCTGTAAAAGGTTTTCACCTTCAACAAGAGTATATTCATATCTACAGGTTTGGTGATATAATCAAGTCCTCCGGAAGAGTATCCTTTGGTAATGAAATTAAGTTCAGTATTTGCGGCAGACAAAAAGATAATTGCAGTCTCTTTGGCTTTGCTATATCCCGAAATAGCTTCCGCTACTTCAAAACCGTCCATTCCCGGCATCTGTACATCCAGAATAATTAACACATAGGCATTTTTCAATACCTTTTTTAACGCCTCCTCCCCTGAAGCAGCCGTGTCAACTTCGAAATTATGCCTTTCAAGAACTTTTTTTAGAGAAATCAGATTCTCCGGGGTGTCATCTACAATAAGGATCATTAGTAATAATAAATGGTAACCTACTTTATGATTTTAAGGAATCCCTCAAAATTTTCCGCTAAAGTTATACAACTTTAGAGAATATATTTTATATCAACGTATCATCCTGGTAAAAAACTAGGGATTGAAGGATAATTATCAGAGTTCATTACTTTTAAAGGTATCTCCCTGACTAATATCGCCTGTCTCCAGTCCCTTTTTAAACCAATACATCCGCTGTGCAGAGGTACCATGAGTAAAAGCATCAGGAACAACTTCGCCCTGCGCCTGCTTCTGAAGCTTATCATCACCAATAGCATTGGCAGCGTTTAAGGCTTCATCCACATCACCAGCTTCCAGCTGGAAATCTTTTAATTTCTGTGCCTTATTTGCCCATAAGCCAGCATAAAAATCAGCCTGCAGCTCTAGTTTTACAGATAACCTATTATACTCTTTCTCGCTCATAGAGCCTCTTGCCTGCTGCATCTGATCTGATATACCCAGCAGGTTTTGTACATGATGGCCTACTTCATGCGCAATTACATAAGCCTGGGCAAAATCACCCGCTGCACCAAAGCGGTCTTTCAGCTCCTGATAAAAAGAAAGGTCTATGTATACTTTATGGTCTGCCGGACAATAGAATGGTCCCACAGCAGATTCAGCATAGCCGCAGCCAGATTGAGAACCACCCGTAAAAAGTCTTAATGTAGGGTTCTCATACTGCTTGCCCAATTGCCGGAATTCTTCTTCCCATACCTGATCAGAAGATTCGAGGACATTAGCGACAAACCGTCCTGCTTCATCTTGCGGTGTACCTTTTTGTACTGCAGCCTGTTCAGAATTCCCTACAGGAAGATTTGAAACAAGACCGGTCAGATCAGTTCCAAAAAACATCCCGACCAATACTACAATGAAGCCAATACCCCCACCAAGCACCTTTCCGCCACCGGAAAAACCCCTTGCATCTTCTACATTACTGCTGCCCTTGCCGAACCATTTCATAAATTATCAATCGAATTTGGTATAACTATCACCTCTGTCAATAGTTATACCAAATCGAAATAAATTCTTTAAATTATTGAAAGGCTATAAGTGCTGCTGAAATACGGCTTACCGTTTCCGCAGCACCCAGCGTTAGCGCAATATCAAACACACCCGGCCCGAATTTACCGCCAACCAGCATAATTCTGAATGGCAACATTAATTCCCCGGGTTTAATTCCCTTTTCTGCAGCCAGTGCTTTAAAATTCTCTTCCAGCTCTGTGGTATCAGCCGCAGCAAGAACATGAACTTTAAAAGCTTCAAAAAAAGCTTCTTTTTCCCCGTTCCATTTGCTTTTTACTGCAGCAAGGTCGTACTCCGCAGGAGCATGATAAAAATAAGTAGCCTGACTTACAAAATCAGTAAGAAGGTTACACCTTTCCTTTACCAGTCCAATTACCTTCAGGGTATACTGATCATCTGATGCAGTAATCCCGTTCTGGCTCAAATCCTCTTTCACTACATCCAGAAGCAATTCCGGAGCAGCATTTTTTATCCATTCGTGGTTATACCATTTTGCTTTTTCGAAATCGAATTTTGCACCCGCCTTACTGATCCTTTCCAGCGAAAACTTATCAATCAGTTCTAACAGCGTAAAAATCTCCTGGTCTGTACCGTCATTCCATCCTAACATAGCCAGCAGGTTTACAAATGCTTCCGGCATAAATCCGAGTTCCCTGAAACCCTGTGTCAGATCACCTGTTTTAGGGTCTGTCCAGTTTTGTGCATACACCGGGAAACCCAGGCGGTCGCCATCGCGCTTACTTAGCTTTCCATGACCATCTGGTTTTAAAATCAGCGGCAAATGCGCCCATTTAGGCATTTCATCTGCCCAGCCCAGATATTTCCACAGTAAAATGTGGATTGGAGCAGAAGGCAGCCATTCTTCACCTCTGAAAACATGACTGATCTCCATTGCCTTATCATCAGCAACTACCGCAAGATGGTAAGTAGGCATCCCATCAGCTTTTAGCAAAACCTTGTCATCAACAAGATTGGTATCAAAGCTCACATGTCCGCGGATCAGGTCTATAAATGAAACCTGCTCATCTTCGGGCATCTTTATCCTCACTACATGCGGCGTCCCAGCTGCCAAAAGCGCTTCAACTTCGTCAAAGGGTAAAGTAAGCGAATTTCTCATGTCCATCCTTGAGGCCTGCCCATAAAGGAAATTTGGAATTTCCTTACGTTTGGCATCCAGCTCTTCGGGCGTATCAAAAGCATAATAAGCGTGTCCATCTGCAATTAGCTGTTCAGCATATTGGCTGTAACCAGATTTTCTTTCGCTTTGACGGTAAGGGCCATAATCCCCGCCTAATTGCGGACTTTCATCCGGACTGATTCCGCACCAGGCCAGACATGAAACAATATATTCTTCAGCACCCGGCACAAAGCGGGTCTGGTCTGTATCTTCTACACGCAGAATAAACGTGCCGTTATGTTTTTTGGCAAATAAATAATTAAATAAAGCAGTACGTACACCGCCTAAATGAAGGCCTCCGGTAGGACTGGGGGCAAATCTTACTCTAACTTTCTTTTCCATATTATGCCCACAAAGATATATTTTTTAAACGCTTGCCGTTCTATTGATGTCTTTTTCAATGCTAATTTGTAATTTGGCTACCAATTCTATGAATCCTTACGAAAAAAAGCGCCGCTGGAAATTCTTCTTACTTATTTTCGCAATTGTTATTGGCACCGCATCGGTAGTCTATAGTGATTTCTTTGTTAAGAAAATGCAGCAGGAAGAGCGTGTGCAATTTCAGCTCTATGTAAAAGTTACCGAGCAGTCACTGCTGATGTATGATGATGAGCGCTATACCGGCCTTGTAGACATTATCAGGAACAATACAAAAATTCCGGTAATTATGACCAATGGCGATGGTATCATCATAGCAACGCAAGGCCTGGATTCTACCAAAACGCTGTACGATGTACAAAAGGGGGAAAAAACAACTTACGACCCCCAATATTTTGAAAGGGAGTTGAGGATCATGAAAAAACAACATCCTGCCACCCCTTTTATCGGGCTCGATGATAAGATATGGCATCTCTATCATAAAGATTCTTTTATTCTGACTCAACTGCGCTATTTCCCTTATATACAGCTTGCCGTAATAGCGCTGTTTCTGCTTACGGCCTATGTGGCCTTCAGTTCTGCCAGGCGTTCTGAACAAGACCAGGTTTGGGTAGGTATGGCCAAAGAAACCGCACACCAGCTGGGTACACCTATTTCTTCACTGATGGCATGGGTTGAGCTAATGAAATCGCGGTTTGATGCAGAAGACGACCCCCTGATTGCAGAGATGGAAAATGATATTAAACGTCTGGAAGTTATAACAGACCGTTTCTCCAAAATTGGCTCTAAACCAGTGCTGGAAGACCATGTGGTATATACGGTAATCAGCAACTTTATCCAGTACTTCCAACTCCGTACATCAGACAAAGTAATTTTCAAAATTACCGGCGACGATCATGTGCGTGCCCTGCTGAACGTTCCGTTATTTGACTGGGTAACTGAAAACCTTTTGAAGAATGCAGCCAATGCCATTGAGAACGAAGGGAGTATTACCGTTAATATTATAGAGCACCTTGCTAAAGAAGAAGTTTTTATTGATATTACAGATACAGGAAAAGGTATTCCAAAATCTAAATTTGATGCGGTATTTCAGCCCGGTTACACCACACGTAAACGGGGCTGGGGCTTAGGATTATCCCTGACCAAAAGAATTGTAGAAAATTATCATAGCGGACAAATCTTTGTAAAAGATTCAGAAATAGGAAAAGGCACCACATTCAGAATTATATTAAAAAGCAGTATTACTTATGAACCAGCCCCAACCCCAGCCATCGCCTAAACAATATGCTGATTATACAGCTTTGGTAAGCGGCGATGTACTTGAATTACTTCAGCGCCAGGCTACAGAATTCACCAGCTTTGTAAATAGTTTAGCCCACAAAGCAGATTACTCTTATGCCCCAGGTAAGTGGACAATTAAAGAAATGATTGGCCATATTATCGATACCGAACGGATATTATGCTATCGTCTGGTAGCAATTGCAAGAGCAGAAGCCGGTCCGCTCCCATCTTTTGATGAGGATAGCTACGTATCAAATGCCCACTTTTCCGACCGCAGCCTACTCAGTTTCACCGAAGAATTTAATCTGCTCAGACAAGCTAATCTTTACCTGTTCAGGTCTCTTAGCGAAGATGAACTGCAAAGGGTGGGCTCAGTAGCTGGAAATCCTAAGTCAGTAAAGAATATTCTATACACCATTGCCGGCCATGTGATCCACCATACACAGATTCTCAAAGACAGATACTTATAATCTGGTATGGTCATCAAGCCATTTTTTCTCAATTGCATAAGAAAGGATTAATCCAAGTCCGCCGAAGATGGAGATCAACCCAAAATACAGGGCAACTGAATCATCTTCTGATAAACGGGTGAAGATCACTATGATCAGTGAGGTAACCAGACCTATACCTAAACCAACCAGTAAAAGACCATATTTCAGGCTTAAAAACGGTTTTGGTGCAGACTGACTGTCTCCTGGGTTAATTCCCCGTTCTATCAATGCCATTCTTTCTTTATTCATCAGGTATCTGATACCAAATGCCAGTGCAAATGCTCCTGTAAAAAGTACTATCGGGATTAAAAATTCCATTTCCATAATATAGATTTTAAATGCTTGTATGCTGTTTATCTAAGTGATTATACAACTATGACCACAGCTTTTTAAATGAGGTTACACCCAGTTCAAAATATTTTTATACCTTCTCTGAAAAAATGATGTGCTACATACCCTTCATAAAATAAAAGCGATCTACCCACTGGAAGAGGTGCATCTGACCATGCTGGTTAATCAGTTAAAAAGGATACAATTCCCAAAAAGCCACCTGATCATCCAGGCCGGGAAGCTGGAACCTGCCTTGTATTTTATTGAGCAGGGAATTGCCCGGGCCTATCTGGATGACCCGGATCACCGCATTACTTTCTGGTTCGGAATGGAAGGTGATATAATACTATCCTATAATAGTTATATAAATGGCAGCCCGGGTTATGAAAACATTGAATTGCTTGAACAAAGTATTGTATATGAACTAAACACATCTGTTCTCCAGCAGCTGTATCTGCAACACCCCGCATTGGCCAACTGGGGCCGCAAGCTGGCAGAAATTGAGCTGATCCGTACTGAAGAAAGATATATTGCCAGTCTGTTTAAAACTGCTAAACAGCGCTATTCAGAGCTGTTAGCCCTTTATCCCTCGCTATTGCAGCGTGTACCTTTAGGTCATATAGCTTCATATCTGGGGGTTTCGCAGGTTACGTTAAGCAGAATCAGGGCAGAACGTTAAACAGCTTTTTTAACATTTGTAAAAAGCCCGGCTCGTTCAGTTCCCTACTTTTGCTGCTTATAAAAATATATGAACTGGATTATTTTAATTACCGCCGGATTATTTGAAGTTGGATTCACTACCTGTTTAAAATTATCAAACAACTTTGCCAACCTGAAGTGGACAGCTGGCTTCATCGTTTGTGCTACAATCAGTTTTCTTTTGTTAAATAAAGCTACAGAAACACTGCCTATGGGTACAGCATATGCGGTCTGGACTGGGATAGGAGCAGTAGGCACAGTAATAATCGGTATTTTCTTCTTTAACGAACCTTCAAACTTCTGGAGGATATTTTTCATTGCCACCCTGATCGGGTCCATTCTGGGACTTAAATTCTTTGCAGGGCCGGTACATTAATATTTACTTAAGCTGTAACCTAAATAAAAACCAGTACGTCTTATGTACAGATGCAGCAGCAAGATTTAGATTTGGCACAGATCCAGGCAGTACTTAATGGCGATACAAAGGTCTACGCAGATCTGGTAAAGCGCCATCAGCGCTTTGTATTTACGCTGGCCTTGCGGTTTACAAAAAACCGCGAAGATGCAGAAGAGGTAGCGCAAGACTGTTTTCTAAAAGCCTACCGCGCTTTAGGTACGTTCAGGCAAGGTTCTAAATTCAGTACCTGGTTGTATACCATCACTTATACCTCTGCCATGACTGCACTGCGAAAGAAAAAACTTAGCCTAGTATCTCTAGACGATGAGGAATACAATTTGCAGCCTGTAAATGGCCTCACAGATTTTGATGCAGATACTATAGAAAAGAAATCTTCCTATGTCTATCTAAATATGGCTATTGAGAGCCTGCTGCCAGATGATGCAGCAATAATAACCTTATTTTATAAAGGCGAACAAAGCCTGGAAGAAATAGGAAAAGTATTGCTAATGGAACCTAATACAGTAAAGGTTAAACTACACCGGGCCCGGTTACGGCTCAAAGAGAAAATACAACATTTATTAAAGGATGAAGTTAATGAACTGATATGAATACAATAGAGGAACAAATCTGGGATTATATAGATGGCAATTGCAGGGCTGAGGAGAAACAGATGATTGCGGCAAAAATCGCTTCAGATGAAAGCTATTCTATGCTTTATCAGGAGCTTTTGCTTGTAAACAAACAGCTGAACCAGATTGATATGGACGAACCATCTATGGCTTTCAAAAGGAAAATCCTGGATATGATTGACAATGAAAGAGCCCCGGTTTCCCTGAAAACAAAGGTAGACCGGCGGATCATCTATTTGATTGGCGGTATATTCATATTCCTGATGGCCGCAATATTAACTTATGCAGTATCGCATACCGTATTAACATTTTCAGGAATGCAGACCCAAATGCGAAGCATGAATCTAAACCTCAGCGCATACTCAAATCCTGTGCTGATCAAAATATTCCTGTTTACAGATTTGCTGCTGGGCTTTTTATATTTCGATAGCTTTCTACGCAGAAAAAAGAGCATAAAATAAAAAAAGTGGATAATCCCACCTTTTTTATTTTATGCTCTTTTTTTATATTATTGAATGGTTATAGGAACTTCAACGGAAGTTTTATCCCAGCCAATTACAAGATTAGCTCCTGCAGGTTGCGGGGTAAAAACAATAGATAAGGCTTCTACCACAGTTGCTAACGGTTTTACCGGAACTGTAACACGCACTACATCCTTGGCCTCGTCATAAGCATAAGCTCCCCAGCGATCAGTTTGCTTATTAATGATAACTACCCATTTATCCTCTTCAGGAATAGCAAATAAGCTGTAAGTACCTGCTGCAATCTTTTTATTTCCAATTGTTACAGCCTTTGTAAAGCGAATTTCTGTGCTTTCATTAGCACCAAGGCGCCAAACTTTTCCAAAAGATTCCAGCTGTCCAAACACCGTACGCCCTTTAGCAGATGGCCTTGAATAAGAAACCTTGATTACTGGAACTGAGACATCTCCTTTTTTTACTTTAACAGCATTAACCGGAAAATAAGCAAAATCTGCCGGGCTCGGATCAAGAGGTGGAAATTTAATATCCTGAGCATTTGCAGCAAAGCCAATAAAAGCTAATGCTGCCAGTAAGTTTATTTTTTTCATTCTGCTTAGTGAACCCTGTTTTTAACAATCTGCCCTACAAATATTGCAGCGCCGATAAATCCGAAAATTCCTGTTAAAAGTGCCCATCCAAAACCACCTGTTATTACAAGTCCTGTTAAAAAGGCAAATACAAACCCTAAAACGTAATAAACCCAATCAAAACTGTTGTTATTTTCTTTAATCATCTCTAGAATACTTAATGTACCAAAGGTATAGATTTATTTTAAATTAGAAAGCCCTGTCAATTATCCTTTTATGCCCCTGCTAATGTCAATCAAGTGTAATAACTGTGAAGAACTTACTATTCCTCTTTAATCAATCAATCGATTGATTTACTTTTGTCCAGTCAAATCAAATGGAAAAACAAGATAAGAAAGCAAGCATCCTCTCTGCCGCAGAAAAACTATTTTCTGAGCTGGGATATGAAGGCACTTCAACCAGGCTGATTGCTAAAGAAGCCGGTGCAAACATGTCGATGATCAACTACTACTTCGGTTCTAAAGAAGGAGTATTTATAGAGATCATGAATGAAAGAATTAAGCGCTTTAATACCCAACTGGTCAGTATCAGTGAATTCCGGATAAGCCCTTTGGAAAAGCTGATGAAAGTAATTGAGGAGTATACCAACCGCATTCTGTGTGATATATCATTTCATAAAATGATGCACAGGGAATTATCACTGGCACAGCGCCCTGAGATGTACTGTAAACTTAAAGATGCTATTGGTGCCAACCTGAATGCAATTGAGAATATTATCAATGAGGGCATTGAAGCAGATACTTTCAGAAAGGTTGATGTAAGAATGCTGATATCTACTATTATGGGCACTATTACCAGCGTTGCCACAACCCCTTCAAAAATTACCCGTGGATCAACCTTGGATATAACCATCCCGAAAGACCGCGAAATCCTTACTACCCGCTTGATCGTACATTTAAAAGATTTGGTTACTACGTATTTAACACCCCAAAAATGATACACAAAACAATTAAACTGAGTTGCCTCGCTCTCCTTCTGCCTGGTGTGCTCTATGCTCAAAATGTAAAAAAACTTACTTTGCAGGAAGCTGTTCAGCTGGGATTGGCCAATAGTAAAAATTTAAGGCTGTCACAGAATAAAATTGAAGAAGCTATGCAAAAGCTGGAGGTAGTTAAAGACAATGCTTTGCCAACTGCCAACGTTAATGCTATTTATAACCACGCTGAAATACCCACCAATCAGTTAAATATTGGAGGTGAGCAGCTAAATCTTCCAAAACGTGCTGATGCTTTTCTGGGTACAGCAGCTGTTCAGGAACTGGTTTATGGTGGCGGTAAACTTAAATATGCCAAAGAAAGCACTAAACTGCTATCTGAGGTAGCGCGTTTAGATGCTGATCAGAACAAAGAAGAAGTTACCTACGCCATCATCAATACTTATTTTTCTTTATATAAAGTAGGACAAAGCAAAAAGGTAATTGCACAGAACCTTGCTTCCACCGCAAGTCAGCTAAAACAATCTCAGCGCTTTTTTGAACAGGGTATTGTAACAAAAAATGACGTATTAAGGTTCCAGTTACAACAGGCAAATATCACACTGACAGATCTGGAAGCTGAAGGAAACAGAAAGATAGTGAACTATAACCTTGATATTTTATTGGGTTTACCAGAAGATACAGAAATTGAAATTACAGATCCAACCCTGGATGCTGCCAACGTAGCTTCATTAAGCACTTATCTTGATCAGGGTATAGCCAGCAGACAGGAACTGAAAACACTTGATCTTCGCAATAAAGTTGCCGAAGTAGACATAAAATCTGTAAAAGCAAATACATTGCCTACTGTAGCTCTGGGTGCAAACGCTTACTATATTAACCCGAGCGGAAGTTTTATCCCTTCAAATCATCAGTACATTATTCCAATGACGGTTGGAGCAACGGTATCATGGAATATCGGCACATTGTGGACAAACAAGAACAAGGTTACCGATGCCAGGATACAGCAAAAAGGTATTGTTATCGAAAAGGATATCCAGACCGATCAGGTTAAAACTGAAATCAACAGAAATTACCAGAACTATCAGGTAGCTATGAATAAAATCAAAATACTTGAAACATCCATTGCACAGGCAAGTGAAAATGACAGGTTGCTTGAGTCCAAATACAAAAACAATGTAGCTTCTGCAATTGACAGGATTGATGCTGAAACATTGCTTTATCAAAGCAAAATCAATCTTGAAATTGCCAAGGCCGATGCAGGTGTAGCATATTATACGCTATTAAAATCAACAGGAAAAATTTCTCAATAATACCATAATCCATCTAGTAATGACAACAGAATCGACAACCGGACAGACAGTTGAAACGCCGAAGAAAAGTAAAATTGTCCCTATAATATTAGCAGTGCTTATTGTTGTAGGTGCCATATTCGGGATCAAAGAATATAACTATTACAGTAAACACGTAGACACAGATGATGCACAGATAGACGGCGATATCAGCCCTGTAGTAGCACGTGTTGGTGGTTACGTGAATGAAATCAAATTTGAAGAAAACACAAGGGTTACTGAAGGACAAACCCTGGTAACTTTAGATGACAGAGATTACAAAGTGAAACTTGAACAGGCAATGGCCGGCCAGAAAGGCGCTGATGCAGGTGTAGGTGTTTCACAATCTCAAATTATTGCTACTTCGGCTAATACCGGTACTGCTAAAGCGAATATAGAATCCGCTAAAGTAAAATTATGGCAGGCACAAAAAGATTTTGATCGTTATGCAAACCTTATTAAAGACGGATCTATTACACAGCAGCAATTTGACCAGGCAAAAGCCACCAGAGATGTAGCGCAGGCAACTTATAATGCCGCTAAAGATCAATATACCGCAGCTCTGAAACAGGTAGGCACTACAAAATCACAACTGGCAGTTAGCAGTACAGGCGTATCACAGCGTCAATCTGATGTTGACTTTGCCAAACTGCAATTGTCTTATACTGATATTAAGGCTCCTGCAACAGGTATTGTAGGTAAAAAGAGCATTCAGAAAGGTCAGTTGGTACAGGCAGGACAGTCTTTGTTTTCTATAGTAAATGAAAATAGCCTGTATGTAACCGCTAATTTTAAAGAAACTCAGCTTGAAGAAATCCGTGTAGGCTTAAAAGTTGAAGTTGAGGTAGATGCTTTCCCTGATCAGAAACTTGAAGGTGAAGTATATAATTTTTCTCCGATTACTGGTGCTAAAGGCTCTTTGCTTCCTCCAGATAATGCCACTGGTAACTTTGTGAAAGTAGTACAGCGTGTACCGGTTAAAATCAAACTTAAAGCTTCTAAAGACCTGCTGGCAAGATTACGCCCGGGAATGAGTGTCAAAGTTTCTGTATCAACAAAAGATTAATAAAATGGCCGAGCAAGGTTTAAAAAAATGGGTAATCACTTTTACAGTAATCACAGCCTCCTTATTGGAGCTGATTGATACTACTATTGTAAACGTGGCTGTACCTCAAATCCAGGGTAACCTGGGTGCGACTTTAGAAGATGTAGCCTGGCTTTCTACAGGATATGCTGTAGCAAACGTAATTGTACTTCCGATGTCAGGCTGGCTTGGAAGTCGTTTCGGACGAAAAAACTATTTCCTTACCTCTATCATTGTATTTACCATTGCCTCTTTTCTCTGTGGTAATGCAACCTCACTGGAAGAGCTGATCGCCTTTCGTATCTTACAGGGTATTGCGGGCGGCGGACTGATTTCAACTGCACAGGCAATCCTCTTAGAAACCTGGCCACGTGAAGATGTTGGTATAGCCACCGCACTCTTTGGCCTGGGTGCTGTAGTAGGCCCCACTGTAGGCCCTACAATCGGTGGATATATCTTAGACATCAGTACCTGGCCATGGATCTTTTATGTGAACATTCCCGTTGGGATTCTCGCGGCCTACTGTACCTATACGTTTATAAAGGCAACCCCTAAAGATGGGCAGGGAAAACCTGTAGACTGGTGGGGTATTGCATTATTAGCAATAGCTGTAGGCAGCTTACAAACTGTACTCGAGAAAGGTGAAACGGAAGATTGGTTCAGCACTCCTTATATTACAGCATTAAGTGTTGCTTCTGTTTTGGGCTTATTGTTATTTATATGGCGCGAAATGACAACAGATCACCCTATCGTGAACTTTAAGATTATGCGGCACAGAAGTTTCTCTATAGGGATGTTTACCTCCTTCATTCTGGGATTTGGTTTGTATGGATCGGTATTCGTATTTCCGGTATTCTGTCAGAATCTGCTGGGCTTTTCAGCTCTGCAGACCGGAGAATTGCTGTTCCCAGGAGGTATCTGTACGATCGTAATGATGCCGTTTATAGGGATGTTCCTCAAAAAAGGCATTCCGGCCCAGTTTATGGCTACTATAGGCATGTTTCTGTTCTTTGTATTTTGTAATATGCTGAGCAAGTCTACACTTGCATCTGGAACGGGCGACTTCTTCTTACCACTGGTAATAAGAGGGGTAGGAATGGCTCTGCTTTTTGTTCCCTTAACTACACTGGCAATGCAGGATCTTAAAGGACCTGAACTGGGACAGGGTTCTGGTCTGAACAACATGATGAGACAATTGGGAGGTTCATTTGGTATTGCCTTCCTTACTACAATGATTCATGTTCGCCAGGGTTTCCACAGAAATAACCTGCTTGTTAATGTAAATGAATATAATCCTGCATTTACACAACGTTTTGGCGCATTTATAAGCAATTTCACCGCAAAAGGGTATTCGTATCTAGACGCAAAAATTATGGCCACCAAAGCCATGGAAGGTACCATAACGAAGCAAGCCCTGCTGCTGACTTATAGTGATGCCTACTGGATAGCCGGCATGGTTATGCTATGTTCTATTCCTTTACTGTACTTACAGAAATTTAAAAAGAACGTCAATATCCCTACAGACGCTCACTAAAATAAAAAAACAGGCTGCCTGTTCGGGCAGCCTGTTTCTTATCAAAAAATTACAATTCCTTACAACCGTTGCTACACAACAACTAATTAAACATTTAAAAACTGTTTAAACCTTTAATGAAAGCAATTTATAGTTATTTGTGATTAAACCAAAATAATTTTATTAACATTATTCCATAGGTGGTAACCTCAAATTTCCGTAGCTTCAAGGCGTAAAATAACTATACGTATGACCCAGAAACTACGATTTACAGGCCAGAGAGAGTCTATTTTTAACAACGAAGTTGTTTCCAGATTTGAATTGTACAATAGCCTGTTTTTAACCCTCCCCTTTTATAAAATCAAGGATACAGGCACCCTCCTGCCCCTTTTTATTAAATATTGCGAAGAGGGAGTAAAGAATCATAAGACCCCCGCAGAGATCATTACTGTGTTTTTTGAGAAATATACACAGGCAACAAATGCGAAGGATATCATAGACCTTTTATTCCGTTTTATACAATATATAGAACGCCAGGTGGTACTGTTTGACGCCGTTGAAGATGCTTCATTTAGTAAATTAAATACCACAGAAGACCAGACTTCATTGCGGTCAATGTTGAAAAAGAGTGAATTCAACACTGAGCTTCATGATAAAACGGCCAAACTGATAGAAGACTTCTCCATGCGTCTGGTATTAACCGCCCACCCTACCCAGTTTTATCCGGGCAGTGTGCTTTCTATTATTACCGATCTTACTGCTGCCATTAAAATAAATGATATAGTAAGTATCAACCAACTGCTTCAACAATTAGGAAAGACTCCTTTCTTCAACAAGAAATCACCTACACCGGTAGATGAGGCATTGAGTTTATCCTGGTATCTGGAAAACGTCTTCTATTTTGCCGCTGCCAATATACAGGCTGAAATAGACAGCAGCCTTGAAGAATATCATATCCCTTCAAAGAAGGTAATAGAATTAGGATTCTGGCCCGGTGGCGATCGTGATGGAAATCCAAATGTACATTCTGAAGATACCCTGTCTGTATCTAAAATGCTGCGCCAGATCTTGTTCCGCTGCTACTACCGCGATTTCAGAAAGCTAAAACGCCGCATCACCTTCCGTGGCGTAGAAGATACCTTACAGCAAATACAAGAGGTATTGTATAAGAATGCCTTTGATACGAGTATTAAAAGTGAGCATATATCAGACTTTCTGATAGAAAACCTTAATCAGATTAAAACTACCCTGCTTACCTCACATGATGGGTTATTTGCAGATCTGGTAGATGATCTGCTGCGTAAGGTTGAGCTTTTTGGCAGCCACTTCGCTTCACTAGATATCAGGCAGGACAGTCGGGTACTGAGAGATGTGCATGCCTATTGCCGTCAGAATAAGCCTATAATCTCCCTGTTTCCAGAAAACTATGATGAACTTACGGAACAGCAAAAACTGAGTCACCTATCTTTCAAAAGCGCCAAAATCAATTACAGCCCGCAAGATGACCCCCTCATAAAGGATACACTGGAAACAATTGCTGATATGAAACTGATTCAGCAAACAAACGGAGAACTGGCCTGCCACCGTTTTATTATCAGTAACTGCCAGCAGGCTTCAGATATTTTGCAGCTGATAGAATTATTTTTATGGAATGGCTGGGAAGAGGAAGCGCTTACTATAGATTTTGTTCCCCTGTTCGAAACTGTAAATGATCTTAAGGTTGCCGCAGAGGTAATGGAAACCTTGTACTCGCATCCATTTTATAAAAAACACCTGGAAAAAAGGGGCAATAAGCAAGACATTATGCTCGGCTTTTCAGACAGTACTAAAGATGGAGGGTATTTAATGGCAAACTGGTCTATCTTCAATGCAAAAGTGTCATTGACATCACTTTCTTCAAAACATAATATCCGTCTTGCCTTTTTTGACGGCCGTGGCGGACCGCCATCCAGAGGCGGTGGAAAAACTCATCTGTTTTACGCATCTATGGGTAAAGAGATTGCCAACAAAAATATACAGTTAACTATCCAGGGACAGACGATAAGTTCTCAGTATGGCTCTATAGACAGTGCAGGTTTTAATATGGAACAGCTTGTCAATGCCGGAATATCTGCAGGCATGAAGGAAAAGCACAACATCCTTTTAGATCCTCTGCATAAAGATGTACTTGACGTTATGGCTAAAGATAGCTTTGATGCTTTTGTTAGCCTGAGAAAGCATCCTTTATTTCTGGGATACCTGGAACGGTTCTCGCCCCTGAGCCTGCTATCAAAAATAACTATCAGCAGCAGACCAGTGAAAAGAAGCTCAGGCGAAAAACTAAGACTGGAAGATTTACGGGCAATTAGTTTCGTAACTTCATGGGGACAGCTCAAGCAAAATATCCCTGGCTTTTATGGCATTGGGACTGCGCTAAAAAATCAGGAACAAGCTGGTAACTGGGAAAATATCTGTTCCACCTATCGCGAATCTGGTTATTTCAAAACAATTATTGATAACTGTATGATGTCGATGAGCAAAGCAGATTTTTCTATTACTGCCCATTTTGCAAATGACCCTGAATATGGAGATTTCTGGAAGATGCTGTTTAAAGAATATGAGCAGTCTAAGGAAATGCTGCTGAAACTTGCCGGCCATACGACCTTAATGGAAAATTATCCGGTTGAAAAAAGGTCTGTAGCAGTACGTGAAAAAATAGTCTTACCACTGGTGCTGATACAGCATTTTGCACTTGAAAAACTGCAGGAAAATTTAAGTCAGGAAGAAAATGAATCTTACGAGAAACTGGCCATCAGAACTGTTTATGGAATTGTAAACGCCGGCAGAAACTCTGCATAATGATATACCCGGGTAAACAAAATGGGGGGCCGATGCCCCCCATTTTGTTTACCCGGATCCTTAAGATTACCCTCCCTATTGTTTTAATGTTGTTTCAAACAACTTATAAATCCTTTTATATTCATCTGTCCAGCTGGAAGGTTCTACAAATCCATGGTCCTCTACCGGGTATACAGCAAGTTCCCAGTTATTTTTACCCAGTTCAATCAGGCGCTGACTTAAGCGTACAATATCCTGGAAATGCACATTTACATCTACCATACCATGGCACATCAGTAAATTGCCTTTTAAGCCATTAGCAAAATAGATAGGAGAACTGCGTTTATAAGCAATTTCATCATTATATGGTTCATTTAATATATTAGCAGTATAGCCGTGGTTATAGTGCGCCCAGTCTGTTACAGAACGCAGGGCAGCGCCTGAAGCAAATACATCCTGCTCCTTAAATAGCGCCATTAGTGTGATAAAACCACCGTAAGAACCACCATATAAGCCAACATGTTTGGGGTTAACATTATACTTTTCAACTAGATATTTTACGCCGTCAGCCTGGTCAGTAAGGTCCTTGCCTCCCATATTTCTGTAGATACCAGTTCTGTGATCTCTCCCATAACCCGAACTGCCTGTATAATCAATATCAATTACCGTATAGCCGTTATCAGCCAGCATATTATTGAACATATATTCTCTGGAATAGCTGCTCCACCAGTAATGCACGTTCTGAAGATAGCCGGCTCCATGTACAAATACTACTGCAGGATGATTAGGGTGTGCAACTTTGGCAGGATAAACCCGTGCATATACATCAGCCCCATACCTGTTTTTAAATGAAACCATTTCCGGTTCCCGCCATGGATAAGACTTAAACTCAGAAGATGCAGATGATGTTACCTGAATTGCTTTTGATCCTGGTTTATTCTCCTGCATATAAAGTTCCCAGGGTTTATTCATATACGAATAATTAATGGCCAGCCATTTTTCATCTGGTGACAGCATTACCTCATTACCGCCCTTCATTGAAGTTATTTTAACCGGCTTTCCACCGTTCACACTCATTTTATAAAAGTGAGTGATTCCCGGATGTTCCATATTGGCAGTAAAATAAAAAGTCTTCTTATCATTAGAGAGCTGAACACGCTGAACTTCCCATTTTCCGGACGTCAGCTGCTTTTTCGTTCCACTGCTAAGATCATAAGTATAAAGATGCGAATATCCACTGGCTTCGCTCTGAAAATACACCAGGTTCTCATCAATCCAGTGTATGGTTCTCGAACCTATCCCCGGGCCGCCTATCCAGGCTTCGTCACGCTGTCTGTCCAGCACGGTAAGGTTTCCGGTAGCCGCATCCAGTTTCACAATCCAGAGGTCTTTATTGTCTAGCGATTCGGCTACCATTACAGCAGCAGTACCCCGCGCGTTCCACATAGGAAGTGATAAATTAACAGGGCGGTCGGCATTTTTCTTCCTGGCAGCCTCTAATCTGGCTGGGTAATCCTTCAGGTAATCAGGCAAATCCTTAATACCACTAAGCTGCCCGGTATGCACACTGTAAACAGTATCGCGCTGTTTATCATAAATCCAGCTTTCATATTCAGAGAAAGGTCCTCCAACTTTCGTTCTTCCAGCAATATCTTCTGTATATCCAGAAGCAGTTACGTAATTCGGAACGATAGTCGATTTCCCGTCTTTCCCGGGGTTAACCAGGCGGTAAGTTATATAACGTGCATCCGGACTCACCATCACACCTGATAAAAACCTGTCTCCCAGAAACAATGATCTGAGTGGCTTTTTCTGACCTGACCCGCTATTACGCCCAAAGCTAAAGGGGGTTATGTTTTTTTTATTTTTTACTACCTCAAAAAGTTCTTTCTGCTGATCCTTAAGCCAGTTATCCTGTTCATTTACTGGTTTTGCTGCTGCATTTTTTTTCTGTCCCGCAACAAAATTTGTGAGTTGTACAAGCTGGTTGTTAGCAAGATTTAGCAGATAAACATTCTGGTCACGCTGAAAAGTAATGTTGCCATCAGCCGTAAATGCAGCATTGCTCTCACGGTCTGAGGTATTGGTAAGCTGCTGTTTATTTTTAGATTTTGCATTATAGAGGTACAAATCGCCGTTCTCCTCATATAAACCCAGGGTATGTGTAAGGTTATAAGTATAGTCCTGATAACTTCCCTCATCAGCATCCTTCTCCCCTGCTTTTACCGGTTTACGGCTATTTACGCCAACCTGATAATTTTGTGCCTTGTCTTTATTTTCAGGGTTCCATTTGAAGTAGACTTTCTTACTATCGGCAGACCAGCGGTAATCAGAAGGAGAAGTTCCCAGCCATTTCTGGTCCTTCATTATCTTTTCTACCGTTAAAGGTGTAAGGTCCTGTGCATGCGCAGCTGCCGAACCGAGCAGCAGGCCAATAATAATTCTTTTCATAATTGCCGGATATCAAATAAGTGATGGTTATCCCTGCAATTTATATAAAATTGCAGCATGACAATCCGGCAGGAAGTAAGGTTTTATAATTGTTACAGATCTAGCCTACTTTAACAGATGTCATTGTTAAGGAGCCGCCAATGGCTTTATCGTTATTTCAGCCCATTGCTGAATTCATTGTTTTCTATGCCGTTCATTGGAGAACCGTGACCGATAAACAATACCGGCATCAGAAAATCCTGAAGTGGTAGATTGGCACTTAAACTCTTAATCTCTGATAAATTGCCCATATTCTTCCAAAATAAAAATGGGGTTGTAAAGCATTATGCCTTACAACCCCATTCTCAATTGCCTGCTAATTATTTTGCCTGCACAAATTCAAGGTTTAAAGCGATTTTAACATCTTTTGCTACACCCATACCTGTTGGATCGTATTTAATGTTATAATCTAAACGGTTGATAGTTGTAGTAGCATTAAAACCAGCTTTGCTGTTACCTTGCTGATCTTTAGCTGTTCCGCCATAAACTACAGCAAATACAACGTGTTTGGTTACATCACGGATAGTCAGTTTACCAGCTAATGCATAATTGTTATCCTTAAGTTTTTTGAAAGAAGAACTAACAAAAGTCATGGAAGGATATTTTGCTGCATTAAAGAAATCATCAGATTTCAGGTGCTGATTACGTGGTTCCACATCAGTATTGATACTATTTACGTCAACAGTAAAATTAATATTAGCATCCGTAAGATCCGGTTTAGCCGCAGCAACCGTTCCGTCAAATTTCTTGAATGATCCGTTTACAAAAGAGATGCCCATGTGCTTAACTTCAAAAGTTACAAAAGAGTGCATTGGATCAACTGTCCATTTTGTTTGCGCAAAAGATGCTGCACTGATTGATAAGGCAAGTAAAAATAAAAATACTTTTTTCATATGATAATAATTTGAATGGCCATCGGCCGTTTAACATTACAAATGTACCACCATGCTATTTAACCCCGCTTGATGTATGATAAGAAATCTTATCTTTTCGAAATGGTAGCTTTTACTTCCCCGCAATCATACATTTTACTGCCATAAAAGGGATTCTGAACTTCTTTAACTTCATTCAGCCAGGTATATTTTCCCATAGGACAGTATTGTACATATGCTTTTTTATCATTGATTTTTAATTCTGTAGCCATAGTAACCATAGCGTTGCTGATTTCTTTAAAACTTTTGCGTTGTGAATCAAGATCAGACTGGGTAGAAAGTTCTGTAAGTTTTTGCTGCATCTGTGAGGATTGCTGCATCCATAATTCATGTTGCGCGTTAGTGGCAAAACCTTTATGCGGAACTGCTTTGATATCTGCCTGCAGCACTGAAGCCAGTTTTTGCGCGGCTTCAGCATTATCCTTAGCCAGCGCATTCTTTAGGTTATAGTAACTGCCCAGACTTTTATTGAAAGATAGAGCTAATGTTTTGTCCTGCGCACCGGCATACTGCATAAAACTAATTGCCAGCAGTGCTATACTTAAAATTATTCTTTTCATGATTGATTATTTTAAAACGTTAAAAAAATTGAATTCTGCACGTATAACGTACATATTCTTGTTATACCGGCCTGGTATATCTCCTGCCACCTGAAACCTGTAGCCCAGGTCTATTCTAGTTCGGCTATTGATAATTGTCTGGATAGCCGGGGCAAAATCCAGATAGCTCTTGCCACTGGCAGGATTAGTTCTACCCAGAACTTCAAAATAAACATTGAAATTAGGCTGATTATAATTCTTATAAACCACCGGCAGTAACAAGTATCCTGAAGCTAAACTGTAACTGATCAGCTGATCTGGCTGCGGCATACCTGTAAGCTGCCGGTCTTCGTTTACAAATGCCTTGCTGTAAGCAAGGTTACCAGATAGAGCCAGTTTATGTAAGAGCTGTGTAAGCACCAGTCCTGCCTGCGCACCACTGTTGTCACCTTCAAGGTTAATATCCTCAGAATAGGTAGGCCTTTTGCTGGTACTTAACCTACCATATGCTGCCAAGCGCAGATGCTGCTGGCTGCCATCAATTGAAAGAAAACGGTATTTTGCATAAACACTCCCTCCTTCCAAACGATATTTTCCATCCATATCAGAGAAAAAACCCTGCACATGCGTCATCAGCTTTTTGTTAAAGCTGAGCATCAGTTCAGGAACAGTCCTGTTCATGCTGCCGCCATTCAGGATACCTTCATTAGTTAGCCTCACACCAATGGCACGGGCAGGCATATTACTTGCCGGTTCGGTAAATACAAAAAGTTCCTGTCCATAAGAATGCAGACAGCTCATCAGCAGAATTGAAACTGCTGTTAAGAGTGTATATCTCATCTCTGCGGCTTATATGCTCAAATGATATACCCTTTGCTCCTTACCTTCAATCATACCTTTACCAGTCAGGTAAACAGGCGATTTAAGTACTGCTGCTTTCTTTTTAAAGGCGGAAGAAGAAATAAAGTCCTTATCTATTACCTGAGCGGTAACCGGCCCATCCAGCGTGGTATTTTTAGTATTTACAAACTGATATACTTTACCATCAGCCTGTGCAATACCATTTTCATTAATTAAAGTATTCTTGAAAGTCATGGTTGCAGATAAGGTACCAATGGAAAAACCGGCATCTTCAACTTTATCCCTGATCTGATCAATATCAACCTGCTGATCTGCTTTGAAAGATAGTACAAAAACATTGCGGTTCAGGTCTGGGGTAACCGAATCAATAAATCCCAGCGTTTGCAGAGAGGTTTCTGTGGCTTTAGAACACATGGAACAGGTTAAGCCGTTAACCTGTACTTCTGCTTTGGTTATTTTTTGCGCAAACGCACTTCCGCTGATAAACATGGCGGATATAATGATGAAATACTTTAAGGTTTTCATATAGAGTGTTTTAAAAATTAAAAAAGAATAAATATCAGGCAGCCTAAAAGCTTACCCATTAACATTTATTCCTGGTCTAATTTCTAAAAACGCAGTTATAGGCATATAGCGATACCCTGGCAGATAAGGGAGGAGCCTTATTTTCGGTATGACTGAACAGTCTTGGTAAGACTGACCGTACAATTTCCGTAAAAAAGGGCGCCAGAAACAGCTCAATGCTATAGTTCTTTGGAATGTTTACCTTGGTGCCGGTTTCATGACTGTCTTTTACCTTGGCGTCTATATTGCTGTTTTTGCAGCATTTGGTGTTAACCGCAGATTTTTCGGCAGCTTTACATCCTTTACAGCTTGCTGCTTTGGTAAAATGTACAGAAGAGAGCTGGCCTCCACAAAAATGCAGACTAAGGGCAACACCAATTACGCTGATCAGGTAAAAGGCACATAATCCTAAAGCTATTTTTTGTTTCAGTTTCATCTATCCAGTTGGCCCTATGTTATAATCCAAGGGGATTTATATACAGGCGTATACAAAAATAGCTATTTATTCATTAAAAACATAAAGCGCAATTTTAAAAAAGTAAATTCTATATTAACTTAGCCCCAAATACCAGCCTAATGAAACTCAGCTTTACTTTTTTTCTGGTCTTAGCATTAAGTACAGCTTTTGCTGCAAAACCAAAACATACCTATGTTAAAATTAAAACATCCAGCGGAGAATGTATCCTTATGCTGTATAATGAAACGCCCCTGCACCGTGATAATTTTATAAAACTGATCCGGTCAGGATTTTATAACCACACCCTCTTTCACCGTGTAATCAACGCATTTATGATTCAGGGCGGAGATCCCGACTCAAAGAATGCTGCAGCAGGCACCGAATTGGGTAATGGCGATGTGAACTATACCATTCCGGCAGAGCTGCGCGATAGTCTTTTTCACAAAAAAGGAGTACTTGGTGCTGCCCGCGACAATAATCCGGCTATGGCTTCCAGCGGCTGCCAGTTCTATATTGTGCAGGGTAAAAAATTCACCGACGCACAGCTTGATTCTTTAGAAATCAAAAGGCTCCATTTTCAGATTCCGGCCTGGCAGCGTAAAGTATATAAAGAAATTGGCGGTACACCGCACCTCGACAGAAAATACACGGTTTACGGGGAGGTAGTTAAAGGACTTGATATGGTTGATAAAATTGCACCGGTAGCAACAGATAAGAACAACCGGCCCTTAGCAAACATTGAAATGGAAGTAACTCTCCTGAAAAGACGGGCAGCCCGGAAGCTGGAAAAACAGCTGCGGAAAGATGCGCGGCAACAAGTACAGTCCTGACATTCTATAGCATATACTTATGAAAATAATTTCCTATAACGTGAACGGTATCCGTTCAGCTACTACAAAAAACTTCCTCGGCTGGTTACAGGCAACAGATGCAGACATGGTTTGTCTGCAGGAGGTGAAAGCCCTGCCTGTGCAGATCCCGGAGATTCTTGCGCTCATCGAACAACTTGGCTATCATCATTACTGGTTCAGTGCAGAGAAAAAGGGATACAGCGGCGTTGCCATTCTTACTAAAGTTAAACCTAATCATGTAGAATATGGCTGCGGTGAAGAATGGATTGATAAAGAAGGACGCATTTTAAGGGCAGATTTTGACACTTTCTCCCTGATGTCGGTATATCTTCCATCGGGATCTTCCGGGGAAGACAGACAGGCTAAGAAATACGAATTTATGGAATTCTTTGAGGGCTACATCACCCGGCTGCGCCTTGATCATCCAAATATGATTATTTCGGGCGATTATAATATCTGCCACACGCCAATGGATATTCATAATCCCAAATCAAACGCCAATTCTTCAGGCTTTTTGCCACAGGAAAGAGAATGGATGAGCTTATTTCTTGAAGGAGGCTTTATTGATACCTTCAGACATTTTAATAAAGACCCTCATCATTACAGCTGGTGGAGTTTCCGCGCTAATTCCAGGGCCAAGAACCTGGGCTGGCGTATAGATTATCACCTGGCAACCCTTCCTATGCTATCCCGGCTCAAGAATGTAATGATACTTCCTGATGCTGTTCATTCTGACCATTGCCCGGTATTACTCGAACTGTTAAAAGACTAATCCTTAATTACCGCAGACCGGGAACGGATAACCCTTTCTTAAGGGCTGGCTTTACACTATTGCGTTTCCACTATGTTTCTACAGCGTTTCTACTGCGTGATTTTTCCCTAGTAAAAATCACGCAGTAGAAACGCTGTAGAAACGCAGTACAAATACAGTAGGACGCAGTCAGCCCAATATCGTTGGCAAGCAATTGTACTATCTGAACAGGTTATTGTTTAAAATGATAGACTTTTTCAGGTGTGATACAGTAGTCTAGCCTTATGTCATCAGCGTGAACATCAGTAATGGCCTGTATGCTTTCAAAAAATGACACCCCTATCTTTACTGCAGAATGACTGCCCAAAAACCGGTCGTAGAATCCTTTTCCATATCCTACTCTGTACCCACGGTCATCAAATGCCAGCAAAGGCACAATAACCATATCAATCGTTCCTGTATATTCACTGTCACTAATAGGTTCAGGTATTTGATAAAGATTTTTCTGTAGTCCTTCTTCTCCCCTGTAAGAGTGATGAGTCATGATGAATGTATTGAAGTCTGCCTTCGGTACGATCAGGTGTATGCCAGGATAGTTAACCTGCAGCCAGCGGATGAACATGAAAGTATCAGGTTCGTTTTTTTCGGCAATTGGCAGAAAGATATGTAAGGTATGTACCTGCTGAAAATCCAGCGTGGTAAATCTTTCCAGTAATTTTTGATTCAGGAGTGCCCTCTGGTGTTCATTTAGAGCCATTCTTCTGGCATTTTCCTGTTTTCTGATCAGTGATTTGTTCATATGCTGCAATGGCTGCATGCAAAATAAGAAAGAGAATTAAAATGGCTGTAAAAAAATATGGCTTCGGGAACCACTCCGAAGCCAAAATCAACCTAAACCTAAAACTAAACTATGAAAATTCTTATTTAACTCTTTCTATATATTCACTAGTGCGTGTATCAACCTTGATCCTGTCACCCTGATTGATAAACATGGGCACTTTTATTTCAACTCCTGTTTCTACAGTGGCATATTTCAATGCATTTGTAGAAGTATCGCCTTTAACTGCAGGTTCTGTATATGTAATCTCCAGTTCTACATGAGAAGGTGTCTGTGCCATAATCGGCTCGTCACTTTCAAAAGCAATTATAACGTTCATTCCTTCTGTCAGAAATTTAATAGACTCCCCAAATAATGCTTTGGGAATATTAAACTGCTCAAAGGAAATGATATCCATCACTACCAGAAAATCGCCATCTTCATACAGGTACTGGTAATCGTTGGTTTCTACACGGCAGATGGTTACTTCTTCATCAGTGCGGAACCTATACTCGACTAATTTGCCGGTTTTAATGTTCCTCATTCTTGCCTGGTAAAAAGCCCTTAAATTACCCGGTGTACGGTGAATAAACTCTTCCACCTGTGTCAGCTCTCCGTTGAAACGAAGGATGTTCCCGTTTTTTACTTCTGATGCTTTTGCCATTTTCTTTGAAACTTATACCTGATATATCCAGCGCCATTTCGTGCCGCAAAGGTAAGTACAATGATTTGATCCTGCAATAGTAAAGTTGAAATTTATGTATAAAGCGAATTTGGCTGATGTTTCGTGACATTAGGCTTGCAATTGCAGCGTAATCACTTACTTATAATCAGTTATTCTTATGAAATTATCGCAGAAAGAATACTCATTTTCCTGATTTGAACCCACCAGCACCAGCTTATCTGCGGTAAAATCTGCGATTAGTTGCTGATACCACTCTATTCCCTGTACGTCCAGGTTAGAAGTTGGCTCATCCAGCAGCAGCAACGGGCTGTCTGTACAGCAGGCCAGGGCCAGTTTTGTACGCTGTTTCATGCCTGAAGAAAAGTACTTAAGCGGTTTGTCTTGTGATTTGGCCAGTCCCAGTAAACTGAGCAGGCCATCTGCATCCATGCCAGGATAATATTGCTTAAACTTAAAATGAAAGGCGATTGTTTCCAGTAAACTGAATTCTTCGATCAGATCGAGATAGGGTGCAGCAAAACTGATATACTGATAAATCTGTTCTACCGGAATATTCTGCGCTGATGTGCTGTATGACAGCGTGCCCTCAGAGGGGGCCAGGTTTCCCATCAGAACATTGAGCAGGGTTGATTTCCCTGAACCATTGGGACCTAGAATTGCATATTTGCCAGCAGAACTAAACTGATAAGTAAAGTTACGGAATATCCATTCCTGGTTATACCTTCTGCCGGCATCATGTAATTCGATTTTCATGCTGAGGCTTAGCTGGAAGAACCAAAGCCTTTCATTACACCTCTGTTAGAGTTTCTGATAAAATCTACAATTTCATCCCTGATCTCAGTTGGCGCAAATTCAGCTTCTATTTTGTCTAGTGCTTTGGTAACGTTATTATGTTTAACAAATAAAACCCGGTAAATTTCCTGGATTTCATTGATTTTTTCTGAAGAAAAACCTCGTCTTCTTAAACCAACCGAGTTAATTCCTGCATAAGAAAGAGGCTCCCTGGCCGCTTTAACATAAGGCGGAACATCTTTTCTAACCAATGAACCACCAGTAATAAAAGCATGTGAACCAACTTTAACAAACTGATGTATGGCTACCAGCCCTGCAAGCACAACATAATTACCAATGGTAATATGCCCGGCCAGCGTAGTGCTGTTTGAAAAAATACAGTGGTTACCCACTTCACAATCATGCGCAATATGAGAATATGCCTGGATAAGGCAGTTGCTGCCTATTACAGTCTTCCATTTGTCTTTTGTACCGCGGTTAATGGTAACACACTCTCTGATGGTAGTATTGTCACCTATCTCAGCGGTTGTAATCTCGCCAGCAAATTTAAGGTCCTGCGGAACACCGGAAATTACTGAGCCCGGAAAGATTTTACAGTTCTTTCCAATTCTGGCGCCGTCCATGATTACCACATTTGAGGCAATCCAGGTGCCGTCGCCAATTACGACGTCTTTGTGAATAACAGAAAAAGGTTCGATAACTACGTTTTCTCCTATTATTGCTTCCGGATGTATATATGCTAAAGGTTGTATCATGATACGCGTTCGCTTTCTTTTACTTTTGAAATTTGTGCCATCATTTCTGCTTCGACAACAATCTTATCTCCTACCATTCCCACACCTTTCATCTGTGCTATGCCTCTGCGGATCGGCTCCATCAAATCGCATCTGAAAACTATAGTATCACCAGGTAAAACCTGCGCCCTGAACCTTACTTTATCAATTTTAAGGAAGTAAGTCAGGTAATTTCTTGGATCTGGCACTGTACTCAGCACCAATATTCCACCTGTCTGTGCCATTGCCTCAATCTGGATTACCCCTGGCAGCACTGGTGCTCCGGGAAAATGTCCTTTAAAGAACTCCTCATTCATGGTCACATTTTTTACACCAACAACGTGCGTTTTAGAAAGTTCCAGAATTTTATCTATGAACAAAAACGGTTGTCTGTGCGGCAAAATGTCCATGATCTGAACCACATCATACAATGGTTTAACCGAAGGATCGTACACCTTCTGAACTTTTTTGTTTTTTTCTTTCTTTATAGCAGCCTTTATCTTTTTCGCAAAAGCAATATTTGCTGCATGCCCAGGCCTTGCTGCCATAATATGGCCCTTAATATGCATTCCCACCAATGCAAGATCACCAATCATATCTAACAATTTGTGTCTGGCAGGCTCGTTCTGATAACGCAGCTCCATATTATTCAGGATACCCTGTGGTGCTACTTCTATTTTTTCCCTGTTAAATATTTTTGCCAGGTGGTCTAGTTCATCACGGGTTACTTCCTTATCAACAATAACAATGGCATTGTTCAGGTCGCCTCCCTTAATCAGGTTGTTCTGCAGCTGGTACTCTAACTCATGCAGGAAACAGAAGGTACGGCATGAAGCAATCTCATCCTTAAATTCCGCAATGCTGGAAATTACGGCATGCTGACTCCCCAAAACTGGCGAATTATAGTCGATCATGCAGGTAAACCTGTAATCTTCCAGTGGCATGGCCACAATCTCCACTTTCCGTTCTGCTTCTGTATAAATGATGTTGTGAGGAATCTGGAAATATTCACGGTCTATTGACTGCTCTTGCACACCCACACTTTCCAATGCATTCAAAAACTGAATAGCACTGCCATCCATGATCGGTGTTTCAGGCCCATCCAGTTTCATCAGTACGTTATCAAGGTCCATTCCAACCAGGGAAGCCATCACATGTTCTACCGTACTTATGCTGGCACCATTTTGTGTAATTGTGGTACCTCTTGCAGTATCAGTTACATTATCACAATCTGCATCAACAATTGGCTCACCAGGTAAATCAATCCGCTGAAATTTAAAGCCGTGGTTTTCCGGAGCGGGACAAAAGGTAAGGGTAACATTTGCTCCTGTGTGTAAACCTACTCCCTGTACAGAAACTTCGGTCTTAATGGTTTTTTGTTTAACGTTCATTATTGTTGTGTGTGGTACTAACTATGCTGTCACTAGTATCCCTTTTTAACAGGTCTTCTAATTTTCTAATTCGTTTTTCTATTTCTGGTAAATGCTTAAATAGTACAGAAGCACGCATCCAGTCTCTCAGCGGCTGCGCCGGAGAGCCGTGCCATTGTTTATTTTCTTCAGCAATACTGAAGTTTACACCTGCCTGTGCACCGATCTGTGTACCATCTGCCAGAGATAAATGTCCGGCAATACCCACCTGGCCCCCGATAACAGATTTTCTTCCAATCTTACTGCTGCCAGAAATTCCTGCCTGTGCGGCAACAACTGTGTTTTCTCCAATCTCTACATTATGCGCAACCTGAATTAGGTTATCTAGCTTCACGCCCTTTCTGATAAAGGTAGAGCCCATTGTAGCCCGGTCAATCGAAGTATTGGCACCAATCTCTACATCGTCCTCAATTACAACATTACCAATCTGGGCAATTTTGCTGTATTTACCATCAGGCTGTGGCGCAAAACCAAAGCCATCACTGCCTATCACACTGTTAGAATGAATAATTACCCTGCTGCCGATAACCATACGGTTATAGATTTTTACCCCGGCATAAAACGTATTATCCTGCCCAACGGTAGTATCTGAACCAATAAAAACCTGTGGGTAGATTTTGGTATTATCGCCGATCACAACATTTTCAGAGATATAAGCAAAAGCGCCGATAAAGACGTTTTTTCCAATGGTTACTGAAGGATGGATAAAGGAAGGCTGCTCGATGCCAGTTTTCTGCGACGATTCGTTCATTACCTCATTATACTTCTCCAGCAATACAGAAAATGCACTATAGGGGTCCTGCACCTTCACTAATGTGCAGGTGACCGGCTGGGAAGGAGAAAAATCAGATCCAACAATTACTACTGAAGCATTTGTTGTATATATATATTGCTCGTACTTTCGGTTTGATAGAAAACATAAGGCGCCTTTTTTACCCTCTTCTATTTTTGATAGTTCTGAAACTGTAACATTTTCATCACCTTCAACCGTCCCGCTTAAAAATTCGCTTATCTGCTTGGCAGTAAATTGCATTCCACAAAGTTAAATGTTAAATTGATATGAACAAATAGTCAATACTAGCTAATTTGGATACCAGTAAATAATCGGAGACTAAAAACGGGATAATAATCCAAATATTATGTTAAAAAATGCTAAATTATACGTGGATAGCATAAAATATGCTTCCTGACGGTCTTATCCAGCGATTCCAGGTTTGAAAGGTCAGACGCTTTGGCAATATCAATTGTTTCATTATTCTTCATTAATATATTGATCGTACTATTTCCACCGCCAGTATTATAAGCACGATTGCTTATTTTATCAGTAAAAACAAAATATGAAACCTCGTTTTTATCAATATCTAGGCTCAGCATCGCATTTTGTTTTAACCTTTCTACCCTTGATTGATCGGGAAGTTCGTTACTGATTTCAGTTTTGTACAGGTTACGGTCTACCAGCATTGCGCATAAGAGCGACAAGATACGGTCGTTACTTGCACGCCAGGCTTTAACTGACGCAAAAATATCCTGATCATCCAGCCTGGAAAACTGTATCAGATGCAGATCTGACGCAAAGAAATCTTCTTTAGTCAATTCATTTTTCAAAAAATGCTGTAAGGCAGGGGTGGCAAATAGTTCAACTCCGCCGGCAGACAGTTCTTTAGCGCGTTTTAAGATTTTTACCAGCAGCTGCTCCCCGGCAATAACGGTTTTATGAAGATAAACCTGCCAATACATCAGTCTTCTGGCAATAAGAAACTTTTCTATGGAATAGATCCCCTTCTCTTCAATCACCAGCTGGTCATCAGCAATGTTGAACATCTTAATAATCCGGTCAAAACTGATTACCCCTTCACTCACACCGGTAAAAAAACTATCCCGGTTCAGGTAATCCATCCTGTCGAGGTCAAGCTGGCTCGAGATCAGCTGGTGTAAAAACTTTTTCGGGTATCTCCCTGTAAATACATCTATAGCCATGCTAAGCTGCCCGTGGAACTGCTCGTTCAGACGTTCCATCATCAGCATAGATATATCTTCATGCTGAATGCCCGCTACCAGCGAATGTTCCAGGGCATGTGAAAAGGGACCGTGGCCAATATCATGCAGCAGGATGGCTATGGTAGCGGCCTGTTCCTCATCCGGACTGATGTCATGCCCTTTACTTCTCAGTATCTCGATTGCCAGGCTCATCAGGTGCATGGCACCCAAAGCATGATGAAAACGGGTATGCAGGGCACCCGGATAAACGAGATGCGTCATCCCCAATTGCTTGATGTACCGCAGCCGCTGAAAGAAAGGATGCGAGATCAAATCAAAGATCAGTGCAGAGGGTATATTGATGAAACCATATACCGGGTCATTTATTATTTTCTTTTTGTTCAATAGCTGACAAATAAATTATACGGTACAAAAATTGCTATTTTTATCCGTACTATCAGAAAGGGAGAACCCTTTTTGAGTAATTATTTACAACAAATAAATATAATAATGCAGGAAACCAAGATTCTATGGGCCGATGATGAGATCAACTTATTAAAACCACATATATTATTGCTGAACGAAAAAGGATATCATGTAACCACATTTACCAATGGAAATGACGCGCTGGAGGCTTTTGGCAAGGAACATTTCGACCTGGTGTTCCTTGACGAGAATATGCCTGGTATGAGCGGCCTGGAAACTTTATCTGCAATAAAAAATATAAAGAGTGACATCCCTGTAGTTCTGATCACAAAAAGTGAAGAAGAAAACCTCATGGAAGATGCCATCGGATCTAAGATTGATGATTATCTGATTAAACCTGTTAACCCTAAACAGGTGCTGCTTACCATCAAAAAAATCATAGACAATAAAAGGCTTGTGAATGAGAAAACCTCTATGGCCTATCAGCAGGATTTCAGGCGCCTTGGCATGACGCTGAATGATAAACTGAATTACGAGGAATGGATCGAGGTATATAAAAAATTGGTATTCTGGGAACTGGAACTGGAAAAGCTCGATGACCCACAAATGCATGAGATTTTAACCATGCAAAAATCTGAAGCCAATACCCAGTTTTCTAAATTTATAGAAGACAATTACCTGGGCTGGGTTAATGGTAAGGAAAAAGCGCCTTTATTATCTAATGAGCTGCTGAAAAAGAAAGCCTTTCCGCTGATCAACTCTACTACCCCCGTGTTTTTTATCCTTATTGATAACTTACGGTATGACCAATGGAAGATTATCAACCCGCTGATTACCGAACATTTCAGGCTGGATGAGGAAGATACCTATTCAAGTATATTGCCAACAGCAACGCAATATGCAAGAAACTCCATATTTTCTGGACTGATGCCGCTTGAAATGGAAAAACGTTTTCCGTCTTTATGGCAAAACGACGATGATGAGGGCGGGAAAAACATGCATGAAGAAGCATTTCTGGCAGATCAGATTAAACGCAGTGTACGCAAGGACTGCAAATTCAGTTACCATAAGATTCTGACCTACGATGATGGAAAGGCATTAAACGAACAGATGAACAATCTGATGCAAAACGAATTTAATGCCATTGTTTACAATTTTGTAGATATGCTTTCGCATGCACGTACCGATATGGCCATGATCCGTGAGCTGGCAAATGATGATGCTGCATACCGCTCCCTCACCTTGTCATGGTTTGAACATTCTCCCCTGCTTGAGTTATTAAAGAAACTGGCCCAGAAACAGGTGAAAGTTATTATTACTACAGATCACGGAACCATCAGGGTAAAGCACCCCAGTAAGGTTATCGGAGATAGGAATACCAATACAAACCTCCGCTACAAACAGGGACGAAACTTAAATTATAATGCTAAAGAAGTTTTCCTGATTAAAAATCCACATGAGGCACAGCTTCCTAAAATCAATATCAGTTCAAACTATATTTTTGCAAAAGAAGACCGCTATTTTGTATATCAGAATAACTATAACCAGTTTGTAAACTATTATAATGAAACCTTCCAGCATGGCGGTATCTCATTAGAAGAGATGATTATTCCGGTGGCAACCTATAGTTCGAGATAGAATTTAACATGACTTTAGAAATTAATACCCTTGATGAATTGAGCAGTGCCGCCAGGGCATTGCTTGATTTTGCCGCTGAAGAGCAGATCTTTATTTTTGAAGGAGAAATGGGTGCTGGCAAAACCACTTTTATTAAAGTGCTCTGTGAAGAGTTAGGCGTAAACGAAACCGTAAGCAGCCCCACCTTCTCTATAGTAAATGAATATGAAGGCAGCAGCGGCATCATATACCATTTTGACTTTTACAGGATTAAAAACCTGCAGGAGGCCTATGATATAGGTTATGAGGAATACTTTTATTCAGGAAATAAGTGTTTAATAGAATGGCCGGAGCGGATTGCAGAACTGCTGCCAGACCAGTATATCAAGGTTTCTATCAATGCCCAATCTGCCAGCCACAGAACGTTTACCTTTGCAAAGTTTACTCAGTAATGCTTGGATTTATCTTATTTTTCTTAATTTCATTTAAAAATCTCTAGACAAATGGCTACAGGATTCCGGGACGAAATGGCCTCAATTGCTCAGAAAGGGTTGCTACAGCCTAAAGAGACACTGTCTGAACTTAAACAGAAAAGTAACAGCCTCTATATTGGCATTCCTAAAGAGATTTCTTTTCAGGAGAACAGAATTGCACTTACCCCCCTCTCCGTGGCCCTGTTGGTAAACAATGGCCATAAAGTTTTGCTGGAAAGCGGAGCCGGAACCGGGGCCAATTTTTCAGACAATGATTATAGCGAACAGGGTGCAATTATAACTTTCAATAAGAAGGATGTATTTGATGCTGATATTATTGTAAAAATAGCTCCTCCCACGCTGGATGAGATAGAAATGATGCACAAGGGTCAGACGCTGATTTCGGCCCTGCAGATGGGTGCCCTGAAAGAAAGTTATCTGAAGGCACTTCTGGATAAAAAGATCAATGCCCTCTGCTTTGAACACCTCCGTGATGAAGGAAATATACTCAGTGTAGTGCGTGCCATGAGCGAGATTGTAGGCGCTACCTCTATCTTTATCGCCGCAGAATATCTTAGCAGCGTTACGGGTGGAAAAGGCTTAATGCTGGGTGGCTTTACAGGTGTGCCTCCCACAGAAATCGTTATCCTGGGTGCGGGTACAGTTGGTGAATATGCTGCCAGAACAGCACTTTCCCTGGGTGCTGAGGTGAAAGTATTTGACAGTTCCATATATCGGCTCAGAAGACTGCAGAATAACCTTGGAAGCCGGGTTTTTACCTCGGTAATGCAGCCTATAGTATTAGGCAAGGCTGTAACCACCTGTGATGTGGTAATTGGCGCCATCCGCGCTACCAATGGCAGAAGCCCCTGTGTGGTTATGGAAGAAACGGTAAGCCGTATGAAACCAGATTCGGTGGTGATTGATGTAAGTATTGACCAGGGCGGCTGTTTTGAAACCTCTGAAGTAACTAACCATAAAGACCCTGTATTTAGAAAGCACGACGTAATCCATTATTGTGTTCCCAATATAGCATCTAGGGTGCCCCGTACAGCTTCTTATGCGTTAACCAATATCTTTACCCCTATACTGGTAGATATAGGTGATATGGGGGGACTGATGAGCGTAGTATGGAGTAAACCTGGTATCCGTGAAGCTTTATATATTTATCAGGGCCACCTCACCAGCAAAGCACTGTCTAATATGTTTAACCTGCCTTATAAAGATATAGAATTACTTGTAGCCGCTAATCAGTAAGGGCAGGTATCTGCCTTTTCCAGATAAACTGCAGATAGACCAAAGCGAACAACGTTATCCCTGTACAGATAAAGAAAGTAAGGGGTATAGCAGATATGTCATCTACAAAAAGCCATCCGGCAAGTAAGGCACCGAAACCAATACCTGCTTCAAGGGCAATGTACATAGTGGCCATTGCTTTTCCCCTGTGCTGCGGATCACTTAAATCTATCGTCCATGCGTTTGCTGCCGGTGAAAGCATGCCCGTAGCTATTCCATACAGTACCGAAGCCCCCATCAGTACCACTGAAGAATTTGCCAGTCCTATCATGAACAGGGCTGAAGCCAGCAATACCAATGATATTTTTATAATCAGCACTCTTCCATATTTATCTGAAGCTTTACCAGCAACAAACCTGATAACCAACGAGGCTATGGTAAAGACCATAAAAAACAGCCCTTTATTGGAAGTGCCCAAATGCTTGCTCCAATCGCCGATTACTGTTAAGATAGCCCCATAACTCACATAACTGAGCAGTGTGATCAAGGCCGCGGGAATTACCCGCTGCTCAATAATATCTTTCCTGGCAATTTTAAGATGGGAAAATTTGAACTTCTTTTTATCCGCCAGTGTTTCTTTCATATTAGCCAGGATACCAATAGACAGTAATGCAAATAAGGAAGAACAGTAAAACAGGATATTGATGGAGAAATGATCTGTAATTGCACTGCCTATTGCAGGGCCAATAGCCATACCTGTGCTAAAACACAAGCCATGTACCCCCATTGCTTCTCCCCAGCGGTTAACTGGTACCAGATCGGCAACATATGCTGCGGTGGCTGTAGGTTTAAATCCGGTAGAGAAACCATGTATCAGCCTGAGGAATAAAAATCCAGCTATAGTTGTAAGAACAGGGTATAGAAAGCCACATACAAAACATACTAATGAACCCACTGCCATTATCGGCACACGCCCGATAGTATCGGTAAGCTTACCGCTGAAAGGTCTGGAAAGGCCGGCGGTAAGTGTAAACAAGGCAATAATTAATCCCTTATACGATGCCCCGCCCATAGCACTGAGATAAGCAGGAAGCTCTGGTATCAACATATTAAAACTTGCCGAGAACAGAAAAGAGCTTAAACAAACAAGGCCAAACTGCAGGGTATAAATCGATTCAGTGTTTTTCTGCATAAGCTGGCAAAAGTAAAGATTAATGCTGCATATCTAAGCTAAAAGTTGTCATGGATATAAATCATCATCTTTGCCATTTCTTCCTTAACCCTCGCCAAAGGTGTTATAAAATTATTATTCATGAAGGAGAATGAAAATACACGTCCCTTTTTAGTGCTGATATAACCGCTTTGGTTGTAATTATTGGAGAAAGTACCAGTCTTTGCAAAAATATACGGGTGTTCATTTTTAGGATATGCATTTTTAAGTGTACCGGTTTTACCTGCAGCAGGAAGTAAACTGAATAACTTTTTACGGTTATTTATTTCTTTATCAATGAGCTGTAAAATGGTGATCATATCTCTGGGACTGAAAAGGTTCATTCTCGACATTCCCGATCCATCTACCCATCGCGGATAATCTGGCAGTGATTTCAGCTCGTTCTGCAAGATGTATTTGATGGTACCTGCACTGTTCAATTTAAGATTGAGCCTGTCGGCATAAACCAACAGCAGCTGCTCTGCAATAAAATTATCACTCGTAAGGAGCATTTCCCGATAGGCATCTTCAGTAGCTATATTATAGATGACTTTGGCATCAGGCGGCATCTCCATCTCAACAAATTGCACATTACGCTTCAGGCTGTCTGTCAAAAGCCCCAGTGTGGTGGTCAGGCTGGTGCGGTAGGGAATCTGCTGTGAAAATTCGGAAGGTATCTTAACCGCCGGATAGGTAAATACATTCTCTTCTGTTTTTCTATCTGCTGTAAAGGCATTCACCTGCAATGAACTGTCTTTAGTAAGGCAATCAGCAAAGAAAGCGGGATTAATATTTACGCGGTTTGCTGCTGTGTATATCGTGGCCAGATTTCCATATAGGGGTAATTCACTGATTTCGGTCTGTGAGGGATCACTGTAATCATCCCAGGCCCAACCCATGCCATAAGCAGTTCCCGTGTAGCGGCCTGCAGCAAAGAACAATTTCCTGCTACTTGATTTAAGAAAGTTGAACGCATTGATGCCTTTCAGGCGTGCTTCCAGAAAAGAAGGGTCTCCCGTACCCCAGAAAATAAGTGAATCGCCTTTCTCTATATAGCGCAAGGCAGGTATAGAATCCTTCAGCACCCTTAATCCTGCATAGAAAGTATATAATTTCGTGTTTGATGCAGGAATAAAGTATTTATTGGCCTCCCGTTCATAAATCATTTCTCCTTTATCAAGATCAGACAGGGCAAAACCTACCAGGTGATCGTTCAGCACAGCTGATTCCTTAAATAATTTATTAACTTTTTTTGAAATCTGCTTATTTGCTGAACATGACCCAAACATAAAGACACAAAGGGCTGCTAAAACGTACAAACAGCTTTTAAAATCGCTTTGAAATGTATTCATCTGGTTTTTGTGCTAAGGATAGAGTCTAAAATACAGAATTTCTGAGATAAAAAAGAGGTAAATAATATAGTCTGGGTGGTAAAGACTGTAACTTTCCGATGATGCTGTTCTCTAATATTTTAGACAATCAATACATTTGCTCATCAAACATAAACCCTATTCCATAAATTAAAATTCAATGAATACCAAAACTAAGCTCCTGGCAGTGGCCGGAATGTGCTTTTTATGTGCTTTCAGCAATGAATTGTATGCACAAAAAAAATCTAAGAAAGATACTCCCAAAACCGGGGCAGCAGTACCTGCAGCACCACCGGTAAAAAAAGAAGGAATTAAGCCTTTCAGTGAAATTATTACCGCAAAAGCCAGAAAGAAAGACGGGCTGTTTAAAACTTATAGATTAGACGATAAATGGTATTTTGAAATCCCCGATACCTTGCTTAACCGTGAAATGCTGGTTGTATCTCGTTTATTAAAAGTACCATCTGGCGTATCTGTAGGTAACCAGCAGTATGGCGGGGAAGAATTAAATGAGCAGGTTTGGCAGTGGGAACGCCGCGGAAAACAGGTATTTATCCGTGTGCCGAGTTACTCTGTGAAAGCTGACAGTACATCTGACATGTATCAGTCTGTAAAAAATTCTAACCTCTCTACTATTCTTGCCAGTTTCGACATTAAATCTTATAATAAAGATACAAGTGGTGTGGTGATAGATGTAACGGATTTTTACAATGGCGACCTGATGGCCATCAGCGCCACAGACGCATTAAGGAAAGCGTATAAAACCACCGCTTTAGATCCCTCACGCTCTTACATTGATACGGTTAAAACTTTTCCGCTGAATATTGAGGTAGTGACCAGTAAAACCTATCGTACCATGGAATCTCCCATAGATAACAGCATTGGTGCGGTTACCTATGAGTTTAATACTTCCATGTTGCTGTTGCCCAAAACCCCGGTTAAAACACGGTTAACGGATGCAAGGATTGGGTATTTTGGCCAGAGCCAGACAGACTATGGTACAGATGCACAGAAAGCAGAACGTACAGCATATATCCACAGATGGAACCTGGTACCTAAAGACACTGCAGCCTATATGCGCGGTGAATTAGTAGAGCCGGTAAAACCGATAGTGATATACATTGACCCTGCAACACCAAAAAAATGGGTGCCGTATTTAATCCAGGGTATTAACGACTGGCAGGTTGCTTTCCAGGAGGCAGGTTTTAAAAATGCCATTATCGGTAAACCAGCACCAACTTTTAAGGAAGACCCGGATTTCAGCGTAGATGATTCGCGTTATTCTGTTGTTCGTTATTTCGCTTCCAATATTGCAAATGCTTATGGTCCCCATGTATCTGACCCACGCAGCGGACAGATTATGGAAACCCATATTGGCTGGTACCACAATGTAATGAACCTGTTGAGAAACTGGTACCTGGTACAAACGGCAGCCATTAACCCGGCAGCCAGAAAAGCGAAATTTGACGACCAGCAAATGGGAGAACTGATTCGTTTTGTATCATCTCATGAAATTGGACATACCCTGGGCCTGCCACATAACTTTGGTTCCAGCTATGCCTATCCGGTAGATTCATTGCGTTCTAAAAAATTTACGGATGCACACGGAACTGCCCCATCGATTATGGACTATGCACGTTTCAATTATATTGCACAGCCTGGTGACGGGGTGACCAAATTACACCCATCTATCGGTGAATATGATAAATGGTCGGTTAAATGGGGTTATACCTGGTTTCCGGGTAATCTGACTGCAGCACAGGAAAGAGCTAAATTAGATCAGTGGACCATCGCCAAAGCTGGCAATCCATTATACTTCTACGGCCGTCAGGGTACCAGCCTCGATCCGAGGTTGCAAAGTGAGGATCTGGGAGACAATGCGATGAAAGCAAGTGCTTATGGAATTGCCAATTTAAAGCGCATTTTACCAAACGTAGAAAAATGGACCTATGAAAAAGGAAAAGATTACAGTGACCTTAAGGAAATTTATGGCGAAGTTGTAGGTCAGTTTAGCCGTTATATGGGCCATGTAAGTGCCAATGTAGCCGGAATGAGCGAAAATTTCAAAACCTATGATCAGAAAGGTGCGGTTTATACTTACTTGCCTAAAGCCAAACAAAGGGAAGCTATTGCTTTCTTTAACGCGCAATTATTTACTACCCCAACCTGGTTAATCAATAATGCAGAACTGGCCAAATTTGATAATGGAACCTTGTTAAACGGCATCAAAAATGTACAGACACGTACGTTAGATAACCTTCTTAACCCGGCCAGAATTGCAAGGTTACTGGATAATGAAGCTAAAAATGGTACAGCTATCGCCTATACTTTACCGGAAATGTTCAGAGACCTCCATGCAGGTATATTCAGTGCTGCAAGACCAGATGCGTTTAAACGTAACCTGCAGCGTTCTTATGTAGAGAAACTGGAAGGATTAATGACAAAGGATCAGGGACTGCCACCAGGTGCACCATTAGAATTGTTCGCCAATTTTGGTATGACTCCTGTTAATGTATCTCTTTCAGACATCAGGCCATTGGTAAGGGTTGAGCTTAAATCTCTTTTGGCTATTGCTAAAGCCAGAGCGGTTGCCGGCGACGTAAATACCAAAGCACATTATGATGATTTAGCAGTCAGGATCAATGATATCCTAAACCCTAAAAAATAAGTTAACAGCTTAATTATATTTAAGCCCTTCAAGTGTATTACAGTAATATTGTAATACACTTGAAGGGCTTTTTAATGATGTTAAATGTAGCCCACTACTTAATCTTTTATCTGATTTGCTTATGATTAACCCCTAAAGGCTAATATATTTGCAAAAATATGTGCCGCTTAACTATGAAATTACTTACCCCCTTTTTTTTGCTGACTGCCCTAGGCCTTTTTGTTACTGGCTGTAAGGAGAAACCTGTGAAAACAGCAGTAAAGCAAAAAGCACCGCAAATAGAAAAGCAAGATCTGGTTAGCATACGGGGCATCAGATACACGGAAGTAAAGCGCCGTTTTAGCAACGGGCTATCCTTTGATA